>WBZQ01000782.1_pt1 | contig 23715 bp, 23 predicted proteins | sample 5204251 | NCBI WGS metagenome assembly WBZQ01 (sample SAMN12412402, study PRJNA552823) | activated sludge metagenome | isolation source: activated sludge from nitrification reactor of wastewater treatment plant... | place: USA: Virginia | collected 2017-09
ACGGATCGGTGGTGGTGAGCAGCCGTCCCAGTGGATCGTAGGTGAATATGGTGGCGGGGTTGGCCGGATAGAGCGCGTCGCGGGTTTCGGTCAAGAGCCCACGCGCGTCATAGAAGAACCGCGTGACGTTGTTGTCCGCATCCGTGATCGTGAGCGGGTTGCCCTTGGCATCGTAGGTGATGGTGGTCAGATGATTCTTGGGGTCCGTGATGCTCGTCACCTGATTGAACGTCGGCTCGTAGGTAAACGTGGTCGTGGCGGTAATACTCTGCTCCGTGCTCGTGAGCAGATTGCCCTTTACATCATAGGTCATTGTCGTGATCGCCCCGTTCGGCCGAGTGATCGTCGTGGGATTGCCCTGAGTGTCCCGCTCGATCACCGTGGTGCGATTCAGGGGATCGATTTGCTTGGTGACGCGCCCAATCGCATCGGTCTCAAACGTCGTGGTCTGGCCCTTGGCATCCTTGAAGGTGGCTTGAACCACCGGCGGCTGCTGGATCGTGGCGGGATTTCCAGGCACACCAACCCCGTTCGCGAGATCCGGCACGCTGGTCATCTCCGTCGGCCGAATCTCCCGGTTCTCACCGGTTGGCAACGTGGCCTGCTTCAACCGCCCTGCTGAATCGAATTGATAGGCGTAGACCTGTCCACGGGCATCGCGCTTCTGCACCATCCGATGCTGCGCGTCGTAATTGAACGTCATCCGTGTTTGATCCGGTGCCTCCACGGTGATCAAATTCCCCGCGCCATCGTAGGTCACGCTCGTGACTCGTCCAGCGGGGTCCGTGATCGTTGCCAGCCGCGCGCCGTTGTACGCCAACGTGGTCACTTGGCCGGTGGGATCGGTGATGGTGGTCAGCTGATTGCTGCCATTGTAGGCGTAGGTCGTGGTATTCCCGTTCCGGTCCGCCATCGCGGTCTGATACCCCTGCGCATTGTACTGATAGACCGTGCCGTTTTTGAGGGTACGGGTGTAGGTGCCGTCGGGATTCTTTTTGATTGAGGCGTATTCACTGGGGGGCGGGAGGAACGTCGTCATCCCGTCTCGTCGCCCACCCGCCGTATAGAGCGCATTCAATTCCAGTTGCGGCACAGCCCGCGTCGAAAATTCCACCTCATCGATCGTGCCTTTGAAGAACTCTCCTAAACTCTGCAGGCCTCCCCGCACAATCGCGCCGATCGTCAAGGGATCGGCTTCGTTATCGCCATCCACCAGCGGGCCATCTCCATCCGCTGTCAGGGGCAGGCTGGTATCGAGTTGCCCATCGACATATAGCCGGAGTTCTTGCGCCGTCACATCCCGCGTGAAGACGACATGATGGAACCGCCCATCGGCCACCACCCGACTGCCGAAGAGGATCTGTCCATCGTTCCCTGGCGCCGCTTGGCTCCGACGCACCATCCCATAGAGAATGCCGGACGACCCGCCGGCCAACCCGAACCGATAGAGGAGAGGAAAAGGGGACAGGCTACTTTTCTCTTGAATCGTGCCGCTGCCCTGCGTATCCTCTCCCCATGCCCCGCATCCCTCGCGGCCATCTGGCCGGCCATGCCTTCCATGTCCTCAATCGCGGCAACGGCGGCGCCACCGTGTTTCACACCGACGGCGACTACCGAGCCTTTCTGGAACTGCTCGCCGCCGCGAAAGCCAGACATCCCGTCAAGATACTCGCCTTTTGCGTGATGCCCAACCATTTTCATCTTGTGCTCCAACCAGTCCGTGATGCGTCCCTCAGCCCCTTCATGCACTGGTGGATGACCAGTCATGTCCGTCGCTATCATCGCTTCTACCGCAGTCATGGGCATGTGTGGCAAGGCCGATTCAAAAGCTTCCCGATTCAACAAGACGGCCATCTGCTCACCGTCCTCCGCTATGTTCTGCACAATCCGGTCCGAGCGCGGTTGGTGAAGCACGCCGACGAGTGGCCCTGGTCCAGTCTGCGATATCCCCACCTGATAGCTCCGCGCTCGGCGTCACGCTCAGCGGAGGGGCGCCACGGACTCGACGCCCCCGTGCTCGACGACGACCTCACGACCCTTCGCACCTGTGTGAATCGGCAACAACCGTTTGGGTCCCCCCAGTGGCAACGCCGCATCGCAGCCCGACTCGGGCTGGAGTCCACGTTGCGTGCTCGTGGCCGTCCACGGCAATCCCGGCCTGAAAAGTAGCCTGTCCCCTTTTCTTATTCTCTTGAGCGGTTCATCGGCACAGGGAAGCGGGAATTGGCGAGAGGATCCATCGCAGACGGGAACGAATTGAGTATGGCGTTACGGGAGAGTCGCACCTGGTACAACCACGATCGGCCACACGATCATTTGCAAGGCCGGACTCCCGCAGAAGTCTGGGCGGGAATTGATGTGTTCGCGCCACACTCACGGTCAGGTCGAGATCAGCCCATCGAGGGCATACTGCAGCCGTCAGGCTGACGAGAGCGACGGCGGGGGGCAATGTGTTGAGCAGGTGCTGTCCATGGAGATCGCCGACTCGTCTGCGCAAAACGAGGGGGATGAGCGTAAAGAAGAGGTCGAAGTCGAAGACAATTGGTCAGAAGCGAGCAGAAATCAGCTCACGATGAGACGCTGAGGCGGGATTCGTCAGGAAATGAGGCAGCGTGTCACCACTGAAACCTTCACTGTCCGCGCGGACGGGACACCTGCCTCTTGGGTTCCCGTACGAAAGCCGTGCTCCAGCCCGACGAAAGGGCACACAACCGGATCATAGAAAGGTCGGATCAGAAGGTGCACAACGACAGGGAAGAGAACTGCAATCGGTAGGCTGTCTACCGCTTCAACACAATATCGCGGGCGACTTTACCACTGGGGCCGAATGGTTTTTGAGGTTTACCGTTCAACTCAGCCTTTACACCACCGGCATTTCCGAGGGTGAGAATAAATTGGTCCTGCCCCGTCCAATGGCCCTTTTCACCTGGCCGAAGCAAGGACTCCTGCGGACTCCCATTATCAATCTGGACGACAACCCAGCTCAGCTCGGTTGCTTCCAGATCCAAATTCAACTGTCCGTCGCCACGATTCTCAATGGCATTCAAGCCAATTCCAGCCAGAGGGCCATCACTGCCAGCGGAACCCGGCGCTCCTACAGCTGTCGCGTCGGATTCAACGCGTGATGCAACGACCTCAGGTACGGCTGGTTCCTGGCGACGCGGAGCCTCTGCGGTCGCTTTGTGGATCGCTCCGGTCGGTGATTCGACCGATTTTGCCACGTCGACCGTACGCTCAGGCTCACGGGTCACCGATTCCGCCACGTCTTTATTTGGTTGAGTGGTCCGTTTGGTCGACGAGACCTGCTCTGGCGCACCGCGCCGGAAGACCGTGGATTGCTCACGACTCAACAAGAAGACCAGCGTCAGGACGGCAATACCGATGGCGATCGCCACTGCCTTCCGATTGGCCTGACGCTTGCGGTCTTCCTCAATCTGGCGAACCTTGAGTCGTTCCCGCTCATCCTGTTTCTCGTAAAAAGAACCGGCCGATTGAATAAACCGATGAATGGCGTCCTCCTCGTCCAATCCGAGGGATCTCGCATACGACCGCACAAACCCCCGTGCGAATACCTGATCAGGCAGTTTGGCAAAATTACCGTCCTCGAGCGCCTTGACGAAATCCGTGCGAATACGGGTTTTCGACGCCACCTCATCGATGGTCAATCCCTTGGTTTCGCGGACCTGCCGAAAGAATTCGCCGACCGACTCCATAGGTCTCCTACTTCAATCGCGTCAAGAGTTCTGACGCCGCTGTCGCCCACTCGCCCCCTTTATCCAATGTCGCCACCTTCTTCAGTACTTCGCGCGCACGCGTCGCATACCCCAGCTGATAGTACACACGACCAAGCTCGAGATGCGTCATCGCCGGCGGAACCGTCGGCGGACTGGCGGAGGCCGCATCTTCAAACGCCTCCATCGCTCCCTGGAGATCACCTTGGTGCGCCAAGGCACGACCGAGATGGAAGCGAGCCAAATCCGGTGTCAGATACAAAGGATTCGCCAACGCCGACCGATAGGATTGCACCGCCTCGGCCCATCGATCCTGATTGGCTAAAACTTGCCCAAGATACGTATGCGCTTCGGAGTACCCCTCATCGATCTTCAGCGCCGCCCGAAACTGCTCTTCAGCATAGAGGAGTTTACCCTGCAGCGCGTAGACATGGCCTAATGCATACCGCGCTTCTTTGTTGTCCGGGTTCAATTGAACCGCTTTCTGGAACGACACGAAAGCCTTCTGTCGATCACCAGGGAGGCTGGCCACTCCTTCTTGGTAATGTCCCTGTGATTTTTGGAGCACCTCTTTCTCGGTCGCACAGCCGGCCACGACACCGATGAGTCCCACCCAGATCAATGCACGGTAGGCTCGACGTCGATCAGGTCGGTGTCTGTTACAGATCGTCATACGTCCTCAAAATGCGTGAGTCGCTTAAACTCAGCGAACCGTGCCTGAATCTCTTTGTAATCCAGGATTCGCAATCGGTCAAGACTAAAGGCTTCTACTGTAAATGAGGCCATCACGCTTCCAAAGATGATGGCCTGCTTCATCGCCTCAGGGGAATAGTTCCCGGTAGCGGCGAGATAGCCCAAAAACCCGCCGGCAAAGGTATCGCCGGCACCGGTCGGATCGCGCACATCTTCGAGCGGAAAGGCCGGTGCCCCGAAGACGTGCTTCTCGTTGAACATGAGCACGCCGTATTCTCCGCGTTTCACGATGAGATGCTTGGGCCCTCGTGACAGCACCAACTTTGCGACTTTCACGAGATTGGAGTCTTGGCCTAAGGCACGCGCTTCGCCGTCATTGATGATCAGGACATCGACCTTCTCCAGCACTTTCCATAAGGCCTCTCGCTGGCCGTTGATCCAAAAATTCATCGTGTCGCACGCAACGAGCGCTGGGCGCGTGACCTTTTGCAGCACATCGAGCTGAAGTTCAGGGTGGATATTGCCAAGGAACAGAACATCCGGCGCGCGATAGGCTTCGGGAATCTGCGGGCGAAACGTCTCGAACACGTTGAGCTGCGTATCCAGCGTGTGCGCCTCGTTCAATTGATGCGTGTATTCCCCCTTCCAACGGAAGGTCGCTCCCGGTCGACGCTCCAATCCCGTCAGATCAATTCCACGGCTCTTCAGAAACGCAACGTGCTGTTGGGGGAAGTCTTCCCCAACCACCGCAATGAGCGCCACCGAGGTGAAGAAACTTGCCGCCGTCGAAAAGTATGTCGCTGACCCTCCAAGAATCTCCGTTCCCTCCCCGAACGGAGTTTTCACCGTATCAAGCGCAACTGATCCAACCACTAACAATTTCCCCATTGCCTAACGAGCTCCTTTCTGTGGTGTCAGGGCACGGTCGATAAGCACCGAAAGCTTCTTCCGTACAGCAGCCGGTATTCGTTTCGGTGCAGTCAAAATCGCATGGTCTAATGCCCGATGGCAGGCACACTCAATCGGTTTGGCGAACGACGGCATCACCGTACGGAGAATCTGTTTCGCCAACGTGACATTGCGGTGGAGAGTGTCCAGCACAGCCTCCACGGTCACGGCCTCTTCCGTCTCGTGCCAACAATCATAGTCGGTGACCAACGCCAAGGTCGCATAACACAACTCCGCCTCGCGAGCCAGTTTAGCTTCCGGCATATTGGTCATCCCGATCACATCGACACCCCATTGCCGGTAGAGCCGTGATTCCGCCTTGGTCGAAAACTGTGGCCCTTCCATGCACACGTAGGTACCACGAGCATGCAGCGTGGCTCCGACTCGCTCCCCGGCGGAGCGTAACGCGTGGGCCAGCTCCGGACAAATCGGTTCACCGAACGCAACATGGGCCACAAGCCCCTGTTCAAAAAATGTCGAGACGCGGCGCTTGGTGAGATCGATGAACTGGTCAGGCACCACGACGTCGCCCGGATGAATCGATTCTTTCATGCTGCCGACGGCACTGACCGAAATGACGTGCGACACACCGAGGGACTTGAGCGCAAAAATGTTGGCGCGATAATTTATTTCACTTGGATTCAAGAGGTGCCCTTGTCCATGGCGAGACAGGAACGCGACCCGAATCCCTTCGAGCATACCCACCCTGATCACATCGGATGGAGCCCCGAATGGCGTACGGACTCGGATCGAACGCGCGCCTGTCAGCCCTTCGATCTCATAGAGTCCACTTCCTCCGATCACTCCGACTGTCACCCGCTCATCACGCTGTTTTCTTGGCATACCACATCCTATTCTCACTACGCCCGCACCATTGCAGGCTGTTGTTGCGACTCATGACCTTTCAGAAATTCTTCGATGCGTGTGATGACTCGGCTTCCCACCTGCTCAAGCGGCTCGCCCTCGCCAATAGAGAACCACTCGACACCCGGCTCCTTTCGAAACCAAGTCATCTGCCGTTTCGCAAAGCGCCTCGTGTCGCGCTTGAACTGGCGCACCATTTCCGTCTCATCATATTCCTTCGCTAAGCAGGTGGCGATGTGCCGATATCCAAGACCTTTCATCGCCCCAAGCTCACGACTGTATCCACGATCAAGCAGAGACCGCGTCTCTTCTACCATTCCATGAGCCAGCTGCCAATCGATGCGTTCATCGATCCGTCGATAGAGCACGTCTGTGGTCCGATGAAGTCCGATCAATAGCGACGAAAATGGTGCCTCTTGAAACCGGTGTTCAGCCTGCATCTCGGACATCAAGCGCCCCGACAGCCGGTACACCTCCAGTGCCCGCATCACCTTCGACTCATCGTTCGGATGTAATTTGGTTGCTGCTGCAGGATCGACACGCATCAATTCCGCAAACAAACCGTTTCGCCCCCCCTGCTCTCTCAACTTCTTGAGTTCTGCCCTCACCGTGGGATCGGCCTGTGGTGCAGGGCATAGCCCTCTAACCAGCGTCCTGATGTAGAGGCCAGTCCCTCCAACGACGAAAGGCAACCGCCCGGCTGCATATAATCGTTCAATGTGCTCCAGTGCGATACGTCGATACCAGCCTGTGTTGAACGTTTCATCTGGATTGACCAGATCGAGAAGCCGGTGCGACACAGTCTGCCGCTCCTCGGCAGTCGGCTTGTCCGTTCCGATATCCATTCCGCGATACACTTGGCGCGAATCCGCCGTCAGGATCTCAGTGTCAAAATGCTTGGCGACGTGTATCGCGACTCGACTTTTACCAACGGCAGTTGGCCCCAGCAGGACGACCAGCGGCCGATGTCGACGTGCAATGTCCACCCGCATGGTCATGTCACTGCCGACCAGACGCGATCACCGGAGCGCCGCAAAATCCATCGAAGCTGAGCCTCTCCTTCACCCCGCATGACCTACCACCCGGCTCGCCCGAACATTTTCTCGAGATCATCGGTGCTGAGTCGAAAAGATGTTCGTCTTCCATGAGGACAGGTGGTGATCTCTCCCTCAGACCGCCACTCTTCGACCAGCACCTTGATTTCTTCCAACTTCATCGAGCGACCAGCCCGGACAGCACCGTGGCAGGCCAAGGACGCCAGCACCGACCGTACTCGTGCCTCAAGCACAGGCACTCGCTCCCATTGATTCAAGTCCTCAAGAAGGTCCTCCAAAAACGCTTTTGGATCGACTGGACCCAGTCCCACCGGCGTCGATCGGAGTAAGACCGTTGTGGCACCGAACGGCTCGATCTCTAAGCCCAACTTCCCGAGGTCCTCCTGATGGCGCAAGATCAAGGCCACATGATCCGGCGGTAAATCCAGAGGATCGGGCAGAAGCAACGGTTGCGCCTGAAGACTGCTGACCGTCCATGCCCGATACAGCCGTTCAAACAGCACCCGCTCATGGGCTGTATGTTGATCGACCACCATGAGGTCTCCACCCACTTGCGCGACGAGGAATGTCCGATTGATCTGTCCCAATGCAACCACTTCTCCGGCAGGCACTCGGACATATGGCTCCGCCGCTTCATTCGCAAATGCCAGCTGTTCGTCCAAGTTTGATGGTGACAAGGGTGTCGTCTCCGTTGGACGAGACGCGGTCGTAGCAAAAGGACCAGGCCAGGAGACCGGGATATGCGCGGTAGCCTGGTCTCCTCTCTCCATGTCACCAAGGCCCTGTGCGCTGCCTCCGCCGCTCAATCGCTGGCGGACCGCTCGTCGAACAAGTTGATGAATAAACTCATTGTCCGAAAAACGCACTTCTCGCTTCGTCGGATGGACGTTGACATCTACTCGTTCTGGATCGACATCGAGGAACAACACGAACCGTGGATGGCAACCCCGGGAAAGAAATGACCCATAGCCTTCTCCAACGGCGTGGGACACCGTCAGGCTCCGAACGGGTCGACGATTCACAAACAATTCTTGTGGGATCCGTGAGGCCTTCGCATGGCTCGCATCAATAATATAGCCCGTGAGGCTGGCACCGGCTTGCTCACTCTGGATAGGAAGACCGTGATCGAGAAAGGCACGTGGGTACACTTGTGCGATCCGCTCCTTTTCTGATCGCACGGTTGGGTAGTTCAACAATTCCTGGCCATTCTGGCTGAAACGAAATTGGATAGCCGGCCAAGCCAGCGCCGCTTGTTGCACCACTCGAATGATATGCGTGCACTCTGTCGGGGCCGACTTTAAAAATTTTTTCCTGGCCGGCTGATGCTCGAACAGCCCCATGACCTCGATTCTGGCCCCAACGACCGGAGGGGCGTCGGTCACCTTTCCAACGAGTCCCCCTGCAACTTCCAACTTCGTCCCCACCTCGTCGGAACCGGTCGCGGTCAGCAACCGAACATGCGCCACGGCGGCAATGCTCGGCAACGCTTCCCCCCGAAACCCCATCGTGCGGATGGACCATAGATCGGCATCAGACCGGAGTTTGCTCGTGGCATGGCGCTGAAACGCACTGATCGCATCCTGACGACTCATCCCCTCCCCATCATCAGTCACCCGAATCAAGGAGAGGCCTCCATCCTTCACGTCGATCGAGATGGAACGACTCCCCGCATCAATGCTGTTTTCAAGCAGTTCTTTCACGACTGCAGCAGGGCGCTCAACGACTTCCCCGGCTGCAATGCGACCAATCACGTCTTCCGGCAATAGGCGGATCTTCGAGCTGCCGTCTGTCTTCAGCACGGCACCAGGCTCCTCACGCGGGATGGGAATGGGAACAAGGCAGGACGTCGAACGGCGGGGACGCTCATCGGAGCTCGGCCAATTTATGCTTGGCCAACTTGGACTCATCCGACGATGGGAACTCCTCAAGCACCCGTTTCAGATTCTTCCTCGATTTGGCAAGATCACCGGTCTCGGCTGTGGCTAACCCAAGCTTATAGAGCGCGGCCGGCATTTTCTCATTCCCAGGATACTCTGCGACAAGATAATCAAAGGTCTGGATGGCTCGGCCATACTCTTTCAAATTGTAATAGGACTCGCCCAACCAGTATTGGGCATTGGGAGTCAGCGACGTGCCGGGAAAGTCCTTGATGAATCGTTGGAATCCGGCGATGGAGAGCTCATATTTACCGCTCAGATAATCATTATAGGCCAAATTAAACGCCGAGGTCGGCGTGATGCCCGATGCCGTCACCACGGCCTCCGTCGGGGGTGTCGACTTCACCATCTTCGCCGCACGCGGTTCAGGTGAGGCGTCCGACCTGGCCGACACCTGGCTCACCGTCTCCTCCAACTTCGCAAGCCGGCTTTCCAGCTTTTGAACACGGGCCGTCACATCATCAAAGCGAGACTTGGTCACGTCTGGATCCTTGCTCTCCTTGCTTCGCTCGATCGCCTCCAAGCGACGGACCACGGCATCGACCCGTTGATGGTCTTGATCCTGCGTTTTGGAGATCGTCGAGAGCTGGTCGCGGGTCTGCATGAAGTCCGCGTGCTTCGCACATCCGGTAAGGACCATCCCCCATCCCAACCATCCCGCTATGATCGCTGTGGACCTGACGGTACGGGCTCGCATGCTTTACCGCCCCTCCTTGAGTTGAACCAACTTATCGGATGCTTTCCCTGCCTCGACACTCTTGGGATAGAGCGTGACAACCTGTTTGAAGGCCGATGAAGCTCGTTTCTTATCCTTCATGGCCAAATACGCGTACCCTTTCTTCAGAATGGCCGACGGCACCTTCGCACTGCCCGGATAGTCGACCTCTACCTTATCGTACGCATCAATCGCTTTCTGAAAATCTTTCTCGCCAAAGTAGGACTCCCCAAGCCAAAATCGAGCGTTCGGCGCAAGGTTCGAATTGGGAAACTCGTCCAGAAATGAGGCGAATCCCTGCTTGGCTCCTTCCAAATCCCCCTCTCGAAACAAAGCCAATAACCGTTCATAGCGAACCCGATCTGGGGGATCGGCAGTCACCTGAGCAGGATCCGACTTAGGCGATTCTTGAGGAGGAGTGATCGTCGTCGTACCGCCTGACGTGTCCTGCCCCCCAGACACTTTTGATGCATCCCCTCCTTCCAGCATCATCGTCTCATTCGGCCCCACCGACGAATGCTGGGAGGACTTCGTCGCCTGCTGCAATGACACAGGCTTATGTGACACCTGCTCAACGGTCTTTATCAGGGCGTCAATGCGACTGTCTTGCTCATCGAGGCGCGCCGTAACTTTTTTTCCGACGGTTTCAAGTGCCTTCGTGATGGAGACCATACTCCGATTCACGTCCTCTGCATGTGTCGCCGTGGTTTTTGAATCCACTTCGAGCTTGGCGGCAAGATTCTTCGAGACATGTTCCCCTTCACCCACCCGATCGTTCAAGCCGGTGAGGGCTTCCCGAAACCCTGTCAACGCCTGATTAAACTGCGTAAACTTCTGAGAAACCTGCTCCATCCTATTCTGATGATCGGTCAACTCCTTTTGGTGCCCATCCAGCTTGGCATCGACGCGTTTGGCCAACCCCTCATTCGTGCGTTGCACCACGTCGATGACTTCTTTTTTGAGCGCTTCCATCGCCTTAGCCAGATCGTCCAGCCTTGCCGAGACCTTCGCATCTTGCGTCTCAAAGCTCTTCTGCATCCACAAGTATCGCGTGCTGCCGTCGGTTTCCAGCTTCGCAGCCAACTGTTCGAGTTTCTTGGTCTGCTGCTCGGCCTGCGCCGACCGGAATTTAAGATCTTCCTGCCTGGCCTGAAGGTCTTTGGTCAGATGCAGCGCCTTCTCCAGTTCTCCACGCAACTGGGGGATCTCATATTCGCGCAGTGTCGTAATTTCTTGGGTCTGCTTGGCACTCGTCTGCTTGAAATCTTTTTCGGTTTTTTTCAAATCGGACTGCTGTGCGACACACCCCGGCAAGAAAAGCCCGCCCACCGCCAAACCGAGTAGCACGCCATGCGTGGTTCGCAGTTGAGACTTCATGCCTTGCACTCCAGTGGACCGATTACGACAAGGAAGCGATCATGCCGACCGCGTTTCCGACACGCACTATTTCCCTACTTTCACGACAAGATGCCCTCGACGATTCATCGAGTAGCACTGTTCCCCATGTTCCGTGCAAAACGGCCGTTCTTTTCCATAGGAGACGACCGAGAGGTGCTGGGGAACCACCCCCAGCTCGACGAGGTAGTTTCGAACAGCTTTGGCCCGCTTCTCGCCCAACACCAGGTTATACGCGGACGTCCCGCGCTCGTCACAATGGCCTTCGATCTTCAGCTGAACCTGTGCGTTTGATTTGATCCACTCCGCATCGTTGCTGAGCGCGTGGCGCCCTTCGTCTGTAATGGAAAAACTATCATAGGCAAAAAAGACATCCCGCAAACCTGCCGCAGCGGATGCCGTCTGCTCCGCACGTATTTCAGCGAGCTGACGCGTCGCAGCCCCAGGATCGGACTTGGCCATCAGCGTAGTATTCGGGCTCACCGTTCCACTTCCGTTGTGACCACCGTTACCGAGCCGTTCTTCTAATGGGCTTCGATCTATTCCCCGCAGACCATTCGCATCATCTTTCCCGGAAAACGAGGTATCGGGAAAGCTCGAACTTGTCCCACCTTTTGCCCCTCCTCGTGCCATCTCTTCCTGTAACGCACGGGTATCGCCCCCCGACTGGACGGCTTTCTTCGAGCAAGCCGGACTCAACAGCAGGAGCACACCAAGAATCACTGGTAGGGGGGTGACTGCTAATGTTTTCATCGAGTCGATTCCCTTCTCATCAGGTGTTCTTTCTTTTCATACAGCGGAGGACGATTCTCGTCAATGCCTTGCATAAAAATCACGAGGCAGGAGACCAGCTCGGTGCGCTATTGTGAGTCCCCGTGAACGTGATCCGTTCCAAGTCTTTCCCATCCGTATTAATCATATAGATATGACTCTTCCCGTCTGCAGTGGAACTAAATACAATGTGACGTCCGTCAGGGGACCACGAAGGGGAATCATCAACCCCCGGCCCGGTCGTCAGCTGCACACGTTTCTGCCCATCGGGCGTGATCAGACAAAGCTTGTACTCTTTCCGTGGAGTCCGGCACACATACGCGATCCAATTCCCTCGAGGAGACCAGGCGGGAGCGGCATTATAATCTCCCTCAAAGGTCAATCGGCGAACATTCGAACCATCCGAACTGATCAGGAACACTTGTGGTCCGCCGTTTCGATCAGACGTAAAGGCCAACTCACGGCCAGACGGTGCCCAGGAAGGGGAAAGATCTCCGCCGGCATTGGTCGTCAATCGTTGCACCGCTTTCGTGTGGGTGTCCATGCGATAGAGTTCCGCATTCCCCTCGGAACTTGACGAATACGCAAGAAAATTCCCGTCCGGAGAGAGTGCCGGTGTGATGTTCAGTCCTCCCTGTGAGACCAAGGTCCAGCGTTTTCCAGTCGCGAGCTCCAGGAGATCGATATCTTGCGTATTCCGATTGCGGTACGTCGTAAAGACCAAATATCGTCGATCGGGAGACCAGCGCGGCATCAAGTTCAAAAATCCGTCGGCCGTCAGTTGCCGCGGGTCGTACCCATCATAGTCCATCAGGAACAATTCCCGCGCCGAGCCCAGCTCAGACACATAGGCGATTTTCGTCCGAGCGATCCCCGGTTCTCCGGTATAACGAAACACCAGCTCATCCGCAAATCGATGGGCCATCAGCCGAACCACCGAGGTTGAGCCCACGTATCGTTTCCCACCGACTACCTCGTTGTTCCCGGCGTCATAGACATAGCCGTCCATATTCACATCGGCATCTTTATTCCCACTCTTAATACCGGCTCGTCCCCACACCACGACCGACACGCCGTTCTCAACCGCGTGTTTGAAGGATGGATCCGGCTCAGCGCCCAGCTGGCCGGACTTCATGCCGAGACCATTCACATCGACGAGAGCAAACACCAGGGAGCGACGCACATCCGTTTTGAGGACCTCTTCAATACGGCTGCCGAGCTTCACGCGACCCTCCGGTGACTCCGTACCACCCAGATTCTCAATTCCGGCAATGGCCAATGGAATTTTTTGAAAATCAGGCCTCGCCGCTTCGAGGAATACGTCGGCAGCACCGGATTCGATGATCCACACCAGGCCGACCAGGGCACAGAAACCGGCGATCACGAGCGTTCGTAGCGTCATAATTTATCCTTGGGGCTCGCCCACGGTGAAGGTAAAGTGGGCATCAAAGTATGAATCGGAGATATCGGCCGGAAAGGCCGGCAATGGATTTGCGCTCAGAACCGCCCGCTTCCCCGCCAAATCATAATACTCGTTCCCGGACGATTGTTCGATGGAGACACCCGTGACTTTCCCGTCCCGATGCAGTCTGAATTGGACGATGACCACATACACCTGGTTGGTCAGGTCCAGCGGTGGAGCACTCCAGCTATTACTGATGCGCTGCCGGACCAGCGCCAGATAAGCATTCGACCCAGGAGCCATTCCTGGAACCTTCAGCGTCGTATCGATGGCCTTGACACTTGGTACTTTTGCCTCAACTTGGGGAGCCGGCTGAGGCGCAGGCCTTACCGGAACATCGACCGAAGCCGCGGCTTTTGGCACTTCCAGCTTATTGATCTTCTTGAACTCTTCATCCAAGTCTTTCGCAAGATCTTCCGTCAGGGACGAAGAGGATTTCTGGACCACAGGCTTCCCCGTGAGATCTTTCGTGTCCGACACGACCGGTACATCGGGCAGCTTCATCGCCGATGTCGTCCTCGGCTTCTCCTCAGGACTGATGTCTCCGCGTTTCGGGGCATCCGGTGGTAACTCGATGCCCTTCATGATCTCGCTCATCACATCATTCGATGATTTCGCCCGAGTGACGGGAGGAGAAACCGGCGGGGGAGAAACAGCCGGAGGCGGTACCGATGCCTGCTTCGGGACGGGAACTGCCTTTGGTGGCGCAATCGTCGTGGTACGCTCAATCGGTTTCGGCGAGTCGACAGACTTATTCTGCGGCGTCGGTTTGGGGCGTTCTACGTCTTTCTCTTTCGAAACCGGCTGGCTCTTTTGAGGCTCAAGCGTTTTCACCTGAGGCACCGGAAGACTGGCCAGCGAAATCTCGACGGACGCGAGCGGTCGTTCACCGTGACGCGGCAAGCGAATCCACGCCACGATGGCCAAGATACCGAGATGCAACACGAGGGAGACGAATAGGGCACGGCTCAGGCGGCGAGCCAGCTTCGCCTGCCACTCATCATCCGATATCATACCGGCTGATGTCCAAGCCTGCACCGTGAACCTTAATCCTACTGGTTAGGTAGAGGAGACGTCGCCTCCGTGATCCGTTCGGGGCCGGTTGTGGGATCGGTCACCATGCCGAGTTTTTCAATCCCGGCCTTTTTGACTCCATCCATGACCTGAACCACAACCCCATACGGCACATCACGATCGGCACGTAAATACAAGGAGACTTCCGCATGTTCTTGCTTCAGGAGATGCAACTTTCGCTCGAGCTGAGCCACGCTGACTTGATCTTTGTCGAGATACAGCCGTTGATCTTTTTCGATCGTCAACACGGCTCGAATTTCCGGTTTGATGGTGTTCGAGGCGGACGTCGGCAATTTGATGTCCATTCCACGATACAGCATCGGCGCGGTGACCATAAAGATGACTAATAACACCAAGACCACATCGACCAGTGGAATCACATTGATCTCGGCCAAGAACCGACGCTGCCTTGTCTCGAAAATCATCCCTTCACTCCGACGGCAACTGGATCAACGGACTTGGCCTGAGGTGGGATCAGGGCCAGGAGTTCCACCACAACGGAATCCATCTGCAAGGCAGTACGCCTGATGCGCGTCAGGAAGTAATTGTAGGCAATGACCGCAGGAATCGCCGCAAATAATCCGGCAGCAGTGGCAATCAAGGCCTCAGACACTCCAGGAGCTACAGCCGCAATACTGGCCGTGCCCTGGGCACCGATTTCCCGAAACGAATCGATGATTCCCATCACGGTTCCCAACAGCCCAACGAACGGACTGATATTCCCGGTTGTCGCAAGGAAAGGAAGGAAAGATTCCAACTTGGCGATTTGACTCTGAGCGATATGAGCCGCCGTTCGCTCCATCACATGCCGATCAAAGGCGAGCGCGCCGTTCTCTTTCATCTCCGTAGGGATATAACCGATCCGCTGGACGACCGTATGAAAAATTTTTGCGCAGGGGCTTCCGGTCGTTTGTTGCACCTGCCGCGAGACTTCTTCCACGTCTCGGGCCCGCAAGAGCACCGCCATGAAACGGCGGTCTTTCTCGTCGGCGGCACGAAAGCTCGCCCACTTATAGAAAATAACCGCCCAGGAAATGATGGAAAAACCCAACAGTAGCAAGAGGACCACCTTGGAGACGATCCCCAACGACATGATGACTCCCAGTGGGCCAGCTTGAAACATACGAGTCTCGACGTGCCTCCTTAGATTTCAGTCGCTCTGTGCAACGTGGATTGTATCAAACACTGGGGAAAAATGGCGGGGCCGACGGGATTTGAACCCGCGACCTCCAGATTGACAATCTGGCGTCCTAACCAGGCTGAACGACGGCCCCGCAAAATCTAGCTATGGCGGAAGATTGCAAATGACAAGACGCTCTCAGTTTGGTCGCCGATCAAGCCCCGAGCTGAGGAACAAACCCTCCGTACAACATCACCCTCCCTGCCGCTGCTTACCACGATTCCACATTGGTAGGCGGAACAGGGATTGAACCTGTGACCTCTGCCTTGTAAGGGCAGCGCTCTCCCAACTGAGCTATCCGCCCAATTTCCTTAGCAACCTCCGCGGAGCCTATCAAGTCCAAACTGCCTTGTCAACCAGCAGGCACCTCTTTCACCGCTCTTGATGACATCCTACGTATAGAGGAAGTCTCCCTCTTCAGGCTTTTGTTCCTCCCGGCCCTCGTCGCGTAAGCTGCCTCGGGAAAAATTGTTTATGAACTCGCTTCAGCCGGCTCCGTTCTACGTGCGTGTAGATCTGGGTTGTCGCAATATCGGCATGCCCCAACATCGTTTGAACGGCTCGAAGATCGGCCCCCCCTTCCAGCAAGTGCGTGGCAAACGAGTGTCGAAGTACGTGCGGCGAAATCGACTTCGTAATCCCTGCGCGTCGTGCCCGCTGCAGAAGCAGCTTCCAACAGGCTTGTCTGGTCAACCCCTGCCCACGGCGACTGACGAACAACACTCGCGTGGAGCGGCGCTTCAGAAGCGCCGGACGAACGTGATCAAGGTATTCACTCAATAGATCACGCGCAGTCTGCCCCATCGGGACCATGCGCTCCTTGGTACCTTTTCCGACGACTCGAAGGCAGCCGAGATGTAGATCCACCTGAGCAAGCGTCAACCCCACGAGTTCCGATACACGAAGACCTGACGCATACAACAATTCCACCATCACTCGATCTCGTTGATCCTCAATCCGATCCCGCACGGGCAACTCCAACAGCGCAGTCATCTCAGATCTCGTCAACGTCTTGGGCAAACGAACAGGTCGGCGTGCTATCGCAACCTCACGGAGAGGACTCCCCTCCAACACACGTTCTCGCACAAGAAACCGATACCACCCTCGTGTGGCTGAAAGAATCCTAGCAACCGACGATGTCGCAAGCGATTCCTGTTTGAGAGCGGCCAAAAACGACCGGATCACGTGGGATGAGACGACATCGTTCATGCGAAGTCGATGCGTCAACAAATGTCGCTGCAATCGAAACAGATCACGCCGGTACGCCTCGACCGTATTCGTGGCCAACCCTCCTTCAACTCTCAGTTGTGTGAGATATCGTTCAACCAGAGGGTCAAGGAGCGCGGTCGATGGGGTACTCGTGGACATCACGTACCCGAACTATAGCCAACTCGCACGTTCCGTACAATGACACTCCCATATAGTTCTCCTTGACAGGCCAGCGCCTTTCCGATACTAGTCTGCGTACGGTCTACCATCGACCGACTGGAATGCTCGCCTATTCACATCGCCCATTGCCCCACGCTGTCCGACTGTTGCTGGCGCTCACCATCAGCGGGACGTTCACGCTCGGTGAGGCCATCGGCCTGACTCGATCGGAGGTCACTGGGGCAACTGAGTCCTCCAAACCCATCGTTCCCATCCCACCAGCGTTAAACCAAGCCAAGCAGTTGATTGAGAAAGGCGCATCGGAATCGGCGGTGACCATGCTGCGTCGATTCTTAACCACAACCCCTCCCCCTGAACACCTTGACGACACCTACTTGCTACTCAGTGCCGCCCTCTACGGCATGAAAGACTATGCGGAAGCCCTTCGTTCTCTCAACCAACTCCAATTGGAGTTTCCTGAATCTGATCTGCTGGAACGGGGCAAGCTCTTGATGGCCCGAACTCATGCGGCAATGGGAAATTTTGATCTGGCTCTGCCGTTGTTGGCTCAAGTTCGGACAACCACGCAGGACGAGACTACGAAACGTGAGGTACAGCAGTTGACAGCCGAAGTGCTGGCCAACAAGAAAGATTATGTGCGGGCGATTCACACCTTGCTGGAGGGGATGGCTGGCAGCTCAGATGGACAGACGACCGAGACACGAGAACAAATCCGGCAGTTCATCTCGGACAAGCTGGATAAGCGTGGCTTGACGCGCGTACGCGAAGCCTATCCTCGCTCGTATCCCGGCGACCTCGCCTCACTTCGTCTCATCGACTATTACATCGGACGGGGTGAAGACCACTTGGCGGAACGAGAAACTCGGCATTTTCTGGCGGCGTTTCCTGCGCACCCCTCCGTCCCGAAAGTGCACGAATCCCTGGATCTCATCAAAACGAGATTGAAAGCCAATCAATATCTCATTGCAGCCGTCCTTCCTCTGTCGGGACCGCTGTCCACGTTCGCCACGGACGTCCTCCAAGGTATTCAACTGGCGGTGGAACGGGCTCGTGAGCAGCCAGGGTCACCACCTGTTGGGTTGATCGTCAAGGACCATGACGCCGACCGGCAGGGTTTTCTGGATGATCTCTCGACACTGCTCCATGAGGATCGCCCGCTCATCGTCATCGGTCCGATGTTGTCAAAGAATCTTCCGGTCATGGCTGAAATGGCCCAGAAGACCAGAATCCCGTTGATCACACCGGCTGCCACACTCCCCAACGTCCGGCGGTTGGGCAATTACCTCTTCAGTACAGCCCTGACCTATGGGATGCAGGCCGAACGGATCGCAACCTACGCGGCCAACGAACAGGGCTATCGACGGTTCTGCATTCTCTATCCCGATACCGTCTATGGACGCGAGTTGGCCCGCCTGTTCGCGCAGGAGGTGCAGCGGCTGGACGGCGAAATTATCGCCATGGAAGCGTTTAAGGAAGGGGACACCAATTTTGCTCCCCAAATCCAGCGGCTCAAGGCCGAGGACCTGAAAAAGTATGGGTTGGCAGTCCCCGTCGAGGTGACCAATCCAACGGGTAAACCCCTGAGCCGAAATGAAAAACGAGTCCTCTACACACCAGGCTTCGACGCGATCTTCATTCCCAGTCGCTCCAAAGAGATCGGCCTTCTCGCAGCACAACTGACCTTCCACGATATTAAGGTTCCCCTTCTCGGGACCAACGGATGGAATTCCCAGGACTTTGCTCGCACCGCAGATCGTGCCGTGGACGGCGCAACATTCGTCGATGCCTTCTTCATCGATAGTCCCAATCCCGGCGTGCAGGAATTTGTCCAACGACACCAGAAACGCTTTGAATCCTCTCCCTCACTCTTCACCATGCAGGGCTACGATGCCGCAAGGATTGCCATTGATGGAATCCGCCATGGAGCCACCTCCGGAGATGCTCTGCACGACTACCTCGCGACCTCACGCAATCTCCCGACCCTGACGGGACCGGCAGGATTCGGGCCGGACGGGGCTCTGCACCGACCGCTCTTTCTTCTTCAAGTAAAACAAGGTAAGTTTGTGCAACTGAACTGAGCGCAGGGGTATGAGTTCGTTGTCACAAATCCTCCACACCATCTCCTACATGGGACTCCCGCTCCTGTTTGCCATGGTGCTCCATGAGTATGCGCATGGTTGGATGGCGGACAAGTGCGGTGACTCGACCGCAAAACTGCAAGGTCGCCTCACCATCAACCCGTTGGCTCACATTGACCCATTTGGTACCGTCATCCTCCCGCTAATCTGCTTGATGCTGCCGGGAAGTTTTCTCCTGGGCTGGGCTAAACCGGTCCCGATCAACCCTGGCAATATGCATCAGCCTCGGCGCGACATGGCACTCACGGCGGCGGCCGGACCAGGAATGAATCTACTACTGGCCGTCGCCAGCGCCTTGCTCCTTGCCTTGATTTTGACGGTCGAACCAACCTTGTCCCTCCGCAACACCGGAGACACCGAGGCGACATCCAGTCTCTTTGGATCCATGTTTCTGCGACCGATTGCCGTCATGGCGCTCTACTCCGTGATGATCAACGTCTTCCTGGCTCTTTTCAATCTGCTTCCCATTCCACCGCTCGACGGTGGCCGCATCTTGACGGCCGTACTGCCCCCTCAACCAGCCCTGGCGTTAGCCAGGTTGGAGCCATACGGGATGCTCATCTTGGTCGGACTGATTGTGTTCGACAAAGAGCTGGGCATCCTTCACACGATCACAGGAACCTTTGCCAAGGGCTTGTCTGGGACCATTCTGTCCACCGCGCTTGGCCTACGCCCAGGAGTGACTGAATGACGGCAGTTCGAAAGCGAGTCTTGAGTGGGATGCAGCCAAGCGGCCTGATGCACCTCGGCAATTACCTGGGCGCGCTGGAAAATTGGAAAGCCTTACAAGAGCAGTATGATTGTTACTTCTTCGTCGCCGACTGGCACGCCCTGTCGACGAACTATGCGGATACCAGCCGTATCCGAACATTCGTTCGTGACATGTTGATCGATTGGCTGGCCGGCGGCATTGATCCGGATCGTGCCACGATTTTCATTCAATCCCGGATTCCTGAACACGCGATCCTCCATCTCCTGCTCTCGATGATGACTCCCGTCTCATGGCTTGAACGAAATCCGACCTATAAAGAGAAACAGGAGGAGATCAAGGAGAAAGATCTCACCACGTACGGCTTTCTGGGCTACCCCGTGCTGCAGGCAGCCGATATTTTGTTGTACAAACCCGATTTCGTGCCGGTCGGCAAGGATCAACTGCCGCACCTTGAGCTGACGAGAGAACTTGCAAGACGTTTCAACGATATCTACAAGGCCGCCGTGTTTCCGGAACCAAAGGAACATCTGACGAAGTTTCCCAAGGTGATCGGCACCGACGGCCGCAAGATGAGCAAGAGCTATCACAATACGATCAACCTCTCGGACACCGAACCGGTCGTTCGGCAGAAGCTCAAGACCATGGTCACCGATCCGGCTCGTGTGAGACGAACGGATCCCGGCAACCCCGATCTTTGTCCGGTCTATGAATTCCATAAGATTTATTCCCCACAGGGAACTCAAGACCAAATCAACAAAGACTGCCGCACCGCCGCGATCGGCTGCATCGACTGCAAGAAACTGGTGGCGGATCGTATGGTGGACCAGCTGACACCGATCTGGGAGAAGCGTGCCAAACTCACGCAGGAGCCATCACGTGTCGATGAGATCGTCGATGCCGGCAGCACACGCGCAGCGGTTGTGGCCAAGGCAACGCTTGGTGAAGTGAACGAGGCGATGAAGATCTAGGAGTCTGTTCGCAGCGTTCAAGAGCCCGTCCTTTGCATGAAGCATGGCATGAACCAACTTCAATGGATCCTAGTTGTTCTTACTCTTAGTCTTGCCGACACACCTTCCGCTACATCCGCGGCCGATCCCCCTTGCGACAAGTATCCGCCAGCTCAACAGCCGCGCTGTACTGAGATCTGGAAAGCGCTGAATAAGGAAGACGGGCCGGTCATCGCCCAATTCGGGCTGGATCAGCAGAAACGCCGGGAAGAGGGGAAAATCAACGGCCAACAACATCTTGCTGAGAACATGACATTTATTAAACAAGCCACCGAGAAGCGGATGGAGCGGCTGAAAGAACGAATGGCCAAAGAGTAGCGCAGCTGTTGAAAAATGCCGCCTGCGTTGTTCTCACGTCGCTTAGAGGCTCACCGTACAACCCAACGTACGACTCGCCTCCTCGCTCGCTGCGGCCTAGCAGGACGACCTTTTTGAACAGCTGCAAGTCCTAGGGACGCGCCCACGCGCGTCATTAGACACGCACAAACTGATTCGACTCTTTTTCAAGACCGATCTCGGTTTCTGGCCCATGGCCGGTGATCACCGTGGTGGCATCATCAAGGGTGTAGAGTCGCTCTCGAATAGACTCTTCAATCGCCTCAAAGTTTCCACCCCATAAGTCTGTCCGGCCGATGCTGCCACGGAAAAGGGTGTCACCTGCCAGTACCAACCGATCGTTCGGCATATGGAAGCTCATCGACCCAGGCGTGTGCCCCGGCGTATGGAGCGCAACAATCGGCACCTGCCCTAGCATCACCTTTTCCTCATCGACGAGCCAGTAGTCCGGTGAGAGGGCCGGCACATAGGACACCCCGAACATACGGCACTGCAGTTCGAGGTTTTCCCAGAGCTTGAGATCGTCTTGGTGGAGACAAATCGTGGCGCCGGTCACCCGCTTAATCTCGCTGGACGCCAGAAAGTGATCGAAGTGGGCGTGAGTATGCAGGATGTGGCTGACCGTGAATCCCAGCTGCTGCACTTCCTGGAGAATGCGCTCCGGGGCGCCGCCGGGATCGATGACGACTGCTTGCTTCGTGACGGGATCACCGACAATCGAGCAATTACAGCCGAGCGGTGGGACTGAAAACGTCTTTCTGATCAACGACACCATGACAGGCGCATGCTACAGGGCTCTGGTATCCGATGCAAGCCAGGGCTCTTACGATTCGTCTCCATCTTCCTTGCCACGGATAGTCCAGACCACTTCCGTATCAAAGAGCACCCAGGCCTGCTCATGTCTATGGAACCACACCAGGAACCCCGCCCCGGTTCCATCCCGACGCCTATTCTCAACGTACACGAGCGCCTGATCGTTTTTCAGTGTTCGCCCCACGCGCGAGAATGCCAGGCGATCGAGCACCGAGGGAGATTGCAACGCCATCCTATGATCATTCACAGCAGGAGCCGCTAGGCGTGCCTCCACGTCTTCGTTTTTTTCTCCGGACACAAATCGATAGCGTACGCCGAACTGAAATTGGCCCTCAAGTCGACTTGGTATCTGGTTGGCACCGATAAAATCGTAGGCCAGATCTTGCGGTACCATTCCATTGAAGAATTCCTGCTGCTGAAAAAATGCCAACGTCATGGAATCAGGCTGGTTCGGCATAAACCGTGAGACCGTCATCCGTTCCAGTAGGACCAATTGGATCTGCGAGGTGAGAAATTTGCCCTCAATAATCCGGTCGTACAGATCATAGTCCTCCGGCAGGACAACAGCTGAGACCTGCCCTCCTTCCATCGCCCCCGATAACTCCACGAAAAGCAAGGGCAATAGCATCATAATACAGACAACCATCTTCTTCATCGTTGATGAGCATATCGAGGGACCACTCAGACAATCAAATTTCCGATATCACATTTACAAGTCGAACCGAAGCGTAGATAATCGTACTACCCACTTGGAAGGAGTATACGTGCAGGATAAAACACTCGTCAGTCCACAGTCACTGGGAATTGGCATCGTCTGGTTCATGATTGTACTCGGCTGTGCCCCAGATACCAATCGGGAGAATCCCTTCCGCACGGAGAATGAAGCACTCAAGAAGCAACTGACGAGGCAGGAATCCCTCTTAGGCTCGTTGCAAGACGGGAATAAGGTGATGCAGCAACAGATCGATCTGCTCAATCAAGAACTCCGTGATGCCAAGAGCAGCATGGAAGTCACTAAAGCAGACGCAAAACGGCTCAACGAACAAATGGAGCTACAGCTCGCCGAAACCAAACGCATGATCGCCGCACAGATGGCGGAATCCCTGAAAGTTGATGAGAAAGGTGCCCAGTCCGATACCTTACCGCGACCCATGCCGACGGTGGCCAAAGTGGTGGAAGACGCCTTGGCGCGCAATGGCTATCACCTGAAAGTCAGCGTCAAGACCGAACAACGCGCGGTCTATGTGACCGAGCGCAAGATTTCAAACCCTGCGACGCTTGAAGTGACAGGTTCACGAAATCAATATCTCGTTTCGCTTGAAGCCCTCCCCGATAGTGTCACGAAGCTTGGGGTGAAAGCAGAGTTCGAACGGGTCGCGCAGGGCGGACGGATCTTGAGTGTGAGTCATGAAGAGACGACGGAAATCGAGCGCCGCCTGATCAGCGAAATCAATAAGGCGCTCGAAAATCCTCAGAAAACCTAACCCACATTCAT
>WBZQ01000783.1_pt1 | contig 23711 bp, 31 predicted proteins | sample 5204251 | NCBI WGS metagenome assembly WBZQ01 (sample SAMN12412402, study PRJNA552823) | activated sludge metagenome | isolation source: activated sludge from nitrification reactor of wastewater treatment plant... | place: USA: Virginia | collected 2017-09
CAGACCATTCCCCGGTCGATATCACCGGCGATTATCGCTACGCCTATCATCAGCCCGAGACGGTGTCGGAGGCCAAGCAGCATGCCTGTATGGAAGCGCTGCATCAGGCCGTCAGCACCTCGGCGGCTGTGCGTGAACAGACCGCATCGATTGTCGACTCGAAACTGTTCCACACCCTCGTCCATACCCTGGCCACACAGCATGTCACCGATCAGCAGATCCTCCAGCAAAGCGAACAGGGCCGCACGGTGTACTGCAAGATCAAGGCAGTCTTCCATGCGGACGCCGTGGAGCGCGTGCTCATAGCGCAGACCACGAGCGGATCGGAGCAGGCGCTGGATCAAAATCGAGCCTTGAGGATTCTGTCGGCGCATGAGGAGCCCGATGGGATGCTGGTGATCACCTATCAGGCGATCAAGCGTCTCGATTGGCTCGGCACCGCCTACCAAGGAGGATTGCGCGAATCAGCCGACGTGATGGTGGATTTTTACGACGAGCAAGGGATCCTGGTCCGGAGCAGCCGACACCCGGCCAGAAAAACGGCGACGGGTGATGACGTGATGAACCCCGGCGAGGTGGGCACGCTCAAGATCGCGAAGCCCCTGAATGCGAAAACCTTCCGTGTGTGGGTCGTGAAGTAACTCCCGAACGAGCCAGGAGGCAACACCGGATCTCCGGTCTTGCCTCCTGTTGCTCGATAGACTTCAATCCGCGTCCACGAAGCTCGTTATCGATCAGCGCCTGACGACGGCATATTAATGCCGACTCGTTCCAATCCCATGATGACCGTCAGCGCCGACGGCGCATGCTGCACGATTTCCTTCTGCACTTCGATACGGCGAAGATCGACGAACTCCGGTGCGGTCAACCCTAACGATTCGCGATAGGCGCGATCGGCGATCCCACGCTGCTTCTCAGCCTTTTCACGCGCCTCTTCGGCTTTTTGAAATTCGACCATCGTAATCTTGCGCTGTTCCTGGACGATGGTTTGCGTCGTCTGTTCGACCACGCCCTTTGGCGGGAGGATGCTGCCGACGACCACGCGGTTCAGTCGGATCGGCATATTCTGTTTATCGATGAGCTTGTTCTGAACTTCCCGGGCAATGGCATCCTGCAGCTTCGTTCGGGTCGTCGGATCGGTCGTCAGCTGAAAGAGCGGATACCGTTGGACCTCTTCCCGAACAAAGGTGCGGAACGCTTCCTTCACGTTATTCTGGTACCAGGTGGTGCCGTATCGGGCGATGAGTTCAGGGGTCCGCCCTTCAACGACGTTGGCGATCAGAAAGGCATCAAACGAGACCGGGGCGTTTTCTGCGGAAATGATGTCGAAGTGTTCAGAATATTGTAACGGCCGGATATCCACTTCGATGACCTTCGTCGTGGGCGCCACCCACACCCGGCCGGTCTTGGTCGGCGCCGGATCCACGCCGCCGTGGCCGAAGAAGAACGGCTGTTCCACCATGACTCCCTCATGGCCGGCCTCGATTGCCACACAGCCTGAGGTCACCAGCATCACGTTCATGATCCCTAAGACGGACCAGGCTCCCTGTCGCATAGGTTCCTCCCGTGAAAAGGTCCGACCCACGCGCCGAACTCCCTGAGGGAGGGAATCCCTGGCCACGTGTGGTCATGCGGATACCTTACGAACCACTGACGCGGTTGTCAAACCAGGCGTGTAACTGCCGCGGGGACCAAAGTGAGGAGAGGCTCAATTGAAACGGACGAGAGACGGCCGGCTAGTAAATACCGGCCTCGCGCTGGAGCCATCGGACGTAGCGAGTGATCTGCTCCACATCGGCCGGCGTCACGCCCTCGATCTTCGGCATATTGCCGAACTCCCAATGGTGGGCCCGAACGCCGTTTTCCGCCGCACGCTGGAATGCCATATCGGCATGATGATTCGGTTCATAGATCTTGTGGACCAACGGAGGTCCCTGCTTGGTGCCCACACCGCGCACCCCGTGGCAGGCGGCACAATTAGCACTGAACTTCGCCTCGCCCACCTGCACATCAGCCGGCGTGGCACCTCCGGCCGGCTTGGCGGAATCCTGATTCGTGGCGTTCGACTCGCAGGCAGGCAGGGCCGCGACAAGAACGACCAGCGCGATACCCGCCATCCTCGCTTGCATCCGGCTCTGTGTGGACATGTTCACCCTCATCGCGGGAGCTCCGGCGGCGTCGTCGAGGACGGTTTGGATTGTGGGTGATGCAATTGCTCGCGCAACATCTGCGTGGTGCGATTCAACGTCAAGCGCCGGTAGAGCCGGGCGCCAATGGGCGCCATAATCACCAACGCGATGATCAAATACATGAAAAATTCTTCAGGCGTCATGGCCCCGTCTCTCCTGAGTCATGTGCACTGCGCGAAACGTTCGTTAGAGTATCGCATAGGGGACCGGATCCACAACTCCCGCCAGGCGGAAACCTTCCCGCCTGATCCGGCAACTGTCACACCGGCCGCAGGCGACACCTTCGACGTCAGGATCATAACAACTATGCGTCAACTCAAACGGAACGTGGAGTTCCTGCCCACGCCGCACAATGTCCGCCTTGGACAACATCAGCAAGGGCGCGCGGACCTCGATCCCATCCCCCTCCACCCCCATCTTCGTTCCAAGCAGGGCCACGGTTTCAAACGCGCGAATAAAATCGGGGCGGCAATCCGGATAACCGGAATAGTCCAGGACGTTCGCTCCGAAGTATATGGCCGACGCCTTCACCGTTTCCGCATAGGCCAATGCCAGCGAAAGAAAGATGGTGTTGCGAGCCGGCACGTAGGTGACAGGGATATCCCCTGCGCGTTGCTCCGGCGCGCGATCCTTGGGCACCTCCACATCCGCCGTGAGGGCCGACCCACCGATGGCCCGCAGATCAACCGTGACCACGATGTGGCCGGCAGCTCCTAACGCCGTCGCGACGGCGCGGGCCCGTTCGACCTCCACCTGGTGGCGCTGTCCATAGGATACCGTGATGCAGTGAATCCCATACCCATCCTGTTGCGCGATCGCCGCCGTCACGGTGGAATCCAAGCCACCGCTCAAGAGGACCACGGCCTTCGGCTGGAGAGAATTCATAGACACAGGAAAGAATGAGGCGGACGCTGGGTGCCGGTCATCGGAGCGCCACCGGCTGGCTTCTCTTCTCGATGCACGCCGCACACCTGCGGAGAAAACGGACCGAGACTTCCCTGCCGGCTAGTCCCGATCCTCTTCCTTCTCAATTTTCTCGAGGAGTTCCTGGCGGGACTGGCATTGCACGCACAGCTTGGCGAATGGCACGGCCTCCAAGCGCTTCTCACTGACCTCGATGCCGCATTCCGCACAGATACCGTAGGTCCCTTCACTGAGCCGCGTCAGCGCCTCATCGATCGCCTGGCGCTTCCGGTTCCGCATTTCCATTAGAGAAATGCCGAGTTCGCGATCCAGATCCATGAGGGCTTGATCGCCGACATCACGGGCCGACTCCAAGCGGCGCTGCTGATCTTCGGTGAGCGACTGACCGAGGTTGCCCTCGATCTCGCGCATGATCTCCTGGCGCTTGCCGAGCAGCATCCGCTGCAGGACTTCGCGCCGGCGCTGGCGTTCTTCTTTTTCTTTCGGTGTTTCTTTGAGCGTCAACGCGGCCACCACACGCGCGGCCACGCTGTCTTCGTCTTTTTCAGTCATAGTGGTTACAGGAGCCGGCCGCTCTTTCTTCACGGGCTTTTCGGGAGCGACGGCTTTGGCTTTCGTCGTTGGTGTTTTTTTCTTCGCGCCGACTTTCGTCGCCATAGAGTCTCATGCCCTTTCGTGATGAGTGCAAGGCGAAAAAGTTCGGCAGGTATATCACGCTATAGATCGTTTGACAAGTACCAGGCTCCCCAAGATCTTGGGGACTAAGGATACACGATCATGGAGTGCACGTTGTGCCCCGCCAGGCGGTCACGCCCGCGCAGGCTTTTCAGCTCGACGAGAAAGTCCAATCCGGCAATTTCCCCACCGAGTTGGCCGATCAGATCGACGGTGGCCGCCGCCGTGCCCCCTGTGGCCAGGAGATCATCGACAATTAGCACACGCTCGCCAGCCGAGACGGCATCACGATGAATCGCCAGCACGCTGGAGCCATATTCGAGGTTGTATTCGACCTCATAAATGTCGGCGGGCAATTTACCGGGCTTTCTCACCGGCACGAATCCGGCGCCAAGTCGGGCCGCCAGCGTACCGCCGAGGATAAATCCGCGCGACTCGATCCCGATGACCTTCGCAATGCCCTGGCCCTCGTAACGAGCGGCAAGCTCATCGGCGATAGCTCGGAAGGCCTGTGGATCTTTGAGGAGCGTGGTGATGTCGTAAAAGAGGATGCCGGGCTTAGGAAAGTCGGGAACTTCGCGGATGAGAGACTTGTAGTTCATGGGCATGATGGAATCGGGACGTTCTCATAAAAGATCCGCCCGCTTCATGGTTTTCCGTTCAATGATCCCGCGGAGTCTTGCAAGCGCCGCGGTTTCGATTTGGCGGACCCGTTCGCGAGTCAGCCCCATCTCGTGGCCGATCTCTTCTAACGTCCGCGACTCGGCGCCGTCAAGCCCAAACCGCGCTAAAATCACGGTGCGTTCCTTTTCGGGCAACTCGTTGACCCAGGCCATGAGTTCAGCCCGTCGCATCACCCCTTCGGTCGTATCCGCCGGCGTGAGACACAGCGGATCCTCGATCACATCGCGCAGGAAGGTGTCCTGCCGGTCGCTGATCGGGCTGTCGAGTGAACAGGTGGTGCGAACCAGCTGCTTCAGGTCATCCACCTCGGCGACACTGGTTTTCAGCTTGGCCGCCACTTCCTCGGCCAGCGGTTCCCGGCCGAGTTCATGGACCAATTGCTCCACCTTCCCGAGGTACCGGTTCAACCGTTCGACCACGTGAACCGGCAACCGGACCAGTTTGCCCTGATTGATGATGGCCCGCTCGATATACTGACGAATCCACCAGGACGCGTAGGTACTGAAGCGGAATCCACGTTTGTAATTGAATTTCTCCACGGCCTTGATGAGGCCGAGATTGCCTTCTTCGACGATATCGGCAAACGGGAAGCCGCGGTTCATGTATCGCTTGCCGATACTGATGACCAGCCGGAGATTCGCTTCGATCATCTCCTGACGCGCTGCTTCATCGCCGGCCATGACGCGCTTGCCCAGCGCTTGCTCCTGCTTAAAGTTCAGCAGGGTCGACTTGCGGACTTCGCGCAAATAACTCTTGATGGTGTCGAGGCCTTCCGCGCGCCCGGATTCTGCCTGGCGGCTTTCTCCGCCGGAATCCTCCGACTCGGCGAGGCCTGGCGACTCCGCATCCTCATCCTCCTCCGCGCGCGCAGCACGCGGACGTCGAGTCGAGACCGGCGCACTGACCTCGCTATCCTGTCGCACGGTTGCACGTCGAGCCATAACGTCGTCACCTACCAAATCGTGAACTCGTGATACCGTCCCGTGGCGGTCCCCCACTCCACTTGGATCTGGGTCACACGCGCCCCGACCGGCCCCTTTTTGAGGTCTGCGAGGAACTCCTCAAGCACACCCCGCCCACCTTCCACATCCACCGCCACCTGCCCGCTATCGAGATTCTCCACTCCGCCGGTCAGCCCGCGCGCGACCGCCATGCGGCAAGTGAAGGCTCGGTACCCCACTCCCTGCACGCGGCCACTCACGAGAATTCGCGCACGCACGGATTCCCCGATATCGGTCATCGTGTCACACGTCCTCACCACCGGCTTGCCGCCGCAGAGCGATGGCCCGCCTAGCACAGAATACTCTCACAGCCATTACAGGTCGTCACGCGATTTACGAGTTTACACGGCTGTCTCAGACTCATACACGTATCTTATCGGCAGGACCGTCACAAACCATGAGCGTCATGCCCGACGCACAGAGCCGTGAGGTGAACCGGCAGTGATGAGAGACGTCCGCGGGACGATGCCGATGACAGATTTCACGTCTAAGAGATCGCGCGGCGATGCACCGCCTGCGGAACAGGACCGCGGCCCGAAGCAGAATGTGGAGAACCGGTGTTGGATGCTTACAGCAAACCGCTGTGGAAGGGTTGCGTCCGTTGCCTCGTAAACAAAACAGGCTCGGGAGAGATGGAAGTATGTTTGGTCGGGGCGAGAGGATTTGAACCTCCGACCCCTGCGTCCCGAACGCAGTGCGCTACCGGGCTGCGCTACGCCCCGACCGGGATGATCCGAAAACGGAAGCCGGATTGTCTTACAAGAGAGGGGTAAAACGCAAGCCGTGAGATTCGGCCACTGCCTGACACGTAATTTTCCCATTCATGACGTTCACCCCTTTGGCCAGGCCGGGGTCGGAGTGAATAGCATTCGCCACCCCTTCCGATGCGAGCCGGGCAATATAGGGGAGAGTCGCATTGGTCAAGGCCCGCGTTGAGGTATGCGGGACAATGCCGGGCATATTCGTCACACAGTAATGCACCACCCCGTTTACTAGGTACACCGGATTGGAGTGGGTCGTGGGCTTGGTCGTTTCGCAGCACCCGCCCTGATCCACTGCCACATCGACAATGACGGAACCGGGCTGCATCTTGGCCACGAGGCTGCGCGGTATCACTTTGGGCGCGCGCGCACCCGGCACCAGCACCGCACCGATCACCAGATCCGCCTCCACAACCGCCCGCTCGATGGCGAATGCGGACGCGGCACAGGTGGCAATCCGTCCCCCATAGAGATCGTCGAGTGACCGCAATCGATCCAAATCCAGGTTGATCACTGTCACCCGCGCGCCCAGGCCTACGGCGATGCGGACAGCCGAAGTCCCTACCACGCCCGCGCCAATCACCGCGACATGCCCAGGCTGGACACCCGGCACTCCGGCCAGCAAAACACCGCGGCCGCCTTGAACCGTGCCGAGATAATGGGCTCCCACCTGTACGGCAAGCCGGCCGGCAATCTCACTCATCGGCCGCAGCATCGGCAGGCTATGATCCTTTGCTTCGACGGTTTCATAGGCGATCGCCGTGATGTCGGCCGCCATCAACGCCTTGGTGAGGTCCGGCAACGACGCCAAATGCAGATAGGTAAACAGCACCTGGCCAGGCCGGAAGAGCACGCACTCCGACAATTGTGGCTCCTTGACCTTCACGATGAGTTCTGCCCGATGAAAGACCTCATCTTTGGACTGCGCGATTTCGGCACCGGCTTGCCGATAGGCCTCGTCAGCAAAGCCACTTCCCTGCCCGGCCGATGGCTCAACCAACACCTGATGACCGGCTTGCCGTAACGCGCGCACGCCGTCAGGCGTGACACTCACGCGATACTCGTAATCCTTCATTTCCTTCGGAACCCCAATCACCATACCCGCCTCCTTGCCTTCGCCCCCCCCTCTCCACGTCCTTCTTGCATTATACATGGGCCGAGGCCGGTACCACCGAGAACCGCTGGTGTACCTTGCCAGCCGAAAGAACAGTGCGGTAAGATCCCGAATCTGTCGACTTCTTCCCCGTAAAGGAGCACTTCGCGCATGGATGCCGGATCCTGTAATGCCTGCAGTACCGCAGGCGCACCGTTGATGAAATTGTCGTTGGGCAAAGATTTCTTCGGGCGCACCTATGACCGATTGTCGCCCTCCTCGGACCAAAGCCCCAAATGGTATTGCGAGCCCTGCTCCATGATGAAAAATCTGCAACGCGATTTTCGTGATATCCGGACGGAATTCGACAAGCTCGCCAAAGGTCAGGCCTCGGCCCTGTCGGAACCTGAAGCGAAACAGCGCGCGCAGTTGCGCCTCCGGGAAATCGCAGCCATTGCCGGGAGTCACGCTGCCGGCTCGTCGCTGCTGAACCCCGCGGATGTCAAACAACTGATCGACCAGTTCCACGCGCGCCTGAGCTCGCAAACACCAGGTTGAATCGACCAGCACCGACACCCTGACGATGACCGGCTATCAACGACATATTTTCGTGTGTACCAACAAGCGGGAGCCCGATGACCCCAGGGGCAGCTGCTCTAAGCTCGGCTCCGAGGCCCTTCATGCCTGCTTCAAGCAGGAAGCCAAGCGACTCAACTTGAAGGGAATCGTGCGCGCGAATAAGGCCGGCTGCCTGGATTATTGCGCCCAAGGGCCCACTGTAGTGGTCTATCCCGAAGGCATTTGGTACCGGGTGCGGTCCGAGGCCGACGTGAAGGAAATCATGGAGCGCCATATCGTGAACGGAGAGCCGGTCGAACGACTCTTGATGCCCGACCAGGCACGGCCTCCCCTCCTCTCCCCGCTGAAACCTTGAGCCGGATCATCCACCGAATCTCGCGAGATCTGCATGCCAGCCGATGACAAATGGAAGGCCAACATGGAAAAGGTGGCCTACATGAAAGCGTTCCCCGGATTGCTTCGCACCTGGGATCAGCTCAGGGGAAAAACCGTGGAGGTCGTCGTGCCGCTCAAGAGCAAGACAGGATCCTCCGCGCTCATTTGCACCGATGGCTCATTTGTCGTGGTGCCGCTACTGAGCCCGGAACCGTACGAGCTGGGCGAAGCGCTCCAGGCAGGCCGGGAGCACCTCGAGCCGAAACACCCTGAGGCCTATGCCGGGTACGACCGCTTGCTCAAGAAAGACCGGGACGCGCAGCGCACCGCGCGACTCGAAAACATTCTGGGCGCGATTCAAAACAATGTGGAACAGATCCCGGAATTGAAAGACCGGCTTGCGCAGCTGGTCAAGGAGTGGAAGTGAGCAGTCTCCCGCAAAAAAACATGTTCGAGATCTTTTCGCAGGGTCTCTTCGAAGGAGTGAAGCCGATGCTGGTTATCCGCGATCACCTTGTCCGCCATCCTGACCGTTGTACCCACCAGGCCGTTTGCGTCCCCATTTGCCCGACCAGCGCCTGGCTGTCGACGCCCCCCTACAAATTCGACCCGTCCCGCTGCCTGGAAAGCTGCCGGCTCTGCCTGGACGCCTGCCCCTCCCAAGCCATCTATGCGGTGTTCAAGAAGGGTGAGAAGTTATTGGAGCCGCAGAAGAAGTAGAGGGAGTCGCGGCCGACGAACGGCACGCGGCCTCGGCGACACCATAATGCGTTGCATCTCACCAGCTAGCTGAGGTTTCTTTTCATTCCACGCAGGCTCCTATGAGGCGCTGCCCTTCAGGCAGCATGCCGTCGCCTGCGGTCCTTATCATGCCCCCTGACATTCTTTTGGCGCGATGGTGTTGCCTCGTCGCGCATCCGTTCCATCCGCGACAGGGAAGAAGAATAGAAAGAAGGCCCTCGTTGGACGCGCGCAATAAGTGATCAACCAGCCCGCCCCTAGAGAAATGAAAAAAGACGATGAGGGAACGAAAGACCGAAAATGGAAAGAGCCATCTATCGGCAGAGCACAGAAGGAGTTTCACTATTACAGATTCGCACCCTATCACGATCAGTTGGCGGTCCGAGAATCATCTCTCCATGCTGCGACCACATTTGATCCTTCAGGGCCATCAGTTCGTCTCGCAGCTTCTCAGAATGGTTCACGCGATGCCCTTGTTTTAGTCCCTCTATCAGACATCTCACACAATGAAACTCTTGCTTGTACCTGTCAGTACCCTTTCTTCCGAAATATCTAAAGTTTTCCTTAGAAGCACATAAGCACTCTCGAATTTCATACCGATATCTCTCTTTCTCTCATCTGTATCTTTATGGTACTTGGCCGTTGATTTCCTCTGCGGGATTCCCACGGCATCTTCAGAGTAAATACAATCAGGCCGATCAGCGAATTTCTTCTGTCGATAATATTCGCCTACTTTGGGCTTTCTTGTGATCTCTGCTACATAGATTAGTCGTTCACCGTAGTCCTTGCCGCCAAACCCAAAAACGACATCTTTTTCCTTTGCCGATTTCCTGATCTGTGGTTTACAGAGAGCAAGACTGAGAAGTCCTTCCCATACACACGGAGCGCCTCCGTTGTCGGCAACTATCTTATAAACGTAGATCTGGGACAATGACCTCTCCCCTTAGTTGTTCTTCGCAATTAGTGAAATGTTATTGTGATTTCGGAGCCATGAATAAAATCGGGCAGCATCAGAAAACTCAGGCAACCGCGCACTCCGTTGCAAATACCCATCCGTCACAGTTAAACCACCCCAAGCACTCAGTAGGGGTGGACTAACACGGTAGCTGGGACGTTTATTGGGACTATGATGTGGCGGACGGAACGAGCCAATTGGTAAACAACGACTCAGCCGACCCGAAACACCTGGTTTCGCGCGAACAACTATGTCACAGGCTTCGTGAGCAAGTACTCGCCGGGTATGAGCATTCTCACCCCATCGAGTTCGCTGAATGGAATGGGCCGACACAATCTCATCGATAACATACAAACCTATGATTGCATATATGAGATTAGGTTGCAGATGGATATCGCGCAATCCGGAGTAAAATACAAGGAGATCTCCTGGCACGAGCTTCTCTTTAATCTGCACCGCTCGCTGTCCCTGATCACCGTAGGTCAAGCAATCAAAGTCTGGATCAAGATGCATGTCTTGATTTTCAAGCCAAGAAGGGAGCGAAACTCCAAACGCTTGTACTGCTGACTGAACCAGAGAATAGGGACGGTTCATCGTCGGATGTACTGAGCTTGTTTCAGGAATAGGAACATATACAAACGCGGACGTCCTGCTATCGACTGGACCGTTCCAATTCCCACCACTTTCACTCTGATCAGCACCGACTCTGACAAGGAGGGCCTTCATAACTCCATGAATCGTTTGTGTAGAGATTTTAGACGATCTGCTTCCGCAGGCGCCCCCAGTAGGCGGTGCCGACGTAGCCGCAGGCGCCGGTGAAGGTGGTCAGCGCCAGCACGCGATAGACGACAGAACGCGGCGCTTTGATATTCACGGCGGGATCGAGCAGATCGGGCGCAGCCGCCACACGTTTGAGCGTTTCACCGGCCAGTAGAATCGGCCACATGCAGGCCAATCGCTGGCGAATTTCGAAGCGTGGAAGCGCCATGGTGTACATCCAGCCCTGATCCAAGTGTTCCATGGCCAGTTTGATCAGCCGATTCAAGACCGGCCTGAATTTCAGCCGGTTCTCCCGATTCAGTAAGTCCGCCGGCGTCAGTCCCGCTTCGCGGAGCAGCGGTTCCGGCACATAGCAGCGGCCTCGATGAAGATCACGGGCGATATCCTTCACGATGTTCGTGAGCTGCAATCCTTTGCCGAATCGCACACCGATGGCCGACATCTGTTTCACATCCCAACTCGCCATCGACGGACAATGGGCACAAACCATCCTGGTCCAGAACTCCCCGACGCAACCGGCGACGTAATAGGTATAGCGATCCAATTCGTCCAACGTCTGAAACGCCGTCAGCCCCTGTGCCGACTCCCTGTGAAAATGCGTGAGATCCATCGCCATCCCGTCCGGCAATACCCCCATCAACCACCGAATCCGCTCTTGATCGCCGGGATCAAACGTATCGAACAGCCTGAAACATTCCTCCAACCGCTGAAGCAACACGCGTTCCGCCGAGTCCGATTGGTGAGGGAGCAGCGCGGACTGAATGGTCTGCACGTCCCTCCGCTGCACGGGACCGGTCGTGAACTGCGCCCGAAATTGGTTGAGGTAATTGAGCCGCTGCTCACGGCTGATGAGGTCGGTATCGGCAATGGTATCGGCAGCACGCGCGAAGAGATAGGCCAGGCCCATCTGGTCGCGCACCGTTGACGGCAGCACGTTGAGGGTCAAATAAAAGGACCGGGAAACCTGCTTAAGGATGCCGTGAAGGAGGTCGTGTCTTGCGGAGTCGATAGCCGTGGGGGCCCCTTCTTATCTCACTTCCAGTGTCCCTTCCATGCCTTTCTCCTGATGGCTGGGGAAGAACAGGAGCTTCTTGTCGCAGTAGAAGGCGTACATACCCGGCTTGGTGGGCGTGAACTGTACCGTCACAGTTCGCCCCGACCCCACATCACGTTCGATGGAGAGTCCGGCCGCTTCATGCTGTAACACAAAATTATGCGGGGTGATCGTGGTGATGCTGGTCAACAGCAGCTCGACCGGCTTTCCCGCCTGAACGATGAGATGATTCGGCGTGTAGGAATAACTGTCGAGAATCACCGTGACACGTTGAATACCATCCGCTTGATCGACCGGCACTCGCAGCGGGGGAACCTGCGGCGCCTGGTCGGCCCCGATCACCGGCGTCGGACCCTCGATGCTCCCCCACATCAACGCCAAGAGAATGCTTAACCGCAGAAAAAAGAAGACTCTACCCATAGTCCTCGTTTCTAGCAGATAGGCGCGAAGTCGGTCAACCGGAACCGCCCAGCTAACTTGACTGGGTGGAACCTGGTATTATCTCTGAACACCGAGACGCAACAGGCATCTTTGACCAGAGGCCCAACAACCGGCTCGGGATTCGGTATAATGACATCCAAGGGTCGGTCCTCTGCGTAGTAGTAGGACAACCCTCCAAGGAGGAGAGATATGAAGTCGTTGAAGGGTATCGGGCTGCTGATTATTTCGAACATTCTCATTTATCTCACGCTGTCGATCACCGTCAGAGTGCTGGTCAACATGGTGTTGCCCGCGTTCGGCATCGATGTTCGCGGAGCCTTCAGTCAGGAATTGCTGGTCTGGTCGTTGGTCATCGGCTTTGGCGGCGCCTTTATCAGCTTGCTGTTCTCCAAACAAATGGCTCGCGCCATGCTGAATTGCACCCAAATCACGCAGCCTCGCACCCAAGCGGAACAGGTGATTTACGGCTCCGTTCGCGAAATTGCGGAACGCCTTCAGATCACCATGCCGGAGGTGTGGGTGTATGACTCACCGGATCCCAATGCCTTTGCCACAGGGCCCAGCAAAAACACTGCGATGGTCGCGGTATCGACCGGCCTCCTGGCGAACTTGCGTGAAGACGAGGTGAAGGCGGTGCTGGCCCACGAGATGGGCCACGTCTTCAACGGCGACATGTTCTCCACCACCGTGCTGGCCGGCTTAATGAACACCTTCGTGCACTACATCAGCAACTTCGTCTACCAGATGGTCGCGCAGCCGCAGGCTGGCGATCGGGACGAGGGTCAAAGCGGGAGCCCGATTTTGGGTTTCGTCGTCTACATCTTCCTGCAGGTCGTGCTGTCAGTCCTTGCCATGATGGTGGTCAGCTGGCATTCCCGCCACCGGGAGTATGCCGCAGATGCCTTCTCCGCCAAGGTGTATGGGAAAGAGTCGATGATCAAGGCGTTGCAAGCCATCAATCGCTGGGTGAATCGCGCCCAGTTCGAATATTCGACGCAAGATGCCTTGGCGACGATGAAGATTTCGGGCAACACATCCGGCTTCCTGCACTTGCTGGCGACTCACCCTCCGATTGAGGAACGAGTTGCCGCGCTGGAACGGCTCTAACCAAAGGAGTTCATACCATGCCGATCACTCGACCGACATGCTCGTGGAAGGTGCTGGTGCTTGGGCTCGCAGTGGGTCTCGGGCTTGGTACCGTGGAACTGGGCCTTGGTTCGGTCGATGCGGCGGAACAGGGAGCGACACGCATGGCTGCAAAAGCATCAACCGTCTACGATTTCACGTTGAACGATATCGATGGAAAACCAGTTTCCCTGAGCCAGTACAAAGGAAAGGTCGTCATGCTGGTCAATACGGCCAGCTTTTGCGGGAACACCCCGCAATACGCCGATCTCGAAAAGATGTACGAAACCTACAAAGACAATGGGCTTGAGATCCTGGCCTTCCCGGCCAATAATTTCGGCCAGCAGGAGCCGGGCAGCAATGAAGAGATCAAGGGATTTTGCCTGACCAAGTACAGCGTCGGCTTCCCGCTGTTCAGCAAGATCAGCGTGAAGGGTGGCGACAAACATCCGCTCTACCGCTACCTCACCGAACAGAGCCCGTTCCCCGGCGAAGTGGAATGGAATTTCCAGAAATATCTGGTCGATCGTTCAGGCACTGTGGTCGCGCGCTATCATCACCGGACGAAACCAGTGGCCGATGAAGTGGTGAAAGACGTCGAGCGTTTCCTCGCAAAGCAGTGAGTCCGATCAGGCCTTTTTCTCGAAGGTAATATGTGATCGATACTCTTGGATGGCCGCACCCAATGCGGCCTTCCCAAGAGGAATGTTCGCTTCCAGGGCATCTTCCACGCCCCGGTCATCGATGACCACATCATACCGGTCCTGAATGTTGGTGCGCACCGCCGTGCCGTCTTTGAACGGACGCGGCATGTAAATTTCGGTCCATACTTCCTTCTCAACTAAACAGACATCGCAAAAGCGCTCGTACAACAGCGCCAATTTCTCCGCATCAGTTTCTTTCATGCACCGGCTCCCGGGTAATAGATCGACGAACCGCAGGCGATTCCACGCGAGCGGCTGAAGAACGTTAGACTAAGCCAAGGAGGATATTCAACGGGCAGGCACGTTAGGCAGGATGGGTGGGAGATCCGAAGGCGGCTGATCGGTGATCGTAAACCGCATCGTCCCCACCTGGTTCACCGCATGAAACGGTTGTTGTCCGAGCGACGTGATGTAAATCTTGACCAGATACTTTCCTTGCGGCCATTGCAACGGCGGCTTCTTCAATTCCAGAAAACCATATCGTTCGTGGCCAGGCACTTCCAAACTGTCCTGCACGATCACCGCTTCACTGGTCTTCCCATCGAGGCCAATGGGAAAAACCTGCGCGGCAAACTGAGCCGGGTCTTCAAGCGGCGCCACTTCAAACACGATATAGACGGCAGGAGTATCCGGCGCGAACACGGTGGTACCGGGAGCGATCGGCTTCAGGCGAGGATCTTGTGTAAACCATCCCTTTCGTCCAAACGTGTCCCACTCAACTTCATACCCACGCGCCATCTTGATCCAGGTGAACAACGACTGCGGCACGCCTTTCTGCTGCACATCCAGCGACGGTGTTTCGGTGGGCTCGAACTCTGTCGTGGCCTGCTCTTTGGGGACCATCAGATCGCGCGATTCAGCACCCGTCTGCCAGCATCCCAGAATCGACGTGACACACAAAGCCAGCGCCAATGGACGAGGGCATCGTATTTCCTCCCGCCTGGCCAAGCGCACCCCTCCGCGTATATCCCTCGCATTCATAGAATGATGGTACTCACTGTGAGAAGGAGGGGTCAACCGGCCTGCAGGATTTGATCAAAACGGCCGGCAACTCCGTGGGCTCTGATATAATGCCATTCATTCAACACACAAGTCGAAGACATCGCGCTTCGCTCCCGTGCAACGTCTCATGAACCACGCAACGATCGGCTCCCCCTCTTCACCGTCTCAGCCACTTCCCCTGTCGAGCGAGACGGAAACTGCGGAGCACGAGGCCAAAGCGAGGAGCCGGCACTACGGCGTTCGTGATGCCGCCTGCCAAGCCGCCGCTCAGGGCGGCGGCGAAAACTATTTCTCGGCGTTCGCCCTGCTCCTGCATGCCGCTCCGTTCCACATCGCCATCCTGTCCGCCCTGCCGCAGTTGGTCGGCGTCGTGGCGCAACTCGCATCAGTGAAGGTGCTGCACTATCTCCGCCTGCCCCGACGCCTGCTTATCGCCGGAGGCCGGGCACAGGCCTTGTGCTGGCTCCCGATTCTGTCGCTGCCGCTGATCGCCCCCGAACATGGCCCGTGGCTGCTGATCGGCTGCGCCATGCTCTATTTTGGCTTCGGCCATGTGACGGCCCCGGTGTGGAACAGTCTCTTGGTCGACGTCGCGGAAGCCGACGGTCGCGGCGCCTATTTCGCCCGACGTGCTCGTACGACCGCACTCACAAGCTTTCTGGCCTTGGGACTGGCGGGGGCCATCCTGACGCTGGGACAACGATGGGACATGAGCTGGATCGGCTTCCTCATCATTTTCCTCGGCGCCGCGACAGCGCGTATAGGAGCCACGAATTGCCAGACACACGTGGCGCGGCTGATGCCCGTCCATCAACTCGATGCGCCGCATGGCTTCCGGCATTTTCTGGCCAAAGCCGCCAGTCAGGACTTCCGTCGTTTCCTGCTCTTCTCGGGGTTGATGCACTTCGCCGTCTTACTGTCCGGACCGTTTTTTGTGATCTATCTCCTGCGAGACCTGCATTGGTCCTATCTCGAATATGCCGGCTGGATGGCGAGTAGTATCTCCGCTCAATTTCTCACGCTGGGCCCCTGGGGTCGAATCGGTGACCGATACGGCAACAAAGCCTTACTGGCGCTGACAGCCTCCGCCGTGCCGTTCCTACCGATGGGTTACCTATTGAGCGAGCACTATCTGTTTCTCTTGACCGTCAACTTCTTCGGCGGCGTGATCTGGGCGGGACTCTCGCTGGGTTTGCAGAATTATGTCTTCGATTCATTACGGCCGGAAGAGCGTACCAGGGGAGTCGCGCTGGCCAATGCCATGAATGCCGTGGGATGGGGACTCGGCGCACTCACCGGCAGTTGGCTCGCGACTCTGATGCCTGCCGAACTCTCGATCGGCTCATGGCACCTGACACCCGCGTCCAACCTCCCCTTTCTGTTCTGCCTGTCGGGGGTCTTGCGACTCGTGATCGCCATGAGCCTGCTGCGCACGTTTGCCGAGCCCAGAGCTATCGCCTCCCCCCTACAGGGACATCTGGTCCGGGAACTGCCCCTTCTGAAGTCCCTCATGGCGCTCATGCCGTGGAGAAACCCACGCGTCGCACCGTAACCGTGCAGAGTCCTTCAGCCTCCCTTACATCCCCGAAGGCCGGCGCTCTCCTTCTTCTTGTTTCAACCGGTCGAACGCACGATCCGAACTCCCTTTCACCTGTTCGGATGACGGTTGAGCCATCGGTTTGGGTTTGTCGCCGGCACATCCCGCCACGAGCACCAACGTCGCAACGATGCCACCGACCAGTAAGCCCGCCCGTCCTCCTACAGTCACAGTGCTTCTTCCCTGATTCATTCAGAGCCTCCCCCGTTAGATGACAAAGTGATGCCAACTGCTGCAGGTCTCGCCGGTTGCATTATGGGACAGGACCTTCGGACGCTCAATATAAAACGTGCGCGCCGCCGCCACGTTGACTGGCCCCGGTAAAGGCGTTATTCTCCGCGACGACGCACTTCTCTGCTGAAAGGAACCCGATGTCGCTGCATGATCGCCTCTCCGAAGACCTGAAGTCAGCCATGAAATCCAGAGATCAACTGCGCATGGACGTCATTCGCATGATCAAGGCGGCCGTGCAATATAAGGAAGTCGAACTCAAACAGGATCTCGACGATGCCGGCATGAGCCGGATCATGACCACCCTGATCAAGCAGCGCAAGGAGGCAGCCGAGCAGTTCGAGAAGGGCAATCGACAGGACTTGGCCGCAAAGGAACGGCAGGAGATCAGTATTATCGAGAGCTATCTTCCCGCCGCCCTCTCCTCCGATGAGCTGGCGAAGATTGTCGCGCTGGTCATCACAGAATCCGGCGCCACGTCGCTGAAGGACATGGGCCAGGTCATGAAAGCCGTCATGGCTCGTCTGGCCGGCCAATCCGTCGACGGCAAGGTCGTCAGTGACCTGGTCAAAACCGCCCTTCAACGCTGATCCTCCTCGCTGCCGGACTTAACCTCTTCGGTGTTTTCGCCGATACTGAATCCGACGTACGGCGACGAAGGGATAGGCCCCCGCGCCCCTCCTCTATTCCTGATGCTCCCGGGAGCGAGAAGCCGGCTCCTCACCTCTTGCCGGACAAGGCGATGACATGAGCATTTTGATCGTGGACGACTCCCCCGACCAGCAACTGCTGCTCAAAACCATTTTGAACAAGGCGGGCCACCAGGACCTGCTCATCGCGGATTCTGCGACTTCGGCCTACGACCAGCTCGGCGTTCAACCACCCCAGACGCATGAGGGGCCTCATGCCGTCGATTTGATTCTCATGGATTTTCTCATGCCGGGGATCGACGGCGTGGCGGCGACACGACACATTAAGAGCCTGGACGCCTGCCGGGATATTCCCGTGATCGTCGTCACGGCCAAAACCGCCCTCGGCGACTTGCAGGCGGCCTTTTCCGCAGGAGCGATGGATTTTATTACGAAACCGGTGAACAGCGTGGAGTTGCTCGCCCGGGTCAACTCCGCGCTCATGCTGAAGAAGGAAATGGATTGCCGCAAGACGCGGGAACTGGAACTTCGCCGCAGCAATGACGACCTGCAGCGGGCGTTGCGCGAAGTGAAAGTCCTCAAAGGACTCGTGCCGATTTGCGCCTCCTGCAAGAAAATCCGCAACGACCAAGGATTCTGGCAGCAGTTGGAGGAATATATCCAACAGCATTCAGAAGCGGAATTCAGCCACGGTCTCTGCACGCCCTGCATCAAAAAGCATTACCCTGGTGTTTACCCAGACTAGCTGCTAGCATCGACCTACGACACACTTTCAGGGAGACACTGACCATGGGTATCCTGATCGTCGATGATTCGACAGACGATCGTCTGTTGATCCAATCCATCCTCGCCAACGCCGGCTACGAAGAAACCTTTGTGGCAGAATCCGCCGCCGCCGCTTTTCGTTTGCTGGGCCTCGACGGAATGCGGCAGATGGCCGGCCGCGTGGATTTGATCTTGATGGATATCGTCATGCCGTCCACCAACGGCATCGAAGCCTGCCGCCAGATCAAGGCGGTCGAGCGGTATCGGGACATCCCGATCATCATGGTCACAGTCAAGACCGACCCGGTCGATCTGCAACTCGCCTTCGCCGCAGGCGCCATCGATTATGTCGCCAAGCCCATCAGCAAGATTGAACTGTTGACCCGCGTCCGTTGCGTGCTTCGCCTCGTCCATGAAATCGAACGACGTCGCGCGCGTGAACAGGAACTGCTGGAAGTCATGCGCCAATTGCAGGAAGCCAATCAGATGCTGCTGCGCCTCTCCTGCCTCGACGGGCTCACCGGCATCACCAATCGCCGCCAGTTCGATGACTTTCTTGACCAGGAATGGCGCCGCGCCGCGCGCGAATCTACCCCGTTGTCGCTCATCATGCTGGATATCGACTTTTTCAAAACTTACAACGACGGCCATGGCCACCAGGCCGGGGACGAATGCCTCCGCCAGGTCGCCCAGCTCATCTCCAGCCACGTCAATCGTCCCGGCGACTTGGTGGCGCGCTACGGCGGCGACGAGTTCGTCATCGTGCTGCCCGGCACCACCGTGGATGGCGCCGCACAGGTCGCCGACACCCTCAGACGGAAAGTGTGCGAGGCGGAGATGAAACATCCCAACGGCGATCCGGTCACGATCAGCCTGGGCTTCGCGAGCACGGTGCCCAGCCGCGTCGCCGCGCCGACGGACCTGATCCGTGCCGCCGACCAGGCGCTCTATCAAGCCAAGCAGGAAGGGCGCAACCGCGCCAAACAGGCCGGGGTGCTCTCACTCGTCCACCATACTCATAAAGACTGATGGCTGCTCGCCGTCGCGGCAATCGTACCGGCTTCACCTCCTCGCGACACGATGTGGTTATGACCAACTGAAGGCGACCGGACGACGACATGGCGAAGCGCACCCCGCAAACCAGACGCACGACAGGCGCGACTCCGAAACGTACCCTCCGCACCACGTCCCGTCCGCAAACCGCGCTTCAACGCGAGCAAACCGCGCGACGCCGCGCCGAACGCGCCCTCGAACGCGCATCAAAAGAATTGCAGCGCCAAGTCGAGGAGCTGCAACGCGCCAAAGATGCCGCCGATGTCGCCAACCGCGCGAAGAGCGATTTCCTGGCGAGCATGAGTCACGAAATCCGGACGCCCATGAACGCCATCATCGGCATGGCAGATTTGTTATGGGATACGACCCTCACGCCGGAACAACGCAAATATCTCCGGATCTTCCGACGCGCCGGGGCCAGCCTGCTCAGCCTGATCAACGATATTCTGGATCTCTCGAAAGTCGAATCCGGCCGGCTCGACCTGGACAGCATCGACTTCGATCTGTCGGAGCTCATCGACAAAGCCAGCGAAATGCTGGCGCTCCGGGCCAACGAAAAAGGCCTCGAACTCGTCTGTCACCTTGCGAACGATGTGCCGTGCCACCTCATCGGTGATCCCAACCGCCTCTACCAGATTCTCCTGAATTTGCTCGGAAACGCGATCAAGTTCACTGAGACGGGATCGGTGGTCATGACCATCACCAACGATCCGGACTGCCCCACACCGGGCGCCATCCGCTTCTCGGTAACCGATACGGGCATCGGCGTGCCTCACAACAAAATGACGGCCATCTTCGATACCTTCACGCAGGCACACAGCACGATCGCGCGCCGCTACGGGGGCACGGGGTTAGGATTATCGATTTCCCAACAGCTGGCCGCGCTCATGGGCGGGCGTATCTGGGTTGAAAGCACGCTCGGCAAAGGAAGTACCTTCCATTGCGCCGTTCGGTTAGGCGTGCAGACTGCGCCCGCTCCCTCGAAGGCGGCCGGTGCGCTGAACCTGAGTGGTGTCCGCTGTCTCGTCGTCGATGACTACCCGACCAACCGGCTGATCCTGCGAGAAACGCTCTTTGCGTGGGGCGCCGCCGTGGTGGAAGCCGACAGCGGCGAACAGGCTATGGAAGTCCTTGATGCCTCCCTCACCTCCCGCACACCCTTCGATCTGTTGTTGCTCGACTGCCGCATGCCGGGGATGGATGGATTCGAAGTCATTGAACGCATCCACGCCGATCCGCGGCTTCGCGACCTGACGATCATCATGCTGGCCTCAGACCGCTGGGCGGACGACATCGCCAAGACCTACGATCTGGGTTTGGGCGGGTATCTGGTCAAGCCGATCCGGCGGTCCGATCTCCAACAAACGATCAGCATCGCGCTGGGACGCAGCCAACGGGGACTGGCCTCCTCCCAACCTACAATACCGCCCACGGCTCCCCACCAGGGACGATCGTTACGGATCCTGCTGGTCGAGGATTCGCCCGACAACCAGGTGCTGATCCAGTCGTACCTCAAGAACACCAGCCATCGATTAGATCTAGCGGACAACGGGCAGATCGGCGTGGCGAAATTTCAGAACGGCCACTATGACTTGATCTTGATGGATATGCAGATGCCGGTGATGGACGGATTAACAGCCACACGTACGATCCGGCGCTGGGAACAGGAGCAGGGACTGCCGGCCGTCCAAATCGTCGCCCTGACCGCCTTGGCCCTGAAGGAGGAATCAGCCAGAATCTTCGAAGCCGGCTGCAACGCCCACATGACCAAGCCGCTCAAACGAACCACGCTCCTGGAATTATTGTCCGCTTACGAGAAGACCCGCGCGCAATGATGCCGCCACGACCTGAGGCCGGCCAGGCCAAGCTCATTGTTCATATCGATCCGGACCTTGAGGCCATCGTTCCCGGATTTCTCGCCAACCGCCGGCGGGATCTCGTGACCATCGAGGGCTGCCTGAAGCAGGGAGATTTGAACACGATCGGCATGTTGGGCCATCGGATGAAAGGCGACGGCGGCGGGTACGGCTTCGATCAGATCAGCACCATCGGCGACGACTTGGAGCAGGCTGTCACGAGACAAGATGGACCGTCGATCGAAAAACAGGTCGCGTTACTGAAAGAGTTTTTGACTCGCGTCGAAGTCGTCTACGCCCGTTCGTAGCTCACACCTGGTTTCTCTTCCTCCCTCTATGTAGAGCCTCCTCTCCCACCTCTGTACATGCGACCGTTGAACAGGCCTCTGCCTAATACACACAGGCATGTGCGCTCCAGACTGTTGGGTTCAACGGTCACGTCGATGACTGCTGAACCCTGAAACCCCACCATCTCAGCGAAGGATCAGAAAGGGGCAGCGCAGGTTTTCGTCCAATGCCGACCAGTGGCTGCGGTCATAGTCCGATTCCACCACCGTGCCGTCATCGCGATGCCGGACCTCATCACGATGGCGAACCCCATCGCGGTTCCTGCAGCCGACTTTCGTGCGGGCGATCACGTTGAATGCCAACGTCGTCACCCGAAGGTGTGTTCCCGGCAACCCTCCGCCTTGTTCGATGTGCGGCGTCGAGTTGAATCCTTCCACCTCGATCCCGAGCCAGTTCAATCGACCGGGGTGAAAACAGCCGATCTTTGCGCCGTACACGCCGGAATTCGCCAGATCACGGCCGCCGAACTGTTGTCCCGCAATAGTCCCTCGCCCTTCGACATTCGAGAAACTATGCCCCCAGGTGAAGCCTCCATACCCCGCCACATACAACTTCACCTTCCCTCCGACGTTCCACGACTCGTTCATCGACGATCACCCGATCGCCGGCCCGATCCTTTGTCACGATTCGCTCCTGAGAGGCCTGATCTCGTGTCCGAGGACCGACGTCCGAAGGTTGTTCCTGCACCGGCGCTCCTTGCGCAAGGCAGGTTAACGTGGTTCTTAAAACAAGCCCGCAGATGATAAGTCCCGGCAGAACGCACCGTGTCATAGCGATCTCGCAGACCTCGGCAGATGGGCGCAGAACCTCGGCGCGCAGTTGCTGTTGATCAATCCGCTGCATGCCGTGCCGCCGCTGGTTCCTCAGGAGGCCAGCCCCTACTCCCCTTCCAGTCGTCGTTATCTCAATCCATTGTATCTGCGTTTCTGCGCATCGAAGAGCTACCCGGCGCCCAGACACTCGGCCACGAGTTATCACGCTTGGCCCCATGGGTCGAGCCCTGAATGATGAGCGCCACATCGACCGCGATCGCGTCTAGCATTTGAAGCAAGACGCCTTGCAACGGTCATGGAACAGATTCGGGGAAGATGAGGATTTCGATCGATCTCAATCTGCCGGCGGTCGCTCTCTCCGGCAGTTTGCGCTGCACTGTTGCCTGGTTGAACGTTTCAGCGCCGACTGGCGTCGCTGGCCTGCGGTCTATCGGCACCCGCACTCAGCCGAGGCTGAACAGGTGATGCCCGCAGAAGTCGACCGCATCACATTTCACATGTGGCAACAGTGGCTATTCGACCGTCAACTCACCAGCGCCGCCCAGACCATTCCATTGATGCAAGATCTCCCGATCGGGTTTTCGCCGGACGGTGCCGATGCCTGGGCCTGGCAGGACCTACTTGCAGCAGACATGACCGTCGGAGCTCCGTCTGATCTGTTCAATGCGACTGGGCAGGATTGGGGACTCCCTCCGTTTATTCCGCATACACTGCGAGCGGTGGGTTACCAACCCTTTATCGAGACGATACGGGTCATCCTCCGTCACGCGGGCGGCTTACGCATCGATCACGTGATGGGGCTCTTTCGCCTTTGGTGGGTACCTCAGGGCAGTCCGCCAAGGGACGGTGCCTTCGTACGGTATGCGGCAGAGGAGCTGTTGGCAATCCTGGCCGTGGAAAGCGCACGCACGCAGGCCATCGTCGTCGGGGAACACCTCGGAACGGTGGAGGACGGGGTGCGAGAGATACTCGCCGAACAACAGGTCTTGTCCTATCGCCTGCTGTGGTTCGAAGACCAGCCGCCGAACGGCCGACGAAGCTGGCGGAGATCCTGAACCGCCGCATCCTAGACAGGAGCGTCACCTGATCCCGCCCGTAACATCATCACCACATCGATGCAACCGGACTTCAATATAAAAATACCGCAGGAGCCGTCTACATGGCTCCTGCGGCATCTACGCTGCGGTCCTTCACCGCTGAGAGCGGTTACCCGCTCTCAGCGGTGTGAGCCTTACAGCCAGTTCACGCGCTCGGCCGGCCGAATGTAGATCGGCTCTTCGACCTGAATCCGCGCCACTTCCTTGCCCGACTTGTTGAAGCCCAACACGGTATCGTTGTACATGTCGAACCGCTTC
>WBZQ01000784.1_pt1 | contig 23695 bp, 24 predicted proteins | sample 5204251 | NCBI WGS metagenome assembly WBZQ01 (sample SAMN12412402, study PRJNA552823) | activated sludge metagenome | isolation source: activated sludge from nitrification reactor of wastewater treatment plant... | place: USA: Virginia | collected 2017-09
TTTGAATTCCTTTGTATAGTGTTTCCTCGGTTCCATTTTTTCCTCCAATTAAGATGTTTTCTCTTAACTGGAGTGTCCGGGTCTATTAGACCACATCATTATCTATACTTACATGCATCATATAAGGAGGCATCATGAAAACCACTTTGGATTTATCGGAGAGCCTGTTAAGAAGACTCTGAATAACTCGCATTTGTCATTCCGAGCGTAGAGAGGAATCTTTAATAATCAATATAATAGATTTCTCACTTTGTTCGCAATGACATCGAGGGTTATTCAGAGCTTCCTTAATTGCGCAGAGCATCCGTTGATTAAACATCAATTCGAAACACAAGCAGAAACTAACCCAACAACTCATTCTCCACCAATCGAGCCCAATACGCCGCACCCAACGGCAGAATCTCATCGTTAAAATCGTAGTGGGGATTATGCAATAAGCAGCCGCCTTCCGAGCTGCCGTTGCCGATCCAGATGTAGCAGCCCGGTTTTTGTTGCAGCATGAAGGCGAAATCTTCGGCGCCCATACTGGGGATTGGTGTTAAATTGACACAATCAATGCCAGCAACGGCGGTGGCAGCACGGATCGCGCTGGTGGTTTCTTCAGGACTATTGAGCGTGACCGGGTAACCGGGGTTTTCAGGATTAAATCGAATATCTGCGTGCACTCTGAAGCTTTTCGCGGTGCTTTCGGCAAAATGGCGAATACCACATTCCAATTGCTCACGCACGGCATTGTTAAAGCTGCGAAAGGTTCCCCGCACCACCGCAGAATCCGGCAGCGCGTTCCAGGTGTTGCCGCCATGAATTTGCGTGACACTAATAACTACGGCATCGGCTGGATCAATCTGGCGGCTGACAATGGTTTGCAGTTGCGTGACCAAATGCGCTGCGGCAACCAGTACATCGTTACCCAAATGTGGCATCGCGGCGTGAGTCGCCTGGCCTTTGAGCGTGATTTCGAAGCAGTCGAACGATGCCATCATAGGTCCGGTTCTGACGGCGAAATGCCCGATAGGCACATCCGGAAAATTATGCATACCGAAAACCCGCCGCGCAGGAAATTGTTCAAACAGTCCTTCATTGATCATCTGCAAAGCCCCGGCGCGGCACTCTTCTGCAGGCTGAAAAATGAAATATACCGTGCCGTCAAAATGGCCATGCCGGGCCAGATAACACTCAGCACCGAGTAGCATAGCGCAATGCCCGTCGTGACCGCAGGCGTGCATTTTGCCGCTATTGCAGGAAGTATGTTCGAAACTGTTCTGTTCCTGGATATGGAGCGCGTCCATATCGGCGCGCAGTGCAATGCTGTTAGCGCTATTGCCGCGGCGCAAAACACCGACGATGCCAGTTTTCGCCAATCCACGATGTACCTCGATCCCAGCGTTTTGCAACAGCTCAGCGATCAACTGCGCCGTCGCGGTTTCTTCAAATGCAGTTTCTGGGTATTGGTGTATCTGTCTGCGCCACCGCCGCATATCGGCATGCAACGATTGTATTTCCGGAACAATGTTCATAATTAATCAGCGAGTTATATCAAACCCTTCCAGCATACCCCATAAAATCAGCGGGTGAAACATTGCCAGTATTTCAACATGTGCAGAGATAGTGCTTTAATTCCAAGCAAACCATCACCTGTGTTAAAGCACCATCCTTCAGCCAATTAATCAGCGCCAGTTCAATACCACATAACGCGACGCCTCGCCATCCCGCACCAATAGTAACACTTTATGATTGGCACTACTTTTAACAGCTTGATTGAATTCGGCAGCCGTGTTAACGGCCTTACGGTTGACTTCTAGAATGACACTACCGCGGTTGATACCCGCCATCGTAGCTACTGAACCCGGTGCTACTTCAGTCACGATAACGCCTTTTCCGGGTTTTATCCCAAATTGCCGCGCCACATCGGCTGTAATTGTCTGTACTATCACACCCAAATTGTCGCTGGATTGCGCAGGCTCTTGCGATGCAAGCTTGTCATCGGTGAGTTTGTCAATCTTTACTGAAACAGTACGCTGCTTTCCATCACGCATGATATCAAATTCCACTTTACTACCCGGCTGCGCCATTGCGACTTGATTACGGAAATCACCCGTATCATTCACGGGTCGTCCCTGAAAATTGACGATCACGTCACCAGTTTTGAGTCCCGCTTTGTCTGCAGGCGAATTTTTCGTCACTTGGGCAATCAAAATGCCTCTATCGCTTTCCAAATCAAAAGACTTGGCTAGATCAGCTGTCAGCGGCTGGATCATAATTCCAAGATAGCCGCGCACTACCTCGCCTTTTTCGATCAATTGATTAGCAATGCGCTCGACCAAATTGATCGGAATAGCGAAACCGATACCCATATAACCGCCACTGCGGCTAAAAATAGCGGTATTCATACCAATCACTTCGCCATCCAGATTGACCAATGGTCCGCCCGAATTACCAGGGTTGATCGCAGCATCGGTTTGAATGAAGTCTTCGTAATCATTAATACCGAGAGAAGTTCTGCCTTTCGCACTGACGACACCGACTGTTAATGTATGACTTAAACCAAATGGGTTGCCAATGGCAACCACCCATTCCCCAACTTCCAATTGCGAATAATCGCCTATCTGCACGGCGGGCAATCCGCTTGCTTCAATCTCTATCACAGCGATATCTGATTTAGGGTCGGTGCCTTTGATTTTTGCTTCAAACTCACGACCGTCCAGGAACTTGACACTGATCTTATCGTTACCTTCAACCACATGATTATTGGTCAAAATATAAGTCTTATTGCCGAGCAATTTATGATTGGAAGTAAAAACAAAACCGGAACCTTGTCCGACCACGGATCGCTGTTTTCCTGGTTGTTTCCCCTCGGGTGCATTAAAGCGTGGCATATCGGGAAAACGATCGCCAAAAAATCGCTTAAAAAAATCATCTCCAAAAGGCCATTGCTGTCCATCACCAAACGGAAACCCAAACGGTGTTGATTGAGCTGTTTCAGATTCTCTTTCAACCTGAATTAACACCACTGATGGAGAAACTTTTCGTGCTACCTCCGCGAATGCCTTGCTCGTTTGCCGCAAACTTTCAACACCATTGCTTTGCGCAAGTAATTCAAGCGGCATCAGAATCCCTAACAACAGCGTTAATAACAAATTTCGATACACAGACATGTTTAACTCCTCTCATTTAACAAGATGATGATGAAATTATCAGACAACTAACGCTTCCCAAAGTTATAGGCACAAAGTGCAAATTACAAGTAACCGTTACTTACTGATTAAATCTGGTAGTATTTTTTTATTTGAGGACAAAAACACATGATCATTGTTATTTCCCCAGCAAAAACACTTGACTTTGATACATCAGCGACCACTCAAGAATATACTCAACCTGATTTCCTTGCTGATTCAGAAATACTGATCGATGAGCTCAGAAAATTGGAACCCGATCAAATTAGCACTTTGATGTCGATTAGTCCCAAGCTCGCCATTCTGAATTCAAATCGTTATTTCGCATGGCAGCACCCGTTCACGATGACGAATGCCAAGCAAGCAATATTGGCTTTCAAAGGAGATGTTTACACCGGTCTGGATGCCGATACCATGACTGTGGCAGAATTGTCTTTTGCACAAGATCATCTGCGTATCCTGTCAGGGTTATACGGTGTGTTGCGTCCGTTGGATCTGATGCAGCCTTATCGGCTGGAAATGGGTACGCACTTCAAAAATCCGCGTGGCAATAATTTGTATGAATTCTGGGGAGACAAAATCACCCATGCACTTAATCAAGATTTAACAAAACAGAAAACCGATATATTGATTAACCTGGCTTCCAATGAATATTTCCAATCTATCAAGCCGGATAAACTCAGTGCACGTATCATTACACCCGTATTCAAAGATCAGAAAAACGGTGCTTATAAAATAATCAGTTTCTATGCCAAGAAAGCTCGCGGTATGATGAGTCGATATATTATTCACAACAAACTAACAGATCCTGAAACCATTAAGCATTTTGATGTTGCAGGTTACCGGTTTAGCGCGGGAGACAGCGACACGGATGAATGGATTTTTACCCGTGCAGAAGCGAGATTGGCTTGATTTTATTAAAAGAAAACAATGAATCCACAAAAAATAATTGAACAGACTAAAAACTATGTGATGCTATCCAACAGTCATAATCTGGAACTCATCATGTCTCTATTTGCCAGCGATGCTACGTATCACTCTGTTTACTTCGGTGAATACAGTGGCAGCGATGCCATTCACACTATGATGATTAACTTTTTTACCAGCTTCCCCGATGCTCACTGGGAAGTCACGCAATACCGTACCATTGAAAATAACGGCGTGCAATTTGAATTTATCATGACAGGCATGGATGCTGCGACTGGTGAGCGAATAAGACGGCACGGATTGGAACGTATCTACTTTACTCCAGACGGATTGATTAAACATATCGCAGTTTGCAAGCCTTGATGACAATCAACCTGATAACTGAAAGCATTGTCTAATTTAGCAGATAACGCTATCCTGATAGTAATATTAAAATTTTATTATTAGCATAAGATCATGATGACACAAGATGAACAAAAACGTGCAGTTGCATCAACTGCGATTCAACATATTCCAGTGGGTGGTATTGTCGGGGTAGGAACCGGATCTACTGCCAATTATTTTATTGATGAATTAGCCAAAATCAAACATAAAATCGAAGGTGCCGTAGCTAGTTCTGATGCAACTGCGCAGCGCCTTAAAAGCCACGGCATAGAGATTCACGATCTCAACAATGTTGTTGATCTCCCCGTATATGTTGATGGTGCGGATGAAATTACAGAACATCTACATATGATCAAGGGCGGCGGTGGCGCTTTGACTCGTGAAAAAATTGTTGCTGCAGTAGCGCGAAAGTTTATTTGCATAGCTGATCAGAGCAAATTGGTAAACGTACTTGGTAATTTTCCGCTACCTATCGAAGTTATACCGATGGCACGCAGCTATGTGGCACGTGAAATTGTATTGCTGGGTGGACACCCCGCGCTACGCCAAGGTTTCACCACCGATAACGGCAACGTTATTCTGGATGTGCATGGTTTACAGATCATGAATCCGGTTGAACTAGAAGCAAAACTTAATCAAATTACTGGCGTTGTAACAAATGGGCTTTTTGCGCGACGCCCAGCTAATACATTGCTTCTTGGAACTGATAATGGTGTACGAACAATTACCGTTTGATTATGTTGTAATAATGACTAACGTTAATCATTAATTTCCACACTCATAATATTGCAAGGTAAGCTATGGCAAACAAAGAACATATTTCTAAGCAGTTCGACGCTGACCTTGAAGAAGTAAGAACACGTGTTTTACAAATGGGTGGATTTGTTGAAGAACAAATCGAATACGCCATTGAAGCACTCACCAGCGGTAATGAAGAGCTGATCGATCAAGTTATTACAAGAGATCATCGCGTCAATGCAATGGAGGTTTCAATCGATGAAATCTGCAATCAAATTATTGCGCGCCGACAACCGACTGCAAGTGATTTGCGGCTAATTATGATGGTGATTAAAACCATTACTGATTTGGAACGAATTGGCGATGAAGCCGCAAAGATTGCGCGAATGGCTAAATTGATTTATGCGTCAGACCGAATGCATTTACCGCGTTTTAATGAAATTAAGCATGTTGCCAATATCGCCATGGATATGCTGCATAAAGCACTTGATTCTTTTGCCCGGTTAGACCTGAATGCTGCTGCACAAATCGTTCGGCAAGATGACTTTGTAGACGAAGAATTTCGTTCTATCCTGCGTCAGTTGATTACATTTATGATGGAAGACCCAAGAAAAATTTCAACGTGCCTAGAAATCGTATTTGTCGCCAAAGCTATTGAACGCATCGGGGATCACGCAAAAAACATGTCGGAATATGTTGTTTACATGGTAAAAGGTAAAGATGTTCGCCATGTTACAGCGGATCAGATCGAACAAGAAATTCGAGAATAAGCATTAAAAGTCATTAGCCGTTCCTAAAAAAACAGGCTTAATTGTTGTTGGGAGAAAAGGGCTGACATTCCTGTCCATTGTGGGAAATAACTTTTATGCTGAAGTATCTCCGTTTCAAGTGACCGCTAACCCCTTCAAGCGCTGCGCTTTCTGCAGTATCTGCACTGATGGTCTCTGTGGTAACGATAAACCTTTGTTCAATTCAACGCATTTTCAGATTCAAAAAATACAGATTCTCCATTAGGGAATTTTCTAATGGAGAATCTGCACTTAGCATTTTCGCTCGATTTTATCTGCGCGAATTAGGTTACTCCTGTTAAATATCATTAACTTTTCATGTAATTGAAAGGTGATAATTACATAATCGCCCATCAAGGTAGTAAGCGAGAATGATATTTTGACATCATAAACCTCTCCTGGAGAAATCCTCAATTAATCGCTGCACACGTGTGCAGTGACTACCATGCCAATAAATCTGATCACACTCTGAGCATATAAGAAATCGATGGAAATGTTGCTTGGTCAAAGGCTCTAGACGGTGTTCTACATTTTGCTTCTCAGTTTCAATCAACTGACCATTGCAATGTGAGCAGCGAGTTAGCGGTTTCAACATGGGATATAAATCAAATCGATTCAACACCTCTTTTATCTGGATCTTAGGTAAGCTTGCGCGAACAAAATACCCATAAGTGATAATTCTACGTTGCAGCAAGTTACAGTCACGCGTAAGCACTATACGCCATTGCTCATCAGCAATTTTTGCCACTGTATCGTCGGTATAACTATTGCAATAGAGACAGTCAAATCCAAGTAATCGCAAATAGCGCGCTAATTTGCCAAGATTCACGTCAACCACAAAGAGTGGCGGCCGTGGCAATTCCGGACGAAGTATAGTTGCAGAGGACATTACAGCGTTGCGGGATACTGGATAGACTTGAATATGATCACCCTGTTGCACAATATAATTAAAGCCGACCGCATTATTATTGACCAAGATCTGCTCAATTTCCGTATGAGGTATATTGAAAGACTCGATCACATCTTTCACCGAAGCTTTACGATCGAAATGATGAATAATTTCAATATCACGCAGCGCTGGTTCAACAAAGTCATTCAGCGATTCGTAAAAATGTAATCTGATTTGCGCCATGGGTTACAGTTTATTGTCGATTAAGATTGCTGTAATTTGATCAAGATCAATGTTTCAGCTATCGGTACCCTGTATTCTGTCAACGTTGTAACAAAAACGATTAACAATTAATTATCAAAAGGTTTTTTTATGAGAATTACTTATTTTATTGTAATAGCAGCAGTTTTTATTTTAGTAGCATGCGGTGGTAAGCCAACGGCTCCGGAAACTCCTGATCCTGATGCTTATGGCAAAACAATCCAGCCTTTCCATCAAATACCGTCGGGAGATCAAGAGGGTGGCGGTAAGGCTAGATCTACGGAAGAAAAATCAAACTATTAGAATCATTCAAACCCTGTGTTCTATAGCTTAAATTGATTTGTAATTTAGCTATAGAACACTGTATTTTCACACTTCGATCTTATGAAAATCTAGTCGTTATTGTATGACCCACGAAAGATTATAAGATTCTGGGAAAGGTCCTGACCGATAGTCTATGTTCCCTTGTGCAGCAATATCTTTTTTCAATAGTACCTGCCGTACCATTTCAGGAATCATCACCATTCCGACATAGCGCCCCAAGCACTCGTGGTTGCCAAAACCAAAATGAAAATAGTTATACCAGTTTCGTTGCGGCATAAATTTTTCCGGTGATTCAAAAGCGCGTTCATCAAACATCGCCGAAAGCGTTACAGGTAATACATAAGTACCCGCATGTAAAACCGTTTCATGGTCGGTACCCTTTGCAGCCGCATAATCACTTGCCGTAGTGCGGAATAAATAAGGCGTTATCGGAACAAAGCGTAGAGCTTCCCAGACAATACCATCGAATTCAGTTGTATCTTCTTTCTGCGCAGCCTCCTTCGCTGTGGCTAGCCACTCCGGATGCTGAAATAAGTATTGCAAAATTTGCGCGACTGCTTGCGAAGTCGTTTCAATAGCTCCGATTAAGAGCCCACCGGCATTGGTGCCTAAGCGTTTAATATCAAAATCCAGTTCTTTGGCAAAACTGGTACGCAACATTCTTGTCACAATATCGTCCCGCAGTTTAATAATCATTGAGAATGTCAATTTTTCGGCCAGTACTGCCAAATAGCGCTTTCCGATAAGCATCGTGATATAACTTCCCAGTTTTTTCGATGTTTCGTTGTGACGATCTATCACTTGCTGGGACAATTCCGGAGACAGTAAATCAAAAGGGTGATTGTGAAAAGTATCGTATTGATTCCAGTACGACCATTCAATCAAATCAGCAGTTTTTGCACCCGTTAATCCGAAGTATTTTTGCACCAGCGTGGCGGGAACCGTGCGGCAGAAATCATTGACAATTTCAATCTGGCCACTGCCACGGCTAAGAATACCTCTAGCAATATCCGCTACCATGTTACGCACTTTGGGTAGATCATCGCGATTGAGCATAAATTGCATCAACGACTTTTCCCGTGTGTGTAATGCATCGTCATCATGCATCATCAGGTAATTTGCCATTTTTGGAACATAAGGCTTGACGGTGAAAACCTTATACATCAACAATATTTCTCTCACATCGTCAAACCGCGTCACCAAGGTACATTTTGGCGTTACCAAAATAGGGCGTTTTTCACGCAACTCTTTAAAAAAAGGCAAAGGTTCCGTATCAATCCAGCGGCGCACCAATGCAAACTTATCGGCATCCGGAGTGGCATCATACTGTTCAAGATAGCTTGTATTCATGGCGTTACTCCCTTTTTTGTTAATGTGGACTGTGCATCAAATTACAGTGTTTTGAGATATTCCAACAAATCCAATCGCTCTTCTTTGGTCAGAGGTTTCAAAATTCTACCATCCAGTTGCGCTGTCTTGCCCGATGCATATTCATGACCCGCATTACTATTGCCGTTTAGGCCCGTATTAAACGTAAAGCCTTCATATCCGATGCTTCTCAAACCCACTTTTACCGGATCAAACTCGCGCGATCCCACTTCGAATTGATCGGGACGATATTCTCCATCATCCGGATCACCTTCACGTTTTTTGGGTAAGAGCAAGTCATAGAGCGTGGGCACCGAGCCGTTGTGCAGATAAGGTGCGGTTGCCCAAATACCATTTAAGGCTCTCGCTTTGTAAGCACTTAGAGAAGCAAACGGATTAGCAGTGGTATCCGGGTCATAATTGCCCTGTTTGATTGAAGGATTAATCTTATTTTGAATAAACGCTGTGGCGATATCGACAATCCAGTCAATCCAGCGCTCAAAAAACCATTTGTCCGGATCAGGCGTGGCCACGACGTTTAAAGTCGCTTTAGTAAGCAAAGCAGCGACAGGGGCCTCTTGATCAAGCAGAATGTCTCCTACGCCCACGCCTACGTATTGATTGCGCAGAATACCGGAGAATCCTTTATAGCTTGTGCTGTTACCCGCCATAACCGGATCAGTGCCCACATCGCTGACTCTGGACATATGCGCGACGATGCGTCGATCCGGATCAGCACGATTGATATTGGCATGGCAACTGGCACAATACTCGTTGAATAATGCCCTACCCTTAGTAGCGCGATCTTTGTCGATTTCTCCTAGAATATCTTCCGGCCATTCGGGTGATTGCAATTTCTGCAAATGCGATTCAATTCTGCTTAAATTATGTACATTGATAGAGGAATCAAATCTGACTTTTTTACTTGCAGGTGCTTGTCCACCGATAATGGTCGAAATGCTAAAGCCTTTTTCCTCCTTCCAATCAAGCGTGCCAAACACGCCGATCACTTCACCCACATTACGTCCCAATGATTCTAGCCCTGCGTTTGCGACCAAGCCGTTCCATTGCACATAATCATGTTGCACGATATCCCATAAAAAAGGGTAACTGACGGGGGCATTAGGTTTATTGAACAGCTTGTTACGTAACCGGCCTAATTGCCACCCATCAAGCGTTTGGGTAAGACGGCTGACCACACTGTCCCGTTGATCGCCGGTCATGATTTGATCAACGTTTTGCACAATTTTTTTGTACTCTGCTTCGGACATACCTTCTTCGCTCATTATCTTGCCATCTCGCAACAATTCCCTTAACACCCTCTCATTCACAAGATGTTCGAGCACGCGGTTATAAATACGCCCAAATGCATCCAGCCTAGCATAGCCGTAGGCCACATCGCTGCGATTGATGTCGATATAACCAATGAGACGTTGTGTGTATCGCTTAAGATCGTCAAGCACTTCCGATTCGGATTTATAATTGCCGCGAGCCAGCACATTCTTAACAAACCGGTTCCGTACTTCTTCATTTTTTTGCGTATATTTCAGAGCCTTAGCGATATCCTTCATGATGCTTTCCATATCCGCATTCGCCGGGCCGCCATCAATGCGGATACCTACTCCGTTATAATTGACTTGTGCCGTATGGCAAGCTGCGCAAGTCAGGCCTATATATTCTTTACCCATGTAGCTATCTTTAACCCAACCGACAGGTAGTGCATCCGGATTAGCGGTAGAAGCCTTTTGCGGTAAGTAACGATAAAAGTTCATATTATTGTCTGTACGAAAAAGCTCCGACTTCTTGGATTGTTCCAGCACCATGAAGAAATCATACGGCATTAAATTGGAACCTTGTGTTGTGGTATAAAACCATAAGCTGTCGGCAATATCCCAACCCTGTTCAAGATATTTGATCGTTGCGTAGCTATCGCCAAATTGATCCTGTTTAACCGTCGTTGCACCGCGATCAGGATCAGTCTCAGGAATTAACGTACAAGCCGATAGAATTGCGATGAAAAACAATGCTGAGATAAAAAATGCAGGCCGACTTTCTGAAGTTACAAAATAATGTTTCACAATCATTCCCCCTTCACTCGAATTTATTTAATCAGTATTGTCAAAAAAAATGCAATTATTCGTCTGCTACACCTATAAAAATCACGTGCCGTTACATTTTATGGAGCAACACAATCGTGTCCCTAGAATAATCTTAGCCCGTTACCTTCATATGACTTAGTGTACTCTCTTATTTTCCATACTTCACCCAACCCCCATATCTGCCGCACTTTTGTAATGACCTGCATGTATGCAACTCCGTCTAGAATCTGGAGAAGTTGTTATTAACCAAACAATCGTTTATTTCATAGATAAATTAAAGAAACAGCAAGTTAGGTGATCAGTTGCATTAAAAAAGTGATTCAATGCTTTTACATTGCTATTTTTACCAGTACAGCAGCTTTGCTGCCAGGTAAAAATCGTAACACGAATAATCAATGGCATGGTGCTTTTAGGCACGCCATATGCCAATATCAAACCGAGATAATTTCAAAAGAGGGGTTGGCGGATAACGAAGAAATTGATCATTGGAATAAAAAGGTAAGCATCCATGCAGTCTTGGCGCATCATGTATTCAATTTGAAAAATATTTCATTGAAAGTATAGGATCATAATTCTAGATAACAAACATATTCCAAGCCACATTCGCAATCAAACCGATTGCCACAACAATTACCAAAATAGCAAAACCTTGCTGCAGCCTTTGTCCTGCCAAACGATCGGCAAACAATCTACCGAGCAACATACCGAGGATAGTTCCACCACCAAATGGAAGAGCAATCGACCATTGCAAGGCTTCCATTAATATCGCTGAAACAACACCCATTAAAGAAATCAAGGCGATAATGGCGAGTGATGTAGCCAATATGGATGGCACACTCAAATCAGTGACTTTCTTTAGTGCCGGCACAATAATAAATCCGCCGCCTACGCCCAGAAGACCTGACAAAAAACCTGCCATCGTCCCTGACAATGCCAATGCCTTAAAGCAAGGAATGTTCCAAATCAAGCGCCCATCAATGTCATCCAGCCGGCAAGGCGGTTCTTCTGTGCTACTCACAATATCAGCATGATCTTGCCGGCTTTGACGAAACATGCGAACAGCTACATAAATCAGCACACAGGCGAACAACAAGGTTAGTGGTGCATTCGGCAAGCGCTGCGCAAGCCATACCCCTGCCGGAGCAGTCAATGCGCCTGCAAAAGCAATCAGGCTGGCGGCCCGGTACCGGACAATTTTCTGCCTTAAACCCAGTAATGCTCCAATTGCAGCGGATAGCCCCACTGCGAACAAACCGATGGGAGCAGCCTCGGCAACTGTTAGATGCAAGCTGAACATGAGTAGCGGCACTGCAATGATGGTGCCACCGGCTCCTGTCAGAGCAAGTACAATCCCGGTTAATGCACCTAAAAAAATACCGATCAGAATAGGATCCATGTTGTTTAACTCACACCCGTTGAACCAGTCAGCCATTCACGGCCTCACCATGCCATTCCAGTATAACCAGGGAAATAACTTGGCTTTGAGCAGCCAAGAAAAACGCCTGGGTACTACCGGATCAAGCGGAAAAGTAGGTAGCAACTTACCGCCAAAACCAAATTCGGCCAGAATTACTTTGTCATTTTCCACCGTAAGCGGGCAAGCACCATAGCCCTCATAAATATGGGAGCATTCCCGCCCTTCTTTCGCTGCAAGTATATTTTCCGCCACGATGACGATTTGTTTTCTGGCGGCCGCAGCCGTCTTGGCATTCGGTGAAGAACAAACATCACCTAACGAGAAAATATTGACATAACGCGGATATTGTAAGGTTTTTGGGTTCACTCCACAAAATCCCGCCGCATCGGCCAATGGGCTTTGACGAATAAAGTCCGGCGCTACCTGAGGTGGAACCACATGTAACATATCCAGTATTTTTTCAACCCGCGTTATATTTCCATCGCTATCCTTGATATCGAAAAAGCACTTAAATATTTTTCACTCTACCCCATGTTTGTAACATCTGAGTCAACTTTGCTCCACATACGTATCTCACAAACAAGAAAATAGAAATGGGAATCATTGAACTCGAACATCATCCCGATCTTTTTTGTGAATCAGAAAATAGACTACTGGTATGACCAGCAAGGAAAAAAGCGTTGAAGCAAAGATTCCGAAGATAAAACTCCAAGCCAATCCTGAGAATATTGGATCAAGAATAATCACAAAGGCGCCGAGCATTGCTGCGCCGGCAGTCAGAAAAATGGGGCGCAAACGAATTGCGCCGGCCTCGATCAAGGCTTCCGATAGCGTGACATCGCCACGCGTACGGATACGTTCGATAAAATCGACCAAAATGATGGAATTGCGTACGACGATCCCAGCCAGAGCGATCATGCCGATCATTGCCGTGGCGGTGAAATAGATCGGGTTGGGATAGCCTTCAATCGGCGAGACCATAATCAAATTAAGTAACCAGAAACCAGGCATGATACCGATAATCGTCAGCGGTATAGCTATCATCATAACCAGCGGCATGGTCAGTGAAGCGGTTTGACCAACGAGTAAGATATATATCATCACCAACGCAGCTGCAAAAGCAAGACCGAGATCGCGGAATACATCCACCGTGATTTTCCATTCACCTTCTCCCGAGAGTTCTACGATATAACCTTCCGGCAATGGCCGTTCGGCCAGAATATCCTGCAAATCAAAGATGGCCTCAACCGGGCTGCGTCCCGCCATTTCGGCTACGACAAAATGCACCCGGCGCAAATTCTTGTGGTAGACAGGCTGATCGGTATGCAACTGCACGGGGGTGACGATTTCACTCAACGGAATCAAATGACCTTGTGCGTTCTTCACCCGCAGCGTCAACAAATCGGGAACGGAAGAACGCAGTGCGCGCGGCAATTGCAACACGATTTCAAGCGGCATGCGCTCGGTATCCGAGTGCACTATACCTACCACATGACCGGCTGCGGCTATGCGCAGTGCCTCTGTAATCTGTGCGGCATTGACACCGGACAAAGCAGCTTTTTCGCGGTTAAGCTGAAAATGAATCTTGTCGTGCAGCGCTTCAGAAAAATCATCGATATCGACAACTCCTTCGATAGTTTCAATATCACCGCGCACACGCTGCGTGACTTGCACCAGATCTGCAATACTGGCCTCGGGCGGGCCGTAGATTTCTGCGACCACGCTCGCCAGTACTGGCGGTCCGGGTGGAATTTCCACAATTTTCAGGTTAGCGCCATATTGCTTGCCTATTTTTTCCACCTCAGGTCGAATGCGCAACGCAATTTCATGAGATTGATGCTTACGCATGTCTTTGGGTAATAGGTTGATTCGGACGTCCCCCATATAAGCGCCATTGCGCAGATAATAGCGACGCACCATACCGTTGAAATCCATCGGCGAAGCCACGCCCGTATAGGTTTGGTAATCTGTAACCTCATTGACGGTGGCAAGATAACTTCCTAGCGCGTGTGCAACTTCGTCGGTTTGTTCTAGCGTCGAACCTCGTGGCATGTCAATGATGATCTGTAGCTCATTCTTGTTATCGAACGGCAGCAGCTTCAGCGGCACGGCCCGGGTAACCGCCAGCATAACCGAAGCCGCAAAAGCAACCAAAATGATCAGCAGAAAAAACCATGCTCTGCCAGGTGTTGCCAACAAAGGGTGCAGCGTAGCGTGATAAATGCGGTAAATTTGCGTTTGCTCGAAATCTCCGGTCATTTCATGTTGTGGCTTGTGATAATCGGCTTGCAACAATTTGTAACTGGCCCAGGGGGTGACGGTAAAAGCCACAATCAACGAAATGAGCATAGCTATAGGAACGTTAAAAGCCATCGGCGCCATATACGGGCCCATCATGCCGGTAATGAAAAACATCGGTAGGAATGAAACGATAACGGTAAATGTTGCCAGTATAGTCGGTGGCCTGACTTCATCGACGGCTGTCAGCAGGGCATCCAACGGTGATTCTTTGCGCAGTTGATAATGCCGGTGAATATTTTCGACATCGACGATTGGATCATCCACTAACAGACCCAGAGACAGAATGAGCGCAAACAGCGTGACCCGGTTTATGGTGTATCCGGTAAGATAATCGAGCAGCAGCGTCAGCGCCAGCGTCATCGGCACCGCAAGCGATACGATGAATGCTTCTTTTGGGCCGAGGGAGAATGCCAGCAGCGCCATGATGATCACAATTGCAAAGCAAAGATGTTTGACAAGTTCGTTAACTTTGTGATTAGCCGTATCACCATAATCCCGTGTCACCGTCATCAAAACATCCTGCGGGACGATCGTACCATGCAGCGTGCCAGCCATAGCCAGCACATTATCGGCCACCGTGACGGCATTGCTGCCTTTGCGCTTGGCGATGGCGAGAGTCACCATCTGGCGCTCCTGTCCGGCCTGCGGATGTATGCTCGTCACCTTACCAACTGTGACCATGTTCTCGACTGCGGGACCGAAGCCGATGCGCGTATAATGGTTGACATTGGCTGGGCCGTCGACAACACGTGCCACATCGCGCAGAAAAACCGGCCGGTTGTTTATGCTTTTGATAACGACCGCTGCTATTTCCGTGGCGGAATGGAAATATGGACCGGCTTCCAGCAAAATTTCACGATTGCCGCGCTCAAAACTGCCGACATTTAGATTGACATTGGTTTCTGCCAACACCTGCACAATTTCGTTTAACGTAACGCCATGTACAGCTAGCCGCGCCGGGTCAGCATAAATTGACACGCGCCGCTGCTCACCACCGACCACCCAGCTTTTACCGACGTCGTCGATGCTTCTGAATGCAACGATCAGCTCGTCTGCAACGCGGCGCAGCGACATGGAATCATACTGACTGTTTTGTGACGACAACGTCAGCAAAACAATCGGCACATTATCGATTTCAACTGGATTCACCCTCCAGTCGGTAACACCCGGCGGAATCAGATGCTGGTTGGACAGCAGTTTGTTCCAGGTTTTGATCAAGCTGTTTTCGTAATGCTCCCCAACGTAGTAACGAACGGTGATCACCGCAGTACCGGGGCGGGAAACGGAATATACATATTCCACGCCCTCAATTTGCTTCAGTAACACTTCCAACGGCGTAGCCACCAGCTTTTCCACTTCCTCGCTCGAAGCGCCGGGATACTCAAGCAATATATCCATCACTGGCACAACGATTTGCGGATCTTCCTCTCGCGGTGTCAGTATCAGCGCAACTGCGCCCGCCAGCATCGATATGATCAGAAACAGTATTGAAAGCTGCGAAGTCGTGAAAACCTTGACAATGCGAGTCGTCAGACCATGTCTGGCGCTCTGTTTACCAGGGTGGTTCATCACTGTATCTGCCGTGGATCGGTCATGACGATTTCGCCTGCACGCAAGCCGGAAATAACTTCGACCCGGTCACCAAAGGTTTTGCCAGTACGAATATGACGCATGGACTGCCGCCCGTCGGACAGCACCCGGACGATTTCCAACTGACCGAGATACTGCACAGCACTTGCCGGTATTAGCAATGCGGCATGTTCTTCGCAAACCTGTTTTAACCAGCCAAAATGTCCCGGTTTCAATCCCTCGAACGCAGGCAGCGCGATTTTGATCAATTGCGAGTGCGTCTGCGCATCCATTTCCGGAATGATTTCGTCAATCGGTGCGTTAAAAGTCTGATTGAGTGTATCGATCCGTACCATCACTGATTCTCCGGGATGAAGCGCCCCGGCACAGGCAGCTGGCACTTCGACTTCAAGTCTGAGGCCACGCGGAACTTGTAGAGTCACTACCGGAACACCCGGCATTCCCATGTCTCCCGGCTGTTTCAAGCGTTTGACAACTGTGCCGTCGAAAGGCGCAAGCAAAAGTGTGTCGGCCAACCGCGCCCGAATCTCAGTCAACGATCCGACTACCTGATTGGCGCGTGCCTGGGCTTCCTTTGCCAATGCCACTGCAGCGTCATAGTTTGCACGCGTTGCTGCTTCTTTTTCATACAAACCGCTGATCCGCCGATGATCTGCGCTTGCGCGAGCCGCGTGTGCATTCGCCCCTGCCAGGGTGGCAAGCGCTGCTTTCTCTTGGGCTCGGAGATCGCGCTCGTCCAGGCGTGCGATCACATCACCTTTTTTTACAGCATCTCCCGCGTTGACTTTGATTTCAATGATCCGAGCAGTCAGTCTGGGTGCAATATCGGCAACGGTTCTGGATTTTACGACACCTGGCCAGGCGAGCACATCACCTACTTGTTGTTGTATAACGGCTGACGTGTACTCGATCGGCGGATCGGCTTTCCTCGCCAAAGGAGTTGTTCCCGGTGTTACTTTGCCGACAAAACCGCCTTGCATGTAAATTAGCAGCAGAACCAGCACCAGCGTTACAACAACTACTGTAATGGCTCTTCTGATATTTTTCTGTGTATGTACCAAAAACATAGGTGTTCCTTTATTTCCAGTCGCCCACTGCTTTTTTCAGCGCTATTTCCGCACTCAGTGCGTCGTAATGCGCTGCAATGGAACCGGACTGCGCTTTATTCCGGGCCACCTCGGATTCAATGTAACGCGTAACTGTCGCCATTCCAGCTCGTCGCTCTTCATGCACCAACCTTAGAGCTTCTTCGGCCGCTTGTACCGAGGTTTCGGCAACATGTAGCCGCGCCAGTGCTTCTTGCAAATTCAAAAAAGCGGTTTTGACTTCCTGCTCGATTGCTAGCCTGGTTTTCCTCGCCATTTCGCGCATTTCTTTCACCTTTCTTTCTGCGGCGCTGACACGTTGTTTGGTATTAAAACCCGAGAACAGATTCATTTCAACGGCGACTCCGACAGTGACATTGTCCTTATGGCCAGAGAAACCGGGAGACTGGCTATTTTGACCGTAACTGACAAACGCATCGGCCTTGGGCAAATACGCACCCCTCTCTGCTTTGAGCTCGCGTTCGCTGATTTCTACCTGCTTGGCTACCGCCATAACTTCAGGACGTGCGCCCATTGCCTGTTCGAGCATTCCATCAAACGATACATTCAAATGAGGTTTGATTAGTTTGGATGCCGCTACAATAGAAAATACAGTAGAATTTCCCAGTCCGAGCAAATTGGCAATACTGGTTTTAGATAGTTCGATAGCGTTGACAGCCCTGATTTCGGCTTCTTTAGCCTCAGCCAGTTTAACATCCAGAGACAGCACCTCGGATTTCAGCGCGGTTCCCGCCTCGTATTGCAGTTTGGTTTGTTTCAGTTCGCTGGAAATAGCATGAATGGAATCTTTCGCAATTTTTATCGCTTCCCCCGCTGCCTGGTAAGCGTAAAAAGAAATCGTCACCGCTTCCACCAGCGCATTTTTCACGGTTAAACGCTCAAATTCGGCCACATCAACGCCAAGCTCGGCGGCCTTGCTTTTCTGATAATCCTGCCCACCACGAAAAAGCGACAAGGTACCGACAATTTCCGGGCGGAAATTTTGCCGATAACCGGGGCTGTTGATATTCTGCATAGCATTAGCATCAAAATCCCGCTGCGCCACAATCATGGCAAATACTTGCGCCGGATTGTTGGAGTTCTCATAACTGGCCCGGGCCGAAATCTGCGGATAAAACGCAGAAAGCGCTATGCCCAGGCGGGCTTCAGCCTGTTTTATACGCTCGACGGCAATTTGCAGATCAGGATTGTTGGTCAATGCATAGCCAATGGCTTGATCGAGCGTGAACACCTGCGCTGCCGATTCTTTCACCGCCGTTTCGTTAGCATTCTTCCCGAAAACAGTGTTTTCGTTTGCTGACAGACGCGATGACATTACGATCAGTATCAGAACTGATACCAGTATCAGTTTATTTTGAATACTTTTAGACATATCTTCACGGTATGAGTGACAACCGGCAACGGCCATCACGTGGCCGGAAAAACACATCCGGCTCAGTACAAACAGCAGATTAGCTATCAGAAGGCATTCCCCTGTTTAACACCTAATTTTTTCAGAAACATTGCCATCGGACAGAATCCTGTGAATGCCGACTGCAACAAATTGGCGCCGACAAAGGTAGTAAACCACAACCAATTGTTTGAATGAAAGTGTGCCAGCAATAAGCTGAGTAAAATAAAGCTGCCTGCAACAGCCATTACTGCTCTATCCAGTGTCATTTTATTTATCTCCTTACTTTAACCTACCGAGTCCCATCAGTTTAAGGATAAGTTTTTCATAGTAGGGTTCACTGATACCTTTACGTACTTTACGCATAAAGTATTTCTCAAAACCAATTTTTGCCAAATGCACCCATTTCCCTTCCGAAGACCATGTTGTATTACGCGGTGGAATTTGTGGTTGCGCCAAAAAAGCTACGCCGGTATCGCCAAAATCCGCTAAGCATAAAGCATTCCATGTTGCTTTGTACGATGGTTCTTTGCCAGACAATTCTTCAGCAATATTATGAGCAACCGCGGTTACCATGGATTCAATCATATAACCTGTTTTGGGCGCACCTACGGGTAACGGCGTTTTTTCAATTGGCGAAATGGCAATACAGACACCAACGGAATAAATGTTTTTATAAACGGTATTGCGCTGATGTTCATCTACCAGAACAAAGCCGCGCGGATTCACCAAACCTTGGGCCTTGACATTACGAACTGCGTCGACACCGGTAAAGGCGGGCAACATCATAGCGTGTTTAAAGGGCAGTTCATGTTTTTTTCTGTCATGGCCCTCTTCATCAACCTCGGTCACAAAAATTTTTCCAAGCTCAATCTTATCGGTACGGGCATTCGTTATCCATTTTATGGTCTTGTCGCGCAAGGCACCTTCCAGCAAACCTTTGGTATCGCCGACACCGCCTAGCCCAAGATGACCGATATATGGCTCCGCAGTAACAAAGGTCATTGGTACCTTATCGCGCATCTTTCGCTTACGCAATTCAGTTTCAAGAATCATTAGATACTCATACGCAGGACCGAAACAAGATGCCCCCTGAACCGCACCGACAACAATCGGGCCAGGGTCTTCAATAAACCTGAGCCAGTCTTCCGCAGCGGCGGCGGCATGATCAACATGACAGACAGAAGAGGTATAGCCTTCCGGCCCCAGACCCGGAATCTCATCAAATGCCAGGCGCGGCCCTGTCGCAATAATTAGGAAATCATAAGCCACAGCAGACTCATCTTCGAGAATCACCTGATTATTATCTGGATCGAGGACTGACGCCGCTTTTTGAATAAAGATGATATCTTTTTTTTTCATGACTGGTGCCAGCTCGATTTTCAATGATTCTGCGGTTCGCCATCCGGGTGGAACCCAAACATTCGATGGCACAAAATGGAAAGTTGATGTATTAGAGATCACGATCACTTCATGGTGTTTGCCGACAGCTTCCTTCATTTCATAAGCCATCGGGACACCTCCGATTCCTGCGCCAAGAATAACAATACGTGCCATACCGCCCCCTTGAATATTTATCGAACATCATTTCCCAATCACAAAGAAAATGAGATTGAGGCTTATTTTAAGATCACTGGCTGATCACCTATTAAATAAGAATAAATCAAAGTTTTTTAAAAATAAATAATATTATATTTTTTGTGCTTCTAAGCCAGATGCAGTTTCAATTGAGCCTTGATTTGCCATTTCCCATAAAACCAAGCCGATACCGGAAACAAGACCGGATATCAGGGCATTAAACTACTGGTCATAATGCGCGTCTTCCCGGAGTTAAGTAATTAGCTCAATAGATATCCGATGACATAAACCCCTGCTATGCCGGAAACGCCACCAATCCGTCCACCAAACAGCGATACAATTGCTGTCGCGATACCTATTACCAGGCCGCAGGTCAGTGCAGACTCAGATGTAAAGTGCATCCACTCAACCTTCACAACTTTTTTTAAAATTATTTAAAGACAAAACAATATTACATATTATTATATATTATAGTCAATGAATATTTTTGATACTTCCTACAATAAAGGAGATAACCATGCAACCGAATATTCAGGCATTTTTTGACCCAGCAACCTGGACAGTCAGTTATGTCGTATTTGATGAACCTGGAGGAAGTTGCGCAATAATTGACCCCGTACTTGATTACGATCCGAAAGCAGGCAGAACGAAAACCTATTCTGCGGACAAATTAATTGCCTTTGTTAATGAACAACGACTAACCGTTAGCTGGATTCTCGAAACGCATGCCCACGCCGATCATCTCTCTTCCGCTCACTACCTCAAGCAAAAAATGGGCGGGAAAACCGCCATTGGCGATCATATCCCGGCAGTTCAAAAAGTTTTCAAGACATTGTTCAATATGGAATCCGAATTCTCACCGGATGGCAGACAATTCGACCACCTACTATCCGATGGTGAAGTATTCCATGTAGGAAAATTAAGCGCCAAGGCAATTTCTGTTCACGGGCATACGCCAGCCGATATGGCTTATCAATTCGACGATGCAATTTTTATTGGCGATACGCTATTTATGCCCGATGTCGGTACTGCGCGCGCCGATTTTCCAGGTGGCGACGCCCGTCAGTTGTACCGCTCTATCCGTAAGCTGCTGGATTTTCCTGCGGATACAAGATTGTTCATGTGTCACGACTATCCTGCCAACAATCGCCCTGCCCAATGGCAAAGCACGGTTGCGGAAGAGCGTGCACACAATATCCATGTTCACGATGGCGTGAGTGAAGATGAGTTTGTGACCATGCGCACCAAGCGCGATGCGACATTGGAAATGCCGGTACTGCTGTTGCCTTCCGTGCAAGTCAATGTGCGTGCGGGGCAAATGCCTCCGGCGGAAGACAATGGCGTCATTTATTTTAAAATACCGATTAATGTCATCTAGGAGAGGCTTTTGCAACATTAACACTAGTAATTTCTGAAGAAACCTCATAAAGAGAGGTTTTTGATCGGTGATCAAGCAGGGTATTTTTTGTAACTATTTCATAACAAGGCCTGAAGGCGATGGATCTGAGGCACTTAATCGGTTCAAATCAGTGAATTTTGTCCAACTCCTAACATACACATATACACATTGTTAATGCATTTCAGTTTTTTATTGAAGGAACCTTTATCTTACCTGAACCGCATAACCTATCAATGATGCGTATGCTGATGGGTATTATGCCCCGGCACAGCATGCCGGGCATGATCGTTTAACTGCGCATCAAACCATCGATGGATGGCATGCTTGAGCTTTTCGATAGACGTGGCATAAGTAATTTCCGCGCCATCCGGCAATTCCTTATACATAATTTCCAGTTGACCGGATTTGGCTGCTTTCAATTCCGCTAAACCGGGCATTGAGGCACCATGAATTTTTTCTGGATTTGAAAAATTGCCTTGTTTGAATGCTTCCGCAATTTCCGATAAATGTGACCGGATCAAGTTAATTTGTTCAACATCGGATTTATCTTTAACGATAACCTGCTGAACTCCGCCGCTATCAGTTTTGGAAAAAATATGCACGGTTTTTTCCAAATCAAAAGGCATCACATGCGAACCGCGCTCGGCCACCTCATCAAGCCGCTGATCATCGGCTTTTTCTAAAGCATAAATAGGTATTGATAACGCCGAAGCAAGCAAGAATGAAGCGATAAGAAATTTATTCATTTTTAACTCCAATTACTAACTGCCGATTCAATCAATTGTTAACACCGGCTAAATTATCACTCGTTAGGATTTACTAAATTTCCGCAACCGATTCCTGACACAGGTTTTTGCGTAGCAGTATCGATAATCCATAAATCACAAAAAGTATTTGCGCCAAATGTTTGCACATCGGTAGAAAACTGAATTTGATATTTACCACCAGGACTAGCCTGCATTTGCAAATCAACTTGTGTATGGAATGCTCCGCCCTGAAAAGCAATCGTGACGCTGTGCTGCCCCGGTTGGATTAGCAGTGCTGAATTCCAGCCGCGTAGACCGGACATCACTCGTTTACCATCTACCGCTAAAACATATGCTGTCAGTTCGTCATTAGGCAGAGCGCCTTGTTGTTTAGAGCCAATCAGGGTAGCGAGCGAACCTTCTTGACCAGTCGGGGGAACGTATTGAAGCTCAGCAGGTATGGGTTGCGGCGCTGTGATACAGCCGCCTAACAATACGATTAAAATCAGCAAGAATCTGAACATGATTTATCAATCCATTAGTCTATTTGAGGAACATGCCTAATTCTGTTGGTAATAGTTCCTCGTACAATTCCGGTAACCGGTTTGTTCGTAGCCACATCGATGATCCAGAAATCGCAGTACGTGTCAGCTCCAAAAAAGTAGGCGTCAGTAGAAAACCTGATTTGATATTTGTTGCCTGCAACCGCTTGCAATCGCAAATCTGCTTGTGCGTTCAGTGGATCTCTCTTAAAAGCAACGGTGACAGTGCGCGAACCAGGCTGAATCGGAAGCGCTGTATCCCAGTTTTCCAGACCTGAAATTACCCGCTTGCCATCGACCGCTAAAATATATGCCGTGAAATCGTCAATTGGAGTAGCTTTTTCATAAGAGCCAATCAATGTCGCAACCGACTTTTCATCTTCAGTTGGAGCAACATATTGCAGCTCTGGCAGTATATGCGTGACCGGCTGCTGAGTGACGCAGCCACCAATGAGTAAAATTGTTATCAGTAAAAAACCTAGTTTCATGGATGAACAATAAAACTCTGGGCAGTGATAAATCTCTCTCAGATGAAGAAAAACTGTCGATGAGACCCTCGGCAAAACCGAGGGTGTTTGCTAATTCAAAAGATTAATGACCTGATTGACGCATATGTTTCATAGCTTCTTCAGAATGCTTGGCGGATTCTTCCCCATGCCCCATATCGGCATGTTT
>WBZQ01000686.1_pt2 | contig 23617 bp, 17 predicted proteins | sample 5204251 | NCBI WGS metagenome assembly WBZQ01 (sample SAMN12412402, study PRJNA552823) | activated sludge metagenome | isolation source: activated sludge from nitrification reactor of wastewater treatment plant... | place: USA: Virginia | collected 2017-09
GGCAAACCGCGAAACGATGGGGTGGTCCTGGCTGTTGGCGACGTCTTTGGCCTGGGCGAAAAGGGATAAGGGCGTCCAAAAGACGAGGGTGAACAGGAACGAAACGAATGTTTTCATGCTGCGAATCAGTTGTCTTAAAGTTCAGATAGACAGACAAATATAGCCATTTAATGACTGTTGCCGAAGTATCCGGACCGGATAATTCCTTCAGACACCGATTGGCGTGGCCAAGTGGCAGGCGGGTTGCCAACGGATGGGGTGAAAAAGAAGGCCCCGCGGGTTATTCCCGGAGAATCAGCACTTTATGCCGGCATGGCTCCGTCCTTTTGCTGCCGGAAAATTGCACGAAGTAGATGCCGCCGGGCAGGTCGGTTAAGGGAACACCGGTAAGGGAAGCAGTAAGCGGAAGCCGCACTACCTGGCGCCCCGGGGCGTCGAAAAGAGACAATTCGGTGAAGCCGCTTGTTTCCCAACCGGAAACGTTCAGCATTGTGCTGGCCGGGTTCGGGTAGATTTTAAGGCCCGGCTGGTCGGCCCCGTCCCCGACCGACGAAGTCTCCACGTTCCAGAACCCCAGGTAGCCTTTGTTGAAAGTGCCGCCGCCCACCAGCACTCCGTTGTTGTACGGAATAACGGCTTCTATTTCCTGATTCGGCGTGCCGCCTCCAAGGGTGTTGACCTGCTGGGCGGCGTTCAGGACCACCACCCCGGAGGCGTTGACCTGGCTACCCGACGACAGTTTTACCCGGTTGAACCCACCGGTCACGTACAGGCTGTCGCCGATCTGTCGCAGGGTGTGAACGAAAGATTGTACACCCGCTGTGCTGTACAGCAGTTCGAAGCCGGGGTGTTCCCAGGCTGTGCCGTTCCAGCGGGCAATGCGCCCCAGCATCGTGTTTCCCGACGCCGTAAACGCACCGCCGGCGTACAGCACTCCGTTGAAAACACCGATTCCGTAAACCGTATTGTTGAACCCTGGACCCAGGGGATGCCAGGCCTGGCCGTCCCAACGGGCAATTCCGTTGACGGTTTGCCCGCCGGCCTTCGCAAAATTGCCGCAAACGATCAGGTCTCCGTCAAATACCGCCATTTGGTGCGGATAAAGGATGGCCGGCGTGCCGGGTAGGGAGCCTCCCAGGCCGCTGCCCAGGGAGTCCCACTGGGCGCCGTCCCAGCGGGCGATGCCCGATATAGGTTTTCCGGCCACCCGGTCGAATTCCCCGCAGGCCACGATCTGGTCGTCGTATTTGATGATGTCGTATACGCTGGCGGTCTTGGATTGGTTGGGATCAGGATTGCTGCGGTAAACGGTACCGATCGTACTCAGATTGGTGCCGTTCCAGCGGACGACGTAGTTGGAGTCGGTGCCAAACTCGTAGGTAGCGATGAACAACGCGTCGTCGATGGCCGTTAAGGCATGGCCCTCGTCGATGCCGCCGGTCGCCGCCTGAACCCACTGTGCGCCGTCCCATTTGGCGACATATCCAGTGTTTTTCCCGCAAACGGTGGTGAAAAATCCGGTGGCGTACAATTCATTCTGGTAGGTTTCAAAATCCACCACGAAGCCGTTGGTGTTGCCGGTACAAAAGGGAGAAAACTGAGCCTGGCCGGGGAGAGAAAGCCAGAGGCCGAACAAGAGCAAAAGGGAACGGTTGTACATAACATTGTTTTTACAGCAATGAATGTCTCTACTTGAAAAGTAACCTTCAGCCCGATTGTGTGGATGCGGTCGCCGGAAGGGTGAATGCGGCAGCGGATTGATTGAAGCACATCGTTCTGCGGGGGATCAAACTGCTACCTTGCTTCATTGTTACCTTGCTTCATTGTTGATTGAGTGAAGCACTTCGGTCTGCGGGGATCAACCATGAGTCATCCGAACTTTCGAGGTCATTCAGGTTGTTTTTAGCAGGGGCAGCACCCTGTAATCTTGGTAGCACTCCATGCCGATCATCGGGCTGGAGGTGCAGTCCGATTATTTTGTCCATTCACCGATCAGACGCTGTATTTTTTCCCAATTCACGATTTTGAAGTTTTGCCGCACCAAAACTTTATCCTTATAGTTAAATCCATCCTGGGTTACGAAAATACCTTTTGGATAATTGGGGCCCAGTGGCGTGCTGGTCGCGTCTATGCCGTCGGTCTCTTCGACGCCATCCACCATTTGGGAGTCGGTAATTTTGAAACTCCCGAGATAGCGATTGTTGCCGCCGCGTTCGAAGACGGCATATGAAAAATTGCCCTGGGAACTGGCCAACAGGTAACCGCCGCTGCCGTTAATTTTATACAGCGTCAGACCCTCCACGTCGTAGGCAATTTGCGGATTGTTCTCTCCACTTCGTTCCAGCAGGGTACGGCGGTCGCCGCCGCCGGGTTCGGCCGGCATCTTCCAGATTCCTTTGTCTTCTTCGCCAATATACAACGCGCCAAAATCTTCGTCGGCCACCATTCCTTCAATCTGCGAGTCGAAGGCAATCTGACGCGCCAGTTTCAGCCTGATTTTTTGACCGGCGTCCGCCTCCAGTTCGAATTGCCGGACCACCCCGTTTTTCCCGCTGACGAACAGGTAGGGCTTGCCGCTACGCTTGCTGTGAAAAAAACAGAAACCGTAGACGTCTTTCACCGCATGGGTGTCCACCTGCAGCGCCCCGGCGGCTATATCGCTCAGGGTTCCGTCGGCGGGATTCAGCCGGAACAAGTCGACGGATTGGTCGCTGCGGTTAGTGCAACCGACCAGATCGATCTTATCACGGCCGAGGGCAAATCCATACAGCACATCGATGTTGTTGATGCGGCCGGTCGGGTAAAATGCTTTCTCAGCCCCTTCCAGATCGAAGACCACTACGCCGCCTTTTTTGTTGGTGCCGATGATCAGGCTTTTTTCCGGATTGGAGGTATTGATCCAGATAGCCATATCGTCGGCGGCATCGTCGTCGGCGTGGGGCGACTGTACTGCGCCGGTTTCGGCATCGGCGGTCACGGAGGGCGAGATGGCGTTTTGCTTGGCGCGTGCGGCGGCAAATTCGAGGGAGTCTTCGCGGGCTTCGAGTTGTTCTTCGGTAAGCGCGACCGGTTTGGGGGGCTCGGTTTGACAGGCGGCATAAGCCAGGCTGATCAGCGCGAAGGTCAAATTGCGGCAGTTCATGTCTTGATTGACTTAACGTTTGTTTTAAAATGTAACGGGACCGGTCAGGTGCTGGCGGGGTTGCCGGGCGTCAGAAATTCAATTTTATCCCCACCCGGCCCCACCAGGAGTAAAACTCTTGCTTTTTGATGCGGTCAGTGGTGCCCAGGTAGTAGCGAAGCGGCGTATTGGTCAGGTTAATGACATCGACAAATGCGTTCACATGTTTCGACAGATCGACATTGGCGGTAAAATCGAGGCGGAATTCGGCGTCATAGTACTCGTCCAGGTCCTTGTCGGCGCCCAGTTGGTACAAAAATGCGTCGTGGTAATTGGCGGTGATCCGGGCAAAGAATTTTTTTGCATCGTAAAACAAAGCGACGTTGGCGGTATGACGTGCCTGACCCGGCAAGGTGATCTTTTCCTTTTCGCCGCCGGGGTTGACAATCTCCACATCGTCTTCTCCGAACACGACCACGGCGTCAGTGTAGTTGGCCGGAAGCCGTTTCGGGATACGGGCCTCGGAATACGTGTAGGTGTAGTTGGAATATATGCCGAAGTTGCCCAGGAGCCCGGGCAGAAAATCGAACTTGGCCTGCGCCTGCAATTCCGCGCCGTACACCGATGCTTTCTCTCCGTTCACGGCCTTGGAAATCTCGACCAGCCCATAGTCTTTCGGGTCGCCCTCGTGGGCAAACCGTTTGAAAAAGAAGACAAAATCGTCGATGCGTTTGTAAAAAACACCCCCCGACAGGATTCCTTTTTTCAGGTAGCGCTCGGCCAGGAAATCGACGTTGGTGGAGCGCGGGTAACGCAGGTTGGGATTGCCGAATTTTACTTCGTCGCGGTCCTGCTCGCGGTAGGGCAGTACGTCGTCGAAGTTGGGGCGGGAGTAGGTGTAGGTCAGTGCGCCGCGGAGGTTAAAATTTGGGTTCACCGAAAATTTCAGTTGTACCTGCGGCAGGAGGAATTCGTGGGTCCGCGAATCGGTCAGGGTGTCGAGGCCAAGAAATTTATTACCATCAGTGCGCACCCTGGCGCCCATATAATCGATGTCGGTGCGTTCATACCGCACGCCGCCCAGCAGCATCAGCCGGTTAAAATCGTGGCGAATCATGCCGTACGCGGCGTAAATACGTTCTTCGGCTTCGTAGTCTTCGCCAAACGACTGCGTTTTGGTCGCCGTACGGTCGTAAATGAAATGATGCGGGTAGTACTCAAAAAATGCGCGCATCTTATCGGGGGAGGGCATATTGTCCAGCAAATATCCGCGGCCGAGCAGGTTGTCGTTGCGAAAACCATCGCTGACGGTATTCAGGGAAAGCGGCGGACCGGTATCGGGATAGGCCAGGGGCTTTTCGAAATAGGCGCCGAATTGTTCCGATTCGATGTCGCGTTTTTTGTTCTTGGCCCGGATCTTTCCACCGAATTTCAGGTAGCCGTGGTGTTGGGTGCCCCAGGAATAGGGGAGGGTGAGATTGATTCGCGGCGTATAGTTCAGGTCGGTCACGAGGCGGTCTTCCAGCAGCAGGTTGTCCAACGTGTACCGGCCGTAATCGGTAGCATTGGCCATATCCAGCGAATCGGGCAATTCCACAGTGGGGTATTGAGGATCATCCAGGTTAAAACGGACCCCGATGGCTTTTCCGGGATTGTCGAATTCGACTTCCAGGCGGTCGGGTTCCTGCTCTCTGGCATAGGCCAGAAACAACTGGTAGTCGAGCGTGATCCGTCCGAATGTATGTTCGCCGCCCAGGCTTAGCGTACTCAGTTCCTGCCTTTTCAGGCGTGCCCGGGCATCGTGCACGACACTTCCGTACAGGTAGTATTCGTAGGACAGCGCGTCGTCCAGGGCGTAAATTTTCCGGCGGCGTATTTCGTCGTCGGTAAAGCGGTTATACATGGCGCGCAGGTACACCACCGAGTTAGGCCCCAACCGGTAGTCGAAGGTGGGCGACACGCTGATCCGGGTGCGCGTAATGTCGTAATGCCGGAACTGCACCTCGCGGAACTGGACAAAGTAGTTGTTCACGCCGGAACCCTGGCTGCCGAAGAAGGTGCCTTTGACAAAATCGTATTCGATGTTGTCGGAGCCATAGTCGTTTTGAAAAAAACTGCCGTTCAGGTGAAAACCGAAATTCCCGAAACGCTGGCCATAGGTGTATTGCAACTGGTAGTTGGGCGTTTTGCGCAGATGGTTATAGCCGCCGGCAAAGGTAGCGCGCAGGTCCGGGGCATCGCCCGCGGCTTCTTTGGTCTTGACGTTGACCGAGCCGCCGATGCCGTCGGCGTCCATGTCGGGCGTCATGACCTTCGATACTTCGATGAAGTCGATCTGGTCGGCCGGTATAATGTCCATGCCGACGTAGCGGACGCCTCCCTGCGGGGAAGGGATCTGCTCGCCGTTAATGTTGAAATTGGTCAGTTCGGGCGGGGTGCCGCGCAGCTGCACGAAGCGACCTTCCCCCTGGTCGCGCTGGAGCGTGATGCCGGGAATGCGCTGCATCACCTCGGCGGCGTTCATGTCGGGGAAAGTCGCGATCTGTTCGGCCGAAACGATGTTTTTAATGTTTTCCGCTTTTTTTTGATCGAGCATGGCTCGAATTTGCCCTTCTGCCTTACCGATAACCTCCACCTGGGCGAGGGCAGTATTGCCCGTTTTCAGCCGGATACGGAATTCAGGGGCAGGATTTTGACCAAAATCGTGTCGCAGGGTCTCGTCGTCGTAGCCCAAAGCGGTGATACGCAACACGATTTTGGTCAGGGGAATGTTGGCTAATTGGAAATAGCCGTTCCCGTCGGCAACTGTGCCCAGGGTGGTGTTTTCGATGCGCAGCGTAGCACCGGGAACCGGCTCGCCATTCGCGGCATCGCTGACCGTACCGGAAAAGGAGAAGGTTTGCGCCGGCAGGCAGGCCGACCCCAGCAGGAGCAGACAGGTCAGGCTAAGCTGGAAAAAGTGAAACATGGCTGAATTGCGTTTATTCGCCGACCACCAGTTTCTGTACGTACACTTCCCGGTTCTGAATGGCCTGGAGGTAATACGTGCCGGCCGGCAGCTCGCCGGTGTTAAATACCGCTTTTTTACCCCATGAAGACAACATGGTTTTTATCAGGCGGCCGTCCGGACCGTACAGATGCACCGTGGCGGCGTCTTCGGAATCCAGTTCGAGGGTGATATTTCCGGGCCGCGCCGGGTTGGGATATACTTTCAGGTTTTTTGCTCCGGCATGGAACAGGTCGAAAACGGAAGTGGAGGGGGAGGAATAATAGACCACCAGACGCGGCCGGCGTTCGGGGTGGTTCTGTCCGTCGCCGCCGTCTTCGGGGTCGGCAATGTTTTCGAAGGACTCGAATTCGCGGGCATTTTCCACGTCCGTCACGCCTTGATTTTCCCCTTCCAGAATAAAAGCCATCGCATTGCCGGCAGCCCAGCCATTGCGGCCCACTACCTCTTGAACCAGGTCTTTCAGGTCGGGGGTCTGATAGCGGGCCCACAGTTCCCACTCCGAAGCGACCTCCCACAGCAGTTTGGCTCCGGTGCGCGGCCGGGCGGTAATGAGGGCATCCTCCGTAAAAGTCTGGGCGTTGTCGGCGGCTTCGGCGCTGATCGTGATGCGGGCCACATCGTCGGCCGATTTACCCTCGTGCGACCATACCTGGATAAAGGCCGAATCGATCACTGCTCCCCGGGGGATCAGAATATTCCGGAAGCGTATGCCCACGACGGCTACGTTCTGATCTTCCGGGGCTCCTTCCCAACCCGCGTCGAGGTCGTCATCAAACAGGGAGTCCATCTCATCGTTGAGTTGTTCGGCGTCGTCGGAGGAAGCGGCGAAGGTGATGCTGTCTTCCGTAATGGTGTCGGTAACGGCCACCGGTACTTCGAAGCGGGCGCCGGAGACGGAATAATATACGACCAGTTCGGGCCGGCGTTCGGGGTGGTTCTGTCCGTCGCCGCCGTCTTCGGGGTCGGCAATGTTCTCGAACGACTCGAATTCGCGGGCGTTTTCAGCATCGCTGACGCCCTGGTTTTCACCGAGCAGAAACAAAGCCAGGGCATTGCCGGCCGACCAGCCATTGCGGTCGACGATCTCCTGCACGATATTTTTCAGGTCGGGCGTGCGGTAGGACTCCCAGAGTTCCCATTCCTGGGCTACTTCCCACAACAAGGTAGCCGACGTACGCGGACGGGCCGTCAGCAAAGCATCATCGGAAAAAGTCTGCGCGTTGTCGGCGGCTTCTCCGGCAATGGTGATGCGGGCTACGTCGTCGGCCGATTTTCCTTCGTGCGAATGGATGACCAGAAACGCCGAATCGATTTTGGCGCCTTGCGGAATGGCGAGGTTGCGAAAACGCAGACCGACATGCACGATGTTCTGGTCTTCCGGCGCGCCTTCCCAACCGGCATCGAGGTCGTCGTCGTACAAGCCGTCGATTTCGTCGTTGATCTGTTCGGCGTCGTCGCTGGAGGCGGCAAACGTGACACTGTCTTCCGTGATCGTGTCCGTGACCATGATGTAGGTGCGGAGTTCAAAATTTTGCCCGTAGACGGTCGTATTCAAACCGAGGAAGCCAACCAGTAAAAGGTAAAAAATATTTTTCATGCTTGTTTGGAATTGAGAAAAGCAGGTGAGTAAATCGCGCAAAAGTATCCGCAGGGAGAAGGGATAAGGCGCAACGGCGGGTTAAGTAATATTTAAGTCTGAACGGAAGTATTTTCGCCTGCTACCGGTTTTCCTGTTCGGGCGGACGCCTTATTTTTGCATTCAATGACCAACGAGCAGTTTAAAGAATTCGCGCCGACCATACCGACCGCCCCCGGCATCTACAAATACCTCGATGCCGACGGGGTTATTTTGTACGTGGGAAAGGCCAAAAACCTGCGCAACCGCCTCTCGTCGTATTTCGGTGAGAAGCAGTACCAGCAGGCCAAGACCAAAGTGCTGGTCCGCAATGCCCACCACATCGAGTTTACCCTGGTGGAAACCGAGCAGGACGCCCTGCTGCTGGAAAATACGCTCATCAAAAAGCACCAGCCGCGCTACAACGTGATGCTGAAGGACGAGAAATCGCCGCTCATTTATATTTGTATCAAAGCCGAGCGCTTTCCCCGGGTTTTCCTGACCCGCAAGGCCATCAAAGACGGCTCCACCTATTTCGGCCCCTACGTCTCCAAAGGCCGGGTGGCCCAGATCGCCGAACTGATCCGCAAACTCTTTCAGTTGCGCACCTGCACCCTGCACCTCTCCCCGGAGAACATCGACAAAAAGAAGTTCAAGCCCTGCCTGGAATACCACATCAAGAACTGCGCGGCCCCCTGCGTGGGTTTCGAGTCGGAAGAATCGTACAACCGCAAGATCGAACAGATCCGCAACATCCTGAAAGGCAACTTCGCCGCGGTGAAACAGCACCTGAAAGAGGAAATGCAGCGGGCGGCGGAGAATCTCCAGTTCGAGCAGGCCCAGGCTTTGAAAGAAAAACTCGGCCTTTTCGAGGACTACCAGGGCAAAAGCACCGTCGTCAACCCCAATATCCGCGACGTGGACGTGTTCGCCATCGCCGAGGACGAAAAAGAAGCCTTCGTGAATTACCTCAAGGTGGTGAACGGCGCCATCATCAATACCTTCACCCTTACCCTGACCAAAAACCTCGACGAGGACCGCGAAACGCTGCTGGTGTACGCCATTCAGGTGCTGCGGGACAAGTTCAACAGCATTACGGAGGAGATCATCGTGCCGTTCGAGATTTTAGCCCCCCCCGCCCCCCCCGGAGGGGGGGAGCGCGACCAGCCTCGGGGCGCTCAGGAAACTGTTGGTACTCTTGCATCCGGCCAGGCCACATCAGCCGGAGGCCACCACAACTCCCCCCCTCCGGGGGGGCTGGGGGGGGCTGTCATCACCGTCCCCAAGATCGGCGACAAGAAAAAACTGCTCGAACTGTCGGAGAAAAACGTGCAGTACCACCTGCTCCAGAAGAAAAAACAGGAGGCCAGCGCCACCGGCAAACAGACCCACGCCGAACGCATCCTGCGCACCCTGCAGGCCGACCTGCACATGGAGGCCGTGCCGCTGTGGATCGAGTGTTTCGACAACTCCAACCTGCACGGCACCAACCCCGTATCGAGTTGCGTGGTGTTCAAAAACGCCAAACCCGCCAAGCGCGACTACCGCCACTTCAACGTGAAGAGCGTGGAAGGCCCCAACGATTTCGCCTCCATGGAAGAAGTGGTGTATCGCCGCTACAAACGCCTGCTGGCCGAAGGGGAGGGCCTGCCCCAACTGGTCATCATCGACGGCGGCAAGGGCCAGCTCGGCGCGGCCATGAAAAGCCTGCGGGCCCTGGGCCTGGAAGGCCAGATGACCGTGATCGGCATCGCCAAGCGGCTCGAAGAGATCTACTTCCCCGACGATCCGGTGCCGGCCCATATCAACAAAAAATCGGAGTCCCTGAAACTCATCCAGCAGGCCCGCGACGAGGCGCACCGCTTCGGCATCACCTTCCACCGCAACCAGCGCAGCAAAAACTTCATCCAGACCGAACTGACCGGCATACCCGGCATCGGCGCCAAAACTTCGGAAAAACTGCTGCGCCACTTCGGTTCGCTGGCCCGGCTAAAGGCCGCCGACCCGGCCGAGGTGGAAAAAGTGGTGGGTAAAGCGGCGGCGGGGAAAGTGGCGGGGTATTTTGCGGGGGAGGGGGTGGAACCGGACCGGGACGAGCCGGCAGCATCGGATGAAATAAATTCAAACTCGTTAATATTATGAAAACTTACTTATTGCTTTTGAGTCTGTGTTTCCTGTTCATGAGTTTCTCATCGATGGCCCAGACGCCCGATCAGGAGAAACCACAGCCTGGCCGCGAAACGCTTAAGCCGGCCGGGGAAAACCTCGATTCCACCCTCGGAGCGATCAAACCGCCTGCCTTCCCCGGAGGAGAAGCGGCGTTGAAAAAATTTCTTAAAAATAACATGCAGTACCCGCGTTTGGCCAAAAAAAACGGTGTCCAGGGTACAGTGGCCGTATCCTTTACCGTAGACGAACAGGGTAATCTGAGCGAGGTTAAACTCCTGAAGGACGTCGGCGCCGGCCTGGGCGAAGAGGCCCTGCGCCTGGTTGGCCTGATGCCCAAATGGGAGCCGGGTACGCAGAACGGCCAGCCGGTCCGGATGACGCATAGGCAAGCGATCCGGTTCGAATTGTAGGGGCGTGGAGTTACTTTGAACCCTCCGAAAGTTTTAAACTTTCGGAGGGTTGGGGCTGGATGGGAATCTTGCTAAGGTTCTTTGTATGCTGTAAATAAAGAGTTAAAAACCTGTCAATTGTATATGCCGTCAAATGAAATCCCGCTTCAGCCCGGTCGCCGTTATCACCTTTTCAATCATGCCAACGGTTTTGAAAACCTTTTTGTCAATGAGGGCAACTACCAATTTTTTCTACGAAAATACGCATTATACATCAACCCGATTGCGGATACGTTCGCTTATTGCCTGATGCCCAATCACTTGCACTTTTGTGTTCGTATTAAAAATGAAGAAGCCTTGTTTGAATACTTTCGGCAATCAAAATCCTCCGAAAGTTTTAAACTTTCGGAGGGTTCCGCTCAACTGTCGAACTTGCTCAGTCATTGCTTTGGCAATTTATTTAATTCTTATGCCCAGGCATTCAATAAACAGCAAAGCCGGAGAGGCAACTTGTTCGTTAGTAATTTTAAAAGGAAAGAAGTGGCCAGCGACAGATATTTTGCCCATGCCATCCATTATATTCACTACAATCCGGTGCATCATGACTTTGTGTTGCATCCGGCCGAATACCCGCATTCCTCCTTTATTGGTTTGCTTTCGGATAAACCGACGCATTTGTGCCGTACGGAGGTGCTGGATTTTTTTGGCGGGCGGGATCATTTTCTGAAAAGACACCACCTGGCGCCGGATGACGCGATAGTCAAACTGGTGCTGGAAGGACTGTAGGGAAGAAATCGGTCGGGCGCTCAACCCTCCGAAAGTTTTAAACTTTCGGAGGGTTCACCGGTACCAACGGGAATTTTTACCGGCCACCCGGCCGAAAAAACAGACCAGGAAGCATTCGGATCCGGGACATTATTTTCCCTTTCCCCTTTTCCCCCGCCACAACTCCTGCACGTTCAACGTCAGTATCACACTGTGGTTGCCATCCGCGAACAACAGGTCCTTCAACAGATTCGGGTCGCCGAATACCGACACTGCGTTGTAGCTGAGCGTAAAGGGCCGCAGGCTGTAGCCCAGCGTAAAACCGAATTCGACCAATTGGATGGGGCTCTCCTGTTCGATGCGCAGGATGGCTTGAAATTCCTCGCTGCTCACATTCGGAATTTCGACCTGGCCTTCATTGAAGTACAGCCAGATGCTGCGGGCGGCGATGCCAAAGCGGATGCCGTGTGATTGCAGCAGTACGCCGGGTTGCACGAACCATTGCCGGAAATCGAGGCGCGACTGGAGATGCCCGGCGCCCAGATGACCGAAGCGGTTCTCCGAATATCCGCCGCCGGCACCGCCACACAGGCTGAACGTCCAAGGGGCTTCATAGCTATACACCCCGACACTGCCCTCCCAGGAGCCGTTGCCTTCCCAGTTTACGGCTGTATTTGTATTCGACGCGGTGGGTAGTTTGGCATACTGACATTGGAGCAGCATGTGTTTCAGCGGGCTGTACCCGGCCTGGAGTTCCCAGCCGCCCATGACCGACCGGCCGCCGCTCACCACGGCGTCGTGCTGCTTCCGAAAAGCCGGAATGACCGGGATGTTCGGTACGTAGTGGTACTGGGCTGCACAGGCGTTCAGCAGGAGCAGGACGAAAAGGGCGGGAATGGAAAAGAGGTGTTTCATGGCCGGAATGTTGATGCAACAAAAGTCGCATTTTGTAACAACCTTTTTTCACCGGCCGGCATCTAAACAAAAGAGGACTCTTTCCCACTGAAAGGCAGTAAAATCTTACCTTTCGGCAACTTGCAACTAAACACAACTACATGAAGATCTTCTTTCCCTGCCTGCTGCTGGCCGGCACCCTGCTGTTGCCTTGTTGCGAAGGCGACCCCTGCGACGACCGCGAATACCAGCCCATCGATCCCGTGCTGCCGGCCCACATTCCCTACACCCAGGGCCAGACCGTAAAATTCAAGACCAGTACCGGCGAAACGTTTACGGCAGCGACGGAGCGCGTCGAAGACATAAACCGGCCCGACGCACCGCTGATCTGCGAGGAATATCTCTACGTTACGCTCAAGACCAGCGGAAAACTGTTCGTGGAATACATACAGCGGGGAGCGGTCGAAAAGGACAGCATCCTTCAGGTGAGCATCTGGACTTTGCGCACCAACCAGGGAGGCGGCGCGCAGATCGCCATCTCGGACAACGGCGCCATGCGTTGCATTTATCCCTTCACCACCTCCACCCAGCACGCCTCCATCGAGATCGACGGCAAAACCTATGAGCAGGTGCTGGAAATCAACTATACCCCCAACGACATACCGGCTGCCACGGATCTGACCCGGCTGTACTACAACAAGACGTACGGCATCATTCAGTACACGACGTATAGCGGGGTGACGGTGACGCGGGTGGATTGAATCCGGGCCTGATCACTGCTGGAAAGGTTTATTAAAAATCCCAGCCTTGACTGCGCAGGCCCGACATGAGTCACCCCAAATTTTGCAACAAACAAATTGCAGGTTATTTCATATGAAAAGGCCCTTATGAATCGTGGGTTAATTCAGGCTTTCAAACATCTATCATCTTGTAACCCCTGAACTTTAGTCAGTGGAAACGGGCTGTTGCAAAGTTTGGGCTGACTCATGTAGCGGTTTCCGTGAATTGTCTGACAAAACTGTAGGGAATAAATGATATACCGTTTTTTCGTTTTGCTCTTACTGGCCGGCCCCGGGTGTGCTCCGCCTGCTCCGTCCGCTTCCGTTCCGTCCGCTTCCGTTCCGGCCGCTCCGGCAGCGGACACGACCGTGACGGAACTTCCCTGCGAAGACCCCGACTGGGCCATCGACGATACCCTGTTCCGGTCGCCGGAGCCCTCTTTTTTCTACACCATAGTGCCGGAAATCGGATTCACCCGGAAAATTGCTTTGCCGGAAGGCAGCCTGGGGGTCATTGCTTCCAGGGAGGACGCCGGCGACGAACTGGCCCTTGGGCTCTATCTGACGGATTCGACCGGGGAATGGCGGCAGATATACTGCGGCAGTCTTGATGCGGCCTTCGGATACCAGGTCACCATGCCCGACCTGAATTTCGACGGCGACCCGGACATCCTGATCGACGGCAACACCGGCGGTAACTATGGCCATTTTACGGTCGGGTTTGTCTATCATCCGCGGCAAAAAACTTTCCTCCGCGACACCGCGCTCGATTTATCCAACCTGAACCTCGATACGAAAAACAAACGCCTGCGTTCACGGCACTACGGCTCGGTCTACGGGGCCTGCATCAAAAGCCTGTATGGCTGGGAAAATAACACGCTCGTGCTGCTCGAAGAAGCCGTGTTTCACGCGGATACGGAAGAAAGCGCCATTATCCGGCTAAAAAAACGTCAAAAGGATGGCGCCATGCAGCAGGACTCCATAACGGGCGAACTGGATCCGCTGTGGGAAATTTTTGACCGGCGTTGTGCCTGGAATGGCGACTGGATCATCGATTAACTCCCCACCTGAAACGTCCGCATACTGATCCCCCCGAACGTCACTTCTTCATACGCCTGCTTGATCTCCTCCTTGTCGTCGGCCAGTCCCAGCGTGTACAGCAGCGGCACGTAGTGGTCCACCGTCGGTACGGAGAGTTTGCCGGCCTCACCGGCTTTTTCCCAGTCGATCAGGCTCTGGAAGTCGCGCCCGGCGATCTTTTCGTGCACCCAGGTGTCGAATTCGGTGGCCCAGTCGTAGGGCCGGGTGTCGCCGGCCTGGAGGCGGGCCATGCTCATGCGCAGGTTGTGCACGATGTTGCCGCTGCCGACCACCAGCACGCCTTTTTCGCGCATGGCTTTTATCTGCCGGGCCAGGTCGAAGTGGTACTGCATGGGCTGGTGGTAGTCGATGCTCATCTGGAACACCGGGATATTGGCCTCGGGGAACAGGTGCATCAGGATCGTCCAGGCCCCGTGGTCGAGACCCCAGTCGTCGCTTTCGTGGATCAGCGCGGAGAGTTTGGCCGTTTCACGGGCCAGTTCGGGCGAGCCGGGCGCGGGGTACTGCGCGTCGAACAGCGCTTTCGGGAAGCCGCCGAAGTCGTGGATCGTCTCCGGCTTCGGCGCCACGCTCACATAACTGCCCCGGGTCAGCCAGTGGGCCGACACCACCAGGATGGCCGAGGGAATTTTCCCGTCTTTTTTGAACTGGGCGCCCAGCGTCCGCAGGCTGCGGGTAAAAGCGTTGTCCTCCAGTGCATTCATCGGGCTGCCGTGCCCGACGAAGAGCACAGGCATTTTGTCGGTGCCGGGCAAGGTTTCGGTGACCTTCGGGAAATCCTGAATTTTCATGTTACAGGCGGCTAATGGCAAGAGTGCCAGAGACTTGAGAAATGCTTTGCGATCCATGATGCGGCATCTTAAAATTGATGTCGCAAATTTAAGCATTAAAACATCTAAATGAAAAAAAAGTTGCCCCGAAAAAAACTACGACAATTGTCGTAAAAAAATTTTGACTTACGACAATTGTCGTACATCTTTGCCGTTAGAAGGGGGTTGAAGGTTGAAAGTTGAAAGTTGAAAGTTGAAGGTTGAGGGGTTATCCCATTATCAAATTCCCCCATTCCCCCATTCCCCCATTCCCCCATTATCCCATTATCCCATTATCCCATTATCCCATTCCCCCATTCCCCCATTATCCCATTATTCATTATGGCAAAGAAATCCACCGACCAGACGTATCAGCCCACCGGGGCCGAACTGGAGATCCTGAAAGTGATCTGGGACCTCGAGCCCGTATCCGTGCGGGCCATTCACGAGCGCATTGCTGCGGAGAAGAACGTGGGCTACACTACGGTACTCAAACAAATCCAGCGGCTGACCGAAAAGGGCGCCCTGCAGCGGGAAGTCGCGGACGGCGTCCACCTGTACCGGGCCACTGTTCCGGAAAAGGAAATGAAGCAGCAACTCGTAGACAAGGTGCTGCACACGGCATTCGGCGGCTCGGCGCTGCAAATGATGATGCACGCACTGGGCAACCAGAAATCGTCGCCCGAAGAACTGGAAGCGCTCAAAAACTGGCTGGACCAGCAAATCTCCAACCAATGATACCGACCAACGCACTCATTCAGGCCCTGGGCTGGACGGTCGTTCACTCCCTCTGGCAAATCCTGCTCGTCTGGCTGGTTTTCAAGGCCGCCGCCTGGCGCCTTCAGCGCAGGAACAACCTGGTCTACCTGCTGTCGCTGCTGGCCATGCTGGTATCCGTATCGTGGGCCGGTTACACCTTTCTGGGTGAATACCAAAGGCATTTTCCGGAAGAACTGATCGATTTTGATATCCGTCCTTTCCTCCAGGATACCAGGTCGGTACCGGTGCCGACGGCTCCGTCGTCCTTCTCCGCCGATGTTTTATCCAGCCTGCAAACCTGGCTGGAGGACCACGCCGAACCGGTGGGCTGGGCCTGGCTGCTCTGTGCTTCCCTGTTGTGGCTGCGCCTGCTGGGCGGCTGGTGGCTGGTCCGGCGGCTGAAGCACCGGGGCGTATCGACGCCCGGGCAGGCGTTTACGAAACTGTGCAGCCACTGGGCCGGCCGCCTGGGTATTCGCTCCAGGGTCGGTTTGCTCGAATCCGCTTATGTGACGGAACCGCTTACTCTTGGCTTTTGGAAGCCGGTGGTTCTGTTCCCGCTGGGCTTGCTGGCCCGCCTTTCGCCGGACCAGGTGGAAGCCCTGCTCCTGCACGAACTGGCCCATATCCGCCGCCACGATTACCTGGTCAATCTCTTTCAACTGGTGCTGGAAGTCTGCTTTTTCTATCACCCCCTGTTCTGGCTGCTTTCGCGGGAAGCGCGCGCCCGCCGGGAGTACTGCTGCGACGACGTGGTGCTGCGCTACACGTCCAATCCGCTTTTATACGCCAAAACGTTGACCGACCTGCAACTCTCCCGCATTCACACACCAAACCAATTCACGATGAACGCCACCGGAAAAAATGAATTTACCGCCCGCATCCTGCGCATCGCCGGAATAACCCCGCAACGTTCCCTGCGCTCCAACTGGCCGACCTTCCTGCTTTTGCCCCTGTTCTTTCTGCTTTGTTCCTGGTGGTCGGCCGCCCAGACCGCTCCCCGGAAGGAGGCGGCGGTCACTCCGGCTTCACTGTCTGAGCCGCAGCACGTCACCGCTGCTTCGCGCCCGCCGGCTGTTCCGGAGGACGGCCTGCCGCCCCGCCGCCAGGCTGCCGCTGACGGCAAACAAATCCCGCCACCACCCGGACCGGGAGACGAAGACCCTGCGGCCAGTGCCGAAGCGAAGGCCTTTTTTACGGCAGTCTCGGCCATGGCGGGCGACACGGCGCTTCCGGCCCCGGCCGTAGTGGCCATGGAGCCGGTGAAAATGAACGTGTTTTACATCGGCGTCGACAACCCGCTGCGCGTGGCCGCCTCGGGTGTGCCGGCCAGCGAACTGATGCCCCGGCTGTCCGGCGCCGGAACGCTGACCGGCAGCGGGGGGAATTACATCGTGCGGGTAGCCACACCCGGAGAAGTGTGGATCCGGGTATACCGGGTACAATCCGGTCGGGAAACCTTGCTCAGCGAGCAGACCTACCGGGTGAAGCGTATCCCTGATCCGACGCCCAAATTGGGCGGACAGTACACCAGCCGGAAGATCACCAAAGAGGTTTTGTTGCAAATGAAAGGGGTGGAAGCCGTGCTCGAAAACTTCCTTTTCGACGCCTCCTGCGACATCGTTGGCTACGAGGTAACCGTTCTGCCCAAAGAACAGGATCCGATCACGTTCAATGCCCAGGGGCCGGATTTTCCGGAAAATGCAGTGAACATGTTTGAACAACTGACCGGTAATGGCGATGCCATTTTCATCGACGACATACAGGTGAAATGCCCGGGCGACGATGCGCCGCGTCACATTGGCGGCCTGGCTTTCAAGATCAATGCCGCGGAATAACCCTGCCGCCAAACAACACGCTGCGCTGCGCAATGACATGGTAACTCCGGGCTTTCACCGGGCCTTGAGGCTGAGTCGCCCGGCTCCGGCTCGTCATCCCGCAGGGTAGCGGAGGGAATTCCAAAACTAAAGGCCACCCCATGGATCGTAAATAGTGGTATTATCGCGGTCGGGGAAACGGCCTCCAATCTTGCTTAAAGGGGAGTGGACTGCCGTTCATTCCCCCTTTTTATTTTTCCTGATCTCCGAAAAATCCAGCAACAGCATGATACTGGTACCGAAACGCGAAAAGTGGAAGCCTCGATCGACGTCGGGAAATACGGAAGCCATCTGGACGGCAAGAGTGAACGGAGCAAGGACGAGCCCTCCCGACAGACCGAGTTCGGGCAGGAACAAAGGGGTATCCGACTCGATCTTGCGAATAGCGGCCAGTTCGTCTTCCGAGATGTCGAAGGAAGAAGCCCCTTTGGGAAAGGAAATGCGGGAAAGCCGGAGGGCGACCCCACCCCGGAAACCCTTGTTTTTGTAGGCGATACCCGGTTGTATAAACCAGCGGCGTACCGTAAAATCCGAGTATTTATTGCCGCCATAGGCATTGTACACATTGCCCTGGCCGACACCCGCGAACAGGCTGGCCGAACCGCGCTCGAAGGCTTCGTAGGCTCCGAAACCCAGTTCGCCAAAGCGGCTGGCCGCACCTTCCTGGCGGTTGTTGCGGACCTGACGCGAACCCGATTCCAAAAAACTGACCATCACCGCCCCATACCGGATCGGGCTGTACACACCCTGGGCTTCCACTCCGGTATAACTGCCGGTCCGGGCCAGGCCGGCTCCTATGATCGCATCGCCTTTTTCCCTCAGTACCGGTATCTGCAGGGTGTTGGGAGCGTAGTAATAGTGCAGGGATTGAGCGGTGAGGGCCGGATAAAACAGGATCAGGCAGAACGCCGTCAGGAAAGCCGTTCGCATCATGGGAAGGTAGGTCAGAAGGTAAATGGCCAAGGGGGGAAAGCAAGGGGCAAGGGGCAAAAAGCAAAGGGCAAAGGGCAAGGGGCAAAAGAAAGGGGCAAGGGGTAAAAAGCAAAGGGCAGGGGGCAAAAAAACGTGCAGTTTTTGTTTTGCTCCTTGCCCTTTGTCTTTCGATCCCGGTTTTGTTTATTGCTTGAACGGGTTGGAGAAGCGCGAATCGGAGCGCACGTTATCATCCGTCAGCGTATGCAGGAAGGCGATCAGCGCCTGTTTGTCGTCGGCGGTCAGGTTGAGGCGTTTCGGATCGCCGCCGAACGATTGGCGGAGATTGTAGTGCAGGTTGGGATGCGCCTGTACGCCGGAGTTGTAGTGCTCCACTACTGCTTCCAGCGTGGCGAAGCGGCCGTCGTGCATATAGGGAGCCGACAGGGCAATGTTGCGCAGGGTCGGTACTTTGAAGGTACCTTCGTCTTCCTGCAGGCCGGTCACGGGGCCTACGCCGCGGTCGCTGGGGTTGGTCACCGCGTCGAGGCCGTTGCTGGCGTTGAACAGCATCGGACGGCCCATGATGGGGCTGTGGCACGACGAACAGTTGCTCTGATAGATCTGCAGGCCACGGTTTTCCTGCGACGTGAAGCCGGCGAAATTGGTGAAGGAAAAGGCGTCGTAGTAATTCACTTTGCTGGCCTGCTCGTCGAATTTGCTTTGGTAGGAACCCATGGCATTTACAAAGTTGGCGATGGATTCTTTGACCCGGTCCTGCGTAACAAAATCGTCGCCATAAGCCTTTTTGAACAAGGGCGAATAGTACGGCTGCGACTGTACTGCGGCCACGATATCCTCCATGTGCATATCCATTTCCTTGGGATTGGTCATGGATCCCTGGCTTTGCTCGGCGGCGGTTTCGGCGCGGTTATCCCAGAAGAAGCGAATGGCATTGGAGCCGTTCAGGTCCGTGCCGTAATAGGCCGAGAAGTTGGACACGGACGCCAGCGCGATGGAGTTGCGGTCGGTGGAGCGGTCATAGACCCCCTTGCTGAGGGCGATGTTGTCGCCAAAGCCGAGTTCCTGTTTGTGGCAGGAGGCGCAGGCGACGGTGCGGTCCCTGGAAAGGCCTTTGTCGTAGAACAGCACGCGTCCCAGTACGGCTTTGTCGCGTTCTACTGGGCGGGGAAAAAGGCCGGCATTGCGCAGGTGCGCCGGAAATTGCACGGTGTAATCGTCGGGCAGATCCGGCAGGTTCAAATATTGCGAAATGGTCGCATACTCATCCGCAGTGTAGTAGTAGTAGTCAAAATCGGCTTTTTTGTTGCAGGCAACTGCCAGGAGCAGCGCACCGGTAAGCGTAAGAGTGGTCCCGATTTTTTTCATGGTTCCATGTTTTTTTGTAATGGGTGAAAGCAAGATGAAAGTGTTTATATTCAGGTAAAATTTCTCTTTTGCAAAAATATACGGATGTCTGCGACCCGATTTCCCGTTTTGTAATAAAAACACAATTCTTTTTCTTAAATATGAAGAGGGTGCTTTTTTCACAAAACTTTTCCGAAAGTTATACCGGATTGCAAATGTCACGCTTTGGTCAAAAATAACTTTACGAAAGTTTTAACAATGGTTAAGACGCAAGCCGGCCAAAAAAGGTTGGTTTAACTAAAAATGTGGTTGGAGGGTTTGATGGTTTGAATGTTTGATGGTTTGAATGTTTGAATGTTTGATGGTTTGATGGTTTGATGGTTTGAATGTTTGATAGTTTGAATGTTTGATGGTTTGAAAGTTGGATGGTTGGACTGTACCCTGTTCACAAACCATCCAACCATCCAACCATCAAACCATCCAACCATCAAACCAACCAACCATCAAACTTTACTCCACCACCTTGAACGTCGTGCGCCGGTTGGCCTGGTGTTCGGTTTCGGAACAGCGGGAGCAGGCGCAGGCGGCGGCCGGTTGGGTTTCTCCGTAGCCGAGCGCCGACAGCCGTCCGGCATCGATGCCTTTGGAGATAAGGTAGTTGACGGCGCTTTGGGCGCGCTTTTGCGACAGGTCTTCGTTGTAGCCCTCGTTGCCCCGGCAGTCGGTGTGGCTGCCCAACTGGATGCGGATCGCGGGGTTTTGCTTCAGCACTTCGGCCAGTCGGTTCAGGGTCGGTTCGGCGTCGGGCCGGATGTCCCATTTGTCGTAGTCGTAGTAAATGTTTTCGAGCACGATCTCGCGGTTGCGATAGATCTTGTCGAGTACGATCTCTACCTCGAACGTTTGTACGGGATTGGCCGGGTCTTTGGCAATACCCCGGGTGCTGAACCGGGTGCTGTTGGCCAGATAGCCGGCCGAATTGGCGATAAAATTATAATCCGTATTCTCGGCCAGTTCCAGCCGGAAATAGCCGTCGTCCTTTACGGTAAAGGTCTGTTTTTTGTTGCCGATCTCGGCCTGCACGGTGGCGCCTGCCAGGGGCTTGCGGCCCAGCACCTTGCTGTTCGGGTCGTCGGGTACGGTATAGATCTTTTCCAGTACGTACCCTTCCAGGATCATTTTATAGACCAGCGGTTTGGCCGGCGTCGTATCGGTTTTCGGCGGTTTGGGCGGGGGCACCTTTTGTTCGAAGCGATAAATGTCGTCGCCGCGGCTGCCCGGCCGGTTGGAGGTCAGAAAACCCGAGCGGACGAGATCGCCGGGCTTCAGGTTACCCGCCGGCGGCTGGTTGCCGGCCGGGCGCTGCACCACCAAACTGAAATCGTCGGCCCCGGAGTTGACCGGGGCTTTCAGGTTGATCGGTGGCGCCCAGGCATTGCGTTCGGATTTGTAGGTGCGGAAAATATCGTAGCCACCCATACCCGGCAGGGCATCGGAGGCAAAGTAAAGCGTGTCGCCATCGAAGGAAGGGAAAGCCTCATTGCCGGGGGTATTGAGATTGCGGCTCAGCAGTTTGGGGTCGTCCCAGCCGTTTTCGCTTTTGGTATTGCGTTGTACCGAATAGAGGTCGTAACCGCCCCAGCCTTCCGGATCGTTACAGGCGAAATACAGGGTGTTGCCGTCGGCGCTCAGGGCCGGGTGTACGTAGTTGATCTTTTCTTTTTGAAAGGGCAGGGGCTTGGGTTCGCTCCAGCCGCCGTCGGCCACGTTTTTTTCGGCGACATAGATCTTGCAATAGGCGTCGTCGCCTTTGTACGCTCCCTGGGCGCGGACGAAAAACGTTTCGGTGCCCAGGCTGTTGAAGCAGGGAGTTCCCTCGTTGCCGTTGGTATTCAGGAAATTATCGAAAACCTGGGCACTGGCGCCGTCCGGCTCGACGATGAAAATATCCATGAACTTGTTACCGGTCCAGTTGTACGGCTCCTCACTTTTGCTCATGACCCGGTCGCTGGTGAAAACCAGCCTGCCGTCGCGAAAGAAAACCGGGGCAAAGTCGTTCTGCGGGCTGTTGAAAGCGGTGGCTTCGGTCGTCCAGCCATTGCCCGGCACTTCTTTCAGCCAGCCTTCGGCCACGGTGCAGGCGGTGATCTCCTTGCGGTATTCGTAGGGCGAACCGATCTCGATGCCGAGGTTTTTAAAGGCTTCCCGGGCGGCGGCGTACCGTTCGAGTTTTTTCAGGGCATGAGCATACCCTTTCAGAGCCTCCGGGCCGTAATTGTTCTCGTAAGCGGTTTTGAACCAGTCCAGCGACTTTTCATCCTGCCCGGTGCGCCGGTAGGAGTCGGCGAGCGCAAAGGCGATGCGGCCTTTTTCCGTACGTGTTTTGGCCCGGCCGTATTCCTTTTCCAGCATGGGAGCGGCTACCGCATATTGCTTGCGGTCATAAGCGGTGGCACCGTCCTTTATTTTGAGGGTGTAGGTGCAGGAAAAAAGCAGGAAAAAAAGCAGGAGGAAGGACGGGAAGACGGAGACGATCAGCGAACCACGCGCAGGGGAGAGGTTGAAAAAACCGGAAATCGTTTTTGAGTTCATAACAACGCGTTTATTTGCATGGGTAAATATACTGATGAAGCCGGTAGCGGCAGGGTTGCCCGCTGTTATTATTTTTGAAAAGTAGCGACATTTGCCTGGTCGGGCGCCCGCAGGTAAAATGTTGCGGCCGTTAACGAAACGAAAACCTGGCACTTGTACGATTTTTTGTTGTACCGTCGTTTGAGGATAACTTTCCTAATAACGCAGCCCAATTATCATCCCGTTATGCTGATATCAAAATTGCCGGTTTTTCTGCTCGCCGGGCTATTCCTGGCCAATCCCGTATTCTCCCAGCAGGGCAAACCCGGCCAGAAACCGAAGAACGACCCCGGTTTGCAGGAAAAAGCCGGTCATGAAACCAAACCTTCGGCCTATACCACAGACCGGAAGATCAAGCCGATGCAGGTTGTGGCGGAAGAAGAAGTGGAAGTGCTGGATGTCGAAGCCTATAAACCCAAAGCGATCGACACCACCCTGGGCCTGGCGGTTATTGCTTTCGGTTCCTGCAACAAGGTAGACAAGCCCCAAACCCTCTTCGCCGATATAGCCGCCAATAACCCCAACCTCTGGGTCTGGCTCGGCGACATCATCTACGCGGATACCTCCGACATGAAAGCGCTCAGCGCTCACTATAAACGCCTGAAAACCAACCCGGAATACAAAAAACTACGCGCCAGGGCCCAGATCATCGGCGTGTACGACGACCACGACTACGGCATCAACGACGGCTGCAAGGACTACCCGCTGAAAAAGGGGGCCAAAAAATGCCTGATGGATTTCCTCGACGTGCCGATGAACAGCCCGCTGCGCAAACGGGAAGGCGCCTATTCCTCCTATACCTTCGGAAAAGGAGGCCAGCGCATCAAGGTGATCATCATGGACACCCGCTATTTCCGGGACACGCTCTGCCCGGATCCTTCCAAACAAAAGCGCTACAAAGCCAATACGGGAGGCGATATGCTCGGCGAAGACCAGTGGGAATGGCTGGAAAATGAACTGCGCACCAGCCCGGCCAATCTCAATATCCTTTGCTCCAGCGTGCAGGTGATCGCCGACGACCACGGACACGAAAAATGGGGCAATTTCCCCAACGCCCGCAAACGCCTGCTGGGCCTGATTGCCAAAACCAAACCCAAAAACCTGCTTATTCTTTCCGGCGACCGCCATATGACCGAGGTTTCGAAAATGGACATGCAAGGCCTGCCTTACCCCCTGTACGACTTCACGTCGAGCGGCATGACCCACATCCGCAGCGGCAACTCCGAACCCAACCGGTACCGGGTCGGTGAAATGATCGTCAAGAAAAATTTCGGCGTGCTGAAGATCTACTGGGTCAACGACAAACCGGTGGTGACCATGCAGGCCCGCGGCCCGCAAAACGAACTGTACCAGGAAATCACGGTGAAGTACTAACCATTGATCGTCTCACTCACAGCGTTAAATTGATAGTCTCACTC
>WBZQ01000787.1_pt1 | contig 23579 bp, 22 predicted proteins | sample 5204251 | NCBI WGS metagenome assembly WBZQ01 (sample SAMN12412402, study PRJNA552823) | activated sludge metagenome | isolation source: activated sludge from nitrification reactor of wastewater treatment plant... | place: USA: Virginia | collected 2017-09
AGCGTTCGGTGTAGGCCGTATCGTACCATTTCCAGTTGACCACCGGGGCCACGGCCATGGCCATTTTGAACACGTCGTTGCCTTTCAGGATGCACGACGTGCTGAGGTAGCCGCCGAAACTCCAGCCCCAGATGCCGATGCGGCCGGCGTCCACCCAGGGCAGGGAGCCGAGGTAGCGGGCGGCGGCGATCTGGTCCTCCGTTTCGTAACGGCCGAGTTGGAGTTGGGTCATTTTTTTGAAATCACGCCCCCGGGCGCCGGTGCCGCGGTTGTCCACGCTCACCACGACGTACCCTTTCTGCACCAGCATCTGGTGCCAACTGCCGACGTAGCCGTCGTACTGGTTCTGCACGGTCTGGGAGCCGGGCCCGCCATACACGTCGAACAGGACGGGGTATTTTTTGGTGGAATCGAGGGTGGCCGGGCGGAGCATCCAGCCGTTCAGTTCCGTGCCGTCGGCGAGTTTGAACTGGAAAAACTGCTTGTCGACGAATCCGTACTCCTGCCGCAGTTGGCGCACCCGGGCGTTGTCGGTGAAGGTGTTCAGCACCTTGCCGGAGCGTTCGCACAAAGTCACTTCGGCCGGGGTGTTGGCGTCCGACCAGGTCAGCGAATAATAAGCGAACGAGGGGCTGAAGGTCGCCTCGCTGGTGCCCCGCTTCGGAGTAAGCAGGCGCGGCGCTTCGCCGGAAAGGGAACCTTCCCACACCTGGCGGTCGAGCGGGGTCGGCGTGGCGGTCTGGTAGTAAAACCGGCCGTTTTTTTCATCGACGCCGTAAAATGCCGTTACGTCGAACTGGCCCGAAGTAAGCGGCCGGACCATCTTGCCGTCCAGGTTGTGCAGGTAGACGTGGTTGAAACCCTTGAATTCGCTGGTCCAGACGAACTGCTGCCCGTTTTGCAGGAAAAACAGGTTGTCGTGTACGTCCACGTAGGCGGTATCGACCTCCTGCAGCAAGGGGCGCACGGGTATCCAGTTTTTGCGGTCCTCCTGGTCGTAGATCACCCGGTTTTGCAGGGCCAGCAGCAGTTCCAGCGTATCCTGGGGCCGGTTGAGGCGGGTGATAACCAGTTGGTTGTCGATCGTCCAGTTGAGGCGCGGGGCGTAGTCGTCGGCTTCCAGGCCCATGACCTCGCCGACCATACTCCCGGCGTCCACGTCGTAGAGGTGTATGCTGACGGTGGAGTTGGGCTCGCCTACTTTCGGGTATTTGAACGATGACTGCCGCGGGTACATGCCGCCTTCGTACCAGGTGAGCGGGAACTCCGGCACGGCCTGTTCGTCGAAGCGGATAAAAGCGATCTTCGAACTGTTGGGGCTCCACCGGGTGGCCACCATACCTTCGCCGGTCACCGGGCTGAATTCCTCCTCGTATACCCAGTCGGGCAGGCCGTTGATGATCCGGTTGGGGGCGCCATCGCCGGTGATCTGCACGGTTTTCCCGGAAGCCAGGTCTTTGTAATACAGGTTGTTGCCGGCCACGAAGGCTACGTGGGCGCCGTCGGGCGACAGCGCGGCGAACTGTTGTTTGCTGGCTTCGGATACGGGCGTGGTGGTCGCGGTTTTCAAATCGTAGACGAAATAGTTGGCCAGCACCGAATGGCGGTAGACCGGCTGGGTGCCGGTACGCAACAGCAGTTTGGTTTCGTCCTCGCTGAACTCGAACTGGTCGAAGCCTTTCGCTTCCGCGGGCAGGTTGAGCCGGATCAGGGAATCGGCGTCCGGCTGGCGGAGGTCGTGGATGTGCAGTCCTTTTTCATCCGCCTCCGCGTAGTGTACCCCGTCGTTCAGGTACTGGAAGGAGGGGCCGCCTTCCGGGTAAAACTTGTAAAAGACGAAGCAGTCTTCGAGCGTGATCTGTTTTTGGGAAAAAAGAAAAAGAGGCGAAAGGAGGAAAAAGAGAACGGGAAGGCGGGGGCTGGCAAAAGTTCTATTCATCGGACAAAATTAATTTCAGCGAGGCGCAAGATAAATGGGCGGCATCGAATGGGCGGATAAAATCGGCGGAAGGGAAGCAGAAAACCCGTAAATGGCAATTCGGCCAACCGCCTTACCTTTACTCACTATGCCACTGCAAAATCGCGTCGACCCTTTCGGGAACCTGGTCGCCACCCCGGCCCGGGGCACCCTGATGGGCAACCGGGGCCTGCTGCACAACCCGCAGCAGCAGATCGTACGGCCTTTCGCCCTGAAAGCCTGGATCACCTGCCTGCTGCACTACAAAAACATGTACCGCAAAGTGATGCAGCCGGGCCTGTACACCGAACTGTTTTTTCTGGACGAAGCCACGGCCTTCGCGGCCGGGCACCGGCCCTGCGCTTTTTGCCGGCGGGCCGATTTCGACCGTTTCCGAAAAGCCTGGCTGGACGTCAACGGCGCGGACCATCGCCTGGATGAAAAGTCGAAAATCACCGCAATCGACGCGGTACTCCACGCAGAGCGGATGGATGAACGGCGGCAGAAGCGCCGCTACCCGGCCCGGCTGGACCAATTGCCCGACGGGGTTTTGGTCACCATCCCCGATACCCCGCAGGTGGCGCGGCTGCTGAGCCGGGGGCGCCTGCTGGAGTGGACGGCCGAGGGTTACCTGGAACCGGTCCCGGTGAAAGCCCGATCGGGTCAGGATGCCCTGCTGCTGACGCCGCCCAGCATCGTCAAAGTATTTGCGGCCGGGAAATACACGCCGGAGATACATTTGTCGGCGCAGTTTTGAAGAAGCCAATGGCGCGTACTACTTTAGCCCCCTCATTCTTTTTCCAGATCCGTACGACCATGACCTATACCCTTTCCGATGCCGAACAGGCCGCCTATCACCGCGACGGGTATCTGATCGCCCGTTCGTTCTTTACCCCGGAAGAAGCCGCCCTGCTGCTGCGCCTGTCCATGGACGACGCGGTGACCTCCAAAGGCTTCGACCTGCTCGACCAGACCGGCAAAAAGACCCGGCTCACCCTGTGGTTCACCCCGGGCGACGATACTTTCGGGCTGATGTCGCGTTGCGCGCGCATGGTGGGCGCCGTGCAGAAACTGCTGGGCGACGCTGGGAAAGTGTGTCATTTTCACTCCAAGGTCATGCAAAAAGAACCCAGAACCGGCGGCGCCTGGGAATGGCACCAGGACTACGGCTACTGGTACCAGAACGGGTTTCTCTACCCCGAAGCCCTGCTCTCGGTCATGGTGGCGCTCACGGAGAGCACCCGGGCGAACGGCTGCCTCCAGGTGCTGCGCGGGTCGCATAAAATGCAGCGCTTCGAACATGTGTTCATCGGCGAGCAGCAGGGCGCCGACCCTGTTTTCGTGGAATATGCGGAGCAGCGCTGCGAACTGGTCTACGCCGAACTCCAGCCCGGCGACGCACTCTTTTTTCATCCCAACATCCTGCACCGTTCCGACGCCAACAACTCCGACCGGCCCCGCTGGAGCATCATTTCCGCCTATAATCTCGACTTCAACGTACCGTTCCGGGAGAAAAACCCCTCCTGCATCACGCCGGTGGAGGTGGTGCCCGATTCCACCATCCTCGACAGCGGCGGCCGGCTGCCCGAAGCCCGGGATTTTCTGCAGAAGGAAAACGAGATCACGCTGAATGTCAACCTAACGTCCACCTAACGTCAACTTAACGTCCACCTAACGTCCACCTAACGTCAACTTAACGTCAACAACATGAGAATTGCCATGCTTGGCGCCGGCTTCATCGGCCGGTTTTACGCCGATTCCATCGTAGGCCTGCGCAGCCGCGACACCATTACCTCCGTTTATTCCCGCACCGAAGCAAGCGCCCGGAAATTTGCCGAAGACTACGACGTCCCCTTTTACACCACCGACATGGAAGCCGCCATCAAGCGCAAGGACGTGGACATGGTGTGCATCTCGCTGCCCAACAACCTGCACCTGCCGGCCGTACTGGCCTGCGCCAAATACAAAAAGGCAGTGATCTGCACCAAGCCGCTGGGCCGCAACGCCAAGGAAGGCCTGCAAATGCTGAAGGCTGCGGAAAAGGCTAAAATCTTCGCCGGCTACCTGGAAGACCTGTGCTACACCCCCAAGTTCATCAAATCGCTCCAGTCCATCCGCGACGGCGCGCTCGGCAACGTCATGTGGGCCCGCTCCCGCGAAGCGCACCCCGGCCCCCACAGCGACTGGTTCTGGGACCGCAACCAGTCGGGCGGCGGCGCCATCCTCGACCTGGCCTGCCACTGCGTGGAGATCAGCCGCAATTACATCGGCAAAAACGTGCGCCCGGTGGAAGTGATGTGCTGGGCCGACACCCAGGTGAAACCCATCGACGCCGAAGACCACGCCATCGGCCTGGTACGCTACGCCAACGGCGCCATCGGCCAGTTCGAGGTGGCCTGGTCGTTCCGCGGCGGCCTCGACCTGCGCGACGAGGTCATGGGCACCGAGGGCACCATCTGGATCAACAATTTCCTGCGCACCGGTTTCGAAATGTTCCTTTCCGGCAAAGGCGCCGGCTATGTGGCCGAAAAAGCCGAGTCCAGCAGCGGCTGGATCTTCCCCGTCGGCGACGAGGTGCACGAATTGGGCTACAATACCATGTTCACCGACATGTTCGGGGCGGCCGAGCAGAAACGTCAGCCCAGCGAGACTTTCTACGACGGCTACGTGGTGAACGCCATCCTCGACGCCGCCTACAAATCCGCCCAGACCCGGCGCTGGGAACCGGTGAAACTCGAAGTGTGGCGCGGCGATGAAGATGTAAAACCGGTATCGGTGTTCAAAGACTACGACGCCGACCACTGGTTCCTGACCGAAGAAAAAACGCACGACGGGCAGCACGTACTGATCCTGAAAGAGAAAAAGAGCGGTAAGGTGGTGCGCCGGAGCCTGTCGTAAACGTCGTTTCAGGGACACTTTTCATTTTTTTCCGCTGGCCGGACGGCCATGAAGCGGTGGCGTGCGTTTGTATGTTGGAACGCTGTTCCGACTTCTCATACTCCCGGAACGATACCATCGGGCGCAGACTGTTTTGCATTGGTCAGACCAATGGAGCACGCGGTCTGACGACTCCAAGTCGTCTGACCGCTCCTCCGGCTAGCACGCGGTCTGACGACTCCAAGTCGTCTGACCGCTCCTCCGGCTAGCACGCGGTCTGACGACTCCAAGTCATCTGACCGCTCCTCCGGCTAGCACGCGGTCTGACGACTCCAAGTCATCTGACTGCTCCTCCGGCTTAACCGTCTCTGCCTTGACAAGGCTCACTGACAGAGTTCTTGGGGTGCGGGCGCCGTTCACGGCACCAATAAACTAACGTGATTTTGGTTGTCGTCAGCCCGCCGCTAAGACCTTCATTATGAAATACCTGGAATAAGATTCATCCAAAACTCACGTTAAAATAATGATGCTAAAACTCTTCTCGGTCATCTCGCTCGCCCTGGTAGCCGCCGGCGCCATCTTTTTACCCGAAACAAGTACGCCGGAAAGGCCGGATGCCGCTGGCTCAACGTCCCAACCTGCAATTACCGGACTCCCCCGTTCACAGCCCGAAGAACTCGGCCAGGTCAACTGGCGGCGCGACCTGGCGGCAGGCAAGGCCGAAGCCGAAAAGACCGGCAAGCCCCTGCTGATCCTGTTCCAGGAAGTGCCGGGTTGCGGTAACTGTACCCGCTACGGCAATTCGACGCTGTCGCACCCGCTGATCGTGGAAGCCATCGAGACTTTTTTTGTGCCGGTCTGCATCTACAACAACCGGGATGGAGCCGATGCCCGGGCCCTCAGAACCTTCGGCGAGCCGGCCTGGAACAACCCGGTGGTACGCATCGTCCGCGCCGACTATTCCGACGTTGTGCTGCGGATGCCCGATTTCAACTCTTCCCACCAACTGGTGAGCGGTATGCGGCGGGCGATGGATCTGGAAGGCCGGATCGTCCCGGCCTGGCTCGACCTGCTGGAGGAGGAACTGCTGGCCCGGGAGGCCGGGCTGGAGACGGCGACTTTTTCCATGTACTGCTTCTGGAGCGGCGAAGGCACCTTCGGGGAAATACCCGGCGTGGTGGAAACCGAACCGGGCTTTCAGGACGGCCGCGAGGTGGTGCGGGTACAGTTCAACCCCGCGGTGGTAAAAAAGGAGGACCTGGAAAAACGTACCCGGCCGAAGGGCGTTACGGCCTGCGCCAAAAACGAGGGTTTCCGCACCGACCGCGAGCCGAAGTACTACCTGGCCCAGACCGACTACAAATTCGTTCCCATGACTACCCTGCAGGCCTGCCGGGCCAATACCCTGGTTGGAAAAGGACAGGCCGCCGACGCGGTCATGTCGGAGCGGCAGTTGGCGTTGCTGAAAAAAATCAAGGAAGACCCGAAAAAAACCTGGAAAAACATGATCGGCCGGAAAGACCTGGTCAAAGCCTGGAGCGAAGCCACGGAGGGCTAAGAAACTGTTTTAAAACCATCCCGAACAGGTGTGGCATGACCGCACATAGGATTTTACTTTATCAATGATCTCAAAGCGGTCATGCCACACCTACACAATGTAAAACAGTTTCTAAGCGGCATTAATTCCGTTCGATCACGGCCCGGCTCTCGCTTTCTTCCCGGGCCAGTTTCTTTTCCCGCTTTCGTTGCACATTGCCGACGACCAGGATGCTTACCTCGTACAAGGCGTACAGCGGGATGGCCACCAGGGTCTGCGACACCACGTCGGGAGGTGTAATAATGGCCGCAATGATCAGGATCACCACGATGGCGTGCCGGCGGTAAGTACGCAGGAACGTTGGGCCGACCAGCCCGATCCTGGCCAGGAAGTAGGCCACTACCGGCATTTCAAAGATCAGCCCGGTAGGCAGCGTAAACATCGTCATGTAGGTGACGTAGGAATCGAGGGTAGGCGCTACTTCCAGTCCTTCCACCGTGTAGCCGGCCAGGAAACTGATCGAGAACGGTGCAATGACGAAATAGCCGAAGAGTACTCCCATCAGAAAAAGCAGGGAACAAACGGCAACAACGCCGCGTACGGCCTTCTTTTCGGTGTCGTGCAGGCCGGGGCTGATGAATTTCCAGAATTCCCAGAATATGAAAGGGAAAGCCCCGATAACGCCCAGCCAGAACGATACGTACAGGTGCTGCATCAGCACCTCGCCCAGTTGCCGGGTGATCAGGTTGAATTTCGGCGGCGTAAAGCACATGTTTTCCCCCAGGCCGACGGCGTGGGAAGCGTCGCACAAAATCCGGTAAGTGGGAAAATCGGGATTCCGGGGACCAAAAATAAGGGTAGTGAAAACAAATTCCTTGTTCACGAAAGCCACCACCGCCACCACCATAATAGCCCCTACCGCCCGCAGGATGTGCTTGCGCAACTCGGCGATATGCTCGAAAAAGGACATTTCGCCACGTTCACGTTGCTGGCGCTCGTATTCGTGTTGCTGGTCGAGTGGCATGAGTGATTGCGGGTTGTTTGGCCGTCAGACAGATTTTTCCCGATTGCCGGCAAAGGTAAAACCTTGCTCCATTGCAGGGGAACTTTTACGCCCCTTAACGTTTCGTATAAATTTCGATACCTGTAAACATTTGAATATTTAACACAACATCTGCCGTCAAGTGGCTTTGTTTTGCCATTTTTGCACCTCTTTCCCTTTCCGGGGGTAAAGAGCGGTTTATTTAACACCTAAAGTTGACAAAAATCCGGTTACGATCTATGAAAAGTCTCCTGCCCTTCGTCCTTGCACTTTTCACCCTCAACAGCCTTTCCGCCCAGCGCAGTTCCTATTTCGAGACCGGCTTTCTGTTCGGTTTGACCAACTACTCCGGCGACATGTCGCAGTCCATCGTGGAAATTGCCGAAACGCAGCCCGGCTACGGTCTTTATTTTCGCTATCACTTTTCCAGCCATTTTTCGGCCAAGGCTCATATCTACTCCGGATCCATTTCCGGCGACGACGCCAATTCCTCCACGCTAAAAAACCGCAAAATGCGGTTTTCCAGTTCTATCATCGAATTCGGGGCAGTAGGAGAGTGGATGTTGCTGGGCCGGGAGCGGTATTCCAACACCGGCATCCATAATTTTTTCATCACGCCGTACGTCTTCGGCGGCCTGGGGCTTACCTACGCCGATGCCAAAGCGGAGTATTACGGCGAACCCAATTCGGAGTTCGCCCCGGAATACTCGCTTCCCGAAGAAGGTTTGCGCAACAAATTCCTGCTGGCTCCCCTTGGGGTCGGCCTGCGCGCCGACGTCCTGGAAAGGCTGGTTATCGGTCTGGAAGGCGGCTGGCGGCCGGTTTTCTCCGACGACCTGGACGGCGTGCGCCGCAACGGCAACCCTTCCAAAGGCGACTGGTACTACTTCGGCGGCATTACCATTTCATTCATTCTGAGCGATCCCAAGCGGCACAATTGAACGGATAGCCGCCCGGCTCCGGAAAACATCGTCTTGGGTGCTGTTCAAGGTTTTTTACTTTTGCCCGGCTTCAGTTAAAAGCCGTTTTTTTCATGCAAAACGGATTGCTGCTCGGCTTCATCGTGCTGTATCTGCTGGGCACCCTGGCAGTCGGCTGGTGGGCTTCCCGGCGGGTAAAAACGACAGCCGACTTTGTCGTTGCCGGCAAACGGCTTCCGTTGTTCATGGCTTCCTGCGCGCTCTTTGCCACCTGGTTCGGATCGGAGACCGTCATGGGGGCTTCGGCAGAGTTTACCCAACACGGTTTACTGGGCATCATCGAGGATCCCTTCGGCGCCTCGCTGTGTCTGCTGCTGGCCGGCTTGCTGGTCGCGCGCCCTTTGTACAGCCTGAACCTGTTCACTTTCAGCGACTTTTTTCGCCTGCGCTTCAGCCGGGGAGCGGAAGTAACGTCGGCATTTTTCATGGTGCCGTCTTATTTCAGTTGGATCGCCGCCCAGATCGTGGCGCTGGCCATCATCCTGCAGGCCGTATGCGGCCTGGAACGGGAATGGGGGGTGCTGATCTGCACGTCCATCGTACTTTTGTATACCTATATCGGCGGTATGTGGTCGGTGACGGTCACCGACTTTGTACAGACAATCGCCATTATTCTCGGCCTCACTGCCCTGGCGATCGATATGGTCCTGAAAGCCGGCGGTTTCGGCGCGATGGCCGCCGCGGCGCCGGAAGGTTTTTTTCAGTTTTTCCCCAATGCCAACCCGCCCGACATGATTGCCTGGCTGGCCGCCTGGATGACCATCGGACTGGGCAGCATTCCCCAACAGGACGTTTTTCAGCGCGTCATGGCGGCCAAAAGCGAGCGTACTGCCGTGTGGTCGTGCTACACTTCTTCGGTCATGTACCTGTCCATCGCCTTCCTGCCGATCATCATTTGCTACTGCGGGCGGATGTTGTACCCCGAACTGCTCCAGGGCGACGCTCAGATGATGATCCCGACCATGGTGCTGCAACACGGTAGCCTGGGTATGCAAATTTTGTTCTTTGGCGCCTTGCTGTCGGCCATACTCAGCACCTGCAGCGGCGCCATGCTGGCCCCGGCCACGGTGATCGGCGAAAACCTGGTGCGCCCGCTGTTGAAAGACGTGGCCGACCGGCAACTGCTGCGCATCATGCGGCTTTCGGTAGTGGGCGTGGCGGCTGTAACGGGCGGCATGGCCCTGATGCGCAACAATATCTATGAACTGGTGGGCGAATCCTCGGTGCTGAGCCTGGTTTCGCTGTTTACCCCGCTGATCGCGGGGCTGTACTGGGACAAGGCTTCGGCGCTGGGAGCCATTGTCTCCATGATCGCCGGGATGGTGGTGTGGTTCATAGCCTTGAAGGTACTGCCCGAAGACCCGCTGCCTGAAAGCAGTGTCTGGTTACACATACCGCCCATGCTCTATGGCCTGGCCGCCAGCATTGCCGGTATGGTAGCCGGCAGCCTGATCCGGCCGGAACGCCGGGTAGACCTGATCGGGCGTAAAAAAGTACAGCATACCTGAATATGGAAAAAACAAAAGTGCTGACCGCACAACTCGAAATTATCTGGTGGGTCGTTACCCTGATCGTAGTCTGGGCAGTTCAGTATCCGATCCACAAGGCTATGTACGTGTGGCCGTTCAAAGGGTGGAACGTGGTCTTTGTGATCGTTCTGATCACCCTGTCGCGCTACATGTTTTTGCTAAAACATACTTTTATTGCCAGAAACCAGGTCATCAAGACAACGCTCATCATCCTGATGATCCCGCTGGTCTTTACCCTGATCAACGGCCTGCATGCCTTTATGAACTATATCTCCGAAAATACGTGGGACCCGCTCACCGGCCACCTTCCCCCGGCCGATAAAAAGTCCATTGAGGAATATATCTGGAATGAAATGCTGTTTTTTGGAGCAGGGAGCATCATCGCTGCGCCGGTTTTCGCCGGCCGCCTGCTGATGTCGGTATGGAGAACGCATAACCGGGGAACGGTATAATGGGATAATGGGGTAATGGGGTAATGTGATAATGGGGTAATGTGATAATGGGAGAATGGGGTAATGGGAGAATGGGGTAATGGGAGAATGGGGTAATGGGAGAATGGGGTAATTGCTCCGGGGCTTGGTTACTGGCAAAAAATCCGCGTTTTTGCGCGGCACAAATTCCTTCTGCAAACTACCAGAATTATGATCAAACGCACCTTGACCCTTAGTTTCTTGCTTCATCTGGCCGCCTTTCTGGCTGCCCAGCAGGCCGATTTCGACGCCGTGGTTATTCCCGTGGAAACCAAAGCCCGCGACTTTTCGGAATACCTCGTGCAGCTGGCCTGGCTCAACCAACCGGAAAGCGCCATCGCCCAGGACGAAGTGAAAAACGCCCAGGACGAAGCCAAAAATGTCCGCAAAGAATGGATGCGCGACGTACAGGCCACGTTCAATATCAACGAGGCCAACCTGAGCGGCGCCGATTCATCGGGGAACGTTTTTTTCCCGCGTTACAACTTCGGGGTCAGCCTCAACCTGTACAACATCCTCAGCCAGAAAAACAAAAATACCGTCAGCAAACGCGATGTGCGCATTGCCGAACACGCGGTAAACCAGCGCAAACTGGAGATCCGGGCCGAAACCCTGACCCGGTACGCGCAGTACAAACTGGCCAGAGAACTGTTTAAAACCCGCACGCTGATGGAACAGGAAGCCAATGCCAACTACCTCCTTATCCAGCAGTTGTACAAAAGCGACGAAAAAACCTTCGATGAATATACCGCCGCTTCGGCAGTCTACTACAAAGCGCAGGAAGAACGCCTCAAAGCCGAAACCGACGTACAGGTGGCCAAATTCCGCGTGGAAGAAATGATCGGCATCAAGTGGGAACAGGTGCAGCACCCGGCCAGGGACGAGTAACCGTAACGCCGGCTGGCAGTCGGCCCGCCTGCGAAGCCTGCCGGCTGGCAGCCGGCGTTACGGGTGTTGCCCGAAACGGGCCAGAGCCAGGTCTTTTTCGGCTACCAGCACCCGGTTCAGGTCGAACTCCCAGTCGATGGCCAGCGTCGGATCGTCGTAGCGGATGCCACCCTCGTGGGCTTTGGAGTAAAAATTATCGCACTTGTAGAAGAATTCCGCCGTTTCGCTCAGCACCACGTAACCGTGGGCGAAGCCGCGCGGTACGAACAACTGACGTTTGTTCTCCGCGCTCAAACGAATGCCGTACCAGGAGCCGTACGTTGGCGAATCCGGCCGGATATCGACCACGACGTCCAGCACTTCGCCTTCCAGCACACGCACCAGTTTAGCCTGGGCCATCTCGCCTACCTGGTAATGCAGGCCGCGCAGTACGCCCCGCGTGGAGCGCGCCTGGTTATCCTGTACGAAACTGGCCGTCAACCCCGCTTCTTCCCAGGTGCGCCGGTTGTAACTTTCAAAAAAATAACCCCGCTCGTCGTTGAAAATACGGGGTTCGAAAACGATCAGGCCGGGAATGGGTGTTTCGAAAAAAGGCATTTTATATTTGTTGACCGCTGCAAAGGTCTGAAATGCCGCGAATTCAACCGACAAGAAGTTACCGGGGAAACGCCCCGCCCCCGGATGTGCTGCGTAAAACTTATTCCAGCACGTACCGGTGAAACTGTTCTACCTGGGTTCCGTAGTTATCAATGGCCCAGAGCCGGAATTCCACCACGTCGCCGGGCTCCAGTTGGCCGGGTCCGGGCAGGGCCAGGTTGTCGATGAAAATTTCCGCGTCCAGGTTTACCGTGTTGCTGCTGATGCCCTCGTCACCCTGCAGTATTCCGCCGAAGGCTCCGTTGACGGTGTAGGAAAACTCCCATTCGGTAATATACTGGTCGTCGGGATCGGGGTCGGTGGTGCTGATCTGGACAATAAACTGAAGCGCGTCGCCGGTAGTCTGGGTGCCCGACTGATCGTCGTCGTACCAGCGGACGTCGAAGCGGTCGAGGCTGAGCGGATCGGGGTCGTCGTCGCAACCGGCACCCAGGAACACCGTGGCGAGCAGGACTAAAAGGAATATTTTTTTCATACGTTGGATTTTGGGGACAAACCTAACGGTGCGGCCGGCCCGTTCGCAAGGGCCAACCCCGGTTTTAGTACGGGTTTAACCATTACCGGTTTCTTAACAGGACACAAAGTATTTTTTTAACAATATGAAAGACAACTTTTCCGCCCAGGCCGCCGACTACGCCCGCTTTCGGCCCGGCTATCCGCCCGAATTATTCGACTTCCTCTTCACGCAGTGCCGGGACTTCGACTGCGCCTGGGACTGCGCCACCGGAAACGGTCAGATCGCCGCCGGACTGGCCGAGAAATTCCGGCAGGTGGAAGCCAGCGACATCAGCCGGAACCAACTCGACAGCGCCATACCGATGCCCAATGTGCGGTACAGGGTAGAACCCGCCGAATCGCCCTCCTATCCCGACGGCTCTTTCGACCTGGTAACTGTCGGCCAGGCCGCGCACTGGTTCGATTTTGCGAAATTCTACCCGGCCGCCCGCCGGGTGTTGAAACCCGGCGGTTTGCTCGCCCTGATTGGCTATAACCTGGTCCGGGTCGACGAACCGGTCAATGCGCTCATCGACCACCTCTACCGCGACGTGCTGGGCCGGTTCTGGGATGCCGAACGCCGGCACGTGGATGCGGCTTACCGGAGTATTCCCTTCCCGTTCCCCGAAACTCCCTTGCCTCCGATGGAAATGCGCTACGAATGGACAGTGCACCACCTGCTCGGATATCTCGGCACCTGGTCGGCGCTCCAGCATTTTGTCAAACAAAACGGCCGGTCACCACTGGACGAGCCTTTCGTCGAAAAATTGACGGCGGCCTGGCCAAAAGACGAAAGCAGGACCGTCCGGTTCCCGATTTTTGGCCGTGTCGGAAGGGGGTGATTGTTGCATTGCTGCATTGTTACATTGTTACATTGTTACATTGCTGGATTGTTGCATTGCTGGATTGTTGCATTGCTGCATTGTTACATTGCTGGATTGTTACATTATCCCATTATCCCATTCCCCCATTATCCCATTAAAAATTATCCCATTAAAAATTATGGCCGAGCCGCTCAAGAATATGTTTTCCCGCCCCCTGCTCCAACCCTTCGCCCTGGAGGTGCAGGCGGTGTGGGGTCGATTTCCCGTTGAAGTATTTTTAAACGACCTGTTCGATACCGGCTGGGAGGCGCTCGAACTGAAGCAACGGATCCGCCGGATCAGTCAGGTGATGCGCGCGTACTTGCCCTCCGCCTATCCGGAAGCGCTGGAGATCGTAACGGCGACGACGCGGCGTTATCTGGACCGGCACGGCGACAAACTGACCTTTGAATATATTTTTCTGCCCGATTTTGTGGAGGCCTGGGGCGTGGAACACCCCGATCAGTCCATTCCCGCGCTGGAGACGCTGACGCGCTGGAGCAGTGCCGAGTTTGCCGTGCGGCCCTTCCTGTTGCGTTACCCGGAAAGGATGTACGGCCAGATGCTGGACTGGTCGCGGCACTCCAGCCCCATGGTGCGTCGGCTGAGCAGCGAGGGATTCCGGCCGCGGCTGCCCTGGGGCATGGGCGTCCCGGCGCTGAAGCGCGACCCGGCTCCCATCCTGCCCGTCCTGGAAAATTTAAAAGGCGACCCGGCCGAAACGGTGCGCCGTTCCGTCGCCAACAACCTGAACGATGTTGCCAAAGACCACCCGGCTTTGGTGCTGGATATTGCCGGCCGCTGGAAGGGTATTTCTCCGGAAACCGACTGGATCGTGCGGCATGCCTGCCGGGGCCTGTTGAAAAAGGGGAATGCTACGGCCCTGGCACAATTCGGTTTTCAACAAGGTGTTGCCGGCATTGAGATCGCGGACCTGCAGGCCGGCGAGCCGGTGCCGGTTGGCGGGCGTCTCGGATTTTCCTTTACAGTGAAAAACGTATCCGCGGCCTCAGTCCGGGTCAGGCTGGAATACGGCATCGATTACCAGACCCTGTCGGGAAAAATTTCTTCGAAAGTGTTCAGAGTCAAAGAGTTTTTGTTGCCGGCCGGCCACTCGGAGCACATCGTCCGCTACCAGAGTTTTCAGGATTTTACCACCCGGAAGCACTACCCCGGGCCACATCGCCTGTGCATACTGGTCAACGGGGTCGTACAGGCCGAACGGCCGTTTGAAGTGACCCGGTAGAGCCGGCACCCGATGCACTGCGCCGAAATTTTTAAATATCGCAGGGTCTACCCAACTGATTTTCCCACCTTTGCGGTCGTATGTATCCGCTCTTCAAACCCTTTCTGTTTCTGATATCCCCCGAAAACGCTCACCGTTTCACCGCTTCCCTGCTCGACCTTGCCGTGGCTTTCGCGCCCACCCGCCGGCTGTTGCGGTTTTGGTACTGTCTGCCGGACAAGCGCCTGGAACGGCGGGTCATGGGGTTGAATTTCCCTAACCCGGTGGGCCTGGCCGCGGGTTTCGACAAAGACGGCAAGCACATTGCCGGTATGGAATGCCTGGGTTTCGGCTTCGTGGAAGTCGGAACAGTCACGCCTCTGCCCCAGGAAGGCAATCCGCGCCCGCGCCTGTTCCGGCTTCCGGCCGACCGCGCCCTGATCAACCGAATGGGCTTCAACAACGAAGGCCTGGAAGTCCTGGCCGGGCGCTTGAAAGATTGGCGCCAAAACCACTCCTCCCCTGGCCTGATCATCGGCGGTAACATCGGTAAAAACAAGGCGACCCCCAACGAACAGGCCGAAAGCGACTATCTGAAAGGCTTCGAGGCTCTCTTTCCGTGGGTGGATTATTTCGTGGTCAACGTAAGTTCGCCCAACACGCCCAACCTGCGCGACCTCCAGGAGAAAGAACCGCTGACCCGCCTGTTGTCGCGCCTGCAGGAAAAAAATCAGGCTCAGTCTTCACCCAAACCCATCCTGCTGAAAATCGCTCCCGACCTCACCGACAGCCAACTGGACGATATCGCCGGCATCGTGCGGGCAACGGGGCTGGCCGGCGTCATCGCCACCAATACCACCGTTTCGAGGGATCGCCTGAGAACCCTGGCCGGCGACGTGGCGGCGATGGGCGCCGGCGGCCTGAGCGGCGCTCCGGTGCGGGCCCGCGCCACCGAAGTCATCCGGTATTTACGCGAAAAACTGGGCCGTGAAGTGGTCATTATCGGGGTCGGCGGGGTGGATTCCGCCGAATCGGCCCGGGAGAAACTCGAAGCCGGCGCCGATCTGGTGCAGGTGTACACCGGCCTGGTGTACGAAGGGCCGGGCCTGGTGAAGAAAATTCTGAAGCGGCTGGCATAGTGATTCCAAAGAGGACAAACCGGCCCGTGCTACTCCGCCCGCCGCACCCATATTTTTTGCAAATTTTTCACGTGCCGCCGCCCGGTGTGGGTATCTGAGCGGCAAAGGGCAGCGATCCGGTTGTCCAGGTTTTCAATGGATTTGCCGTCGGCGCCTACGATAAAGCCGACGTCCTCTCCCAGTTTGTTGTTGAAAATCTCATTCCATGAAAAGACTGCTTTATAGCCGTCGGCCGCTTCGAAGACGAAGTAGAATTCGCTCAGATTCCGGGGTGTTTCCGCTTTTATTTCCACCTGCCCTAAAAACACCCTGGCGGGGACGAGAACCAGGTTTTTCAGGGTCGACTTGCGTTCGCCACGGTGGTTGATGATGACCACGCTGTCGAACCTCACGGGCAAATGGCCTTTCAGACTATCCAGCGTTATGACCAGGGGTGTGGTCACCAACCCGTCGATGATACACTCACGGGTGGGTTCCGTTTTCTTTTGGGCGGCAAGTCCAACGGTAAGGAAAAGGACGGCCGGAAGGAAAAGTAAGTTTTTCATAATGGGTAGCATAGCGGTGACTGCCGGTTACTCCGTTACTCTTAAAGAATCATCCGCCTATGGTTGCCATCGACTCCTCCACCGGCGCTCCCCGGCGGGCTTCCTCGGCAGCCCAACCGTCCTTGTGGCGGTGGTTGAAGGCGGACAACAGGTGTTCGGTCAGTTGCGCGTCGTTCCATCCTTCGCGCATCTTGTCGCGCAGATTCAACACCCCGTGGTCATACAAACAGGTTTTCAATACCCCCTGCGGCGTGACGCGGATGCGGTTGCAGGTGCCGCAAAAGGTGCGTGACCAGGCCGCGATGATGCCTATTTTGCCCCGGTGCCCCGGCGCCCGGTAGTTCATGGAGGTGGAAAAAGCAGGGTCGGGTATTTTTTCCAACCCGGGCCACCGGCCGCGCAAGGTATTCAGAATCCGGCGGTGATCCCACAGCGGGCGGGCGGTGGCATGGTCGCCGCCGTTGAACGGCATCTCTTCGATAAAACGTACGTCTACCGGCAGCTCCCGGGTCATTTCCGCCAACGGGACGATGTCTTCGGTGTTCTGGCCGTCCATGACTACCGCATTGATCTTTACGCCGATGTCGTCCCGGAGCAAAGCCTCCAGCGTTTCCATGACCCGCGGCAGTTCGTCGCGGCGGGTAATCCGGAAAAACCGTTCCCGGTCCAGCGTGTCGAGGCTGAGGTTGACGGCGCGCAGGCCGATCCTTTTCAGTTCCGGCACCAGCGGTGCGGTGACCACCCCGTTGGTAGTGAGGGCGATCTCCCGGAGCCCGTCCAGCCCGGAAAGCGCCGTCAGGAACTGCATCATGTCTTTGCGCACAAAAGGCTCGCCGCCGGTGATGCGCACCTTGTCGATACCGAGGCTCACCAGCAGGCGGCACAGCCGCAGCATTTCTTCGTAGGTCAGCAGTTCGCGGCGCGACAGCCATTCCAGCCCGTGCTCGGGCATGCAGTAGTGGCAGCGCAGGTTGCACCGGTCGGTCACTGCGAGGCGCAGGTAGGTGATGGCACGGCCGTGGTTGTCTCGAAGCATGGGTTGTACAGCGCGCTTTGTTTATGGCCCGGAACGACGTTCCGGGGTATAAGGGTTCGAAACGGCGTTCCGAAATACAGTCTTCGAAACAGTGTGCCGGGAACAGGGTTCCCGGCTACGTTTCGTGGATGGTGCCCTGGCGAAGCCGCAACGAGGCACCCGGCCGGCCGGCAAAGCAGGCCCGTATCTCGGCGGCGATGGACAGCGCGATCTCTTCGGGCGTAACGGCGCCGATGTCGAGTCCGGCCGGGGAAAAGATGCGGCGCTGATCCTGCTCCGGCACTGGGTTCCCTGCGGTTTCCAGGGCATCAAACATTTTCTGTGCGCGTTTGCGCGGCCCCAGCAGGCCGATGTAAGGCGTGCCCGAACGCAGGGCGTTCTGCAGGTTATTGAAGTCTGTGCGGTAGTCGTGGGCCATCAACACCAAAGCCGTATACCCGTCGATCTGCGGCTTTTCTTCTCCTTTCGGGTGCAGTACTTTGGCGCTGAGGGCGAACAGCGACTTATCCGTTTTTAGCGGGTTGGCCACCACGGTCAGATCCCAGCCGAGTTCGCGGCCGATGCGGGCCAGCGGGTAAATATCGTTGTTGCCGCCATATAGTACGAGGTGCAATGCCGGCATCAGCACTTCCAGGCAGACCCGCATCTCGCTGCCGGCGGGCAGGGCATATAACAACGTTTGGGTCCGGCCGGTTCGCAGGGCCTCCAGGCCGTCGGCCAGCACGGCAGCGGACAGTTCCGGTACTGGGAAATCGCGCTCCCACTGCGCCGCGCTTTCGTACGGCGTCACCCGGCCCAACATCTCCGGACGTGTTTCGCAGCCGGTAATGGTGGCGATCAGGTGCGGTTGCCGGCTGTGGGCACGTTCGCGGAGCAGGGCGACGGGATTGGCCGGATTGGCCGGATCGAGCGGGGTGAAGAGGACGTCGATGATACCGTTGCAGCCCAGCCCTATCCCGATCTGGTCGTGGTCGTCGCGGGTGGTGTCGTAAGTCACCATCGAAGGCTGCCTGGAGGCAATGGCTTTTTGGGCGCGCCGCAGAGCGTCGCCTTCCAGGCAGCCCCCGCTGATGCCGCCGACGTACACGCCGTTGTCGAATACCAGCATCCGCGCGCCGGTACGGCGGTAAGACGACCCCTCCACCCGGGCGACCATGGCCAGGGCGGCCTGGTTCCGGGAAAAATCGATCCGGTCAAAGGCTTCGACGATGTGGCGGATTTCTTTCATGGCTCTGTACCGCCGAACCCCGTTCGGCGACAAACAACGAAAGTGAAGCCGAACGGGGTTCGGCGGTACGCGGTACTAGGAGCGCGAGTAGTTGGGCGACTCGCGGGTGATGATGATGTTGTGCGGGTGGCTCTCGGTCATGCCGGCGTTGGTGATCGTGACGAACTGACCTTTTTCCTGGAGTTCCTCTACCGTAGCGGCGCCGCAGTAGCCCATGCCGGCCCGCAGGCCGCCAACGTATTGCACCATCACTTCCTGCAGAGTGCCTTTGTAGGGTACCCGGCCCTCGATGCCTTCCGGCACCAGTTTCTTGATGTCGTCCTCCACGTCCTGGAAGTAGCGGTCTTTGGAGCCCAGTTGCATGGCGCCCAGGCTGCCCATGCCGCGGTACGACTTGAACTTGCGGCCGTCGAAGATGATCGTTTCACCCGGGGCCTCCTCCACGCCGGCGAACAGCGAGCCGGCCATGATGGCGCTGGCGCCGGCGACCAGGGCTTTCACGATGTCGCCGGTGTAGCGGATGCCGCCGTCGCCGATGATGGGCACGCCGGAGCCTTTGATGGCCTGGGCGGCGTTGTAGATGGCTGAGAGCTGGGCCACGCCGACCCCCGCCACGATGCGGGTAGTGCAGATGCTGCCGGGGCCGACGCCCACCTTCACGCCGTCCACACCGGCGTCCACCAGGGCTTTGGCGCCTTCGCCGGTGGCGACGTTGCCGCCGATGATCTGAAGTTTGGGGAAGCGGATCTTCAGGCGTTTCACCTCCTCCAGCACCCCGCGGGAGTGGCCGTGGGCGGTGTCCACACACACCACGTCCACGCCGACGTTGACTAAGGCGGACACCCGCTCCTCCACGTCGGCGGTTACGCCGACCGCGGCGCCGACCACGAGGCGGCCGAACAAGTCCTTGCAGGCGTGGGGGAAATTCACGCCCTTCATGATGTCTTTGTAGGTGATGAGTCCGACGAGGCGATAGTCGTCGTCCACGACGGGCAGTTTTTCGATCTTCCTGCGCTGGAGGATGTCGCGGGCCTGTTCGAGGGTGGTGCCCAGGGGGGCGGTGACCAGGTTTTTTTTGGTCATCAGGTCGCGTACCAGGCGGTTGCGGTCGGTTTCGAAGCGCAGGTCGCGGTTGGTGAGGATGCCGACCAGTTTGCCGCGGCGGTCGGTGACCGGGATGCCGCCGATGCTGTAGCGTTTCATCAGGTCCAGCGCCTCGGCGATGCGCGCTTCCGGGTGCAGGGTGACCGGGTCGAGGATCATGCCGGCTTCGGAGCGTTTCACCGCGCGCACCTGCTCGGCCTGGTCGGCGATGCTCATGTTCTTGTGGATCATGCCGATGCCGCCCTGCCGCGCGATGGCGATGGCCAGGTTCTTGTCGGTGACGGTGTCCATGGCGGCGGACGCGACCGGCACGTTCAGGCGGATGCTGCGGGTGAGTTGGGAGGAAATGTCGACTTCCCGGGGTAAAACTTCGCTGTAAGCGGGGACGAGCAGTACGTCGTCGTAGGTGAGTGACTCGCCAAGAAACTTCGGCCCGGCGTTGTATTTGTTCGATTCCATGCGCAAAGGTCGGAAGCGCCGGGAAAATTGGAAAAGGTCGGGGGGGAAATTTTTTGTGGGGGGGAGAATGGGTGAGGCGGTGGGTTTGGAATCACGCCGCTGCTTCCAATTTATTAAACATGGTTGCTGTCGTCGTATCCGTCTGCACAATGTGCAGGTCCAGCATATGACGCCCGAACATCAGGTGAAACACCCAGACACTGGCAACCGTGTCGATAGCAACCGGCGGTAACGCATCGATATTTTCATCGAATGCCCGGGCAAAACTTCCCACATCCAGGAATTGCACGTATCCGCCCGAAACAACGTCTTCCTTCCATAACCGGCAGGCGGAAGTGAGATCGGGCGCCGTTTTCTGGCAAATGTAGGTCCCGCCCCGGTAGTCGGTGATGAACGTGAAAATGGCCATGTCAGTTGCCTTTGTTTTTCTGTGAGTGATTCTCTCCGGTAAAATCTTTCTTTTTGCGCAAATGTTCCAGGAGTTTGCGTAGTTTTTTTAAAAATTCTTTTTCGTCGGGTGTTTTATTGGGTTTTTTATCCCAATATTCATATTCCTGCTTCGCTTTTTCAAATTGCTGCTGAGCACTTTCACGGGCTTTAGGGTTCGCATGCTTCCCATTTCGTTCACCATTTTTCTCCATTTTAAACCGGCCATCATGAAGAGATTGCGGTAACGGTTGAGAAGAATAAATAGAATAGATAAGTGGCTGGCGGCAGCAGGGCGAAGGCACGCATCAAGTCTTGAGCGCCAGGAGGCAAATCGGCAATGTTCCGGAAGATCAGCCATATGTATTCTTCCACCCGGGCGCGGCGGCGGTTGTCGTCGAGGCTGTCGCCGTGGGCGCCGGTCTCCACGCTGCGTTTGCCCAGCGCTGGCGAAGCGATGGAGCAAAGATACGCTTGTTTTCTTCTGATTGTTGCCGGAACTGCGTTCCGGTCTGCCCCCCGAACAGGGTTCGGGGGTACGGCCTACATCGTCGGCGGGTTATAATCGTCCTCGTCGAAGAAGACGTTTACCTGCTGCACGCCCGACATCTGGCGCAGGGTGCGCACCATTTCCTCGGTTTTGCGGGAATCGCGCAGGGTGATGTGGTAGTTGCTCTCGGTGAGGTCTTCGAGGCCGACGTTCTTCAGGCTGACCAGTTTGAGGCTGCGGCAGAAGCGGGACAGCGGCTGGGTCAGGTCGGTTTGTCCCGACGAGTGGTGAATGATCTGCAGGAGAAAATGGCGGCGCCGCGGTGCGCCAAAATGGGTGAACGTCAGGGTAATGACCACCAGGCCGGTCATCATAGTACCGACGATGGCTACGGCGCTCAGGCCTACCCCGCAGGCCATGCCGAGGGCCAGCGAGAGGAAGATGAATACCAGATCCATCGTGTCGCGGATGGCGGTGCGGAAACGGATAATGGACATGGCGCCTACCAGGCCGAAGGCCCGGGCGATGTTGTTGCCGATCACCATGACCACAATGGCGGAGATGAGGTTAAGCAGCACCAGCGAGTTCACGAAGGTGATGGAATAGGAAGGCCCGCGGTAGGTGAGCCGGTAGATAACGGAGAGGATAAGTCCGCAGGTCAGCGCCACAAGCAGGTTGGCCAGCACGTCGGCGGAGGAGGACGGAAAGACTGACAGGTTCTGATAGTCTTCGATCATGTTTATCGGTGATTGGGTGAAGGGATGAGGGTATTTTGTGAGATCAGGCGGTCGTCGTAGTAGGCCAGGGGATCGAAATGACTCTTGGCGAACGCATCGTTGTAGCGGCCGGGTTTGACGAAGGGATTGGAATTGATGGTGCCCACGTATTTGGAAGCGGGTTCCTTGCGCAATTTGAAGTCTTCGAGGATGGGCTTCACCCAGGCCGGGCAGTAGTGGTTGAACTTAACTTCCATGATGAAATAGCCCGGGAAGGCGAAGCGCACGCCGGTTTCATCAAAGAGTTTTTCCACCGCAGGGTAAGCCACGCTGCGCAGGTGCATGTCGAAAGTCAGGCGAAAATCGTTCTGGGGATCCAGGGTGGACCCAAAGAACGGTTCGCGTTCGTAGATGACGTTGACCACCGGGCGCATGTTGCGGCTGAGGATCTGGTAAAAAAAACGCCGGGTGTTGTCGTGGTTGCTGATCTCGCCGTTGAAACCGTCGATCGGAACACCTTTGAACAGTTGCAGTACCACGCCGAACGGGGCGTAGGCCCGGTTTTTCAGGATCGGCCCCTCGTACTTGCGTTTGATCTCCAGGAACACCTTGCTGTTCTCATCGCCTATATTGTAGCCGCGAAGGCGCACTTTCAGCCGGTGGGCAATCCCGTCCACCTTGGTATGGTACATCTCGAAACCCGGCGTATCGAAATAAATGCTGCGTACGGTATACTGCCCGTTCGGTTGCTTGGCCGCAAACTTGTCGACAAGCAGGAACGGTATGATCGCGCTGCGCAGCGATTCATACTGGTCCACCGGAACAAGATATTTGTATTCGTAACGCATTTTTGGACGGTTGGATGGTTGGACGTTGGACTGTTGGACTTTGGACTTTGGACGTTAGACTGTTGGACGTTGGATGTTGGACGTTGGATGTTGGACTTTAGACTGTTGGACGTTGGACTGTTGGACTTTGGACGTTTAGACTTTGCATATTGGACAATGAATGGTTGGGCTTTCGGGTTTGGGAGGCTGAAACTCGCCGACACCGCACTAAAATCCAATCAGGTGTCGCGATCTCCTCCAACGTCCAACAGTCCAGCGTCAAATAGTCCAAAGTCAAAAATTACCAGTTGAACTTCAAAATTCTCCGCAGGTATTCCCTTTGATGAACGAAGCCGAAATTTATCCGGCAGAGTGCGGAAACTCCGGTGCTGATCCGGGTTTGTATGCTGTCCGGCGATAAAGCCACCGTAAGCGTAGAAACCTGGCGGTTATCCAGTACTTCCACTTTTGTACCAACCTGGAGCAGGTGCGCCGGAAAGGAGCGCAGGGTTTGCAGATCAGTGATGGTAATGTCGGTTTCCGGACCGAGATAGGGCAGGTATTCCGTCTTGACCGGTATCTGAACGACATACTGACCGGCTTCCTGGAGCGTGAGCTGCTCCTCGGGCGGAGCGACCACTGGCACCACCCAGCCGGAAAAGGGCGCCTTCAGCACGAAGGACAGGCCTTTGCGGCGCAGGATGTCGAGCCGGTTCTTCAGTCCGCTCAATTGGGCCTGAGTAATGCCCACGCTTTCCGCCTTGAGACCGGTAGCCACGGTTTCCAGATATTTTTGGGCGATACCTATTTGGGTTTTTGCCAGTTCGTAGTCGCTTTCGGCTTGCTGGTATTCGGTGTAGGCAATGAGTTGCTGTTCCCAAAGCGGCTTTTTGATCCGGAGTATTTTTTCTTTTTGCGCCAGGTCCTGCTCGGCGAAATGCAGGCGGTTTTCAGCCTCCTGCACAACGGGCGGCTTGTCGCCGGTGATGTCGGCCCGGAGCTGGGCGCCGTACAGGCCCAACTGGGCTTCGATGTCCTGAATTTCTTCGTTCTGGCGGATGGAATACATGCGCACTACGGTATCGCCGG
>WBZQ01000493.1_pt1 | contig 23499 bp, 21 predicted proteins | sample 5204251 | NCBI WGS metagenome assembly WBZQ01 (sample SAMN12412402, study PRJNA552823) | activated sludge metagenome | isolation source: activated sludge from nitrification reactor of wastewater treatment plant... | place: USA: Virginia | collected 2017-09
CTGCGCACGATGTTCATCGACAGCGTGCACGGATTCAAGAAACTGCTGGCCAAACTCGCCGGGTTCGACGGTTGCTACCTGCGATTCTCGGGCACGGTCACCCTCACGCACCGCGAGAACGGCGAGATCGTGGACGAGCGGACGGAACCGGCGATCTGGGAACTCATGTATTTCGGCAAGGACGACCATGACCAGCACTCCGGGTAGCACCCGGCAGGAGCCCGTGGTTCCTGGGGCTACGAACTTCGAGATCTCCGCCGATGACATGACCACCCTGCGAGCCCTGAGCGCCGTGGACTACGGCGATGCCACGGTCTTCCCCGTCTACAGCGGAAGGTAGCTCCGCGAGGGGTCGAGCTGACGTTAGGTTTGCGAACGGGTTCCGCCGGCGTCCGATTTGTGGTGTAGTGGAAAGACATCGCGAACGCACATCGCAGGACGTCGCGTCGACCTGCTCTGTATTGAATCTCGTTGGCGTAGTGTGCTATTCGCGTGTGGATCGCGAGCGAACTGAGAACTCCACCGCAACAGAGGGAATGGGTGATCGGCGATGGGACATACCGTATTGACCCGGATAAGGGCGGGTGCGGCCGTTGTGGCCGGGGCATCAGTGATCGCCACCGGAGTGTCGGTCGTTGCCGGCGGCGAGGCGTCTGCGGCGCCGAAAACGGACGTCGGACTCAGCTGCGGCAGCGCCAACCCGCTGGCCTGGGCGCCGAGGTTCACCTGGCGCATCAACGCGGGCAGCGGCGAAGCACTGCCGCCGGGCGGGAGCAAGCTGGTGCCGGCGCTCTTGTTGAGCGGTGACAACTCTCTCCCGAACCCTCCTGCCGGCCTGCTCCCCTCCATCGGACCCAACTGGTACGGCACCCGGGTGGTCATCGACTGGAACAACACGACCACCAAGAAGTCCGGCCGTGCGGTAAGCGACACCAATGCTCTGGTGCAGAAGCCGTCCATCCCGGTGAACAGGGCGTTCACCGGAAAGGGACGTGTCAATTTCACCGCGACGATCGAGACGGGCGGCGCATTCTGGTGGCTGAACACTCAGCGCGCGGTGTGCCGGGGATCGGTCGATATCGTCGAATGGACGGGCCCCTAGGTCTGCAGCCCGAGAACGGCCCTGCCCGTCCCAAGGCGAAACGCGGAACGCGCTGATACGCCCATCTCGCGGCAATGCGGTCTATCCTTATCTCACCATGCATCAGGGTATGGATGATGCCTGTCGCGGCGCGGCCACGTTGCTTACCCGCCCAGTGGGGTTGCTGGGCGGGTAAGCGAATCATATTGTCGAGACAGGTTCTATCGATTGACAGTCCCGAGAATCCTTGCGCCATTGAGATTGTCGTGGTCGGACAGTTCGACGATCTGCCGCAACCGTCAAGGCCGAGTGTTCTCGCATCGTTCCGCGCCGGCGGTGGCGCGGGTGGCCGACCATGAACCGAGAAGTCATAGGGCACTCTGTGATTCGGTGTCGTGGGCTCGTCCGCATACCGGGCCGCCGGGCGGTGCGAGCCTCGGCAAACCACTTGCCGCGCGGGTGGTCGACGTCGCCGGCACCGGAGACTCCGGACTGGGGGTGTTCGCCCTGGTGTGCACGGCTCTCCTGATTCTGGCGTGCGCCGCCGCGGTCCTGGCGACGCGAACGGGGAACCGCCTCTGAATCAGGTGCCGGCCAGGGCTGTTCGGGTCGCCGCGTCGGCCGGATAGAACGCCTCGATGGCGAGTTCGGAGAGTGTCACCTCGCGGGCGGTACCGAAAACCGTTGTGGCGGAAATGAAGGACAGCACGGTATCGCCTCTGCGTAACCGCAATGGCACGACGATCGCCGACGAATCGGTCGCCGATGCGGGGCCGCTCGCCCGGATGTCGTCGATCAGGGCGGCGAGACGGTCGTCGGGCGCGGCGTCGAATTCGCGGGCCAGTCGCAGCAGCAGCGAGCCGCGCCACTCGGGCAGGTTCTCGATGAACGGCGCCAGCCCACCCGGATCCACCGACAACCGCAGCACATTGACCGGCGGCTCCAGGTCCTCGGCCGAAACCCCTTCCAGCAGAGTCCATACCGCGTCATTGGCGGCCACCAGATCCCAATACCTGTCGACGGCCAGCGCCGGATACGGCAGATGCCCGGCGAGTATCGCCTCGACCGCGGCATTGGCCTCGGCCATCGGTGGAGCGGACAGCGAGTGCTCGGGATAGGCAGGTGCGTACCCGCCGGCCAGGAGCACCTGGTTCTGTTCCCGCAGAGGCATATCCAGGTGTGTGCACAGTTTCATCAGCATGCCGCTGGTGGGTCGGGACCGGCCGTTCTCGATGTAGCTCAGGTGCCGGGTCGACACGTCGGCACGCGTGGCCAGGTCGAGCTGCGACAGGTTGCGCCGCTGCCGCCAGGAGCGGATGAGGGGCCCTGCGGTCGTCATGCCTTCCGACGGTAGCGCGCGAGGGTCATGCGCGACATGACCCGTAAGGTAATGAACACCGCAACCGCGCGTCCGATCCGTGGTGGTCGCGCAGGACTCCGGCGGGCGCCGGCCATGGGAACCGATGAATCGGGGCGAATCCGATGAGGCCGCCGGTAACGTCGAACTTCACCAGGGGGGTGCCGGACCCTCGGTGGCACCATCCTGGTGTTCATCAGGCAGGTCCCGGCGCCGAGGGAGGTAGGAGGTCCGCGGCATGGGTATCGCTGACCGGATGACGGCGTTGTCCGAGCGGATCATCGACGTACCCGGCGTACAAGGAGTGACGCTCGGCGGTTCCCGGGCGCGGGGCACAGCGAGGCCGGATTCGGACTGGGACTTCGGCATCTATCACTCCGGTGACCTCGACGTCGCGGCGTTGCAGCGGATCGCCGACGCCGCCGTCGACGAGCGGGTGACGCTGACACCGCGCGGTGGGTGGGGGCCGTGGGTCGACGGCGGTGGGTGGCTCACGATGGACGGGGTGGCCGTCGACTGGCTCTACCGCGATCTCGACAGGGTCGACGCCATCGCGGACCGGGCGGAGCTGGGGCAGTTCGCCTTTCACCGTCAGGTGGGGCACCCGCTCGGCTTTCTCGACGTCGCCTACCTCGGCGAGCTCGCCACCTCGCAGATCATCGCCGACCCGGACGGGCACCTCGAGTCGCGGCGCTCCCGATGCCGCGACTATCCGCCGGCCCTGGCCCGGGAGCTGGCGTCGAAGTGCCTGTGGGAGGCCGACTTCGACGTGCTCATCGCCGGCAAGGGTGCCGCCGGCGGTGACGCCGTCTACGTCGCCGGAGTCCTCGCACACGCCCTGACGCTTACCGCGCACGCCCTGCACGCCCACGCCCACAGCTGGGTGACCACCGAAAAGGGCATCATTTCCACGGCCGCGGAGCTGCCGGCGACCCCCGACGAGTTCGCATCTCGTGCCCACGGCTGCGTCGGACTGCTCGATCCGGCCCCCGCGGCGCTCCGCCGTTCGGTCGACACCGCCCGGCAACTCATCTGCGAGGTGCGCGAGACCGTCGGTGACCATCCGCCTGGGAATGGCACATAACTTTGATTTTGTCCTGCTCTCATGCCATGTTTGGGTGATTCAAACCACATTCTCAGGAGGGCGTATGACGAGGATGGGCCGGGCGGTCCTGCTCCTGGTGGCGACGATGCTCGCCGCCGCGTCGATGCTGGCGCCGGCCCCGGCGCGCGCCGCCGAGTACGACCGGTATCTGAACCTGCCGCTGATCAACCGCGACGCCGCGCACGGCACGGGCGGCCTGCACCCCGATCTGCCGACGGATGTGCCGACGCTGGGCCGGCTGCTCGGGCAGGCCCGCAAGGCCGGGGTGGCGCCCACGTCGTACAAGGCGCTGCTGGCGCAGTACTGGCTGGCCACGGCCACCACCGAAGCCGGGATCGACCTCAAGTCGTGGAACCCACGCAAGGGTGCGCAGGCCAATCGCAGCATCCTCATCAAGTCGTACCGCTACTACGAGGACTTCCAGCTCTCGCACCGCGAACTGCAGTGGGCGGGCATGGGCGGCCAGGTGGGCGCCGACTTCGGTGGCGGCCTGGTGGACTTCGAGCTGTTCAGCATGCCGTTCGACGTCAAGGAGATCGGGCTGGCGGCCAACGCCGTCGTCAAAGCGGTCATGGATGCGGGCGGCCCGGCGCTGCGCAACTTCCTCCCCAAAGGCCTGCTCGCCCTCGCCGACGGTGGCGCCAAGATCAACGGCGACGACCTGCACTACATCCTCGGCATGATCATGGTGATGCAGAGGAACATCTTCTCCGACCTGATGCCGATGCACGCCGCGTATGTGGACAAGGGGCTGCCCGCGCTCGCCGAGATGCGTGATGCCGGACTGTTCGACGACGAGATCTACCGCGCCTGGGAGAACGTCGCGTCCAAGAACCCCGACCGCATCGCCGCCGGCAACGCCCGGCTGCTGCGCCGCGAGCAGGGCGAGGTGATCAAGGAGCAGTGGGATCAGGTCCGCAACTACCGCGGCAAGGTCGGCGCCGCCGTCACCTACCTGTCGACGGTGGCCGGTTCCCCGTCGGTGGCCGGGGTGAAGCCGCCGCGGGCGCTGGACCCGGTGGTGCTGTACTCCTCGACCCCCGACGGTAAGCGCCTCAAGCTCACCACCCCGCTTCCGGACTGGGACTGGTCGGTGTACCCGGAGCGCTGGAAGTACATCAGCGGTCAACTGCTGCCCAAGTACAAGTTCATGGTCAATCACCGGTGGCCCCAGCTGCGGGCCGCCCTCCAGGTACCGTATGAGCGGCAATTCGAGTCGCACCGGCCGATCATGAACATCCCGCAGATCCTGTACTCGATGGCCGAGCAGATTCGTGTGGAGGTCGTAAAATGAAGCAGCACCACATTATTCGTCTAGTCGCCGCGACGGCGGTGACGATCCTGGCGCTGCTCGGCGCCGGATCCGGTGCGGCGAACGCCGCGCCCACGCATAAGACGCCGACGCTGCCCGAGATCTTCAACGGCTTCGTCGTCGGCGCCTTCGCCGGCGCCAAGATGGGCAGCCCGCAGGAGATCTTCCACGCCCTCACCGCCGACGACCCCTTCTACAAGGAACCGAAACTGACCGGCAAGGAGAAGCCCGGCCAGCTGCTGAAATCCAAGAAGGTCGACGTCATGTATTCCGGCGTCAAGCCGGCCAACCTCAACGCGTACAAGATCATGTACGTGACAACGGGTCTGGACGCCAAGACGACGGAGATCAGCACCGGCATCGTGATGGTGCCGCAGGGCCGGCCCGGCGTCGACCGCAAGGTCGTCAGCTATCAGGAGGCCAACGATTCGGTCGGTGGCAACTGCCACCCGTCGGGACAATGGACCGGCCAGAACCCGATGGACGGCGCGTCGTGGTCGGCACTCGGCCCGCTGGCGATCATGTTCAACAAGGGCTACACCGTCACCATCTCCGACGTCGGTAACAACGGTGACAAGTCACCGCACGGCGTGTTCGCCGGCACCTACGCCGGACACGCCCAGCTCGACGCCGTGCGCGCCGCGCAGGAGCTGCCGAAGGAAGCGCCGCGCAAGGACGCCGAGGTGGTGCTGTTCGGTATCGCCGGCGGTGGTGTCGGGGCGGCGCGCGCCGCCGAGGACGAGGACGTGTACGCGCCGGAGCTGAACGTGAAGGGCACCGTGCTCGAGGGCATGGTGATCGATCAGCGCAACTTCATGCGCGTCGCCAATGGCTCTGTCGGTTCGGGTTTCGCGTTCGCCAACCTGCTCGGTCTCGAGCCGAAGTACCCGGACATGAACATCGACGCGCACCTGAATCCGACGGGCAAGAAGATCGCCGACTGGTACCGCACCCAGTGCCAGACCCCGGCCTATTTCACGATGCCGTTCGTGCCGTTGCAGACCCTGTTCAAGGGCAACAAGAACCCGGCCGACATCCCGTCGTTCCAGCGTGCCTACCGCGACAACGTGCTCGGTAAGCGGGCACCGAAGTCGAAGGTGCTGATCACCTCGTGCGCCAAGGACGACTCGGTCATGTCGATCGTGCCCGCCAAGGATGCCCGGAACCTGGCCGCCAAGTACCGTCGCGGCGGCACCCCGGTCACCTACGCACCCACCAACTGCAGCTGGGTGGAGATGATCACCAACCTCTACCACTGGGGTACCGATCTGATCGGCGCGCAGACCCTCGCCTGGGTCGACGCCCAGTTCACCAGGTAGTCGGGAATAACAGCCCGATTCCGGTCGTTGTTGCACGTCTGTGACCCCACAGCCGGTTGAGGTGCGAGGTCGCCCGGCACCTCAACCAGCGGGGGAGGCCGGGGATGAACCAGCGCGAGGCAGGACGAGCATGACCGATTCCGACCACCACCAGTCGTTCACGCTGACGCGGGCCATCACTCTGCTGCTGGCGGTGACGTGCGGGACGTCGGTGGCCGGCCTGTACTACGCGCAGCCGCTGCTAGTCACCATCGCCGACCATCTGAACGTCTCGTCGTCGACGGCGGGGTTCCTGGTGACGGCCTCGCAGATCGGCTACACGATCGGCTTGATGTTCCTGGTGCCGCTCGGCGACGTGATGGATCGAAGGCGGCTGATTCTCGGGATGCTGGCGGTGGCGGTCGTGACGTCGGCGGGGGCCGCGGCGTCGCCGAACTTCGCCACGCTGTGTGTGCTGCTGGTGCTCGGCGGCATCGCCTCGGCGACCGCGATGGTGGTGGTGCCGATGGCCGTCGGGCTCGCGGACCCGTCCGAACGTGGCCGGGTCACCGGCACCGTGATGGGTGGTCTGCTGCTCGGGATCCTGCTGGCACGCACGGTCAGCGGTCTGATCGCCGAGGTGGGCGGCTGGCGTACGGTCTACGTCGTCGCCGCCGTGGCCCTGGCGGTGCTGGCGGTCCTGCTCCTGCGGATCCTGCCGCCGATCGCGCCCACGGCCTCCCTGACCTATCCGAAACTGATGCGGTCGATCTTCACGATCATCGGCCGCGAATCGGTGCTACGCGGCCGGATGGCGCTCGGCTTCCTGGCGATGTGCGGATTCGCCATGATGTGGACGGCCTCGACGTTCCTGCTCGCCGAGGAGTACGGCTACTCCGACGGTGTTATCGGCCTGTTCGGCCTTGCCGGTGCCGCCGGCGCGGCCGGAGCACCCGTGATGGGCCGTCTCGCCGACGCCGGACATGCCCGCCTGAGCACCACCCTGACCTGGTCGATGGTGCTGATCGGCTGGGGTCTGCTCGCGCTGGGAATGCACAACGTGTTCGCGTTCATCGTCGGCATCCTGGTGTTCGACTTCGGGGTGCAGGCCGCGCACGTCACCAACCAGAACCGCATCTACGGCCTCAATCCCGACGAACGCAGCCGCCTCACCACCGCCTACATGGTCACGTTCTTCTTCGGCGGTGTCGCCGGTTCGGTCCTCGCATCCCTCGCCTACGACGCCGGCGGCTGGCTCCTGGTCTGCGCCATCGGTGCCGTCATCGCCGCGGCCGCCCTCGCCATCTGGGCCACGATCTGCGCCACCATCGAACGCACGACTGTCGGTCCTACCGGCTGAATGCGCCGAACCGCGCTGGCGGCACCGGGCCGGTGACGGGAATGCGGAGTGACCTCTCGTCGTTGTGTGAAGGTTGCCGACCGGGAGGAGTGCGTATGCGTGGATTCGATTTCACCTCGTGGAACGGGGTACTCACGTCGCTGCTCACCTTGACGATGGTGATGGTGATCGGTGTGGGGGCGCGGTTGCTGATCATGTTCACCGTGCAGCAGCGGCAGCAGCGGATGAACAGGCAGATCAATGAGCGGCTCAAGACGCTGATCGCGGCGTACAAGGTGCTCGGCGGATCGTTCACCGGCGATCTGGCCGTCGACCCGCGGCACCTGCGCGACATCAAGGCCGCGTCTCGTGACGCCGATGCCGATCAGACCAGTGTGGATCAGGACGCCGACATGCGAACGGGTGCGGGGTCGGACCGGGCGCGCCGGACCCGCGACACCGTGGAGGCGGCGCTGTCGGATGTGTTCCTGCTCGGCACCGAGGAGCATGTGCGCCTGGCCGAACAGGCGGCCCGCGATCTGGTGGCGGGCAGGCCGGTGTACACCGCCGAACTCGTCGCCTCGCTGCGTGACTTCATCCGCAGCGCACTCGATCTCGATCCGGTGCCCGGTGACCTGCGGATCCCGCGGCAGGGGCCGGCGCGGCCGTCGTCGTCGGGTGCGCGTGGTGGCCGCTCCGGTGGACAGGGCGGGGACCGCGACGGCAGAGGCGGCGGTATGGGTGGTGGCGGCATGGGCGGCGGAATGGGGATGGGAGTGGGTGTGGGCGGCATGGGATCGGGGCGGCATGACGAGTGAGCCATGATGAACGCCTGACTGATGACCACCCGAAAGCGATGACCACCCGAAAAGCGATGACCACTCAAAAGGCGAACAGTGTGGAGAGTGCACCCCTGAGCGCGGCTCGCCGCTGGACGATTCTCGCGGTCTGTGCGTCGGGGATGTTCATGGTCGGCCTCGACACCTCCATCGTGACCGTCGGGCTGTCTCAGATCGGTGCGGGACTACACGCCGAGCCGGACCGGTACTCGTGGGTCGTCGACTCGTACACGGTGGTGTTCGCGTCGTTCCTGATCACCTCCGGTGCCCTCGCCGACCGGTTCGGACGCAGAAGGATGCTGCTGACGGGCATGGCGATCGTCGGTGTCGCATCGTTGCTGTGTGCGCTCGCACCGTCGTTCGGGGTGCTGCTGCTCGCCCGCGTCGGCCAGGGCGTGGGTGCGTCAATGCTGACGCCGACGGCGTTGTCGATCATCGTCACCACGATGACCGACCCGGGTGAACGCGCCCGCGCGATCGGGGTGTGGGGGTCGATGTTCGGGGTGAGCCTGGCCGCCGGACCGGTGGTCGGTGGCGCGCTGATCGACGCCTTCGACTGGCGCGCCCTGTTTTGGATCAACGTGCCGTGTGTGGTGGTGGCGGTGGTGCTGATCGTGGCGCTGGTGCCCGAATCGCACGGCGGGAAGGTCCGTCGGCTCGACATCCCCGGCCAGCTGCTGCTGGTGCTGATCCTTGCCGTCACGGTGGCGCTGATCATCGAGGTGCCCGAGCTCGGCTGGACGGACCCGCTGAGCCTGGCCGGGTTCGCCGCCCTCGTCGTCCTGGTGCCGGTGTTCGTGGCCGTGGAGTCGCGCCGCGCCGAACCCGTCATCGAACCGGCGCTGTTCCGGGTGCCGGCGTTCACCGGCGCCATCGCGGGCGCGTTCGTCGTGTTCGTGGCGTTCAGCATGACGCTGCTGACCACCACGATGTACCTGCAGGACGTACGCGGCTGGACGGCGCTGGCGACCGGAACCGCAGTCCTGCCGATGGCCGCGGCCGTCATCTGTTGCGCGCCGCTGTCGGGGTATCTGGTGAGCCGGGTCGGGGCCCGGGTGCCGCTGACGATCTCCGGTGTCGCGCTCACCTGCGGCGGTCTGCTGCTGATCGGGCTGGCGCCGTCGGACAGCGTCCCGCTGCTGGTGGGTGCGTACCTGCTGGTCGGGGCGGGTGTGGGGTGCGCCAGCGCCCCGGTCACCAACACCGCGGTGAGCAGCCTGCCCACGTCCCGTTCCGGCGTGGCCGGGGCCACCACCTCCACGGCCCGTCAGGTCGGCATCTCGATCGGCATCGCCCTCGCCGGCAGTCTCGCCGCCGGCGCCACCGATTTCACTTCCGCGAGCCTGCCGGTGTGGATCATCGTCGCCGCCTGCGGCCTCGCGCTGTTCGGGATCTCCGCCGGCCTTTCCGCGCGACGGGCCACCGAGCAGCGCATTCCTTCACGTCAGTAAAGGTGACTTTCGTACTATTGACGCCACGGGGAGTGCTGCGGGGCGCCGTACAGTGGATACGTCGTTCGAGAATTGACGTGGATGGAGAAGTCGTGAACAACGGAGTGGGCAACCCTCGCCGGACAACGATCGCCGCGGTGGCCGGTGCCGCCGCCCTCGTATGCGCAGTGCCGGGCCTGGCCGGCGCCGCCACCGGCAGCCTCGATACGGGCAGCGCCGGCGGTATCTTCTCCGGCAGTGCCAATACCGCAGGGTCGGCAACCCGGGACGGCTCGCCGGAGGGTGTCGACGGCTCGCTCCGGGAGCTCCGCTGTGGTCAGCGCGCCGTGTCGCCCGGCCTGTCGGCCACCAACACCAGGCACCTGATGGGCCGCACCGGACCGATGACCTTCACCCTCACCTACAACACCGGCACGCAGGCCGACAAGATCGAGGTGTTCTACCACGGCAAGATCCGGGCCTCCACCGGTTACGTCAAGGGCGCCGGCAGCAAGAAGGTCTCGGTGCCGGCCGGAACCAACAACTACGTGACGGTCAAGGTCAGCGGTCCTGTCGGCGGCTCCTGGAACTACACCGTCGGCTGCCCTGCCTAACTCTGGACGTCAACGCCTACCGCACAACCGATTCCACCCTTTTGGGCGACAAGAATCGGGCGGTGGCGGGTGTCATCGGTCGATATGGTTGATCCGACATATCGGATTCTGAACCTGGCGGTGGCGCATGGGCAACACAACACAGAGATCTCGGCGGACGGCAGGTGTCGCATTGCTCGGCGCCGGTGCCCTGATGTTCGGGGCACCGGGCGTCGCGTCGGCCGATGGCAGTGTCAGCGTCGGCAGCGTCGACTCGGGCAGCGCCGAGGACATCGGCGGCGCGGTCCTCAACGAATTCGTACCCGGACTCGGCGACACGGTGACCGGCAGCCTCGAATCGTGGGGATCGAGCGGCCCGACGGGGTCACCCGGAGGTGGTTCCCCGAAGGTGCAGCGCTGCAACCAGCAGACCCGGTCCGGCGGGCAGGGTGTCACCACCACCAAGCACATCATGGGCCGGCGCGGTCCGTTCAGCTTCACCATCGTCTACGACACCGAGACGCAGCCCGACCGCATCCAGGTGTTCTACCAGGGGCGGCAGCTGTACAACACCGGCATGATCGGTGACCGCATCAACGAGGGCAACGGCAGCAAACGCATCCGCGTGCCGGCCGGTGGCCAGAATTTCGTGACCGTGAAGGTGACCGGCCCCGAGCAGGGCACGCACTGGAGCTACACGGTCCACTGTCCGTCCTGACCTGCCTCGATCCTCGCTGGGGACGGCCCCACGCCTGAGTCCACGCCGTCCGTCGAATGACTGCGTTCGGGCGCGATGTCGCAGTCATGTGGTTAGTTGGTGGGCGTGAGATTCTCGGGCGGGGGTGCGGTCGCGGGCACCAGGTGGAGCACCGAGCAGGTGGAGTCGGCGGCGCCCGACACCTCGTCGGTGAACGCGGGCCGCAAACTCGCCACGCCGGGTGTCTGGTCGGAAACCGGTGCCACGAGCGCGGCGCTGTGGGGCCTGTGCGCGGGCAGCGGCAAGAAGCCGTATCAGACCATCGTCGATCTGCGGGGCCCGGCGTACAAGTGTTCGTGTCCGTCACGCAAGTTCCCATGCAAGCACGCGCTGGGTCTGTTGCTGCTGTGGTCGGCCGGTCAGGTAGCCGACGCGGCCGAACCGTCCGACTTCGCGGGCGCCTGGCTCGACAGCCGCGATGCCCGCGCCGGTGCCAAGGCCGCTACCGATGCTGATGCCGTGGCCAAGCCGGGCGGGGCCGAACGTGTGAAGGCCGAGCGCGCGGCGGCCACCGCCGCCCAGCGGGCCGACCGGGTCGCCGGAGGTATCGCCGAGCTCACGATGTGGCTCGAAGATCAGGTCGCGCACGGGTTCTCGGGAATCGACAACGACCCGTACGGGCGTTTCGACCCACTTGCCGCCCGCCTCGTCGACGCCCAGGCTCCCGGTCTGGCCTCGCAGGTGCGGGAGCTGCCCGCCGTCCTCACCGGCGGTGAGCCGGGCACGTGGCCGCACCGGCTACTGATGGAGTTCGGTGCGCTGTGGGCGCTCGGGACCGCGCACCAACGACTCGCCGAACTCGACGACGACACCGCCGCCGCGGTCCGCAGGCATGTCGGTTACACCGTCGCCAAGGCCGACGTCCTGGCGCAGCCGGCCGTCGTCGACGACTGGCTGGTACTCGGTTGGCGCACTGAGGAACTCGATCGTGTCACCGCCCGCCGGTTATGGCTGTACGGGGGCGCCGCCGGACGGTACGCGCTGATCCTGGAGTATGTGCCCACCGGCGGCACCTTCCCGCCGCGGCCCCCGGTGGGGGCGGCATTCCGGGCGCCGCTGCACTACTATCCGGGTGCGCCCGCTCAGCGGGCGCTGATCGCCGACCAGGACGGACCACCGTCGGGCACGGACGGCCGCCCGTCCGCACTGCCGCCGGCGACGACAGTCTCCGTGGCCCGGGCCGCCCGCGCCCGGGACGTCGCCGCCGACCCCTGGCTGCGTTCCTCACCGGCCACGGTGCGTGGTCGGCTCGCGATCGTGAATGGTTCCGGCCCAACCGGTTACGCACTCACCGACAACAACGGCGAATCGGTGCCGCTGCGGGTGGGTGCCGAGCTGTGGCCGTCGCTGGTGGCCGGCACCCTCGGCGGTGTCGTCGACGTCGTCGGCGAACTCGACGCCGACGGACTGTTGCCGTTGGCCATCGTCGCGGACGGGCGGGTGAACGCGCTGTGATACCCCGCGAGACCACGCACTGGGACGCCACCGTGTCGGCGGCACTCGTCGGCGTCAACAACCGGCAACCGACGCGGCTCGATGCCGATCAGGTGATCGCCGATCACCTGCCGCCGGACGAACCGCTGCCCACCTCGGTGTTGCGGACTGCGGCACTGACTGCGGTGGCCCGCAACGCATCCGGGCCGCCGGCGGTGGAGGCGACCCCGATCGGCGAGGCCCCCGCCGACCATCGTCCGGAACTGTCCGACACCGCCGCACGCGCCGTGCACTACGCCCTCGAGGCCGCCGCACCACTGCGTTCCTGGGCGCTGCACCGGGTTGCCGGGTCCGGCCGCAGAGCACCCGCCGGGCTGCTCGTGCCTCTGCTGCGGGCGGCCTTGCGGGACACCGCACTGCGCGACGACGTCACCCGGATCGTCGGGCCGCGCGGTGCGTGGCTCGCCGTGCATACACCCGATATCGGCTGGGGTGGTGTTCTTCTCGGACAGCTGGGCGGTGCCGCGGGCGACGAGTCCGCGCCGGATGAGCGGCTCTGGACGCACGGCACCGTCGACCAGCGGGTGACCTACCTGACCGAACTGCGCCACCGGGAGCCGGACGAGGCACTGCGGCTCCTGGTCGACAGCTGGTCGTCGGAGACCGGTCCCGACCGGGAGAAACTGCTGCCCGTACTGGCTACCGGAGTGTCCGTGGCCGACGAGCCGTTCCTCGAACAGTGCCTGGCCGATCGTCGCAAGAAGGTACGGACCGTGGCGCAGAATCTACTCGCCCAGATCCCCGAATCGGCTCTGCAGCAACGACTCCAAGTGCTCACGGCACCCCATGTGCGACTCGGTCGCAGCCTGCTGCGCGCCAGCTTGCAGCTCACCACCCCGAGCGGTGAGGAGCTCGTCGCCGCGGACGCCGCACGCGACGGCATCTCCTCAACAGCGCTCGGCGGCGGTACCAATCCGGCGGGGTGGGTCACGGCGCAACTCCTGCGTCGCATCACACTGACGTTCTGGGAGGCCCGGCTCGGCGCGGCACCGGAGAAGATCGTCGGCGCCGTATCCCGCGACGACGCCGGTCAGGTGATTCCCGCGCTGTCGGAAGCAGCTGTGGCCCAGAGGGATACCCGATGGGCGACGGCGCTGCTGAACCATCCGCTCGCACCGCCCGAGCTGTTCGGTGTCGCCGATCCCACCCGCATCGCCGACGCGGTGATCGCAGGTCTCCGTAACGGCAACGTCGTCGGCCTTTCCTACCTGCCGACGCCGTGGCCGCCCGCTGTCGCCGCGGCGGTGTTCGACGCCGCCTGCAAAGCAAGCGTCCGGTACGGCACCCTCGAGACCGCCGCCCGCACCATGCTGACCTACCTGCCGATCGGCCTTCCGCTCGAGTTCGACTGGAGCCGGCACCGGATGGCGCTGCGCGAGGCCGCCACCGCGAACCTGTGGACCGACCAACTCGCCGTATTCGACGAAGCTTTACGTATCCGCACCGCTCTGGAGAGGGAACTGACGTGACCGACGACAATCAGCAGGCCACCAACCTGTTGCGCCCGCACGCCGAACAGCTGCACGCAGCCGAACTCGAGGCCCTCGCCCGCACCGATACCGGTGCGCGCCCACCCAACTGGCGGCTGTCGCCGTCGGCGGTGGTCACCTACCTGGTCGGCGGTACCGCCGGTGACGGCACCGTCATCACCCCCAAGTACATCGGTCCGCGCCGCATCATGGAGGTCGCGGTCGCCACCCTCGCCACCGACCGCGCCCTGCTCCTGCTGGGTGTGCCGGGAACCGCGAAAACGTGGGTTTCGGAACATCTCTCGGCGGCCATCAGCGGAACCTCAACGCTCCTCGTGCAGGGGACGGCGGGTACCCCGGAGGAGGCCATCAGGTACGGCTGGAACTATGCTCGGCTCATCGCCGAAGGCCCCAGCCGCGAAGCGCTCGTGGCCTCGCCGATCATGACGGCGATGGCCGAGGGCAAGATCGCCCGACTCGAGGAACTCACCCGCATTCCCTCCGACGTCCAGGACGCCCTCATCACGGTCCTCAGCGAAAAGACCCTGCCCGTACCGGAACTCGGTATCGAGGTGCAGGCGGCGAAGGGTTTCAGCCTCATCGCCACCGCCAACGACCGCGACCGCGGCGTCAACGAATTGTCGTCGGCGCTGCGCCGCCGGTTCAACACGGTGGTGCTGCCCCTGCCCGCCACCGCCGACGACGAGGTCCGCATCGTCACCCAGCGCGTCGAATCCCTCGGCCGCGCACTGGAACTGCCCGAGGTGCCGTCGGCCGCCGACGAGATCCGGCGCGTCGTCACCGTGTTCCGTGAACTACGCGCGGGTGTCACCGAGGACGGCCGCAACAAGGTCAAACAACCCAGCGGCACCCTGTCCACCGCCGAGGCGATCTCGGTGATCACCCACGGCATCGCCATGTCCGCCCACTTCGGCGACGGTGTTCTGCGCCCCTCCGACGTGGCAGCCGGCATCCAGGGCGCCGTGGTCAAGGATCCCGGCTCTGACACCGTGATCTGGACCGAATACCTCGAAGGCATTGTCCGCGAACGCAAGGACTGGTCCGACTTCTACCGGGCAGCACGCCGTGGACTCAACTGACGCAGGGCCGACCAGCGCCCCCGTTCCCGACGGCGGCCGTCCGGATGGATTGACTGACGCAGGGCCGACCAGCGCCCCCGTTCCCGACGGCGGCCGTCCGGATGGATTGCTTAACGCAGGGCCGACCAGCGCCCCCGTTCCCGACGGCGGCCGTCCGGATGGATTGCTTAACGCAGGGCCGACCAGCGCCCCCGTTCCCGACGGCTGTCCGGATGGGTTGACTGACGCAGGGCCGATCAGCGCCCCGGGGCCGGGTACCTACGTGCTGGGCATCCGGCACCACGGTCCGGGATCGGCCCGCGCCGTGGCCGCCGAGCTCGACCGCATCGCACCCGACGCGATTCTCATCGAGGGCCCGGCCGATGCCTCCGACCTGATCGCCTCGGTTGTGGCGGAAGGAATGTCGCCGCCGGTGGCACTCCTCGGGTACGCCGCCGACGACCCGTCGTCGGCCGCCTTCTGGCCGTTCGCGGTGTTCTCGCCCGAATGGCAGGCGATGACCTGGGCCGTCCGCAACCACGTCCCCGTCGAGTTCTGCGACCTCCCCGCCGCCGTCACCCTGGCTGCCAGGGACGAAGACGCCGGTGCCACTGGAGTCGGGGACGACGTCTTGATCCCCGTGGCCGAAGCGGGTGGGGACGCGGGTACCCCCTTGATCCCTGAGGCCGAAGCCGGTGGGGACGCAGGTACCCCCTTGATCCCCGAGGCCGAAGCGACGAAGGAGCGAGGGTCACGAGGGGTCCGGCGAGACGAGAATCCTGACGCCACCACCGAAGACGAAACCACCGCCGAACACCTCGCCCGCACCGACCCCATCGCCCTCCTCGCCGAGGCCGCCGGCTACGACGACCCCGAACGCTGGTGGGACGACGTCGTCGAAACCCGTAGCGAACAAGGTATTTTCGAGGCCATCGCCGAGGCGATGACGGTACTCCGCGACGAGGTGGGTGACCACAGCCCCGACGCCGCCCGCGATGAGCGCCGCGAGGCGTACATGCGGCAGGTGCTGCGCAAGACCCTCAAACGCACCGGCGTGCACAAGGTGGCGGTGATCTGCGGCGCCTGGCACGTCCCGGCACTGCGCGGCAAACTGCCGCCCGCCACCGCCGACAGCCGGATCCTCAAGGGCATGAAAAAGACCCGCACCAGACTGGCGTGGGTGCCGTGGACGCATTCGCGGTTGTCGTTCGCGTCGGGGTACGCGGCGGGTGTGGTCTCGCCCGGTTGGTATCACCATCTGTTCACGGCCGACCCCGACACGGTGGTGGCCGGCTGGTTCACCGGTGCGGCGCAGCGCCTCCGCGCCCAGGACCTTCCGGTGTCGTCGGCGCACATCATCGAATCGGTCAGGCTCGCACAGACTCTCGCGACGATGCGGGGCAGACAGCTGGCCGGTCTGGCCGAACTCGATGAGGCCACGCTGGCGGTGCTGTGCGAAGGGGACCGGACCCTGGCCGACCTGGTGCACCGCGAGGTGGTGATGGGGGAGCGGCTCGGCTCGGTGCCGGAGGATTCACCCGTCGTACCGTTGCAGGCGGATCTGACGTCGACGGTGAAGTCGTTGCGGCTCAAGCAGAGTCCGGCGGCCAAGGAGGTCGTGCTCGATCTGCGCAAACCGAATGACCTCGCCAAATCCATCCTGCTGCACCGGTTGTCGGTACTCGGGATCGACTGGGGCCAACCCCTGGAGATCACGGGGACGGGCACGTTCAAGGAGGGCTGGCTGCTCACCTGGCGACCAGAACTAGTCATCGAGGTGGTCCTCGCATCGGTGTGGGGCACAACGGTTTCCGCTGCGGCAAATGCGAAGATCGGCGACCGCGCCGCGGCGGCCACCCAGCTCTCGCAGATCACCGAGCTGCTCGAACAGACCCTGCTCGCCGACGCCGCCGACGCGCTCGGTCCGGTGCTGGCGGCGCTGCACGCCCGGGCGGCCGTCGACCACGACGTCGACCAGCTGATGGCGGCGCTGCCGGCGATCGGCCGCACCCAGCGCTACGGCGATGTGCGCGGCACCGACGTCACCGCGCTCGGCGCTGTCGCCCGTTCGCTGCTGCTGCGGGTGTGCACCGGCCTGCCCGCCGCCGTCACCGGACTCAATGACGAAGCGGCCCAGAGCATTACCGAGAGGATCGGCGCGGTCCACGAGACGGTCGCGTTGCTCGCAGCGGTGAACAACACAGCGGTGAACAACACAGCGGGGGACAACACAGCGGGGGACAACACAGCGGGGCAGGGGAGCACTGACCGGCAACGCTGGTACGACGTGCTGCGTTCCATCGCCGACCGCACCGACGTCAACGGGGTGCTCGTCGGCCGCATCACCCGGCTGCTCACCGACGCCGACGTCTTCGACTCGGCCGAGGCCGCGCGCCGGCTCGGGCTGGCGCTGTCCCGCGGCGCGACACCCGTCGAGAAGGCGCGCTGGATCGAAGGTTTCCTCGGCGACTCGGGGCTGCTGCTGATCCACGACCCGGTGCTGTTGCCGATGATCGACTCGTGGCTGGCCGGTCTGGACGAAACCGCGTTCGTCGACGCGCTGCCGCTGCTGCGCCGCACCTTCGGCCCCTTCGACGCACCGGTGCGGCGGGGTATCGCCGAACAACTCGCGCGGTCCGGACCCGGCGAGCAACCGGTCGGGGTGGCCGCGGCGCACTCGCTGTTCGATCCGGAACTGGCCGGCCCGGCGGTCGCCGCACTGGCCCGGATCCTCGGAGACACACCGGTGGGGAGCACACGATGACGGAACGGGACCACACACCAGATCAGGACGCGCCGGGTGAGCGGGACCGCCGCTGGCGACTGGTCCTCGGCGCGGAGGCCGACGACGCCCTCGGCAGCCTCGGCGGCGCCGACCTCGGGATGGATCGCGCGCTGTCAGCCCTGTACGGGGTGTCGGGTGACCGGCGCGGCGGCCTCGGCAAGTCGGCGCCGTCGGTGGCGCGCTGGCTCGGCGACATCCGCAAGTATTTCCCGTCGACCGTGGTGCAGGTGATGCAGCACGACGCGGTGCACCGGCTCAACATCGCCGCGCTGCTCGCCGAACCCGAACTCCTCGAGACCGTCGAACCGAACGTCGAGATGGTCACCACCCTGATCGGGCTGGGCAAGGCGATCCCGCAGTCGTCGAAGGCGTCGGCGCGGGCACTGGTGCGCAAGGTCGTCGACGAGATCGAGCGGCGCATCGCGGAGAAGACCAGGAGCGCGGTGGGCGCCGCCCTCGACCGGGCGGCCCGCACGCACCGGCCGCGACCGGCGGACATCGACTGGAACACCACCATCGCCCGGAATCTGCGCAACTATCTGCCCGAACAGCGCACGATCGTGCCGGAGCGGATCGTCGGCTACGGCCGCCGGTCCCAGGTGGTGAGCAAGGACATCGTGCTGGCGATCGACCAGTCGGGGTCGATGGCGCAGTCGATCGTGTACTCGTCGATCTTCGGTGCCGTGTTGGCGACGATGCGGTCGGTGCGCACGTCGATGGTCGTGTTCGACACCGAGGTCGTCGACCTCACCGACAAACTCGACGATCCGGTCGACGTGCTGTTCGGGACGGCGCTGGGCGGCGGCACCGACATCAACCGGGCGGTTGCCTACTGCCAGGGCCTGATCACCCGGCCCACCGACAGCATCTTTGTGCTGATCTCCGACCTGTACGAGGGCGGGGTGCGGGAGGAACTGCTGCGCCGGGTCGCCACGATGCAGGGCGCCGGGGTACAGGTGATCGTGCTGCTCGCCCTGTCCGACGAGGGGGCGCCGTCGTTCGATCACGACATCGCCGGCGCGCTGGCCACGATGGGTATCCCGGCGTTCGCGTGCACGCCCGACGCGTTCCCCGAGCTGTTGGCGCTGGCGGTGAACCGTGGCGACATCGTCGGCTGTGCCGATGCCAACGAGCTCGCGCGCCGGGGGATGCCCAACCTGGTGGAGGCGGCGCGGGACGCGTGATCCACGTGTCGTGAACAAGTTATCCACAGAGTTGTGCACAGCTGTGGAGAAATCGAATGAGTTGTCGAATCGACCGAACGGTCTGTTGACTCGAGGTCGCTCACCAGCCCGGAAGGGGTGCTGCCGGACTCAGCTGCCCTGCGATCCGATCCAGAAGTAGGCGATCGCACCGAACACGAAGAACGCTATCCACAGCCAGCCGAGCCACTTGGCGGCCTCCGCGAACGGTGCGCCGAGCTCGCCGGTGCGGCGGATGGTGCGCAGCGAGGTGTAGGCCAGATACACACCGATCGGGGCCGTCACCCCGAGCACCGACAGGACCAGCGCCACCACGGACAACAGATTGGTGTGCGTGGCACCTGTGCGATCTCCGGCCACACTCGTCTCCTCGGCCTCACCGGAACCCCGGAACGAGCCGGCCCTGAGGGAGGTGTCCCCGTAGGAGGTGTCTGGGATTCCGTCGCCGGCCGTCAGGTCCCTGTGGTCCTGGTCGACGCCGGCGTCACTGTCACCGTAGTGAGTGCGCTCGCCGGACGCGGGCGACACACCGGGAGCGGGACGGCTGATCGTCGGCGCGGCCTCGGTCGCCAGGTCGTCCCGGACCGTCGTCACCTCGTCGGCCCTGTCGGTGACGGGCTGGCGCGGGCCGATCATCGTGCGGGCGGCACCCGGGTCGGCAGGTGGCCGGTTTCCGGGGCCGTGCGGTCCCGCCGGGCGACCCTGACCGGTGTTGAGGGGAGGCGGACCGGGCCTGTTCGGCGGCTGGCCCGTCGGAGCCTGTCCCGGCCGCTGCTGGCCGGGCATTCGGTAACGAGTGCTGGTGGGAGGCCCCGACACGGGTCCGCCCTGCGGCCGGTAACCGGGCGGGGGACCCATCCGCGGACCGGTCTGGCCGGGCGGCGGTCCGGCCTGTTGACCGGTAGGCGAGCCGTGTGTACCGGTGTTCCAGCGCGCCCGCTGACCGCGCGCGGCGTCGGCGGGCAGGCCTCCGGTGACGGGTGCCTGCTGCCGTTCCCAGGGCGCTCGCTCGCCGGCGGACCGGGTGTCACCGGTGAAGGAACCCACGGAATCCGCGACGTCCGCGGGGTGCGGGACGTCGGATTGTCCTGGTTCGTCGGCAGTCACGTTCTACAAATTACCCACGCCGGGCCCGATTGGGCACATCACCGGCGAGTCTGTGATGAGTTCGGGGCGGGTTGGGCCGCGAGGCAGGCCTCGCCATGACTCAGAGGCAGGCCTCGCCATGACTCAGAGGCAGGCCTCGCCATGACTCAGAGGCAGGCCTCGCCATGACTCAGGGGGCCGGGGCGGGGCCGAGTTCCTGGACGCGCGGAATGGTCGCGGACACCGGCGGGTGCTCGGTGCGCGTCTTGCGGACGGCGAAGACCACCCCGCCGAGCAGGGCGGCAAGCGCGGCGACGATGACGGCGATAATCGGTTTCGGCACGCCGTCAAGGGTAACGGGTGCCTGATCGGCCGGGATCGGCCCAGGTGAGCCGCCTTGTGGTGTTCGCGATGTCCGAGGTCGTGTTCGGGATGCCCGAGTGGTTGTATGGAGGGCGTGAGTATCAAGACACAGACCGCGACTCTGCACACCAACCGCGGCGACATCGTCGTCGAACTGTTCGGGAACCACGCTCCCAAGACCGTTGCCAACTTCACCGGCCTCGCCGACGGCAGCCAGGACTACAGCCAGCCGAACGCGGCCGGCAGCGCCGAGGGACCGTTCTACGACGGTTCGGTGTTCCACCGCGTCATCGCCGGATTCATGATCCAGGGCGGCGACCCGACCGGCACCGGCCGCGGCGGCCCGGGCTACCGCTTCGAGGACGAGTTCCACCCCGAGCTGCAGTTCGACCGTCCGTACCTGCTCGCGATGGCCAACGCCGGCCCGGGCACCAACGGCTCGCAGTTCTTCATCACCGTCGGCCCCACCCCGCACCTGAACCGCCGCCACACCATCTTCGGTGAGGTCGCCGACCCGGCGTCGCAGAAGGTCGTCGACGCCATCGCCACCACCGCGACCGGCCCGGGCGACCGTCCCGTCGACGCCGTTGTCATCGAAAGCGTGGAGATCAGCTGAACGCGGCTTTCCCGCAGGGCGGGCCGGTGGTGACCTGCTACCGGCATCCGGATCGTCCCACCGGCCTGGCCTGCAGCCGGTGCGGGCGGCCCGCCTGCCCCGAATGTCTGCGGCCCGCCTCGGTGGGCCAGCACTGTCTCGAATGCCTGCGCTCCGACGGCGCGGCGCAACCTCGGCAGGTCCGCCGCGGATTCACCGGCTCCACCGGGCAGGCCGTCGCCGCGCCCCGGACCACCCGGTACCCGTACGTCACGTACGGGCTGATCGCGTTCAACGTGCTCGTTTTCGTCATCTGCGTGGGTCAGGCCGGCGGCACCGACATGCTCAACTCGTCGCTGTTCACCGACTGGGCGCTGTTCAAGCCGTTCGTCCACGACGGCGAGTACTGGCGGCTGCTCACCGCGGGTTTCCTGCATTTCTCGCTCACCCACATCGCCGCCAACATGCTCTCGCTGTTCCTGTTGGGCCGCGACCTGGAGCTGGCCATCGGTTATCCGCGGTACGCGGGCGTGTACCTGGCGTCGCTGGTGGGCGGCAGCGCGGCGGTGATGCTGTTCGCCGGCGACCTCACGATCAACGCCGGCGCCTCGGGCGCCATCTACGGCCTGATGGGCGCGATGCTGGTCATCGTGCTGCGCATGCGTGCCTCGCCGGTGCCGGTGTTGTCGATCATCGGCCTCAACATCGTGCTGTCGATCACCGTGCCCGGCATCTCGCTGGCCGCCCATCTCGGCGGTCTGCTGTTCGGTGCGCTCGCGACCGCGGGCCTCATCTATCTGCCGCAGGTCGCCGGTGATCGTGGGCGCACTCCGGCCGGTGCGAGCCTGCTCGGCTGGGCCGTCATCGCGACGCTGGTGATCGTGGGCATGGGGATCGCCGTCGGCGCCGCCCTGGCCTACGAGCCGACGTCGGCGATCATCCGCTGACGACCGGCCGGGACGTCGCGACGACGGTCCCGGCCGGGTGTCCGGGCTCGGGTGTCCGGGCTCGGGTGTCCGGGCTCGGGTGGCTACGGGCTGTACGCCCACACCGACACCCAGTCGACCAGCAGGTTGCCGTTGTGGTTGCCAGTGCTGTTGGTCTCGGTCTGCAACTGCCACCGCATGGGTGTGTCGGGGATCCAGCTGGTGGTGTTGAGGACCACGGTGCCGTCGAGCAGGAGCCGGATCCGGCCGGGCATCCACTCGATCGTGTAGGTGTGCCAGTCGGTGAACCGGGCCTGGGTGTTCACCGACTCTTGGCAGCCGTTCACGCAGGCACCCTCACGGGCGTAATGGTGATATCCCCAGGCTGTTCCGGACAGCGGTGCCTCGGGGAAGTCGATCTCCCCGTCCCACGGCCAGTTGTCGGAGGCCGGCCACAGCAACCACGCCACGCTGTACTCCGACAACGTCGGGGTGTCTACCTTCAGCCGGGCGCTGTACCGGCCGTACGTCTGATACTGCGAGTTCCCGTCGATGACGGGTGACGGATTGGCCCCGGCCGGGCGGCCGTCGACGTTGTGCAGGTGGAAATTGAGGACGCCGCCCGCGACGCTCAGCACCTGATCGGGCCGGTACGGGTTCCGTGGGACCGTGTCGACCCAGCATTGCGGGTAGGTCCGCCAGCGCTGTCCCTGTGCGCCGGTGTAGACGATCTGGTCGGGGCTGCAGGGGTTGGCCCAACTGCCCACCGGGGCGGCCTTGGTGAAATCGTCCCAGAAGATCTGTCGCCAGCCGGGCAGATTCCCTTGCGGCACAGGTTGACCCGACGGATTGCCCGGTGGGTTGGTGCCGACCGGGACGGCCTCCCAGTGCTGGGCGTTGGTGTTGTTGCAGTCGTACTGGGTGATCGGATTCCCGGGGATGTTGACGTTCCACTGGTTGTCGATGCAGCGTCCGGACCCCCGGTTCATGTAGCGGGCGGATCCGTTGCTGTCCCATTTGTAGTAGTTGGACGAGGTGCACGTCTGCAGGGTCAGGCGGGCGCCGCCGGCGCTGCTGCGGCCCGCGGGTCCGACGCAGCGTCCCCGCATGCGAACGGTCCCGTTCTGGTCGATGGTGACCTGTTGCGCCTGGGCCTGGGTGCAGTCGGCGAGGACGAGCCCGGTTCCGACGGCGGAACCGGGGGCCTCGATGCAGCGGCCGTTCGGGTTGCGCAGGTACACCGTGGCATCGACGGCGTTCGCCGGGGCGAGGGGGACAACCGGGGTGAGCATGACCGTGGTCGCCGTGACAGCGATGGTGAGGGCGGACATAGGGCGGGGCCGGGTGAGCGACCTGCTGCTGCGGCGCCCGGTCGTGACTGTCGATCCG
>WBZQ01000788.1_pt1 | contig 23485 bp, 21 predicted proteins | sample 5204251 | NCBI WGS metagenome assembly WBZQ01 (sample SAMN12412402, study PRJNA552823) | activated sludge metagenome | isolation source: activated sludge from nitrification reactor of wastewater treatment plant... | place: USA: Virginia | collected 2017-09
TGCGTCTGGCATCATGAGCAGGACACCCTCGCGCGGTTGTGAATACGGCCGCGCTTTGTTATGGTCATCGATTGCACGGTCGAACAGACGGTTCACACTCTACTGAGGATGGCTATGGCGACGAACGATAAGCAAGTTATTTTTTCACTGGTCGGGGTGGGCAAGGTCTATCCGCCGAAGAAACAAGTCCTGCGCGATATCTACCTGGGTTTTTATTACGGAGCCAAGATCGGTGTGCTGGGGTTGAACGGGTCCGGAAAAAGCTCGTTGCTGAAAATCATTGCCGGTGTGGATCCCAACTATGTCGGCGAGATCACCCGGTCTAAGGGCTACACCGTCGGCTTGCTCGAGCAGGAGCCGCAGCTCGACCCGAATAAGACCGTCAAGGAAGTCGTGGAAGAAGGCAAAAAAGAACTGGTCGCCTTGCTGCATGAATACGAAGCGGTGAGCAATAGCATGGGCGACGCGAGCCCGGATGAGATGGAAAAGCTCATCGATAAGCAGGCGCAATTGCAAGAGAAGATCGAGGCGGCGAATGGATGGGAACTCGAAAGCGAGCTGGAGATCGCCATGGATGCCCTGCGTTGTCCGCCTGCCGATCAAAAGGTGAGCGTGTTATCGGGAGGCGAAAAACGCCGCGTGGCCCTGTGTCGATTGATGATTCAGGAGCCGGACATTCTGTTGCTCGATGAGCCCACCAACCATCTTGATGCCGAATCCGTCCAATGGTTGGAACAGCATCTCCAGCAGTACAAGGGCACCGTCATCGCCGTCACCCACGACCGCTACTTTCTCGACAACGTGGCGGGGTGGATTCTGGAACTCGATCGCGGCTCAGGCATTCCCTTCCAAGGCAACTACACCGCTTGGCTCGAGCAGAAGAAGGATCGGTTAGAGAAGGAAGAGAAGGCCGAGTCGAAGCGCCAGAAAACACTCGAACATGAGTTGGAGTGGATCCGGATGTCGCCGAAGGCCCGGCAATCGAAGGGCAAGGCGCGTCTCAACCGCTACGAAGAACTGGTCAATCAAAAGCAGGATCAGCTGGCGGCCGATCTGGAAATCTATATTCCACCGGGACCTCGCCTGGGCGACGTCGTTGTGGAAGCGAAGGGCATCAGCAAGGCGTTTGGTGACAACGTGTTGTATGAGAATGTGGAATTCAGCTTGCCGAAGGGTGGCATCGTCGGCGTGATCGGGCCCAACGGCGCGGGCAAGACGACCATGTTCCGCATGATCATCGGCAAGGAGAAGCCGGATACGGGCACCATCCGCATCGGCGAGACGGTCAAGCTCGGTTATGTGGATCAGGATCGCACGCTCGATCCCAACAAAACCGTCTACGAAATCATCTCCGATGGGCAGGACACGATCATGTTGGGCAAGGCTGAGGTCAACGCCCGCGGCTACTGCGCCCGCTTCAACTTCGCCGGGACCGACCAGCAGAAAAAAGTGAAAGACCTGTCGGGCGGAGAACGCAATCGTGTGCACTTGGCGCGTATGTTGAAGGAAGGGGCCAACCTGATCATCCTCGACGAACCGACGAACGACCTGGATGTGAATACGTTGCGCGCGTTGGAAGAGGGCTTGGAAGGATTTGCCGGTTGCGCAGTGATTAGCAGTCACGATCGCTGGTTCTTGGACCGAGTGGCCACCCACATTCTGGCGTTCGAGGGCGACAGCAAAGTGGTCTGGTACGAAGGGAACTACAGCGAATACGAAGCCGATCGGAAGCGGCGGCTCGGCAAAGAAGCCGACCAGCCGCATCGAATACGCTATCGCAAGCTGACGAGAAATTAGCCGGCTGTTGAAAAGGGCTCCCAGCGGCGTTCTCAGTCGCACGCCTCCCTGCGACGTACCCGGCGGGTACGCCTCAGTCGTCGTGCTTCCTGCGGCCTTGCTGGACAGCCCTTTTGAACAGCCTGCGATGGTTCTTGGTTTGTCACTATTCTTGCCGGAGAAACATCCGTTTTTCCGACTCAGCCGTAGATTCACACATGAGCATGTTCCCGGGACGTTTCCTCGGCTATGGCCTCGCGACGTTGCTGCTGACCTCGGTGTCTTGCACGACTGCCGATCCTCCTCGGGCCCTCTCCATCGACCCTCGCCCTACCCCGACCAGGGCAACCCTGCAGTTGGGACAGAAAGAATTGGCGGATGGCCGGTTCGTCGGGCTGGCGTTCTCCGGCGGAGGGAGTCGCGCGGCCGTCTTCGGGGCGGCCGTCATGAAGGAACTGGAGCGGCTCGGCCTGTTATCGCAGGTCGATGTGCTCTCAGCCGTGTCCGGCGGGGCGCTGCCTGCGGCGTCCTATGCGCTGGAAGGATACCGCGACTTTCGTTTTCAAAACGGGTTCGTGGAGCAGATCGGGCGCGATATTCAAGGCGCAGTAGTGGGACCCTGGTATGCCGCTCCGTACAATCTGGTCCGGTACGCCTTCCGGGACACGGTCCCGGCCGAACCGGTGATTCGCGCTCTGGACGACCAACTCTTTCACGGCGCGACGTTCGCCGACCTCAACCCCTCGCGACCCATCTTATTGTTGAACGCCACGGATGCCCTGACCGGCGACCCTCTGGTCATTGCCGAGGAACGGCTTGCGCCGTTGGAGGTTCCCTTGGCGCCGTTCAGTATTGCCAGGGCCGTCTACATGTCTGCGGCCTACCCTGGTGTGCTGGAACCCTTGAAGTTGACAGATGGCCGCGCGGGAATGAACGGCGCGTCCGCCAATCCGGTGCTGGCCTATGATGGAGGTGCGGCTGACAATCTGGGCATTCGGACGCTCATGCAGGTGGTAGAGGGTGCCTTGATCAATCGTTCCATGACCGATCTCTTTCCGCAGGGCTGCCTGGTGATCTCCATCGATGCGACGGGTCGCCAGAAGAATGAGACACATACTCCACTCTCCGCCGCCGCGGCCCTGCTGCGAGGCCATCGTCGCAATGTCTTGGAGCTGGCCGGAATTCCTGCGTCCCAGCAAGATGCGGCACAGTTCGGCAGCTTTCGAGTAGGCGAGGACGGTGGCGGGGGATTCTGCCGCTTCTGGCATGTCGCGCTGCGCCAGTTGCCGGACAGTGATCCCCTGGGCGAGCACGTCACGCACATCACCACGAACCTGGGCTTGTCGGCAGAGGATCAAGCTGCGTTGATCGCCGCCGCCGCCCGCCTCGTGGCGAAGGGACGCCAGGAGATGAACGGAACGGCCGCGTGGGCCGGTTTCCTGGACACTAAGCCGGCGCTGTTCTCCCATCCATGACCACGTCGACCGACAGGCATCGCGTCTTTGTCACCGGCGGCACGGGCTACGTAGGCGCGCGGCTCATTCCGTTGTTGCTGGAACGAGGGCATGAGGTGACGGCGTTGGTCCGGGAGTCATCTGCGAGGAAAGTCTCCGCAGGGTGCCGGGTCGTGGCCGGCGATCCATTGAAGACGGAGACATTCGCGGAATGTGTACGGGGACACGATACACTCGTGCAGCTGGTCGGCGTGCCCAAACCATCACCCTGGAAAGGGGCGCAATTTCGCGCGATCGACGGGCCTTCCGCTATGGCCGCGGTGCGAGCCGCTGCCTCGACCGGTGTGAACCACTTCGTCTACGTCAGTGTCGCCCAGCCGGCACCCATCATGCGCGACTACATCGCCGTACGTCGTCATTGTGAAGAGGCCATCAGGCAAACCGGATTGATCGCCACCATCCTCAGGCCTTGGTACATTCTCGGACCCGGGCATTGGTGGCCATTGGCGGTGGTGCCGGTCTATCGTCTGTTGGAACGACTGCCCGCTACAAGGGCGGAGGCCATGCGCTTGGGATTGGTCACGATTCGAGACATGCTCGCGGCTCTGCTGTGGTCCATTGAACATCCTCCGGTGACGACGAGAGTCATCGATGTGCCGGAGATCAGGCGTCTGGGCCGGAGCGAGGTATGAAACCGGTCGCACTCATCACCGGTGCGGCAGGCCTGATCGGCGGGTATCTCGTCAGAAGCGCGCCGCGCTGGGCGCCTGACTGGGATGTGCGAGGCGTGACTAGGGCCGAGGTCGATCTCACCGACCGAGCGCAGGTGCAACGGCTCTGGAATCGTCACCGGCCGGACCTCGTCATCCATTGCGCGGCGTTGAGCAGGACCGGTCCCTGCGAGCAGAATCCCGCGCAGGCCAGGCTGGTTAATGTCGAGGCGACGCAAATCCTGGCCGACCTGGCCCGGAATATTCCCTTCATCTTCCTCTCCACCGATCAAGTATTCGATGGCGCGAAGGGACAGTATGTCGAAACCGATGCCGTTCATCCGCTTAACGTGTACGGGCAGACGAAGGCAGAAGCGGAGCAGGTCGTGCTTGCGAATCCGGGCCATGCCGTCGTGCGCATCGCCCTGACAGCAGGAACGTCACCCACGCGAGACCGGAGTTTCGTTGAAGATATGGTGCGGGCGGCGGCGAAGGGCGTGAGGCTCACGCTCTTCACAGACGAGTTTCGCTGTCCCTTGCCGGCCGGTGCCCTGGTGCGAGCGCTGTGGGAATTCGGCCTGCAGCGCCGCGCGGGCCTGTATCACTTAGGTGGTCATGAACGACTGTCGCGCTGGGAAATCGGAGAGCTGCTGGCAAGGCGATTCCCGGAATTGCGTTCCTCGATCCAGCCTGGTTCGGTGGCCGATTATCACGGCCCGCCGCGTCCGCCGGATCTTTCGATGCGCAGTGACAGGCTGCAGGCGCTCCTGTCGTTTCGCCTGCCGGGCTTTCGCCAATGGCTGACGGATGGGTCGCCGGACGGTGGTGATCTCTGGGACTATCCTCTGACAGAACCTCCGTAGGTCAGTGCGGCAGCGTGCGAATGTAGGCCAGTACGTGTTGGATGTCGCGGTCGGAGAGGAGTCCCTTCCAGGAGGGCATGTTCGGTTTCCCTTCGTGGATGGTGGCGAGCAGCGCCCGGTCCGATTTCTTCCTGGTCGCGGGCGCCGTCAGGTTCGCCGGATCCGGACCGAGCAACTTGTAACCATCCCCTTTTCCTTCTGCACCATGGCATCCGGCGCAGTGTCTGGTGAACAGCCGTTTTCCTTTTGCGAGATCGGCCTGTGGCGTCGCGTCACTGCCCGCACTCGACTGATTCAACACCGCACCAGCCATCGTCAAGGCGATCACTAGCGCAGCGACCAATGTTCTATTCATGGTGGTTCCTTCCGTGAGTGGAGACCCGCCGCGCGGGATGTGGCAATCATACGCTCACCGAGAGGGTAATGCCATTCGATCTCCTCCATCGTGTGTTGCCGTGGCCGTGGTAGTACAATCATCCGAACACGTACCATAGGTGCCGTATCTTCGCGTTTCACGTCGATCACTGATCGCATGACGGCGACAGACCCACTATCCCTCCTCACGACCGTCTGGGCCGCTTCGGCGCTCCTGATGGCGGCGCTCTGGCTGCTCGAGCGTCGCTTACATAATCTTGCACTGGCCGATGCGGGCTGGTGTTACGGCTTGGCCGTGGTAGTCCTGTGGTACGCCACTGCCGCTCCGGGGGAACCGGCGAGGCGCCTGTTGGTCTGTGCGATGATCGTGCTCTACGCAACACGCCTCGGCACGCACGTGCTCCTCGATCGGCTGTGGGGAAAATCGGAAGACGGCCGCTACCGTGCCTTGCGCGTGCAATGGGGTGAGCAGGGCCCCGTGCGCCGGTTCTGGTATTTTCAATTGCAGGCTGCGGCCATGGTGTGGTTCTCTCTTCCTCCGCTCGTCGTCATGCAGAATCCCCATCCGCCATTTCATCTCGTGGAACTCCTCGGTGTGCTCCTCTGGCTGGTCGCGGTGACAGGGGAGGCGGTGGCCGATTGGCAGTTGGCGTCCTTCCGGCGTCAGCCCTGGAACAGGGACCGCGTGTGCCGGGCTGGGCTCTGGTACTACTCGCGTCACCCTAATTACTTTTTTGACTGGCTGCACTGGTGGAGTTACGTGGTGATGGGACTGGCCAGTCCGCTGGGCAATTGGGGGCTGACGCTGATCGGTCCGTTGACCATGGGCTGGGCGCTCCTGAAGGTCACCGGCATTCCCTGGACTGAGGCACATACCATGACGAGCCGGGGGGAGGAGTATGCCGCCTATCGCCGTACCACGAATGCGTTCGTTCCCTGGTTCCCGCGTCGGCCCTAACAGGAAGCAGACACGTGCCTCAGCGGCGTTCTCGCCTATGGTTTGGCGGCGAGTTCGGCCAGCCGTGCTCGCGCCGTCTTGGCGGCGGGGCTGTCGGGATACTGGCGAACGATGTTCTCATACAGCTCTCTGGCGTGGACCAGGTTGGTTTGTCGCTCTTCAAACTGTGCGGTTTCGAGCATTTGCGATGCCTGATCCGGGCCGCAGCCCGATGCGCTCACGAGCAGGGCGAGAACGGTCCACGTCAGTAATCTGTGCATGCGGCGGTCCTTTCGGTGATCGATCGCGCGGCGTTGTCATTGCAGTGTGTGCCAGGTCCGCAGCGGTTTCAAGTGGGGTGGCGGAGGCAGGGGCGTCGCATTACGACGCGGAACCTTCCCGGATGCCATACCGAGGGGAGGTAATGGCTTCGCTTCGGCAGCGGGGACAGCGGCTGGGTCGTGTGAGCCTGGTTCGATCGCGGAAGGTATACGTACAGTCCTGGCAGTGTGAGGGTTCCAGCAGAAACGTTCGTGACGCGTCTCGAGCCAGCGTTTTGACAATGTGGGTCAGATGATCTTCCACCTGGCGCTCCGGCATGCCGACCAGTTGAGCCAACTGGTGAGACGATAACAATGTGCCGGTCAGCAGCGTCATGATGCGCTGCCGGGGTGTTTGCTGTGGAGTGAGCATGCCATTCTGATTGTAGGTGAACCGCTTACCGATGAAAAGGCCGACATCGGCGACCGCGATCTTGTTATACTACGCGAAACTGCCTGTGCATCCGGCGCAGAGAAAGACGCCGCTATGAGTGGATCGCAGTGGGACGAACTGGCCGACTTGGCATTGTCTCGTGTGCGCGCGGCCGGAGTCGAGTATGCCGATATCCGTCTGCTCGACACGACCACACGGACGATCAGCGGTGAAGACCGGCGTATCGCGCACCTCCGTGAGTCCACCGATCGCGGATTCGGCATCCGCGTGCTGCACCGTGGCGCCTGGGGTTTTGCCGCCAGTTCCATCATTTCACTCGAAGAAATTCCTCGTGTCGCCGATCTGGCCGTAGAAATTGCGAAGGGCTCGTCGTCGCTCGCGATTACCAAAGTCCACCTGGCGCCGGAGCCGGTGCATCGAGACCGGATCGTCACGTCCTGCCGCCTGGATCCCTTCGCCGTTCCACTGGAGGAACAGACCGCGCTGCTGCTGAGCACCATGGAGGTGATCCAGCGGCATCCAGGCGTGGTCAGAAGTCACGCCAGCCTGTGGGCACAACGGGATCGCAAGCTGTTCGTCTCCACTGAAGGCTCGCATCTGGAGTTCAACCTGCTGGCGATGCAGGGCGACTGCATGGCGACGGCCGTGCACAACGGACGATTTGCGAGCCGGTCGTTTAATACCCCGCATCTGCGTACAGGCTACGAACTCGTGCGCGACGCCGATTGGGCCCGCGAAGGGGCGCGGATCGCGGAACAGGCGGTGGAGAAAGTGCGGGCTCCCGCGATCGAGGCGGGACGGTACGACCTGGTGCTCGATCCCGAGCACCTGTCCTTGACGATGCATGAGTCCTGCGGACATCCGAGCGAATTGGATCGCGCACTCGGGTACGAAGCCAACTATGCCGGAACCAGTTTTCTCACCCCCGACAAACGTGGCACGTACCGGTATGGCTCAGCGCACGTGCATCTCGTGGCCGACAACACTGAACCGGCCACGCTGGCGGCGACCGGGTACGACGATGACGGTGTCAGTTGCCAGAAGTGGGACATCGTGCGAGAAGGTATTTTCGTGGGGTACTGCACGAATCGCGAAGTGGCCACGAGAATCAAGGAAGAGCGTTCACGCGGCTCGAACCGGGCCGACAGCTGGGGCAGCGTACCGATGGTGCGGATTGCGAACATCGGGCTTGAGCCGGGCACCGCCACGCTCGATGAACTGCTGGCCGACGTGAAGCGTGGCATTTATATCGAAGGCCACGGGTCGTACAGCATCGACCAGCGGCGGTACAATTTTCAGTTCGGCGGCGATGCCTTCTGGTTGATTGAGAATGGCCGCCGGACGCACATGGTGCGGGATGTCATCTATCACGGCATCACGCCGGAGTTCTGGGGCCGGTGCGACGGCGTCGCCGATGCCGGCCACCGTCGGCGTTATGGCTTCATCACCTGCGGGAAGGGCCAGCCCGGCCAATCGGGCTGGATGACACACGCGGCGTCCCACGCCCGCTTCCGGCGCGTGGATGTGATCAGCGGTCACACGAAGGCGGACGCATGACGTCATCGATCACGTCCACATGGCCAAAACTGACGAGTCGCCAGGAGTTCGAGTTTCTGGCCGACCTCGTGATGAGCCATTCCACCGGCGATCACACCTTCTTCTCGTTGCGCGATAGTCACGGCGGCACCACGCGGTTCGCCAATAACCAAGTCATTCAAAACGTGAATCTGCGGCGAGGCAGCCTCTCGGTCACCGTCGCCTTCGGGCGCCAGCACGGCACCGCCAGCACCACAGATTTTACTGCCGGGGCGGTACGTGAAACCCTCAAGCAGGCCGAATCGCTCGCGCGCCTCTCGCCCGACGATCCGGAATACCTTCCGCCGGTGGGAGCGCAAACCTATTTGTCCTTGCCCACCTCCCGGCCGGAAACGAGTGCCGCAGGGCCGGCCCGTCGGCTCGACTATGCGCGTGAAGCGATCGGACAGTGCAAGATGGAAAACCTCAACGCCGCCGGCACCGTGTCGTCCAGCACGGCGATCGTAGGCGTAGCGGCGGAGACGGGGTTGCGCGCCTATGAAGAACGCACCGAAGGGCGGTTCAGTCTGACCGTGCAGGCCGGCGACGCCACCGGGTGGTCGGCTGCCGCCCATCGGTCCATCGACCGCCTGCATGTACAGGAGCGCACCCTGGCGGCCATTATTAAGGCCAAGCGGGGGGCGGACGAACCACAGGAGTTGCCGCCGGGCCAGTACACGGTTATTTTGGAACCGGCTGCCGTCGCCGGACTGCTCAGCTGGATGATCTGGATGCTGGACGCCAAGTCCTTTTATAAGGGGACCAGCCCGTTCAGCGGAAAGTTGGGGTTCCGGATCATCGATCGCCGGCTCTCCCTGTTCAATCAACCGGCCCATGCAGACCTCCTGGGAAACGGCTTTACGCATGAAGGGTTGCCGGTGATCGAGTCCGGCTGGATCGAGTCGGGCGTCCTGACGCAGCTCCTGCACGATCGATATACGGCTCGCGAACACCAGATCGACCCCCTCACAACATTGGAGTCGCCCCACTTATCAGGCGAACGTCCTATCGGCACCAGGGTGGACGACCTCGTTCGCACGACGCAACGAGGGATTCTCGTGACGAACTTCTGGTACATTCGCCCTGTCAATCCGTCCGACCTGACGCTGACCGGTATGACAAGGGATGGCACATTCCTGATAGAAAACGGGGAGATCACCTCGGCCGTCCGAAACTTTCGGTTTCACGAGAGCCCCTTGCGCGCCTTCAATCAGGTGGAGGCCTATACCGCGCCGGCCGAGGCGGTGACGTCAGAAACCGGAAAAGCGCTGGTGCCGGCCATGCGGATCCACGATTTTCATTTCTCGAGCGTGACCAAATTTTAAGCTGGCCTAGTGCCCGGACCCTTCTCAGTCCAGGAATCTCGGGCGGTCGGGGGGACAAAAATCCCTCCCCGGCCATTGACTCGGCCTATCGGAAAGAGTAATGAATTGAGGAAAGTTCACCGATAAGACTCGATATTGTATGAAGCGGAAACAGCAGCGTTTGGCGGAAAAGCCGATTCATCTCCTGACGCTCGCCCCTGACAAGGGTGAGAAAGGGGCGGTGAACCCGTTTGCGCCCTCGCCATTGCGTGCGGCGATCGGCAAGGTCTTCGTCAAGCTGGAAGATATGACCGAGCGGTTTGAGGATTGGTGCCAGTACGGCAGCTCTGAAGACCGGACGGAACAGCCATTGGGGCAGCGGGTCTCGAAATGGCTGGGAGCTCCTGTCGCGCGTCATATCGAGCATCAGGTTGAGGCGGAACATGGGCTGGTGCCTGCCCGCCGGTGGGATGGCGCGGTTGGCGATCTCATTTTCCGGTTACGCGACCGTGCGGGATTTGTGCAGCGTGCCTTGACCGCGCAAGCCCGTGAGCTCAAGGAATGGGTGATCCAACACACCCAATCCACTCAGGCAGAACTCCATGACCTGCGCGAGCAGGTGGCCACTCAACAGGTGCAGATGGAAGATCTGTCGGCCCAGCTTCAAGACCTGCGCGCCCTGGTGAAGTCTCAGCAGCAGGTGTTGATGTACATGGGCAAGGACATGGAGCTGGCACCGCCCGCAGAGCTGGAGCTATCCCTCGTGTCTCCCCGATCGATTCCGTATCGCGAACGAGAGAAGAAATCGCCGAGAGATCGACGGGACGCATCCACCGAAGCCTCCCAGATTCCCTACCTCAACGCCTAGATTGCTTCCGATCAAGCAGGACGCTGAACGTGACCGCCGGCGTTCTCAACCGCGGCGCACAGGATGCTTCGCGCCATGGTCGGCTGCGGTCTCGCCGGACGTCATTTGACGATCTTGCATTCACGCTGTTTCCACCCGTCTTCTCCGATGAACGTACTTCGACTAGCAACTTCGCGACAGGACTGCTAATTTGGGCTTCTGCGCGCGAGGAGGCTTCGCAGAAGGAGCGGCGGCATCCGTCGTCTCCTCAATCACATGATCAGGAGTGTCGTTGATGGTGACTGAACGATATGCACGGGCGATGATGCAAGGACTGATGCTCGCAGGGTTGCTGGGCCTTGTTGGGACCGGCTCGGCGCGGGCCGAGGCGACATTGTTCGACAATCTCGGTACGCTGCATCACGAGATTTCGACGACATCCTCCCGTGCTCAGCAATACTTCGACCAGGGACTGAGACTGGTCTATGCCTTCAATCATGAGGAAGCGATCGCGGCCTTCACCGAGGCATCCCGCCTCGATCCCGATGCGCCCATGCCCTATTGGGGCCTGGCGCTGAGCCTGGGGCCGAATATCAATGCGGCGATGGATTCCAAGGCAGAATCGCGGGCCGTAGAGGCCGTCCAGAAAGCGACGACACGGCTGGCGCATGCCGCTCCCGAAGAGCGGGCCTACGTGGAGGCCCTGGCCACGCGATATTCGATCAAGAAATCTGCAACCCGGAAAGGTAAGGACGAAGCCTATGCCAAGGCAATGCGACGCCTGGCCCACGACTATCCTGATGACGCGGATGCCGCGACCCTCTTCGCCGAGGCCTTGATGGTGCTTCGCCCCTGGGACTATTGGCGGGCCGATGGCCGTCCGCAGCCGGGGACCGAGGAAATCGTGACGATGTTGGAGGGGGCGTTGCAGCACCGTCCGGATCACCCCGGCGCCTGTCACTACTACATTCATACTGTGGAAGCGTCCCCCGAGCCTCAACGAGGGTTGGCCTGTGCCCAGCGCCTGCCGTCCCTCATGCCGGGGGCCGGGCATCTGGTGCATATGCCGGCGCACATTTATATGCGGGTGGGGCGTTATCGGGACGCCTCGGAGCGGAATGCCAATGCGGCGACCGTGGATCATGAGTATTTGCTTCGCCACCCCCTTGAGGGCAACTACGCATCGGGATACTATGCGCACAACCTTCACTTCCTGAATGCCTCCTTGGTGATGGAGGGGCGCAGCGCGGAAGCCCTGCAGGCCGCACGGGACCTCTTGAGCAAAATTTCGGTCGACGAGATCCTCAAAGAGCCCTCGCTGGAATGGTATGCGCCGACGGTGCTGTTCACGATGGCCCGGTTCGGTCAGTGGGGCGAGCTGATCAGGCAACCGCCGCCTCCCAAAGAACTGCGGTACACCACCGGCGTCTGGCATTACGTACGCGGTCTGGCCTTTGCGGCCACCACCCGGTTCGGCAGTGCGGAGGGCGAGCTCTCGAATCTTCGAAGGTCATTGAAGGGACTCGCCAGGGTGAAGACCGCCGAAGCCAAGATCAGCCGTACGCTCTTGAAGATCGCCGAGCGGGTGTTGGCAGGGGAAATCGCCGCGCGTAAAGGGGAGTTCGACGCCGGGATCCAGGCCTTGCGCGAAGCCCTCCAGCTAGAAGTCACGGTGCCGTATAGCGAACCGCCGTTCTGGTTTCAGCCGGTTCGCCACAACCTGGGAGCAGTGTTGCTCTTGGCAGGGCGAGCGGGTGACGCGGAGTCCGTCTACCGGGAGGATTTACGCCTCAATCCAGAAAACGGATGGGCGTTACATGGATTAGTTCACAGTCTGCAGGCCCAGCGGAAAGATGCGGCTCAAGAGATGGCGCGCTTGCAGACTGCCTGGGCTCAGGCCGACGTCACGCTGACCGGGTCTCGCTTCTAGGGTCGCCGGCGCTACGGTCACGGAGTCGCATCAGGCTGCCGGGTAAAGGACACGACATGTTGAAGACGGATTATGTGTTTCAGGCCACCGAGGAAGCTCGGGAATTGCAGCGTCTGCAGATGCTGGAGCGCATCTTCGATGTCGGTACGCAACGCCGGATGTTGGCCACCGGCCTGACGACCGGCTGGCACTGCCTGGAAGTGGGGGCAGGAGCCGGCTCCATTGTGCGTTGGTTGGAACAACGTGTCGGGCCATCGGGTAAAGTCGTGGCGCTCGATACGAACCCGCGTTTTCTGCGGGGCAGCGGCAGCTCGACCATTGAAATCCTTCAAGGCGACATTTGCGACACCGCTCTTCCGCTCGCGATGTTTGATCTAGTGCATGCGCGGTACGTCATGATTCACATCGCCGACTATCAGAAGGCGTTTGAGCGGATGTTGCGCTGTGTCAAACCGGGTGGGTGGGTCGTGATCGAAGAGCCGGATTTCGAGGCGGCCCGCGCCGTCACCGCGCCGGATGATGCCCGCGGGTCCTTTGCCCGGGTCACCGCGGCTATCGAGCGGATGTTCACCTCGCTTGGAATGGACCATGCGCTGGGGGCGAAGTTGCCCGCCCTGTTTCAGCGGCATGATCTGAGTCAATTGACCGTGGAGCATGAAGGGCATTTGTCGGCGGGCGGCGGAGCGATCGCGCAGTTGATGAAACTCTCCGCTGAACAATTGCGGGAGAAATATGTGGCCACCGGCCTGGTGACGGAGGGGGACATCGAGCAGTATTGCCGGCTCGCCGACGATCCGGACGCCTGGGCCATTTATTATGCGACCGTGGCCGTCACTGGTTGGTGGCAGCCGCAGTGTGGGGGGAGCACGCAAGGATAGGCATGCGATACATTGTCGGAGTGATGGGGCCGGCCAAGGCCAGGAAAAAGGATGTCGATAATGCCCGGGTACTGGGTGAATTGATCGCCCGCCGGGAATGGGTGGTATTGACGGGGGGACGCGATGTCGGCGTCATGGACGCGGCCTGTCAGGGCGCGAAGAAAGTTCCCGGCAGTTTGACGATCGGTGTGTTGCCGACGGCCCGCGAACGTGTGTCGAAGTATGTCGATCTCGCCATCATTACCGAAATGGGCAATGCGCGTAACAATGTCAACGTCATGTCCAGCAACGTGGTCGTGGTGTGCGGGTTGCTGGGTGCGGGGACGGTATCGGAAGTCGCGTTGGCGTTAAAAGCGGGGAAGCCGGTCATTCTGGTCGGCGCCACGCCGACCGAGGAGAAATTCTTCAAGAAATTGGGCGGACGCCTCATCGCCTCGGTGGAAAGTCCCGAAGAAGCCATCACCCTGATGATGAAACAGTTCGAGCAGCAGCAGCCGGATTTGGTCCAAGGCGCGCGCTCCTGGGGCGTCTGACAAGCTGTTGAAAAATCCCGCCAGCGGCGTTCTCGCCTCGCTCCGAGGTTCAACGTACCGCACGGGTACGCCTCGCCTCCTCGCATTGCTGCGGCCTTGCTGGATAGACTTTTTGAGCCACCTGCATCGGCTAGTCGATTAAGAAAGACTTCTGTTACTGGGCAGAGGGAGAGCCGGACCCTGTGCCTTGGTCCAGCAGCACGCCGGAGTTATCGAAGGGCAAGCGTCCTTCCTTCGTGTGCACGACGCCTGTCAGGTGGTAGGTCAGTGCCTGATCGCCGGAGAACGACAGCAATTGCCTGACGACCTGTAACGTAGAGGTGCTCGTCTCGACGGAGGTGACGGCGTCGCTCAAGCGCGGCACGACCAATGCTTTGTTCCCCAGCCCGCGCGCGAGCCGGTTTCCATTCAGATCCAGGCGGAAGTCGATACCGGTGACGGCAAGGTCGAAGTCGTTGGGATTTCGGATCCGAAGATCGACCTGCAGTCGCTGCTCAAACGCGCTGGCCTCCAGCGGGGTCACATTCGTGACCAGCACTTCCGGTGGCTCGCCTTTCACCATCCAGGAGGCGCAACCGGGAACGATCAGGAGAATCAATAATCCAACCAGTGCACGTCGTCGGTTCATCCAGCCTATCATACACACAGATCCAATCGTTTGCGACGGCCGTAGAGAATTGTAGAGCGCTGAGCTGTCCTGATCGCCGTGCTTTTTCTGCTCTGGTAAGATGACTGACAGTCGGCTCAGGGTCTGAGAGGAGGCATCCCATGACGTTTATCACGGGTCGAAGGGTCGGGGCCTTGTGGGTCTTGTCGATGGTACTGGCCGGATTGCTGGTCTCGCAAAGCCAGGCGGCTGATCCGGCGACGGGTGCCAAAGCCTATTTCGCCGGAGGCTGTTTCTGGTGCATGGAAGAAGTGTTCGAGAAGGTTCCCGGCGTCACCGCCGTCGTCAGCGGATATATGGGCGGACGAGTTGAAAACCCCAGTTATGAGCAGGTGTCTGCAGGGGGGACAGGGCATGCCGAATCCGTTGAAGTCGTTTATGACCCGGCCAAGGTAAGTTACACCACGTTGCTTGATGCTTTTTGGCATAACGTGGATCCAGTGACACCGAACGCGCAATTTTGCGACCACGGGAGCCAGTACCGGGCGGTGATTTTCTATCAAGGGGAAGAACAGAAACGCCTGGCGGAAGAATCGAAGCGGGCGATTGAACAATCTCAGCGGCTCACGCACCCGATCGTTACCGAACTGACCAAGGCCGCGCCATTTTATCCGGCCGAAGAGTACCACCAGGATTTTTATAAGAAGAATCCGATCCGGTATAAGTTCTATAAATTTAACTGCGGTCGCGCGCAGAGGCTCGAAGAAGTCTGGGGTGCACCGTGACGGATTGCACCTCTTCTCCCGAAGGCATCGCGCGTCTGCTGCAAGACTGCCGGACCATTGCGGTGGTCGGCTTGTCCTCGAATCCGGCCCGTCCGTCGTATCGTGTCGCTCGGTACATGCAGCAGCAGGGCAAGGTGGTGATCCCGGTGAATCCGCGTGAGACGGACGTCTTGGGTGAACGGGCGTATCCCTCGTTATCCGCGGTGCCCGGTGCAATCGATCTCGTGAATGTTTTTCGACGATCCGAGGAGGCGGGCGCGGTCGTCGATGAGGCCATACGTATTCAGGCGAAAGCGGTGTGGCTCCAGGAGGGTGTGCTCGATGAGGCGGCCGCCCTGCGTGCGCGCCAGGCCGGGCTCCAGGTCGTGATGGATCGTTGTTGGCTCAAAGAATATGTTCGATGCGTCGACGAGTAACACATTCGAGCGGAGGACCCTCTCACGATGAGAAGCGCCTGCCACCGCCGGTCACGCGCGAGGTCCGGTTGATCCTGCCTGCTGCCTGCGCATCGCTTTCCGGCGTACGTCGGTTTCCCTCATTTTCTTGAGCATTCCGCCGCTCCATGGAATAGTGACGTGACGGTGCGTCTCAACCCGTCCTGCACCGTTTACCAAGCTATTCATCGATGGAGGTTCCAGCCATGATGCGTTTGCTCGCGGATTGTCGTGCTGTATTGCTTCTCCTGCCCTTGATGGCCGGCGCCGCCGGCTGCGCCGAATCCACGCTGCAGGCACATTCCCCCCAGGAAGACCTGGGGATGGGGATCGTGTCTGGAACATTGGGCGCGCAAAGCCGGTCTGCCGTCTCCTCCGGCGAACAATCCAGCGCATCAGTCGTCGGTCAGGTGCAAGCCGTCGAGGGCGGCGCCTACCTCATCCGGGATGTCCGTGGGCAGGAACATCGCATTCCGCACGACGAGAACACCAGAATCGATCGACCGGCCCATGTGGGCGATCGCATTCAATCCTGGTTCGACCGGCACGGGCGCGCCGTGCTGATCCGGAGCCTGGATGAGGATGGCCGCTAGGGCCGCCAGGTTTCACCCGATCCCTCCCTATGCAGCAGCCTGAATGGAATACTCGCTGGAGTCGAGTGGCCCGTGCGCTCTTCCCGTTGGCGGTGGCGGGGTGCCTTATTGCCCTGATGCCTCCTGCCAGCCGGGTCGCCTTCGATCCAGTCATGAAGGATGTGGTGGGCAGGCCCTCCGCCGAACCTATTGCCTCGCTCATTGCGACCTACGCCGAGCAATATGCCCTTGACCCTGCTCTCCTGCAGGCAATCATCAAAGTCGAGTCGAATTTTAATGCGGATGCCGTGTCCTCGAAGGGCGCGATCGGTCTCATGCAGCTGATGCCGCTGACGGCGGCGGCGTTCCATGTGCTCGACCCGTTCGATCCGAAGGACAACATCCGTGCGGGGGCTGCGCTGCTCCGCGGGCTGTTGGACCGGTTCGGGGGAGATCTGTCGTTGGCGCTGGCAGCCTATCATCTCGGTGAAGCGCGCGTCCGGCAGGCCATCGGCGCACCGGCGCTGCCCGCGACCCAGCTGTATGTCGATCGCGTGCTCGGCCACTATGATCGGTTTCGTGCCGGAACCAGCCGGCTTCCCTCGCGCGTGACGGCGCGCCGGGATGAACGTCGCCCGCTCTGGTCCCTGCAACAGCTCCCGGAGTGAACCATGATGGATCCCGAAGCCGCCGATTCTGCGTAACTCTTCGACCAGGCCATTCGTCGGTTGCATTTTCTGTGGGAACGGGGTAGGGACATCTGCCTTGCGAAGCAGGATTCACGAGCCTCATCAATCAACACGTGACCTAGACATTGAGGGTGTGATGAAGAAGAGTGATCGTACAGCCCGATTGGCCCAATCCGATATTCGTGCCATGACCCTGGCCTGCGCCAAGGTCAAGGGCATCAATATGTCTCAAGGGGTGTGCGACACCCCTGTTCCTCCGGTGGTCGTGCAGGGCGCACAGCAAGCGATGGCGCAAGGGCACAACATTTATGCCCGGTTTGACGGTATCGCGGAACTGCGGCAGGCGATCGCGGACAAGTTGGCCGCCTTCAATCGCATCACCGCAGATCCGGAAACCAATATTACCGTGAGTGCCGGCGCGACCGGATCGTTCCAAGCCACCTGCATGGCCCTCCTCAACCCCGGCGATGAAGTGATTCTCTTTGAGCCGTTTTACGCCTACCACGTCCAGGCGATCCTGGCCGTGGAGGGCGTACCTCGGTATGTGTCGATGCGGCCGCCGGATTGGAGCCTGGATGTGAAGAGCCTGGAACAGGCGGTGACGTCCAGGACCAAGGCCATCGTGGTCAATACGCCGGGGAATCCCTCCGGCAAGGTCTTCACGCGGCGTGAATTGGAACAGATCGCCGAGATCGCCTGCCGCCGTGACCTGTTGGTGATTACCGACGAGATCTATGAGTACTTTGTGTTCGATGGGCGGGAACATGTCAGCATGGCCTCGTTGCCCGGCATGGCCGACCGGACGATTACCATCGGCGGGTATTCAAAAACCTTCAGCATCACCGGCTGGCGCATCGGGTACAGTGTCGCGGAGGCCTCGTGGGCCAAGGCCATCGGCGCGATGAGTGATGTGTTGTATGTCTGTGCCCCGACGCCGTTACAGTACGGCGTGGCTGCCGGCATCCGTGCGCTCGGTCCGTCCTATTACAAAGAGTTGGCCTTGGATCACCAACAGAAGCGCGATCGCTTCTGCGGGGCCTTGGCGAAAGCCGGATTGCCTCCGGCCGTGCCGCAAGGGGCCTATTATGTGTTGGCGGACGTGTCTCGACTTCCGGGGGCGACCAGCCGGGAGCGTGCGATGTATCTGCTGGACAAGACCGGCGTGGCGGGCGTGCCGGGCGAAGCCTTTTTCGATGGGACGGAGGGCAGTCGATTTATGCGGTTTTGTATGGCGAAGACCGACGCCGATCTCGAGCGGGCCAGTCAGGCGATCGAACGATTTACATCATGACCGCGGGGAACGAAACCAACTCCTTATCGCGCCTGCCAGGACGCGGTTCGCGTCATGGTTCCCCACGTCGCTTTTTTCCCGCGCACCCAACGATACAAGCCGATCAACTTCCACACTGAGTTCAGCTGGCGGAATCCGAAATTCTCCAGGATGGCCGCCAGCAGCAGTTTCAGCACGTCGCGCTGCTCGGGGTAGACATGGAACGACATTTCTTCCAGTAAGAGCGCACTGACCGACAACAACACGCCCATGCCGATGGCCGCGACGAGCAGGATCAGCCACGCCTGCATCGAGACGAATCCCATGACAAAGCTGAGGATCAGGAAGCAGTAGCCGAAAACCTCAATTGCCGGACCGATCCACTCAAAGACGGCCATAAACGGGAACGCCAGCCACCCGATCGTCCCCCCTTTCGGATGACACATCAGATCCAGGTTTTTGGTCAGGCTTTCACAGAGTCCGCGCTGCCAGCGGATACGCTGATTTTTCAACGTGCGCAGGTCTTCCGGCGCTTCGGTCCAGCAGACGGAATCGGGCACGAACGTAATACGATAGGGTTTCTCGCCTAGCCGTAGATGGCGATGCAGGCGCACGACCAGTTCCATGTCTTCGCCGATCGTATCCGATCGATAGCCCCCCACGGTGACCACGGCTTCTTTCCGGAAGATGCCGAATGCGCCGGAAATGATCAGCATCGCATTCATGGGCGACCAGCCCAGCCGCCCGAAGAGGAAGGCGCGGAGGTATTCCACGATTTGGAAGAGCGCCAGAAGATTGGTGGGCAATCCGATTTTGGTCAGGAAGCCATTTTCGACGCGGCAGCCGTTCGCGATGCGCACGGTCCCTCCGCTGGCCACCGTGCGATGATCGTCCAGAAACGGTTGCACGGCTCGCCGCAGGCTATCCGGCTGCAGAATGGAATCCGCATCGATGCAACAGAACAGCGGATAGAGCGACAGATTGATGCCCGCATTCAGCGAATCGGCCTTGCCCCCGTTCTCTTTGTCGATGACGCGCAGGTTGGCATGAAGCGAGGAATGGTAAATCGCCCGGATTTCCGCCGTCGGCAGCTGCGTATGACAGGCTTCGGGAAACGGAAACAGATCAAATTCTTTGCGGAGGACATCGATCGTGGCATCCTTTGATCCATCGTTGATGACGACGATTTCATATTCCGAATAGCTGAGTTGCAGCAGTGACCGAATGGAGCCCGCGATGGTGGCGGCCTCGTTATAGGCGGGGACCAGGATGCTGATCTGCGGTTCGAAGCCGGTGTAACTGTGCGGCAGGCTTTCGAGCACCCGCTCCTGCAGGTATTGCCGCAGGTGCACGATGGCAATGAGGTCCAGCATCAAGTATCCGGCGGTCAGGCCGAGAAAGTAGAGCAGGAAGAGCCACTCAGAAATTGAAATGAGCCGGTCTAACCACATCGATCAATGCGTCTCCTCCAAGGGGGATGTCGCTCGAGACAAGAGTTCCGGGCACTCCGCCGGTGCCGCGTGCGCCGAGGCCGCGAGGCGGTGTGTCTTCGTGAATCTGTTGTTCGGGGCTGCAGTCGGTTCCATCGTCTGGTGGTCTGTGGCGCAGGCGGAGGACATTCTTCTGTCTTCGCCGATTCCATCCACGGTGCATGAGATCGAGCTGACCTATGCCGGGAATCTGACCGATCCAACCGTGGCATTCAGCGGGCCTGCGCCGGCTGCGGCCCCTCTTCCTTATCGACCGTTTTTACCCATTCTTGAACTCCGCCCGGGCCTGGGGGCAGCTCAGGTCTTTGGTCCCTGCGAGGGGCAGGCGGTCCGCAGCGACTCGAGTCTTGAGGTGAAATGGACTGCCGACCATGCGACGCGCTGCGGCCAGCGTATCGAGCTGCGTCCTGGGGGGAAGCCGGTGGACCTCCTGTCCTACCAGATGCTGAGGCTTTGCGGGCGAGCAACCGGCCAGGTGGTGGTGGGCGTAGAAGATGTGGCCGGTCATGGGCGCGAGCATAATCACCCGCTGGCGACCGTCACCGGGGCGTTCGATCTCTCTATTCCGTTCAAAGAAATCGGTCGCGGGGTGGACCTTCGATCTCTGACGGCTCTCGTCCTGTCGTCTGAGGGACAAGGCGGACAGATTCAGTTTGATCGGCTGGAGGTGTCGCACAGTGAAGCGATCCAGAAGCGACCTGTCGGCACCGGGTTTTGGGTGTGGAACTACCGCGCGGCGATACAGGAGTCGCAGACGCTGGTGGCTACCTGTCGCGAGCAAGCCTGTTCGAGGGTGCTGATCCAAATGCCGTCACTCAATGACGATGAGGGGATCTGGCGCGAGTATGCGCGGCTCTTGAGCCTGGTCAAGGAGGCCGGAATTGACGCGCTGGCGTTGGACGGGTACCCCGAAGCCATTCAGGAACCTCATCTCCTGGCCGATAAGATACGGAGACTGCTTCAGCTCGTGCGGCCCGGTGCGTTGTCCGGCGTACAGCTCGATATCGAGCCCTATCTCCTGCCGGGATTTTTCGACGATGACGCGCAGCTCCGGCGCTATCTCGGCACGATTGAGACGATGCACGAGGCCATTCAAGGCCGCGCCAAACTGTCGATGGTGATTCCTTTCTGGCTCGCCACTCCCACCGTCGGCGGTCGGCCATTGGCCTATGCCGTGATGGATCGGGCCGATGAAGTGGCGGTCATGAGTTATCGCACCGACCTCGATGAGGTGCAGGACATCGCCGAAGACATTCTGCGGTATGGCGATGTCATCGAGAAGCCGGTGTGGCTGGCCGTTGAGACGACGGTGTTGCCGGTCGAACAGCATGTCCTGCTGCGACGAGACTCCCGGCCTGATCGTTCCGATGCCTTTTTAGATCGCGAGCACAAACGGCTACGGTGGAAGCCGATTCCGGAGGCTGACGCGCTGACAGGCGCTGGAGAGTGGTTCCGCGTCCATCGGCGATTTACGGTCAAGCCTGAACAGCTGACGTTTGCGGGACGTTCCCGTGTTGAGGTGTCCAGGGCGATCCGCCAGATACTCGACAGCACGCCGCATTCCAGTTTTGCCGGAGTGATTATTCACGACCTCGATGGGTTCCGGGCGCTTCTCGAATAGGATCGCACATGCCGGGAGAACAGGATCGTCACGGATGAACGGTCCCCTCACATGGATGACTCGAAGGACCCCCCTGGCCGGTCTGCTGGCGGGGCTGGTGCTCGCCGCGGGCTGGTTCTCTGCGCCCGCTACGATGATCGCCGCGATGGCCCCGGAGTCCTCTCCGCGCCAAATTCTGCAACAAGCCAGAGCGTGGGAGGAGGAGAAGCGCTACGAGGAGGCCCTTGCGGCCTACCGGCAATACCTCCTGGCCAAACCGGACCATGACGAGGTGCGTGCGTCGGTGGCCAAGCTGCTGTCCTGGCAGGGCCAATGGGATGAGGCCGCTGCCGGCTATCGCGATCTCCTGACTCGCCACCCGCTCGATCACGACTTCCGGGTCGGTCTCGCCCAAGTCCTTTCCTGGCAAAAGCAATATGATCAGGCACGAGCAGAGTACGAGCGGGTGCTCCAGGACGAACCGGACCATGTCGAGGCACTCACCGGGCTGGCCAATGTGCTGTTGTGGAGCGGTCACCAGGAACAGGCCGTGCCATACTATGAACGTGTCGTGGCGGCGACCGGTGATGCAGAGGTGGCAGCGCATCTGCAGGCATTGAAGGCGGCCTCCGCTTCAGCGGCGCTTTCCGTCCGTCCGTCCGGTACGGCTTCTCCGCATGGGGACGAGCGGATCACAGCGGACTTCCCCGAGGCGTTGGAGCGCGGGCGACGATTGGAAACCATGCGTCAGTATGCCGATGCGGTGGCTGTGTATCGCGAGGAACTGCAACGGGCGCCCGCCAATGATGAGGTGCGCGCGGCACTGGCACGGACTCTCTCCTGGCAAGGCGCTCACTCGGAAGCCACGGCGCTGTATCGAGAGGTTCTGGCGCGTCATCCCCAGGACCAGGAGATTCGCGTGGCGCTGGGACAGGTTCTGTCCTGGCAACAGCAATTTGAGGAAGCCGGCCGTCTGTACCGGGAAGCCCTACAAGCCGAGCCGACTCTGGTCGAGGCGCAACGCGGCCTCGCGGATCTTGCGTATTGGCAGGGGAATCAATCAGAAGCGGTCCAGCGTTACGAAGCGTTGTGGGCCGAAACCCACGATCCCGAGATTGCATCCCAACTCAAGACGATCCGGTCGGAATGGCGTGCGACCGCGCCTCCCGCCGCGGAGACACCTGCTCCCACTCCCGCTGTCCATGAACCGGAGATGCGCGCGATCGCGGCCGCGATGGAGCAGGCCACGAGATTCGAGGTGGCCAAACGGTATCCCGAAGCGGAAGGCGTCTATCGCGAAGCAGTGCGAGAACATCCCGACAATGACGAAATCCGCACGGCGCTGGCCCGCGTGCTGTCATGGCAGGGGACTCATGCCGAGGCGACGACCCTCTATCGTGAGGTGTTGGCACGCCACCCTGACGATCAGGACATACGTCTTGCGCTGGCGCAAGTGTTGTCGTGGCAGAAACAGTTCGAGGAGGCGGAACGGTTGTACGGGGAAGTCGTGCAGGCCGAGCCCGGGCAGATCGACGCCCGCCGTGGACTCGCCGAAGTGGCCCATTGGCGTGGCGACCGGTCCGAGGCGTTGCAGCGCTACGAAGCCCTGCTGGCTGAGACGCACGACCCGGGCCTGGAGCAACAGATCAACGCGGTGAAATCAGAATTGCTGGTGTCCCCGCGAGCCGCTGTGGGGCAGGGGCTGACCGGCCTGCGTCTTCCCTATCGCGACTATGCCAAGATCGGTTACGGCCACTATACCTATACGAAGAATCAGCCGGACGAACGTGATCTGTTGTTTGAGCTCGCCAAACCGCTCGGCAATCAAACGCTGGTGCTCCGCATAGAACCGATCAATCGGTTTGGATTTCACGACACGCCGATGTCAGCGGAGCTCTATAGCCCCCTGTGGTCGAGAGCCTGGGGATATATCGCGGGACAAGCCACGGTGAATCCGCATTTTTCACCGAATTATTCATTTGTCGGCGAAGTGGCGCAAGGGCTCGGGGGGGTGCACGCCGCGCTGGCGCCCTTTGAGGTTTCGTTCGGCTACCGGCGGTTGAATTACAAGCAAGACGATATCGATCTCCTGATGCCGGGGCTCACCATCTTTCTTCCGTTCAATCTGTGGCTGACGGAAAA
>WBZQ01000789.1_pt1 | contig 23478 bp, 25 predicted proteins | sample 5204251 | NCBI WGS metagenome assembly WBZQ01 (sample SAMN12412402, study PRJNA552823) | activated sludge metagenome | isolation source: activated sludge from nitrification reactor of wastewater treatment plant... | place: USA: Virginia | collected 2017-09
AGTATCGAGACCGATTTTTCGCGACATTGCGCACATCGAAATGAATGCAATGATTACTTACCGACATTTTAATTCGTTACTGCCATTCGTGTTTTTATTGGCTTGCACCGGACTTCCACCGGCAGTTGAGCATGCTCCTGCCGTGCAACTCGACTATGAGCAAGTCAATCGCAGCCCAGATCAATACCAAGGCTCGCCCGTGCGCTGGGGCGGTGTCATCATCGATGTGGAAAATGATGAAGATTCGAGCCTGATACAGGTCGTTTTCCATCCTCTTGATTTCAGTGGCCGCCCCCAATTAGAAAAAACCGGACACGGCCGTTTCGTCATCAAGAGCGCGGAATTCCTGGATCCGGCAGTGTATGCCAAAGACAAGGAAATTACCGTCGCTGGCACCCTGGCGGGGAATATCGAACGCACCGTGGGCAAGCGGCTCATACACGTACCGTTAATTATAGCCAGCGCGCTCTATCTGTGGCCTACCGATTATTACGATTCACGGCAATATGGGCCTTATCCGTATTATGGCTACCCCGGCTATGCGCCAATTTATCGCGGAGGATTTTATGGACCTTACTTTCGGTGGTAAAAACAAAAATCACCTGTCGGCACTTTGTGGATGAGTCCCGTTCCATAAAATTCTTACGGTGTCCTGCAAAGTAATGAGCATTCGAGAGTAAAATACCGTCAATCCGGCCTTGCCGCGTCTGGCCCATGTCATTAAACCTGTTCAACTGAGGATTACGCCATGTATGTCACTATCGTTCATGCTACCGTCATACCGGAAAAAATCGATGCTTTCAAGAAAGCCTGCCGGCTCAATCATGAAAAATCCATTCGCGAGCCGGGCAATATTCGATTTGATATTCTGCAAGTAGCGGATGATCCGGCAAAATTTGTGTTCTACGAAGCTTACAAGACTCAGCAAGACGCTGCCGCACATAAACAAACAGCCCATTATCTGGCATGGCGGGATACCGTAGCCGACTGGATGGCTGAACCTCGCCTGGGCATCGTGCATCATGGTGTATATCCAAATAGCTGATGATCCCGAGTTTTTCCATCGCGCGCTTACCACGCATCGAATTTGGCGCCGGCGTCTTTAAAACCTTGCCTGACGTCATCGCCCGTTTCGGTTCACGGGTGTTAGTAGTCACCGGCGCGCATTCATTCATCCAAACGCATCATTGGCCATTTCTGCTCGATCAGCTGGAACACCGATCGATGTACTGGCAACATTGCAAGATTGCTGAAGAACCCTCGCCCGTGCTGATCGATCAATTCGTCAAAACCTATGCGGATGATCCATTTGATGTCGTTCTCGGTATCGGAGGCGGAAGCGCGCTGGATGCCGCCAAAGCCATCGCCGGATTGTTGAAGGTGCAGCATTCGGTTATGGATTATCTTGAAGGTGTCGGCCCTGAATTATCGTACGAAGGCCCTACCGTACCCTTCATCGCAGTGCCAACGACTGCCGGCACGGGTAGCGAGGCCACCAAGAACGCAGTGCTCAGCATGACGGGTACTCACGGTTTCAAGAAATCGTTTCGACATGACAAGCTGGTTGCCGAATACGCCATCATCGATCCGGATCTGCTCGCCAGTTGTCCGTCTCACGTGGTCGCTGCCAACGGCATGGATGCGTTGACACAACTGCTGGAATCGTATGTTTCCCTGAAATCCAATGCCTTCACCGATGCGCTCGCGATCAGCGGATTGCAAGCCGTGCGTCAATCCTTGATTCCACTTTACCAACAGACCGGACCGCTCGACCAGCACCGCGCTAACATGGCGTATGCCGCATTACTGTCGGGAATCACGCTGGCTCAGGTCGGCCTGGGTTCTGTGCATGGCTTGGCTTCGCCCCTGGGAGCATTTTATCCGATCTCCCATGGCGTGGTATGCGGCACGCTCGTGGCGTCTGCAACCTATATCAATATTCACAGCATGCTGGCACGACAACCGGATAATCCTGGGTTGGCCAAATATGCGAAAATTGCTGAAGTCATTTGCCAGCAATCATTCTCAACATCAACTGCCGCGTATGCCGCACTAACAGATCTGCTGTTGCAATGGACAGATGAACTCGCTTTGCCACGATTATCGAATTATGGACTCAATGAATCCGGATTAGATCGCGTCATCGCGCACTGTCGCGGTAGCAGTATGAAAACCAATCCCATCGTTCTGACCGATGAAGAAATCAAGCTCATTTTGCTCGAACGTCTTTAATGCACAAGAACCGCCGCGCGGCTCCCATCCATGCGAAGGGCGGTTCTCTCAATCGCGGATGCAGGTCCCTTAGCTGGTTGGACAATCCGCATGCAGCTCAACTCTGGCATCGTCATTTTTCTTGAGTTTCCGTAGTTTTGCCAACGATTCCTTGTAATAATCGAGCTTGTCGCGTGACAAGAACAAATGCATCGCCATCAGCCGATTCCGTCAAAAATCGAGCAATTCATCGATACTGTACTGGCGCGACAGAATTTGCTTATCCATGAAAGTGTTTAGGTAATTGCTCGGCAAAACCGCAGACGTCAGCGCCACTGCTCCGGACAATCTGGGATAACAGCGATAAGCTTCATCGTGTTGATTGGGAATGTTGATTGCGTTCAGTCCTGTATCTTCGATCAGAATATCCTGAGCGTCGTGCGCCGTTCTGCTGCGTTGCAATCCGGCCAAAAAACCCGCTAGCCGGATGCACAGAAAATTGATGGATGCATCGTGATGATGTTGGGAAGCGCCATTGTTCATCGCGTCATGGATGTATAAATGGAGCAGCATAGTAACGATCATACCGGCAGCGCTGACATCGTTGGCTTTCAACGATATACCCATCGACGTCTCAACTACAACTCGATTGCTTCGAAATGGCTGTAAGCGTTATAGCGATTTCCCAGCGCTTGCATCTACTTGACGAAATGGTTGCGTACGACATCGTTTTCATAACTGCGCGCTGACTAAACCATGATCTCGATCAGAAAATCTGCTATCGAGCGATATGCGCGATCTGCCGCTACCTCGTTGTAGACGGTGCCAAAACCCGGATTGTTGGCCTTCGGATTGGTAAAGGCATGCATCGTGCCGCCATACACGTGCACTTGCCAATCCACGCCGGCCTGCGTCATTTCGGTTTCAAATGCGAGCACTTGCTCCGGCGGCACCATCGGATCATTGTGACCATGCAAGCAAAGCACCTTGGCGGTAATGCTCTCATTGGCAATTTTACCGGGCGCAAAAATGCCATGTACGCTGATGACACCACGAATATCCGCGCCTGAGCGCGCTAATTCGAGTACACACATGCCACCGAAACAATAACCCATTGCCGCGATTCGGGAAGCATCGACGTTTGGCAATTGCCGAACAGCCTGCAGCGCAGCATTGATTCTACGCCGCAATAGAGTACGGTCAGAAGCCAGAGGGCTCATCAGCGCGCCATTTTTTTCGGCATCGCCATCCGCGCCAAAGATGCCCTTGCCATACATATCCAGCGCAAATCCCGCAAAACCGAGGTCGGCAATCCGCTCTGCCGCTTTACATGCAAATTCGCGCCGGCCGCTCCAGTCATGCGCTACCAGCACCGCTGGTCTGGGTTGCGTCGATTCATGATAAGCGAGATAACCTTCCAGTAATGTATTTCCATCTTGATAATCGATCGTTTTTGTAATCATATTGCCACCTTGACGTAAAAGTAGTGATAATCGCAGTGTTCGTCGTATTGTAGACAACCAACCATTGACCCGAGGACTCGATCATGACATTAAAAATATTGAAACCGCTTGTACTCGCCATAGCAGCGCTCGGTGCGATCTCCGGCCAGGTTTTCGCTCAGGATTTCCAGTCGCAAAAGGTTCTACCGCTGGAATTATCAACTCAAGCCGCCATGGCGGCAATCAAAAAATGCCACGATGATGGATTTAAAGTCAGCGTCGCAATCGTCGATCAATCTGGCCTGGTGAAAGTACACTTGAAGGCCGATGGCGCCGGCCCTCATACATTGGACAGTAGCCGGCGCAAGGCTTACACCGCCAATAGTCTGCGTGACTCCACTCACAAATATGCCGTGCTGATTGCACAGAAACCCGAATTGCAAAGTTTGTCCCGTTTGAATGACAACATCCTGATATTGGGAGGTGGCTTTCCGATCAAGATCGGGGGTGAAGTGATCGGTGGCATCGGGGTTGGAGGTGCCCCCGGCATCGAGTTTGACGAAGTCTGCGCGAGCGCGGCGCTAAAAGTGCTCAAAGCGGATGATACTTACGAAAAAAAATGATTCAGCTTCGTTTCGGCTCGATCATGGTGGCATACTCGATGAACAATTCCTCGAGGAACAAGCGCGCATTCAACGGATGACGCGACAGTTGCTGGCGGGTATTTAGAATCCGCTGGTAAGCCAGGCAGGCATGCAGATCCATTCGCGCACTGACGTCCTTGATGGCTGTCACGTGATTTAAAAAGTAGCGGATTTTTCCGGTGCTGCGATAGCTGATCAGATCGTAGCACCATTGTTGCAGCCACGTGACAGTCAGGGCCACATCGGTTTGCGGCATGGCCGCGGCAATGACCACCGGATCCCATCGTTTGGCATTGCTAATCAGTTTGATGAATTGGTCATAATAACCAGCCTGTTGTGCTTCGTTGAACAGCAGCGCCGGCAGCGGCGAAAAACCCGCCGCCGCCAGGCTGGCTTCGGGATCGGTCACATTGTGCTGAGTTAGCCAGGCTACGGAGGTGGCTATATCGGGTACCGGCATGGCGATGCTTTGGCAGCGGCTGCGAATGGTGGGCAACAGATGCTGGGCCTGATGTGTCACCAGCAGGAACATGACATGCGGCGGCGGTTCTTCCAGTTTTTTCAGCAATGCGTTGGCTGCCGCTGAATTCATGGCTTCCGCAGGATAGATCAGAACAATCTTGTAGCCTTCTTGATGACCACTCAGGTAGACGAAGTCGTTCAGTTTACGGATCTGATCGATGCCGATCTGCTGACTGGCGCTTTTTTTGGCGCCAGTCTCAGTGGTTTTTTCTGCCTGATCTTCTTTTTGCCCTGCCTCCGTAGTCTCTGCCGTGAGCGCTTCCGGCAACACTGCATGAAAATTTGGATGACTGCCATGCTCAAACCAGCCACATCCAGGACAATGACCACAGGCTTTACGGCCTCCTTGTGTTGGCAATGGCTCCCTACACAGCAGGAATTGCGCCAGGCAGCGCGCAAAATGATATTTGCCGATACCTTTTTTTCCTTTCAGCAATAGCGCATGGCCGGGCAATTCTGCGCGCTTGGTCAGTTTCTGCCAGAGGTTTTGCTGCCAAATAAAAATATCAGCCATGAGAAATCAATGTCTGCATCGTTCGTTCAACTGCGGTTTTAACGTCTGCCAACGCTAGGCTGCTATCGATGATTTTGATGCGTTCGGGGAATTGCCGCGCTCTATCCAGATAAGCCGTTCGCACGCGCCGGAAGAATTCCGCCTGCTCATTTTCAAAACGATCCTTGGGTCTGTTCTGGTCCACGCGTAATTGACCGACTTCGACAGGCACATCAAAATACAGCGTCAAATCAGGCTGTAGGTTTCCCAATGTCCATCGTTCCAACGCCGCCAGTTTATGCACATCCAATCCGCGGCCGCCGCTCTGATATGCAAAGCTTGCATCGGTGAAGCGATCCGATACAACCCAGCGGCCCTGCTGCAAAGCCGGCAAAATCACTTTATCCAGATGCTCCCGCCGCGCGGCGAACATCAACAATGCTTCGGTTTCAGCGTGCATGGTCATCGATTTATCCAGCAACAATGCGCGCAATTGTTCGCCCAGCGGTGTTCCACCCGGTTCGCGCGTCACGACTACTGCATGCCCTGCCTGCTCTAGCAGCTCGACGATCCACGCCAACTGGGTCGACTTGCCTGCGCCATCGATGCCTTCGAGCGTGATGAATTTGCCTGATGTCATGTTTTATAGATTTTCAAGTTTTGCCGCAGTCAGTTACCATGCGTGCGTGAACATTCAATTCTATTGATTCTACCATGCGTCTGAACGCCATCGGATTACTGGACACTGCACAATTCATCGCCTCGCCCAACTATGACGAACGACCACATGACACCGATATCAGTTTATTGGTGATCCACAACATTAACTTGCCACCTGATGAATTCGGCGGTAATGGCGTGATCGAACTGTTCACCAACCGTATTGATCCGGCGGAGCATCCCTATTATCAGTCACTGCAAGGCTTGAAAGTTTCCACGCACTTTTTCATCCGCCGCGATGGTGCTTTGATTCAATTCGTGCCGTGCAACCAGCGCGCCTGGCATGCCGGTGTTTCGAACTGGCGAGGTCGCGAACACTGCAACGATTTCTCGATCGGCATCGAACTCGAAGGCAGCGACACCACACCGTTCACTGATGCACAATATGAAGTACTGATCGCTTTGACACAATGTTTGTGCCAACAGTATCCGATTCAGGATATCGCAGGACACGTGGATATCGCCCCGGGGCGGAAAACCGACCCGGGACCTTGGTTTGATTGGAAAAGATATGACAGCAGTTTGAGCGGCGGTTTGATCAACCGACCAGCCAGTAGCAAACCGATGTAATGACGGCGGCACCAATAAAATTAAGCGCCAGCCCTTCGCTCACCATGCTGGTCATGGGTACCTTGCCCGTTCCAAATACAATGGCATTGGGCGCAGTACCAACTGGCATCATAAAACCATAGCTGGCAGCCATCGCTGCAGGCAACATCAACAAAGCCGGATCGATACCCCCCGCTGCTGCCGCGGGTGCCAGAATCGGCATCAACAAAACGGTGATTGCGGTATTACTCGTAATCTCGGTAAGAAAAGTAACCGATAGCGCAACGAATGCAATAATGATCAGCGGATGTAAACCAGACAGGACCGTTAGTTGTTCACCAATCGCTTTCGACAATCCGGTTTCAACAAACGCCTGCGCAATCGCAATCCCCCCGGCGAACAAAATTAGAATGCCCCATGGCACTTTGACGGCCGTATCCCAATCCAGTAATTTACCGCCGCGGCCATTCGGAATCAGAAACATCACCACCACGGCGAGCAATGCCACCGTCGCATCAGTCGCGCCTTTCAAACCCAGCCAGGTGCTCCAGCCGCCGAACGGCTCATTGCGCGTAACCCACGCCAGCACGGTCAGACCGAAAACCAGCAGCATGCGCCGTTCTTCCGCGCGCCACGGTCCTGTCGGCGGCATCGTCAATTCACCTTTAAAATGTAAATGCCGGGTCAACCACAACCCCGCCAACGGCGTCATCAATAGCACCACCGGCACGCCCCAGCTCATCCATTGCGTAAAGTTTACCGTAATCCCGGTAAAACTCTCGTACTCGCGCATGAACACCAGATTCGGCGGCGTGCCAATCGGCGAACCCAATCCGCCAATGCTGCTGCCGTACGCAATCGACAATAGCAGCGGCAGCGCCAGCTTTGTATCGTTACTCTGCGCGATCACCGCCAGCGCCAGCGGCAACATCATCAACGTGGTGGCCGTATTGGAAATCCACATACTGATGAATGCGCAAGCGCACAAAAAACCGAACACAATGCGTCGGCTGCTATCTCCCCCGACTATCTTGATCAATCCGAGCGCCAGCCGATGATGCGCGCCGGAATGCGCCAATGCCGCTGACAGCATGAAACCGCCCAGCATCAGCAACACCAAATCATCGCCGTACGCTCTCGCGATGTCTTCCTTCGTCAACACCCCCACCAACGGAAACATCGCCAACGGAATGATCGACGTCGCCGGTATCGGAATCGGCTCGAAAATCCACCAGACGACGCACAGCGTCACGATGGCACCGGTCCAGCAAGCTTTGGTGTCCCAGCCAGAGGCATTCATGCTGATGGCAATAATAAAAGCTAATAAAGGCCCCAAGACTAATGGCCAGGATATTTTAGGCATTGTGTAAGATTTCAATTTGATGTTTCGGTCATTGCATGGCCGTCATGTTAAAACATGACCCCAGCTTCTCACCAGTCATTGATGCCAATTATTTGTTTTCTGTATAAATTGGGATACAATTTTCGATTCAAACAAATCGACACAACAGCGGGATATAGAAACAACACTTGAGTTGGCGCGTAAGATTAAGGAATAACCCATGGACAAAATCAAATCGCGGCGCTGGGATAGTGCCGAACACCTCAGAACTGAGGAGGACATAGCACTTTACTTTGAAGCCTGCCTGGAAGAGGCTGGCGATGATGCCGCTTTTATCGCCAAAGCGCTTGGAAACATAGCCCGTGCGCGCGGCATGACTCAGCTTGCACACGATACCGGACTTGGCAGAGAAAGCCTTTACAAAGCTTTGTCCGGAGACGGCAACCCCAGCTTCTCCACGATCCTGAAAGTCATTAAGGCACTCGGATTGAAATTGCATGTTGAAACAGCCGGGCACTGAGTTTGTCCGTAAATTGGGAAAGGATCTGATTGACTAAGATTCATGCTTGATGTTTCGGTCACCGCATGACCGTCATGTCGAGACATGATCCCTTGCGCTGTTATGTTGGAGTTTCTGTTGTCACTCCAATCTACCGCGCTCAATCGTGATGTCAAGCTCGATACGGTCTTAGATCCCGGGTGATCAAACACGACTTGCCCTTTCAATTCCGTGCCGTGTCTAATATTGCCTGCTAGTATCTTGTAACCATCGGCCTCTTCCAATGCGTTCATTTCTGGACTTCAACCTTCACGGTCGGCTTTATCCGTTACCATTGCGCCTCGCCTGCTTTCTTGCCTACGCATCAACCCCCCCTGCAAGGCTAGGCTAACAGTTACCAAGGCGGGATTCTCACCCGCTCGAGTGGGCGGCATTGCCAAGCCGCAACCAAGATCTGCCCCTTTCTTGTTGGTACCTTTGGTGCTCTAAGTGAAATTCCCATAACTTTTGCCAACGCAATGTAATCAGTAGTACTCGCTACTCGGGTCTTCATCGCCATAGTCTGGCTCTACACAACCAAAATCAATTGAGCGTCGCTCTGGCACCAATTCAATTTCACTTAAGTCTGGGAGGTCGTCATTGGGGTTTTCAAAGGTTAACAGGATGTCTAGTTTGACAGTATCCCGACTTGTAACCGATGCGCTGCCTATATTGACCATGTCATGGTCAATTCCATCTTTCACTGCAAATGAGAAGTCACATGTAGCATCTATTTCGACTTCAATTGTGCTCTGAACAACTAATACGTCTTTGCAGTAATCCACAGCTCTTAAAGAGGGTTTACCATCTACACAATCGAAGCTTGCGTTAACCAATTCAATATCATTCAGTTCTTCATCAAAATAATATGCTGCGGAAGCATCAACTTCCCAATCAATTCGCCAGATGTTGTCACCAACGATGCCAGCAATTCGTTGGTCTAAGTCAGAGTATACACCCTCGGCAATTTTCGTTTCGATTGCTCGGCATAACTGAATGCAATGATTATCTCGCTCTTGAATCAGTGAGAGCGCGTCTGACAAGCTATCTAGTGAGTAAATGAACTTGGATTCAGCGCAGTACCTCTTGCAGCCTTTATCTTTGGTCACAAAGATGACTGAAGTCGCGTTCTTTTCTGCCCAGCCATCAAGTGAAAGCATTGCAATTGCATCTGGGAATTCAGACTTCTTTTCTGCGGAATTTTCAAATGGAGGCTGCGTGTCAAAATACCGCTTCAGCAGAACCTTCAAATCAACCGTTCCAGTAGCCTCAATAATTTCAGCACCACATCTTCTGACAAAGTTGGCGACCTTCTTTGAGGCAATATCCTTTGGACTATCTGTCCCAATCAACTTGTCTACGATGTTTTCTTTTGAATCAGCGAAGCTCCAATGTTTTCCCACGCTTCGCAGTGAGCTAACAAGCTTATTCTTTGCTTCTTCCGCCTCTTTTTTTATGTGTGCGTGAACTTCACTTAGCGATACTTCAGTAAAAACAAGCCGAAAGTCGCCTTCCTTAAATTGTTCGAGATGCTTAAATATCCCCTCATCAATACGGTTTCCATTTTCGGTAAAAATGCACGCATCAATCGAAAGTGCTGTAATTGAACCGTCCAGCAATTTGGATTTCGCCAATTCGAGCCGCGCCGCTTTTTCAGCAGCAGCCTTGTCATTTTGTACACTGTTTGATGTCATGGAGCTCCTTCACTCATGCGACCACTTCAAGCACCTTATTCGCAGCCTCAACCACTGACGTGACGTGGGTGGACTTGGAATTAGAATCCACCGGAAATAAACTTCACCAAGGTTCCAGGTCTTGACATGACAGTCACTCATGGTTGCGTTTCGAACATTGTCCACAAAAAAACCGCATCAAGGGGTCAGATCTTGATATCACTGACCTACAATCAGCGCATCACCCCCGCACCACCCAATAATCAGCCACCAACCGGCACTCTCCACCCGGCGCAACTTCAACAACATCATTCGCTGCATTGGTTGTTTCCACGCACAGCAAACGTTTGTAATCGTCGTCTTCCAAATCCGCCATGTCTTTGGCGATTTTCTCCCAAGGATTCCACACCACAGCGGTTTTGCTGCCTTGTGAGGTAATTTGGATGCGGCGGCTGAGGGCTGCGTCGTCGATGGTCAGGGTATTGCCAACGTTCAGATAGATACGGTCGACTTCAGCGTCGATGGTCACGTCACCGGATTGATGTTTTTGCGCGTTACCGCCACCGGCTTTGTCGAGATAATCGCAACAGGCGAGGCCCAATACTTTTGTACGAGCAATGTCGCCGACCTTGAAATAGGTGTGAAACGCTTGCGTGATGGTGAATTTTTCTTTACCGGTGTTGCGCGTGATCAGTGACAGATTCAGAGTGTCACCAATGACGATCTCCTGCCGGAGGCTGAAGGCATGCGGCCAAATGGCTTGTGTTTCCGGCGTATCGTCGAGTCCGACGGTGACTTTGATATCGCCATTACTCAACGCTTCGGTCGCCACCACATTCCAGCCGCGATTGCGCACGAAACCGTGACCGGGGCGGCCTTTGCCTTCCGGATCGGCGCCGAACCACGGCCAGCAGACCGGCGCGCCGCCTTTGATGGCTTTACCATCCTGGTAATACGCTTTCGCGCTCAAAAATAGTACATCTTCCGCTTCACCGGCGGGTTGATACGACAACACCTGACCGGCGTGGATCGAGATCAGCGCCTTGGCTTTGGCGGTTTTTATTTGAATCATCGGCAATCCGCCATTGCCTGCGATAAATTCCACTTGACCTGCGATACCGAATTGCGTGTTGAGTTGTTCGATTGTCATGATTTTCCTTTGTTATTAATTGATTGAGATTAGTTTTGGATCGGCGTCACCTGGCTGGCCGCAAGTTTAGCACGGCTTCGCGCTTCATCCGTATCCGAGCCATTTGCCAAAGCAACACCCATGCGGCGGCGTTTGAACGATTCCGGTTTGCCGAACAGCCGCAAATCGCTTTGCGGCACGCTGAGCGCTTCGGCGATGCCGGAAAAGGCAATGCCTTTGGCTTCGAGTTGCCCGTAAATCACCGCGCTGGCGCCCGGTGCCAGCAATGACGTATCCACCGGCAACCCGAGAATCGCGCGCGCGTGCAAATCAAATTCGCTTTGTTTCTGGCTGCACATCGTTACCATGCCGGTGTCGTGCGGCCGTGGGCTGACTTCGCTGAACCACACGTCGTCGCCCTTGATGAACAATTCCACGCCGAAAATGCCCAGCCCTCCCAGATCATCGGTGATGATTTTGGCGATCTCACGAGCACGCTGTAGCGCCACTGGCGACATCGCTTGCGGTTGCCAGCTTTCGACGTAATCGCCGTGCACTTGCACATGGCCGATGGGTTCGCAGAAATGCGCTTGCACCTCGCCATGGGTATCCAATGCACGCACCGTCAGTTGCGTGATTTCATAATCAAAGTGAATCATTCCCTCGACGATGACACGCCCCTGGTCGACCCGGCTTCCGCTGGCGGCATAATCCCAAGCTGCTTTGACTTCACCGGCGTGATCGATGCGCGATTGGCCTTTGCCGGACGACGACATCACCGGTTTGACGATGCAGGGATAACCAATCGTATTGTCGATTGCCGCTTGCAGCTCTGCCAGGCTGTTGGCAAAGGCATACGGCGATGTCGGCAGCCTCAGGGTTTCCGCTGCCAGACAGCGGATGCCCTCGCGGTTCATCGTCAACCGGGCAGCGCGCGCAGTGGGAATCACCGTGGCAATCCCCGCCCGCTCGATTTCGATCAGCATATCGGTAGCGATCGCTTCGATTTCCGGCACGATGATGTCGGGCTTTTCCTGTTCGACCAATGCTCGTAAAGCCTGACCATCGGCCATGTTGATGACATGTGCGCGATGGGCCACCTGATGACCCGGCGCGTTGGCGTAACGGTCGACCGCGATGGTTTCAACCCCAAGGCGCTGCAATGCAATGATCACCTCCTTGCCGAGTTCACCGCTGCCGAGCAGCATGACCTTGGTTGCAGCCGGACTCAACGGCGTACCGATCACCGATCCTGTTTTCATTATGTTTACTCCTTACTGGCGGATTTTTTTTGATGTTGTTGCTGCAATGCCCATTGCACATGCTCGCGCACCAATTCGGATGCGTCGTCTGCCCGTCCCTGCAGTGCCCTGACGATATCGTTCGAATATGACGCATTGCCCAGGCCGACAGCAATATTGCGCAACCATTGCACATATCCGATGCGACGGATCGGGGTGCCAGCCATCCTGGCGTCAAAGGTGGCTTGATCCCAACTGAACAGATCGATCAACGACACGTCGTCCAGGCCATTGCGTACGTGAAAGTCATTTTCATTGGTGATTTGGGCATATTTGTTCCACGGACAGACCAACTGGCAATCGTCGCAGCCATAGACGCGATTGCCGATCAGCGGCCGCAACGGTTCCGGGATGTTGCCCTTCATCTCGATGGTTAGATAGGAAATGCAACGTCGTGCATCCAGTCGGTATGGCGCGATAATGGCTTGAGTGGGGCAGATATGGATACAGCGGGTGCAACTGCCGCAATAGTTGCCGGTTTCTTCATCGACGGGCAATGGCAAATCAACGTACATCTCACCGAGAAAAAACATCGATCCAGCCTGCCGATTCAGCAACAATGTATGCTTGCCGCGCCACCCCAGACCGGATTTTTGCGCCCAGGCCACTTCCATCACCGGGGCGCTATCCGAAAATACCCGATACTGAAAGGTGCCGATCTGCGCAGTTAATCGATCAGCCAATTTCTGCAGTCGGCTGCGAACGACTTTGTGATAATCCCGCCCGAGTGCGTAGCGCGAAATAAACGCACGATCATCTGAACGAATGACGTCCCAGCTATTTTTTGCATTGGGAGGCGTGTAGTTCATGCAGACTGAAATGATCCGCTGTGTGCCGGGCTCCAGTTCGGCTGGTCGCGTACGCTTGGTGCCATGTTTGGCCATATAATCCAGGTCGCCGTGATATTCTTCGCTCAGCCACTTGAACAGACCGGATTCGATTGCGGTCATATCTGCATGCGCATCGGCAATGCGGATATCCTGAAAACCCAGTTCTTTGCCCCACGCTTTGATGGAAATTGCAATCGCGGCATAATCCAACACATTATTATCCGAGGAATTTTCTTGCATAACACGCCTTATACTGATCCTGAATCAGCGCACAATTTAACGTTTTATCTTGATGATGAAATGTCCATGCTCGATTTGGGCAACCGAATGGCCAATTTCTTGCGCCCCGGATTGACACTTTTCCTATATGGCAATCTTGGAGCCGGAAAGACAACACTCGCACGCGGTATTCTACACGGCCTCGGCTATCGGCATGTAGTGAAAAGTCCCACCTATAATTTAGTTGAAATCTATAAAATTTCTAGGTTATACTTGTATCACTTTGATTTTTATCGCTTCAATGATCCTCTGGAATGGGAAGAAGCCGGCTTCCGGGAGTATTTTAATCCAGCCTCGATCTGCATCGTGGAATGGCCCGAAAAAGCTGAAGATTTACTGCCAATGGCCGATCTCCAGATCACGATCAAGATTCACGACAAAGGTCGAAGCATCGAAATTCGTGGTCGTACAGAACTAGGGAAACAATGCCTACAACAGTGGAACAATCAAGAAATATCGTAACGCCTCGTGGCGAACACGATCTATTGGAGGCTGTTCACCATTCTGTGAGTTACTTTCTTGGTGTAGCAGGCGTATTCTTCCTGTTGCTCATGCTTTCCCATCAACCGGCAATGGCTGCTTCAACCTCGATCAAGTCCGTTCAGGTTGGACTAACCCCTGATTACACGCGTATCACGTTGGAATCGAATCAACCCCTGCACTATGATTTGAGTATGCTCGACAATCCCCATCGGGTAATCATCGATTTAAGCAATGTCAAAATTACGCCCACGCTGGCTTCATTACCTCAGAAGATTGACGCAATCGACCCTTTTATTCAAAAGATCCGAATCGGGCAATTTAAACCCGATGTCGTTCGGCTGGTATTTGATTTGAAATTGCATGTCGTACCTCGCGCCTTCATTGTAGCGCCCAAGGAAAACTTGGGACATCGGTTGATTCTTGATATTTATCACCCTGACAAGGCAGCAAAAATCGGTTCCGACATCAAAGTGAGCACCACACCGCCACCTTCCGCCGGTGTGCTTGATCATGAAACCGATATCCTTGACGAATTGGTTACCTCGCTGGCGCATAAGGCCAAACCTTCTCAAAAAACTAACTCCATACCCAGCGCACAGGCTAACCAGAACAAGCAGGTCGCAGCGCCTCAACCCAAACAACCTGTCAATCCGCCCGCAGCCAAACACCGTAAACCGATCAAGATTCCGCGCATAATCATCATTGCCATCGATCCTGGCCACGGCGGCAAGGATCCAGGCGCCGTTGGAAATCAGGGCACGCATGAAAAAGACGTAACGTTGGCCATCGCTCGCAAGCTCAAGGAACGAATCGATCGAGAGTCGACGATGCGCGCGGTGCTCACGCGCGAAGGAGATTATTATGTTTCTCTGCCACAGCGGCGCATCAATGCCCGTCGTGCCAATGCCGATCTGTTCGTGTCGATTCACGCCGATGCGAATCCGAAATCCCATGCGCGAGGCTCGTCGGTGTTCACCTTGTCAGAACATGGCGCAACCTCGACAACGGCGAGCTGGCTGGCCAACAAGGAAAACAGCGTCGACAGCGATTTGATGGGTGGAATCGATATCACGTCCAAATCGAAAGATATGAAAGAACTGCTGCTCGATCTTTCACTGAGCGCCACGATCAATGACAGCGTCAAATTGGCCGAGCATGTATTGAAACACTTGGGCGACATTAATCATCTGCACAAACGCAACGTCGAACAGGCTGGTTTTGCGGTATTGAAATCACCGGATATTCCATCAATTCTGGTCGAAACTGCTTTCCTCAGCAATCCGACCGAAGAAGAAAAATTGCGCAACAATGCCTATCAAAATAAAATGGCTGACGCTGTATTTCTGGGTATCAAAAATTATTTTTCCAATAACCCGGCACTGACCCGCGCTGAAATGGCGCAAGCCAAATAATTAAGGTATTTCAGCTTCCGCTGCACCGCCGAATCATATTGTCATCATAAAACAATACACTGATCCGGTATTCCGGCAGTTCAGAAAACCCTTTTACTGCGCTATCATCACCGTAACTGAACGCCGCCTGCAGCGAGAAATACTCAAAATTCCGTGAAAACAACCAAGGATTCATGCATACCCATAAAACGCCAACCCACTGGTATTACTTGAAAAATGATCACGGGACTGAATCCATCCTACTGATCGGCAACTATACGCTGATGGCACTGGAACATGTCATGGTTGCGCTGACGGATGAGCTCATCCGGCACGCCGCCAATCCCAACGTGCACTGGGATTTGACCGGGATCAAGCACATGGATACCGCCGGCAGTGCGATGTTATGGCGCATCTGGAGGCAGCAACGGCCAGCAAGCCTGAAATTGCGGCCCGAGCATGAAAAAATGATCACCCGGTTGGAACAGGTTCCGGTACTTCCCGTTGAAACCCGCGCAAGCAGCATTCTCCAGCCCGTTACGCGTCTCGGCGAATGGGTGCTGATAGTATGGCAGCACGCCATCGGACTGGTGATACTGATTGGACAGTTATTGATGGATGCGATCTACCTGATTCGTCATCCCATATATATTCCATGGCGCGAGATTTCTGCGAATCTGTTTCGAACTGGTGCTCAGGCATTGGGCATTACTGCACTAGTCGGGTTTTTGATCGGCATCGTGCTGAGCTATTTATCCTCCAAGCAATTGCAATTATTCGGCGCCGACATTTTTATCATTAATATTCTGGGCATCAGTATCATTCGCGAGCTTGGCCCGATGCTCGCCGCAATACTCGTGGCCGGCCGTTCCGGCTCATCAATGACCGCGCAACTGGGAGTCATGCGCGTTACTCAGGAGCTCGATGCGCTGACAGTAATGGGAATTTCCCATAGCCAGCGCCTGATTCTGCCAAAAATTCTGGGACTTGGCATTGCCATGCCCTTGCTGGTGATGTGGACGAGCGCGATTGCATTGATAGGCGGTATGGTTGCCGCTGAATTGCAATTGGGATTGAGTTATCAGTATTTCATCACGGCGTTGCCGGATTCGGTTCCTATAGCTAATTTGTGGCTCGGATTGGGTAAAGGGATCGTTTGCGGTATGATCATTGCGCTGATCGCTTGTCATTTCGGCTTACGAATCAAACCGAATACCGAGAGCCTGGGAGAAGGCACCACCTCGTCCGTGGTGACGGCCATCACGATGGTGATCATTATTGATGCCATTTTTGCAATATTATTTTCCGATGTGGGATTAACATAGCACGCATGACAAAATCCGATGGCATTATTGAGATTCACGATCTTCAGACGCGTTTTGGTGATCACGTCGTTCATCGGAATATCAATCTGTCGGTTTATCGCGGTGAAATTTTGACGCTCATCGGTGGCTCAGGCAGCGGCAAAACGACGCTGTTACGTCAAATGCTCGGTTTGGAAAAACCCTCTCAAGGCACTGTAAGCGTGTTTGGCAAACCTGCGCGCGACACCAGCTTGAATCCCCAGCGTAAACATATCCGCAATCGTTCCGGCGTACTGTTTCAACAAGGCGCATTATTTAGTGCATTGACAGTGTTTGACAATGTCGCCCTGCCTCTGCGCGAGTTACATACGCTCAGCGAAATCGTGATTCATGATTTAGTGATGATCAAGCTCGATATGGTAGCGATAGCACCAGAGCATGCGTATAAAATGCCCGCGACGCTATCCGGAGGAATGATCAAGCGCGTCGCCCTGGCAAGAGCCCTTGCGCTGGATCCGGAATTATTGTTTCTGGATGAGCCGACCGCTGGACTAGACCCTGAACTCAGCGAGAGTTTTGTGGATCTGATACTGACTTTACGCAGCGAAATGGACTTAACGATCGTCATGGTGACGCATGATTTAGATACTCTGGTGGCGCTATCCGATCGCGTTGCAGTACTGGCTGATCAACAGGTCATCATTACAGGTACCCTGAATGAAGTCTGCCAGCATCACCACCCATTTATCAACAGTTATTTCAAAAGCATACGCCATAAATTCGATCAACAAAATCATTCGGAGCTGCCATGGAAAACCGCGCCCATGCCCTCATAGCTGGATTATTCGTCATTTTTCTCAGCATCACGATTGGGCTAGTGGCGATGTGGTTCAGCGGAAACAATGTCAATCGCAATAGTTACTGGGTGGTTACCAAAGAATCCGTCAGTGGACTGAATCCTCAGTCGGCCGTGCATTATCGCGGGGTTAATATCGGCAAGGTAGAAAGCATCCAATTTGACCCTGAAAACCCACAACAAATACTCATCCACGTATTGATCGACGAAAATGTTTCATTGAGCAAAACCGTCTTTGCACAATTGGGGTATCAGGGCGTTACCGGACTGGCCTATATTCAATTGAATGATAATGAAGTCGGTAACGAAAAACTGTCGAGTGACGAGCGTATTCCAATGCGGCGCTCGCTTCTTGATGAAGTTGCAGGATCAGGGCAGGATCTGCTCAGCAATGTCAATCAACTGATTCTGAAATTGCATCAATTACTTGACGATCAGAATCGCACTCATGTTTCGCAAATTCTCAAGAACGTTGAAAAAGCCACTAACAATATCGATAAGATTACCGGAAACGCCCAACCTGTGATGACATCCTTCACCGATCTCACCATTGAATCTGCTACCCTCGTCAAACGCCTTGATCAATTACTGGCGGAGATCAACCTCGCATTTACTAAAGCCAATCAGAAAGAAGGCGTTCTTGAGAATTTATCACTGAGTGTTCAGGAATTGGCTTCGACTCTTCCCGAAATACAGCGAGCCAGCACCAGTGTGACGAGAACATCAACCAAGCTGGAGCGGGTATTGCAAGCGCTGGAAGAAAATCCACAAAGCTTATTGTTCGGTCATTCTCCACCTTCGCCAGGCCCCGGAGAAACGGGTTTCGTATCGCCACCGGAGAACCGTCCATGAAAAACCTGATGATTATTACCTGTGCGCTTTTCTTTTTGTCAGGCTGCGCCGCAATTCAAAAAGCACCTCAATTTATTGCAACCTATGATTTCAGTAAAGAAATTTCCTCTCATCATAGTTTCAAAACATTCCAGACTCAGAAAAAAAGCCTGTTAATCACAGACGCTGCAGTCCCGGTTTGGCTCGATAACACTGCTATTCATTATCGGCTGCTTTATCACAATCCAGCGCAATCCTATAGCTACGCCAACAGCCGCTGGCTTGCATCTCCTGCGACGATACTCACTAGTAAAATCCGTGACCGCATCGTCGCTGGTACTCAGGGGCAAGTCATCAAAAACAACACCGTCGCCAATGCCGATTACACTTTGCATATCGATTTGGATGAATTGATTCAGGTTTTCGATACGCCCAATGAAAGTCATGTAGAGATCGCCATCCGCACCAGCCTGATCGATCACAGCACCCGCCGGCTCCTCGCTCAGAAAGATTTCCTGACTCGGCAAAAATCCCCATCTGCCAATGCAGAGGGCGCAGTGTTTGCACTGAGCATAGCAAGCAATCAATTAATTGATGAGTTGATAGAATGGCTCGCTGTGCAGTTACCGCCCGATATCCCTTCCCTGCAAAGACATCATTAACAGCATGAAAACCAGCTCAGACGGCTCCCTCCGGCGCACGTTGCGCCTCAAACTTTGTTGGCATCGAACACGGAATACCCATGTGCACGAGGTTAAGTACGTTTGTACAATTTGATTGCATGTTCCATACCTTCTTCTTTTTCACGGCTTACGTAAGCGCAACTATGATTAATTTTGCGTCATGTTATGTTAGTATCCGGCACATAACCAATAGATGAGATCTTCGTTGTGCGTTTATTCATTACTGTATGGCTTGTAACTTATTTGTTAAGTGGTTGCGGTCTGAAAGGCCCGTTGTATCTGCCTCAACCTGACGAACCCAACCGGGCTTCGTCCAATGAAACTGAAAAAAAATGACCGGATTTCCCGAATTTATTTACCGGAATGATGAACTCTTCGTTGAATCCGTTACTTTAAAACAGATTGCCGAGGAAGTCGGTACCCCGTGTTATGTCTATTCTCGGAATGCACTCACCAGGGCTTATCAAGAATTCGATTCGGCATTTTCTGATCGTGATCACCTGATCTGTTATGCAGTAAAAGCCAATTCCAATATCGCGATACTCAATCTTTTGGCGCGCCTTGGCTGTGGATTCGATATCGTCTCCGGAGGGGAATTACAGCGCGTCATCAAAGCGGGCGGCGATCCACTCAAAACCGTTTTTTCTGGCGTTGGCAAAACCCTGGAAGAAATGAGAATGGCACTTGATGCCGGCATCCTATGCTTCAATGTCGAATCCGAAGCAGAATTGGTAGCACTCAATCAACTCGCCCACAGCATGGGCAAAATTGCCCCGGTCAGCCTTCGCGTCAATCCGGATGTGGATGCAAAAACCCACCCGTACATATCGACTGGCCTCAAGGAAAATAAGTTTGGAATTCCTTCAGACCAGGCCATGAAGATTTACCAGTCTGCCCATGCGTATCCGCATATCCGTTTTAGTGGGCTGGATTGCCACATTGGTTCACAATTAACTGAACTGACGCCCTTCATGCAGGCCAGCAACAAGCTCCTCGACTTGCTGCAGACCGTGCAGTCACAAGGAGTGGCCATTACTCATCTGGATTTGGGCGGCGGCTTGGGAATTCGTTATCGCAATGAATCACCCCCGTCCATCAAGGATTATGTATCTGCCCTATGTACATGCACTCAAGCTGTCAGTCAGAAAATATTGATTGAACCCGGTCGTTCCCTCATCGGGAATGCCGGAATTCTGCTTACTAGAGTCGAATATCTCAAGCATACGCCTGCGCGTAATTTTGCCATCGTCGATGCTGCGATGAACGATTTGATGCGTCCGGCGCTGTATGATGCTTATCATGAAATCATGCCGGTTCTCAGATCTGCTCAGCCGACCAGCAGTTATCAGATCGTCGGGCCTGTATGTGAAACCGGAGATTTTCTCGGCCATGACCGCAGCTTGCATCTTGCGCAGGGAGATTTGCTGGCAGTCATGTCGGCCGGAGCTTACGGCATGAGCATGAGCTCAAATTACAATACCCGGCCACGCGCTGCTGAAGTCATGATCGACGCCACGACCATTCATCTGATCCGCGAACGTGAAACACTGGCGCATTTGATGGACTCCGAATGCCTGTTGCCTTAAATGAAGAACCGGGAGATAGCAATGCATCGACCTGTAGTATCATGCATGATCACTCACAGATAAATTTGTAATGACCAGCCTCCCTAGTACTGAAGATGAGCAATATCAGGACTTCATCCTGCAAGGCGTATCACGCACCTTCGCGTTAACCATTCCGCAGTTGCCCGAAGCACTCCGTAGGGTCATTGGGAATGCTTATTTACTCTGCCGCATTACCGATACAATAGAAGATGATAACGCTCTCACTTCCGAGCAAACCCGGCACTTATCCCAAATGTTTTCCGAAGTCGTCAGTGGCAGCACGTGCGCTGAGGAATTTGCTCAAACCCTATATCCGCTTCTTTCTGATCACACCATTCCGGCAGAGCACGATTTAATCAAGAACACTGCTGCGGTCATCCGTATCACCCATAGCTTCAACTCGACGCAACGCGCTGCTTTGGAACGTTGTGTTCGAATCATGGCAAAAGGAATGTCCGATTATCAGGAGACCGAATCCCTGGCTGGTTTAAAAGATTTACCCGCGATGAATCAGTACTGCTATTTCGTTGCCGGGGTGGTCGGCGAAATGCTCACTGAGCTATTTTGCGATTACTCCGGAGCGATCGATCGTCATAAACCTCAACTGATGAAGCTTTCTGTCTCCTTCGGGCAAGGGTTGCAAATGACTAACATCCTCAAGGATATCTGGGAAGATCGTCAACGCGGTGCGTGTTGGCTTCCTCAGGAAATTTTCGATCAGCATGGCTTCAATCTCATCGACTTGACACCAGGAATGACTAATGAAAAATTTCAGGCCGGATTGGCTGAACTCCTGGGAATCGCCAAAAACCATTTACGCAACGCCATGATGTATACTCATCTGATTCCCCCCGAAGAAGTGGGAATCCGCCGCTTTTGCCTTTGGGCAATCGGCATGGCGATTCTGACACTCAATAAAATCAATCAGAACCGAGGTTTTTCAGAAGGCGCACAGGTTAAAATCAACCGCCGGAGTGTTAAGGCCACGATTATTGCAACCAGTTTATTGGCTCGCTATAACTGGGCCTTGGATGTACTATTCAGATTCACATCAAGAAATCTTCCTGGTCCAGGGTCGCTCTCTGATGTGATTCTCACTGATCAAATCAAAAGCCCATAATTTTTGCAAGATAGCCTATTGATTCAACAAAATTTTTCACTATGAGATCATTAGTAACCGGTGCGACGGGATTTCTTGGCTCAGCTGTGATGCGGTGTTTAATTTCAGCACACCATGACGTTCGCGTGCTGGCGAGACCAGGTAGCAATCGAAAAAATCTGGCTGGATTCCCGGTAGAAATTGCTGAAGGCGATTTACTGGATCACGCTTCCCTGCATCGGGCAGTCATTGGCTGCGATTATTTATTTCATGTCGCGGCCGATTACCGCTTGTGGGTGCCAGATCCAGAAGTCATGCATAACATCAATGTGTTGGGAACTGAAGCATTGATCATGGCAGCGGCTGAGGCTAATCTGAAGCGCATCGTGTATACCAGCAGCGTTGCCGCATTGGGACTCAGCCACAACGGCTCGCCGGCTAACGAAGACACGCCTTGCGATTCTTCTGCGATCCGGGGAAATTACAAGCGATCAAAATATCAGGCCGAACAGGTGGTGAAACAATTAACGATCAAACATCAGTTACCATTGATCATCGTCAATCCCTCCACACCGATCGGACCCGGAGACATTCGACCTACCCCGACCGGCCGCATCGTATTGGATACGCTGATGAACCGCATGCCGGCCTATGTCAATACCGGCCTCAACGTCGCCCATGTCGATGATATCGCGCACGGGCATCTGCTGGCGCTGCAACGGGGAAAATTCGGCCAACAGTATATACTGGGCGGCGATAACCTGACCTTATTGCAGATTCTTCAATGTATCGATGAAATCACCGAGACATCTAGGAATCGTATCAATATTCCCATCAATATCATGTTGCCGTTGGCGTGGTGCATGGAGAAAATCGCACTGCTTACCGGCGATGAGCCACGAGCCACTGTTGATAGTATTCATATGGCCAAGAAACTGATGTTCTTTTCCAGCTCAAAAGCCGAATGTGAGTTGGGTTATCGACACCGTCCAGCTATCGATGCGCTCAGAGATGCAATCAAGTGGTTCAGGGAAAATAATTATTATCAGTAACGATTCATTGATTCGTTAGCACATTCTCAAAGGCAAGGATTCAATTATTTGCCTTCAATCCAGATCCGTCCAGATTTTCGTTTCTCATCGTTGTAACACCATTGAATGTTGGGTAGTGAATATAACTATCTGTTTTTGGAACACAGGAAGAATTTTCTAGATTCCATCTAAACTTTCACATCGATTTGTCGATAAAAAAAGCACATTTAAAACCCTATAAACCAGCCAATTAATTGGCAAACTTGATTCAGTTTGATTGGTTCTGATGATTTATAAAATGGCGCTTATTTACGGAGAAGATGATGCCTGATAAAAATTTAAAATTCCTGGTAGTGGATGATTTTTCCACAATGCGTAGAATCGTCCGCAATTTATTGAAAGAACTAGGATTCGTCAACGTTGATGAAGCGGAGGATGGTGCTATAGCATTACGCAAACTGCAGGAAGGACATTTCGATTTCGTGGTATCCGATTGGAATATGCCCAACATGGATGGATT
>WBZQ01000212.1_pt1 | contig 23471 bp, 25 predicted proteins | sample 5204251 | NCBI WGS metagenome assembly WBZQ01 (sample SAMN12412402, study PRJNA552823) | activated sludge metagenome | isolation source: activated sludge from nitrification reactor of wastewater treatment plant... | place: USA: Virginia | collected 2017-09
GGCGGCGCTGACGGCCTCGGTCGGAGTGCACTTCGCATGTTCGATCCCGTGGTCACGAGAGCGACGATGGTGGGCGACGTGAACGGCGACGGCTATGGCGATCTCGCGCTTGACGATTACATCGCGCTCGGCGCGTCTGGCGGACCTGTCCTTCGCGGTGGACGGCGAGCCGGTGGCCAACGTCCGCTGCGACGGAATGGTCTGCTCGACGCCGGTGGGCTCGACTGCCTACAACCTGGCGGTCGGCGGGCCCACCGTCTCGTGGGGCGTGCGCTGCTACGTGATCTCCTTCCTGGCGGCACACCACCTCGACGCGCGCCCGCTCGTGCTGGCCCGCGACGAGACCTTCGTCGTCACCAACGCGGCCGTCGTGGGTGACTGCGACATCTACAGCGACGGCCAGCGCATCGGCGCGCTTGGGCCGGGCCGGGCGATCACCATGGATCTGCTTGGGGCTCCGGTCCGACTCGGGATCTTCCCGGAGTCGTCCTTCTTCCGCCGCTACCGGGAGAAGTTCGGCCGGCCGTGATACGACGGCTTGCGATCCGTGGTCTGGTGGTCATCGACGAAGCCGAGCTCGAGCCGGCGGCCGGTCTGACGGCGATCACCGGCGAGACCGGCGCGGGCAAGACGGTCATCGCCCAAGCCCTTGCCCTGCTGGTGGGCGGTCAGGCCGACGCCAAGTCGGTGCGGCCGGGCACGCGTCACGCCATCGTCGAGGCCACCCTTGCCTTGCCGGAGGGCTTCTGGGCCGGCGTCGACGACGACGACCCGGCGCAGCTCGCGCGTGAGCTGGCGGACGATCCCGACGAGGTGGTCGTGGCGCTGCGCGTGCCGGCGGAGGGGCGTGCCCGCGCGCTGGTGGACGGCCAGACCACCACGCGCGCCGCCGCGGCGGCCCTTGCGGGCAGCGCGATCCGCTTCTCGTCGCAGCACGAGGGACGCAAGCTGCTGGCGGGCGGCACCCAGCTCGCCGTGCTCGACGCGTTCGCCGGCGCGGAGGCTCAGCGCGGCGCCTCCGAGCTGGCCGCCATGCGTCGTCGGCTGCGGGCCCTCGACGGCGACATCGCGCAGGCGCACGCGCGCCGCGATGCCGCCGAGCGCGAGCGCGCCGCCCTGGAGGATCTGGTGGCGGCGGTCGACGCGGCGAGCCTCGACCCGGCGGAGGCGGCGGCGCTCACCACCGAGCGTGATCGCCTTCGCCATGCCGATCGCCTGGCCCAGGCTGCGGCGAGTGCCGCCGAGTCCCTGGCTCCCGAAACCGGGACCGGTGCGCTCGAGCAGGTGGGCGAGGCGATCCGCCAGCTCGACGCCGTGGCGGCCATCGATCCGACCCTGGCGGATGCGGTGAGCGCCCTGCGTGGGATCGACGCCGCGCTGCAGGACGTCTCGTCCACCCTGCGCGCCTATCTCGCCGATCTGGACGCCGAACCGGGTCGTCTGGACCACATCGAGGAGCGGCTGGGCGTCTACGATCACCTTTCGCGCCGTTATGGCCCGGGCGTGGAGGCGGTGCTGACCCGGGCGGAGGAGGCACGTGCGTCGCTCGCGGAGCTCGACACCGGTGCCGGTGCCACGGCCGACCTGGAGGGTGAGCGAGACGGCCTCCGTACCGACGCCCGTGCGGTTGCCACCGCCCTGGCGGCGCTGCGCGCCGCGGCGGTGCCACGGCTTGAGCAGGCGGTGGCGGCGGAGCTCGCGGACCTCGCGATGGGCGCGGCGGAGGTGCGGATCGAGCTCGTCGACGATGCCGGCGACCCGCCCGTGCAGCGGGCGACGATGTGGCTGCGCGCCAACCCCGGGCTGCCCGACGCCCCGCTGGCGGATGCCGCGTCGGGCGGGGAGCTGTCGCGGGTGCTGCTCGCCCTGCACGGCGTGGCCGCCCAGGCGGAGCCGCATGCCACGTGGATCTTCGACGAGGTCGACGCGGGGGTGGGTGGGGTGACGGCGACCGCGGTTGCCGCCAAGCTGCGGGCGCTTGCCGCTGCACGGCAGGTGATCGTGATCACCCACCTGCCGCAGGTCGCGGCGGTGGCCGATCGCCACTACCGGCTGGTGAAGGGCGTCGACGCCGCAGGCCGGGCCACGACATCCATCGAGGCGGTCGAGGGCGACGGTCTGGTGGATGAGCTGTGCCGGATGCTGGGTGCCGCGCCCGGTGACGAGGGTGCGCGCCGCCACGCCCAGGAACTCCTCGAACGGCGAACCGTGGCGCCGGCGGTCGCTGCGCCGGCCCGGCCCCGGCGCTCGAAGGGCTCACGCGCACGGTAGCGCCCGGTGACGCCGGTGCTCCGGGCGGCGTACCCGAGTCGTCATCGTCGAACGATCGGAGTACCGATGCGCTTGCGCCCACGCCGTCTCGTGGTCATCGCCCTCACCGCCGCCGCCGCTGCTCCAACGGCTGCGTCCGCCCTGTCGAGCGAATCCTTCTGGATCGCGAACTTCGCCCACGGCACGGCCGGGACGTCCTCCTATGAGCGCATCTCGTTCGTCCTGATCGGGAAGCGGCCGAGCGTCGCCATCCGCCTCGGCCGGAGCCGGACGCAGGTGACGCTGGCGCAACTTCGGTCGCCGCGCGGCGTGCTGAACCTCCGATTCCCCAACGGGTGGCGCATCCGCGTGCGTGTGGTGCGCCCCGGCATCCGCGTCTGGCGGCGCGACACGAATGTGGTGACGACATTTCGCTGGACCGACGACAGCCCGATCCTGGGGAGCCGGTCGGGGTGCAGCGTGTGCGTGAGTCGTCCCGAGTCGCGGGCCTTCCTCGAGCGCTACTTCCTCAATGGCCGCGCCTGAGGGGCGGCGCCTGGTCGGTCAGGTCCGGGGAGCAAGGAACCGCATGATCGCGGTGGCCACCGCGGCGGGGTCTTCGAGTTGCGGCAGGTGCGCGACCCCCGCCAACTCGACCAATCTCCCGTGCTGTACGCGTCGCGCAACGGAGGCCGATCGCTCACGCTGGTACGCCAGGTCGAGCGTCCCCACGATCACGAGCACCGGCATGGCCAGTTCCTCCAAGCGATCCTGCGCGGACGGCGGATCGCTCGGTCCGGGCGCGTCCATGTGCTCGAGTGCCACGCCGTTCATCTGAAGGAACAGCTCGCGCGCGGCGCCGCCCACTCGGCCCTCGGGCCCACCCGGTCCGTCGAGCCAGATGAACGCCTCGAGCCGGTTCAGCGCGTTCAGGTCGCCGGCCGCCTCGGCCGCCTCGACGCGTGCGACGCGCTCGTGCCCGAGTTCAGCGTCCCAGTCGGGTTCAGGCGCGCCGCTGACATTGGGCGCGATCAGCACCAGGCGGTCGACCCGCTCGGGATGGGCGAGCGCGTAGTCGATCGCCACCGCACCTCCGAGCGAGTTGCCGACGAGCGTGATGGGACCGTCGGTACACGCGCGGACGACGGCGTCGAGGTCTGCGGTCGGCGAGAAAGGCGCGGCGGCCGGCGGAGACCCGCCGAATCCCCGCATGTCGATGGCGAGTGCCGAATACATCGGTGCCAGGGTCAGCATCAGGTCCCGCCAGCAGCGACGGTCCCCAACGCCTGGGTGAAGCAGGATCAGCGCCGGCGGCTGTCCGGACGCCATCGCGGCGAGGTCTGCGTCGCCCACCGCAAGGGAGAGGTCGATCAACGTCGATCCATGCGGGCGGCTTCGTCGATCCACCGCGGATGATCGGTCGTGCTCGGAGCACGATGCGCTGGGGATGATCTCAACGCAGCCATGCGGTGAACTCCTTCCTGCCGGCCGTGTGCCACAGCGTCGCACAGTCGCGCTCGGCGCGCGACGCGCGGCCCGCTTCCAGTGCGTGCAGGCGTCCGTAGGTGAAGGTCGGCTCGCCGGCCGCAGCCGCCTCGCCGGCGAGCAGCAGCAGTTCCTGGCGAGCGACGACTGCGTCCTGGTGGTCGCCGAGTGCGTCCTGGATCGCGGCCGTGACCTCGGCGTAGCGCTGCGCGGTGCGCCCCATCGTGGGCGCGAGTGCCTCGCCCGCATAGCGCGCACGCTTGGCCGCCTTACGAATCTCGTGCAGGCAGGCGTCGCGGGCCTCGTCGTCGCCTGCCGCGGCGAGCGCCGTGTGCAAGCGCACCAGGGCGCGCCAGGTGCGTCGCGTGAGGGTGCGGAGCGTCTTCAGACCCTTGGCTTCGGCGCCGGGTGCCAACGGCGGCTCGGCAATCAGGCGGTCGAGCGAATCGAGCAGCGCGAAGTAGCGCGGTGAGCTGAGCGCGTCCAAACCGTGGGAGCGCGCGACGCGAAAGCGCTCGGCCAGCGTCGTCGCGATGCGCTGTTCGATCGGACCGTGGCGCAGCGCTTCGGGCTGGTCGGCGAGGGCGGCGATGAGATGGCTGCGCACCACCTCGACGTCGCGCGCGGCGCCGAGCGTGCCTGCGAACCATGCGAGCTCATCTCGGATCGGATCCGTGACCTGCCGGTCGAACAGTGGTCGGAACGTTGCCAGGGTGCTGCGCAGCTGGCGCGATGCCACGCGCATCTGGTGAACGCCCTCCGCCGCGTCGTTGCGCACCGCCACGTCGTTCGCGTGCAGGCGCGCGACCTCGCGGTGGAGGTGGACGAGGACGACGCCGACGGCGGTGCGGGAACCAAAGCGGACCGGTGGCCCATGGGCGGGCAACGGCTCGGCTGCCAGTCGGTCGTGCAGCGCTTGGACGAGCTTGGCAGGGCGATCGCTCGGTGAGGCGCCCGCCGCGATCAGGCGGGCACCGATCCGGCGAAGCAGGCGCCGGTCGCCGTCTGCGAGCTCCACCTCGAGCTCCCACCAGGTGCGTTCCGACTGGACGGTGCCCGTGGGGGTGAGTGCGACGGCGTGGACCGCGTCGAGCATGACCTCTGCCAGCGGCTCTCCGGAGGCATCGCGTACCGCAGACACCGTGCGCCTGGTGGTGAGGCGTGCGATCGCAACGAGTGGGCGACCGCGGGTGTGCACGGCGACCGCTCGCTGCATCGCCGGCGGCACGCGGGTGGCGCTTCGGCCGAGGGGAAGTGTGGCCTCGTCGCGGTTTGCGTTCCCCGCGGGCCGCTTCAGCAGGTGCCAGCCGGCGTCGGTGCCACCGGTGCGGCGGCGAAGCAGCCAACCGCGCGAAAGCAAGCGCAGATCCGCCGTGTCCAGGTATGTGGCCTTCAGCGTGTGCACCACGGGGGCGTCGACGCCGGCGACCTCTGCCACATCGCTGAGATCGGGCAGCACGAAGTCGTCCGGGACGTCGAACTTCCGCTCGATCTCGATGGAGTGTCGAAGCGATCCCCGACGGTCGCGAGCTCGCTTCGTGGCCACGCACGGATTATCGCGTTTTCATGAGCACAGCAGGGAATTGTGACAAAGGGGTTACGGCTCGGCCGGTCCATCCGCCTCGGAGCGCGCGGTGCGCAGGGCACCACTCAGCCGGGACACGTAACCGGCCCCGAACAGGATGACGTGAACGAGCAGTGGGACCACCTGGTTGAGCGCGACACGCCCCTCGTGGCCGTCTGCCAGCGGAAAGGCTTCGGCGTAGGCGTCGAACACGCGCTCGCCGAATCCTCCAAACAGGCGCATCATGGCCAGGTCGACCTCGCGGTGGCCGCCGAACACGGCCGGGTCGATCAGCACCGCCGATCCGTCGCGGGCGGTGAGCACGTTGCCCGACCAGAGATCTCCGTGCAGTCGCGCCGGTGCTTCCGGTGGGCCGGTCAGCTCGTCGACGTGTTCGATGAGCCAATCGAGTTCGATGGCGACGGTGCCTGGGAGGGCGCCGCGGGCACGCGCGCGCTCGCGCAACGGGATCAGGCGGCGAGTGGCCAGGAACGTCGGCCAGTCGTCGCACGGACCGTTGTCCTGAGCGATGGTGGCGAGCAGGTTGTTGCGCTGCAGGCCGAAGGCGGGCGCACCGGACCGGTGAAGCGCGGCCAGCGTCCGGCCGAAGGCCTCGTCGTCTCTGACCGCTCCCGGCGGGATGTACTCCAGCGCGATGAACGCGGGATCCGCGTCGGAGTGGGCGAGCACCCGCGGGACACGCGGTCCATCGCGGGCCTCGGCGAGCCACGCCAGCCCGTGCGCCTCGGCCGCGAACATGCCCGCCGCCGGTGACGGCTGGTGCTTCACCACGACCCGGCTGCCGTCGGCGGTCGTTGCGAGCAACACCTGGGCGATGCTGCCCCCGCCGAGTGCCGGGCCGAGCGTGACCGGTACGCCCATCGCTGCACCGACGGCATCGGCCAGCCGGCGCATCACGGCGCGGCGATCGCGTCCAGCAGCCCGCGACACGCCGACTGGCACATGTCGATCACCTCGTCGAACCCGTCCGGGCCGCCGTGGTACGGATCGGGCACGACCGCGCCGGGTGGACTGGCCGCATCGTACGAGCGCAGCAGACGGATCTTCGCGGCGGCCTCGGGGGTAGGTGCCAGCGCGCGCAGGTCCTCCACGTTCTCGTGGTCCATGGCGATCACCAGGTCGAAGCGTGCGAAGTCGGCGGCGGTGAACTGCCGCGCAGTGTGGTGCATCGCAATACCGCGCGCACGTGCCGCCGACGCGGTGCGCGGGTCCGGTCCGCCGCCGGCGTGCCAGCCGGCGGTGCCGGCGCTCTCGACGACCACCTCGGTGCCCGGCCCGGCCTGCGCCACCAGTGCGCTCATCACCGCCGCGGCGGTGGGGGACCGGCAGATGTTGCCGAGGCAGACGAAGCAAACCGACACCGACACCCCAGGCGCTCCCGTCAGGCGAAGTCGCAGGCCGTATCGATCAGGGCCAGTGCGACCTCGACCGTCTGTTCCACGCTCGCGATGGCGATGCGCTCGCTGCCGGTGTGCACGTCGACCATGTCGTTGCAGAGGTTCACCGAGCGCAGCCCGTTCTTCAGGAATGCGTTGGTGTCCGAACCGCCACCGGTACTGACCTCGGCCGGCTCGAGTCCGCAGCGCAACAGCGCGGCTTTGGCGAGGCGCACCTGGGGGTCGCTGCTCGACAGGCGGTAGCCGGTGAACTCGTTCACCACGCGGGTCTCGAGATCGACCTCGCATTCGGTGGCAGCCCAGGTGAGCGCGTCGAGCATCTCCATGACCTGCTGCGAGAGCACCACCTCGTCGAGGCTGCGGGCTTCGGCGGTGACGGTGCAGCGCTCTGCGACGACGTTGGTCGCCGTTCCTCCGGCGATGGTGCCGATGTTGGCCGTCGTGGTGGCGTCGATGCGCCCGTGCGGCATCCGTCCGATGGCCCGGGCGGCCGCCATGATCGCGCTGCGACCCTGCTCGGGCACGATGCCCGCGTGAGCAGTGCGCCCCACGAACTCCGCGGTGATCTTGCGCAGCGAGGGGGCGGCGGTGACGATGCCGCCCAGGGGGCCGGTGTGGTCGAACACGAACGCCATGGTCGCCATGAGCCGGGACGGGTCGAAATGCGCCGCGCCCCGCAGGCCGATCTCCTCGCACGGGGTGAACACCAGCTCGATGCCGGCATGGGGGCGTTGCTCGGCCACCACCCGACGCACCGCGACAAGGATCGCCGCCACCGCGGACTTGTTGTCTCCGCCCAGGATGTCGTCGTTGCGATTGGTCAGGAAGCCGTTCTCCACCACCACGTCGATCGGCCCCCGGTTGGGCACCGTGTCGAGGTGGGCACAAAGCGCGATCGGCACGCCGCCCTCACTCACCGTGGGCGCGAAACGCGCGATGATGTTGTTGCACCCGGCCGGCAGGCGGGCGGCCGCGTCGTCCTCGCTGATAGATGCGCCAAGGGCGGTGAGCTCCTCGCGCACCAGGTCCGCCACGGCGCCCTCGTCGCGCGAGGGTGACGGGATGGCACACAGGCGCGACATCAGGGCCGCCGCGGGCGGCAGCTCACCGAGCTCCTCGAGCGTCACGACGTGGTGACGCGGGCACCCACCGCGGCTCCGACGAAGTCGCGGAAGAGCGGTGCGGGCTTCGTGGGCCGGCTCTTGAACTCCGGGTGGAACTGCGACGCGACGAACCAGCGCAGCTCCGGCAACTCGATCATCTCGACCAGCCGGGCGTTGGGGGAGTGGCCGCAGACCACCAGGCCGTGCTGTTCGAGACGTGGCCGCAGGTGCGGGTTGACCTCGTAGCGGTGGCGATGACGCTCGTAGATGACCGGCGCATCGGCGTAGCAGGCGCGCCCGCGCGTGCCCTCCACCATCGAGACCGGGTCGGCGCCCAGTCGCATGGTGCCGCCCATGTCCTCGATGCCCTGTTGCTCGGGCAGCAGGTCGATGACCGGGAACGGGGTCTCCCGGTCGAACTCGCTGGAGTTGGCGCCATCCATCCCCGACACGTGGCGGGCGTACTCGATGATCGCCACCTGCATGCCCAGGCAGATGCCGAGGAACGGGACGTCGTGCTCGCGGGCGTAGCGCACCGCGCTGATCTTGCCCTCGATGCCGCGACTGCCGAACCCGCCCGGCACGAGAATGCCGTCCGCCGCCGCAAGGCGCTCCTCCATGTCGGAGTCCTCGGAGTCGATCCAGTCGATCTCGAGGTTGACGCCATGGTGGATCGCGGCGTGACGCAGCGCCTCCGACACCGAAAGGTAGGCGTCGTGCAACTGCACGTACTTGCCCACCAGCGCGATCTTCACCGTGCCTTCGCAGCGGTCGATGTGGGCGGCGAACTCGGTCCACTCGGAGAGATCCGGCGGCGGGGTCTCCAGCGACAGCAGGTCGCAGACGATGCGGTCCAATCCTTCGCGCTCCATCATCAGCGGCACGTGGTAGATGTCGGGCGCGTCGGTTGCTGAGATGACCTGATCCACGTGGATACCGCCGTAGAGGGCGATCTTCTCCTTGATGCCGGCCGTCAGCTCGCGGTCGGAGCGCAGCACCAGCACGTCGGGCTCGATTCCGATGCGCCGCAGCTCCTGCACCGAGTGCTGCGTGGTCTTGGTCTTCAGCTCGCCGACGAAGCCGAGGAACGGCACCAGCGTGACGTGCACGAAGATCACGTTGCGGCGGCCGAGCTCGCTGCGCATCTGGCGGATGGCCTCGAGGAACGGCAGCGACTCGATGTCGCCGACCGTGCCGCCGACCTCGACGATCACCACCTCGGCGTCCGACGCGGCTCCGGCCTGGCGGATGCGGTCCTTGATGGCGTTGGTGATGTGCGGGATCACCTGCACCGTGGCGCCCAGGTAGTCGCCGCGGCGTTCCTTCTTGATCACCGAGTCGTAGATCGCCCCGGTGGTCACGTTCGATGCGCGCGTGAGGTTCTCGTCGATGAAGCGCTCGTAGTGGCCGAGATCCAGATCCGTCTCGGCGCCATCCTCGGTGACGAAGACCTCGCCGTGCTGGTACGGGCTCATCGTGCCGGGGTCGACGTTCAGGTACGGGTCGCACTTCTGCATCGACACGCTCACGCCGCGTGCCTTCAGCAGCGTGCCGAGCGAGGCGGCGGTGATGCCCTTGCCAAGCCCCGACACGACGCCCCCGGTGACGAACACATACCGCACGTCATCACGGTTACTGGGCATCCCGAACACTCCTCACGCGGATCCTGCGAACGTCGGCGAGGATAGCGCACGCCGCGGGGGTGTCCGTCGGAGCCGGGCGGCAGAAGGTCCGCACCCTGCGACTATCCGGCCGGCGTGCGCACAGCGTCGAGCGCCCGCAGTCCGCGCCGCGTGACCTCGTACGCGACCGTGCCGCCAGGTGCGTTCACCGCGCGGCCGTTGATCGTGACCGCGAGGTTCGGCGCCCAGGCGACGTTGAGCCACAGTGGGGTCCCGCTGGGCGAGCTGAAGCGCTTGACGGTGCTCGCAGTGAGGGTGCCGGCGAACAGCCGTGCCCCTGCCGCGGACGATCGGCGCACCTCGACGTACACGCGCTTGTTCGGCTGCGCCGCGACGGTGAGGGCGAGCGGTTGCGCCGCCGGGCTCGTCGTCGGGGATCCTCCGGCGGCCGATGTCGTCGGCGCGGTGGACGGCGTGCGGATGGCGGTGGTCGCGGTGGTACGAGGAGACGAAGGCGAATCGGATCCGAGCCCCCCGCCGAAGGCGATGAGCGCGATGAGCCCGAGCGTCGCACCCGAGCCCACCCACAGCAGCGCGCTGTCGCGCCGGCGCGGCGGGACGGAGTGCACCTCCTCGGCGTCCGGCTCCGGTTCGGTTCCGACCGGGGGGTGCTCCAGCCCGCTGCCCGCCGGGTCTGCCACGGCGGTGTCCGTCGGGACCCGCTCTGGTGGGGCGGGCGCGGCGGCGACGGCCGGCGTCTCGTCGGACGGCTCGGGGCCGAGCTCGAACAGCGCGACCTGGGCGGCCTCCAACGCCGTCGTTGCGGGGCGGCGCGCGCCCGGCGGCGACAGCGGACCCGTGATGGCGGGAATCTCACCCGTCGCGTCCGGGTCGTACGGCTGCTCGGGCAGCTCGAAGCTGAGCTGATCGCTCACACGTGGGCTCCACTGCGGACCGCGAGCTGCGACCGGCCCTCGGCGCGAAGGCGCAGCGCGTTCACCTCGAGTCGTGCCGTCAGCATCGGGTCGGCGGGCAGTGCGAGTACGGCACCTCCCGCGCCGGCCACGATCGTGGCGTCGCCGTACTCGACGCACCAGGCGCTGTAGGCGCAGGCGATGGCGTCCAGGATCGCCGCGTCACGGATGGCATCCCAATCGTCGCCGGACGCGGTCGGATGCCAGCCGCCCAGATCGACGTGGCGGGCGAGCAGGGCGTACGCCGGCGCGAGGCCGGCGGGCTTCCCGCGGCCGGTGCCCTTGGGTCGGTACGGGGTCGGCCGCACGCCGAGCCAGGCCCCGCGAAAGATCGCGAGGTCGCGCGTGTGTACCTCGGGGTGCTCGCGCCAGGCCAGCAGCCGCAGCACGAGGTCGGGCACCGCCTCGACGACGTCGCCATCCGGGCGGATCGCGGCGATCGCTGCGCGAAGCTCCTCGCCGCGAAGGCCGCCGGCCACCTGTTCGAGCCGTGCGCGGGAGGCGGGGAAGACGGGCACGTCCACGTAGGCGAGCAGTAGGTCCACGTCACGCTGGCCGCGCTCGTTGGGGACCGCGGTGGGAGCGTCGATCGCAATCAGCGCCGGGTCGCTCGGGACTGCGGCGAGGAGCTCGTCGACCCGGCGTGCGGCCCGAATGTCCACCACCCGGCAGGCGGCATCGAGCTCGGCGATCACCGACGGGCGCGGGCTGTCGACGGCCGCGACGACCGGCATCAGGTGGATCCCGAGCGTGCGGCGCACCGTGGACGCACCCTCGAGGCTGCCTCGTCCGACCATCATCGGTACGATACCGGTGTGTTCACGGCAATCCTGTTGGTGTTCGTCGCGGCAGCGGGCCCCTGGGTCGTCCAACTGGCGCCCAGGCGTCAGCGGCTGCTCGCGCTCGTAGGGTTCACCGCGGTGCTCGTGATGTGGTTGGTCTTCGAGAACTGGTTCGGCAAGTGGTACTTCTGGCTCGCGCTCGCAGCCGGCGTGGTGTCGGTGATGCTGCTCTCGTCGGGTGGCGGCGGAACCGGACGGCCCCAACCGCCCCGCCGGCCGCGCGCGAACGACATGACCGAGGAGTTCTGACGGCGCACGGCGCCAGCCGGTGGTGCCGGCGATGAGCCGGGCGCTCGAACCACTCGAGCTGCTGGAACGGCTTCGCCAGGGTGAGCCCGTCGATCCCGACAGCGTCAGCGCCTTCGTCGCGGCCTGGGTCGACGGTTCGGTGGGCGATCCTCAGATGGCCGCATTCGCGATGGGGGTCTGCATCCGCGGCCTCGACATGGACTCGACGCATGCACTGATGCGGGCGATGGTGGCGTCCGGCGATCGTTTGGAGCTCGGCAAGTTCGGGCCGACCGGCGACAAGCACTCCACCGGCGGCGTCGGCGACGCCACCACGCTCGTCGTGGCTCCGCTCGCCGCGTCCCTGGGCGTGAAGATCGCGAAGATGAGCGGGCGCGGGCTGGGCCACACCGGCGGTACCCTCGACAAGCTCGAGTCGATTCCGGGCTTTCGCACCGACCTTGACCTGGCCGCGTTCGTCCGCCAGCTGCGGGACGTCGGCGTCGTGGTCATCGGTGCGACCGAGCGCCTGGTGCCCGCCGACAAGCGACTGTACGCGCTGCGCGACCAGACCGGCACCGTCCAGAGCCCGCCGCTCATCGCCAGCTCGGTGATGAGCAAGAAGATCGCCGGCGGCGCCCAGGCGATCGTGCTCGACGTGAAGGCCGGCACGGGCGCGTTCTTCCCGACGGTCGCGGCTGCGCGCGAGGCGGCCAAGATCATGGTTGCGCTGGGTGAACCGTGGGGAAGGACCGTGCGTTACATCATCAGCCGCATGGACCAGCCGCTCGGGACGATGGTCGGCAACGCACTCGAGGTGCGCGGGGCCGCCGACGTCTTGGCCGGTGGTGGCGCCCCCGATCTGCGCGAGCTGGCGATCCGGGCCGCCGGCTCGCTGGCCGAGGCCGCGGGGGTGGTCCCGCATGGCGAGGGCGCGGCGGCGGCGACGCTGCATCTGGACGACGGGTCGGCGCAGGCCATGGCGGAGCGCTGGGTCGAGGCCCAGGGCGGCGATCCGGCGGTCTGGACCGAGCAATCGCTGCTTCCCGGTGCGCCGATCACGGTGCCGGTACCTGCGCCTCGCGCCGGGGTGGTGGCACGCCTCGAGGCGCGTGAGGTCGGCGAGGCGGCACGCTGGCTCGGTGCCGGACGGCTGCATCCGGCGCAGGTGATCGACCCCGCCGTCGGCATCGAGCTGCACGCCAAGGTCGGTACGGCCGTCGCGGCAGGCGAGGTGCTCGCCACGTTGCACGTGAGCGATGCCGGGCTGGCCGATCGGGCGGTCGCGATGGTGATCGAGGCCTACACCATCGGCGACGACGCCGTCGACCCGCCCGAGCTCATCGTCGAAGCCTCCGACGATCCACAGTAGTGCCCGAGCTGCCGGAGGTCGAGACGGTCCGCCGCCAGCTGGAGGACGTCGTGGTCGGTCGCACGATCACGCGGCTCACGATCCATGATCCTTTGCTCGTGACCCCGGCCAGTCCGGCAGCCGTACGGGCCGCGGTGGTGGGCCGGCGCGTCACGGCGCTGGGACGGCGCGGCAAGTATCTGCAGCTCGCGCTCGACTCGGGCGATACGGTGGTGGCGCACCTGCGCATGACCGGCCGCCTGCACCACAGCGGCGGGCGACCCGTGCCGCCCGATCGCCACCGCCGTGCGCGCATCGGGCTCGATGACGGCACCACTGTGGACTTCTCCGACACCCGCCGCTTCGGGCGCCTGTGGGTGCTCGGGCCGGACCATCCGGATATCCGCGACGACTGGTCGGCAAAGCTCGGCGTCGAGCCGCTGACGCCGCAGTTCACCCCCGAGGTCCTCGGCGATGCACTGCGCGGGCGCGCAACCACGATCAAGGCCGCACTGCTCGACCAGCGCCGGGTGGCCGGCATCGGCAACATCTACGCCGACGAGTCGCTCTTCCAGGCGGGCATCCACCCGCATCGCCCGGCGGGATCGCTCGATGCCGACGAGATCCGGGCACTTCGTGACGCCATCGTCGACCGGTTGCAGGTCGGGATCGCCCAGGGCGGCGCGTCGATCGATCGCTATCGCGACACGCTCGGCCGTCGCGGCACCATGCAGGACATGCTGCGCGCGCACCTGCACGAGGGGGACCCGTGCCCGGTCTGCGGCACGACCATCGTCAAGACGCGCGTCGCCCAGCGCGGCACGTACCATTGCCCGTCATGCCAACCGGCTTCCTGACCGACGTTCCCGGCTACCGCGTCGGTCACTGGACCGACGCCGACGCCGGCACGGGCTGCACCGCCATCATTCCGCCACCGGGCAGTGTCGGGGCGGTGCACGTCACCGGCGGCGGTGCGAGCGTGCGCGAGACCGAGCTCCTGAGTCCGCGCTCGGGCGAGCGCGAGGTGTCGGCGATCATGTTCTCGGGTGGGTCGGCATTCGGCCTCGCCGCCGCCGACGGTGCCATGCGCTGGTGCGAGGAACAGGGCATCGGCCTTGCCACGGGCGCCGGAGCCATCGTGCCGATCGTGCCGGCGGCGGTCATCTACGACCTCGGCATCGCCGGCAAGGTCCGACGCCCCGGTGCCGACGCCGGCTACGCGGCGTGTGCCGCCGCGACCGACGCGCCGCACGCGCTGGGAAGCATCGGCGCGGGAACCGGGGCGACGGTCGGCAAGTGGAACGGCCAGGCCGGTTGGTGCAAGGGCGGACTTGGTGCTGCGAGCGTCCGGCTGCCGAACGGATGGACCGTGGCGGCCCTTGCCGTGGTGAACGCGTTCGGCGATGTCGTGGACGAGGACGGCAGCGTGCTCGCCGGGGTCTGGGTGGACGGTGCGTTTCCAGGGGCTGATCGGCTGGCCGCCACCAAAGCGCCGGATCATCCTCGCCTGACCGGCACCAACACGACCCTGCTGTGCGTCGCGACCGACGCACCCATCGGCGGCCGGGGCGCCGCTCAGCTGGCGCAGATGGGGGCGACCGGCGCCGCCCGCGCCATCGCCCCGGTCGCAACGTCGCTCGACGGGGATGTCACCTTCGGGCTTGCCGCCCGGACGGACGTCAAACCGGGCGAGCCGTTCATCCCGGCAGTCGTGGCGGCGGGGGTCTCGGCCGGCGCGATCCGCGCGGCGATCGGCGCCGCAACCTCGCTCGGCGGGGTGCCGACAGCCCACGAGAGAATGATGCAAAAGCAATAGTTGCGACGGTTCGCACCCTACACGGGTCTTTGGGCTAGATTGCACCAAATGTCGCGCGCCTCCACTGCTTTTGCGTCGTTTCCCGCACGTGTCGCAGACCCGATTCACGGGGCCACGCGGTGACGACCAACGTCCTCGACGCGCCGGTGCTCGCCGAGATCGAGGCTCGCTCGCCGCTGCAGCTCTTCTGGCGTCGGCTCAAGGGTGATCGCGTCGCAATCGCGGCGCTCATCGTGATCGTGCTGCTGATCCTCGTCGCGATCTTCGCGCCGCTCATCGTGAAGATCGCCGGGGCGCACCCGCCCAACGATCAGAACAAGACCGTGCTCGATTCGTTCGGCCAGGGGTCCGGCCCGCAGAGCGGCTACCTGTTTGGCACGGACGACCTCGGGCGCGACGTCTTCAGTCGCACGGTCTACGGGGCACGCGTGTCGCTCGAGGTCGCGTTCATCGCAACGGCGTTGGTGCTCCTGATCGGTGTCACGATCGGCATGATCGCCGGCTACTACCGCGGCGCGGTGGATGCGTTCTTCGCCCGGTCGATGGACATCGTGCTGGCGTTCCCGGTCCTGCTGCTCGCACTCGGCTTCGGCGCGGCCTGTGCCATCAAGGGATGTCTCCCGGCACGACGGACGGGTTTGTGGGTGATGCTCGTCGGGGTCGCGCTCATGCTCATGCCGGTGCTGTTCGAGTCGATCGCGACGGCTCGCGGGAAGTCCGGCTTCAAACGCGTCTCCCGCGAGGACTGGTGGCTGCGCCTTGCTCCGGGCCTCGTGCTGGTCGCCGCCGGACTCGTAATGGTGCTGTTCCTGAACGGGCGGGCGCTGGTGCAACCCGGACTGCCGGTGGTGATCTTCGTGATCGTCTTCTCCGGCTGGCCCTATATCGCGCGCATCATTCGCGGCCAGGTGCTTTCCATTCGCGAGAAGGAGTTCATCGAGTCGGCACAGTCGCTCGGTGCCTCCGACGCGCGCATCATCTTCAAGCACATCCTTCCGAACCTCATCGCCCCGATCATCGTCTATGGCACGCTGCTGATTCCCGCCAACATCCTGTACGAGGCCGCGCTCTCGTTCCTGGGTGTCGGCGTGGTGCCCCCGACGCCGAGCTGGGGTGCGATGCTGGCGGACGCATCGACGAAGTACGCATCCGCCTGGTGGTACATGACATTCCCAGGGCTTGCGCTCCTGGTCACCGTCCTCGCATTCAACCTTGTCGGGGACGGCCTGCAAGACGCCCTCAATCCACGCGGTGGACGCTGATGGGGTGGGCGTGGTTTCTCATCCGTGGACACAACACGGGAAAGGGGGCACTATGAAACGGCCCGTACGTTGGGCCCTGCTCGCAAGTGCCGTCGGAGCCTTCGCCCTGGTGGGCGCAGGCTGCGGCAGCAGCTCGAGCAGTGACACCGGTTCCTCAACAGCCGGTGCAGGCGGTAAGAAGGGTGGCAAGCTCACCTATCTGGCCGCTGCCGATACTGACTACATCGATCCAGGTCAGACCTACTACACCTTTGGCTTCATGATCTCGCTGGCCACCAACCGCCAGCTGCTGTCGTTCATGCCTGACGATTCGACCAACCCGATTCCGGACATCGCCGACGGCATGCCGACGGTCTCGGACGACTCCAAGACGGTCACGGTGAAGATCAAGAAGGGCATCAAGTACGCCCCGCCCGTGAACCGTGAGGTCACGGCCGCCGACTTCAAGTACAGCATCGAGCGCGCCTTCTCGAAGAACGTCCCGAGCGGATACGCCGGCGTCTACTTCAGCTCAATCGAAGGCGCACCCGAGGCCGGTACCGGTCCGATCAAGGACATCTCGGGCATCACCACTCCCGACGACAACACGCTCGTCATCAAGCTTTCCAAGCCGCTCGGTCCATTGGTCGTCCAGGCACTGACCCTGCCGATCAGCGTGCCCGTGCCCAAGGAGTACGCGGCGCCGTTCGACGCAAAGCTGCCGTCGACCTACGACCAGTACGTCGCCTTCACCGGCCCGTACATGGTGAGCAACGACCCCAAGACCGGCAAGCTGACCGGCCGTGTACCGGGTAAGTCGATCACGATGGTGCGCAACCCCAACTGGGATGGCGCCGCCACCGGTGACTACCGCCCGGCGTACCTGGACGAGATCACGATCCAGGAGGGCAACGACGACCTCGCCAGCGCATCGCGCCGCACCCTCTCGGGTGAGGGCACCGTCTGCTGTGACGCGGGCTCGCCGCCGGCCGAGGTGCTGAAGGAAGCCCTGACCAACAACAAGGATCAGGTGCAGTTCGTCCCGTCGGGTGGTACGCGCTACATCGCGATGAACACGACGATCAAGCCGTTCGACAACCTCAACCTCCGCAAGGCCATCATCGCGTCGATGGACCGTGACGCGCTGCGCCTGACGCGCGGTGGTGAGACCCTCGGCGACATCGCCACCGGTTGGATTCCGCCCGGAATCCCCGGCTTCGAAGAGGCCGGCGGACTGAAGCAGAACACCGACCTCGACTTCCTGGCCAACCCCAACGGCGACCCCGCCGTCGCCAAGAAGTACATGGACGCCGCCCAGGCCGAAGGTCTGCCGATCAAGGACGGCAAGTGGGTGGGCACCGAGCAGTACCTGGTGATCGCCACCAACGCCGACCCCGGCAAGAAGACGGCCGAGGCCTTCCAGGGGCAGATGGAGAAGCTCGGCTTCAAGCTGAACTTCAAGATCGTCCCGCAGGACACGCTCTACACCAAGTTCTGTGGTGTGCCGAGCGCGAAGGTGGTCATCTGCCCGAACGTCGGTTGGTTCAAGGACTTCTCCGACCCGCAGGCGATGCTCGACGCCACGTTCAACGGTAAGAACATCCTGCAGCAGGGCAACGTCAACTGGCCGCAGCTGAACGTTCCGGCCATCAACGACGCGATGGAGAAGGCTGGTCCCATCGGTGTCGGTCCCGACCGCAACAAGGCCTGGGCCGCCATCAACAAGCAGATCGCGGAGCAGGCCCCGGCCATTCCGTGGCTGTGGGACAAGACGGCGCTCATCAACTCGAAGAACGTCATCGCCGTGACCAACGGCATCACGACCACCCACGACCTGACCTTCACCTCGCTGAAGTAGGGAAGGGAACTCACCGAACGTCGGGTCCCGTCGCCTCCGCGGCGGGGCCCGACGCTCCTCGAGATACCGCCGATGGCCACGTTCATCATTCGACGACTGTTGTGGATGGTGGTGTCGCTGATCGTCATCAGCCTCATCACGTTCATCATCTTCTACACGCTGCCCGCAGCCGACCCGGCAACGCTGCGCGCGGGCAAGCAACCGAGCCCCGAGCTGATCGCGTCGATCAAGGAGAGCCTCGGACTCGACCAGCCGTGGTACGTGCAGTACGGCAAGTACATGAAGAACCTGGTGCTGCACTTCGACTTCGGATACAGCTATCAGAACAACGTCTCCGTTCGGAGCCAGATCTTCGATCGGCTGCCCGCCACCGTGACCCTCGCGCTGGGCGGGGCGATCTGCTGGCTGCTCATCGGCATCCCGATCGGCATCGTCTCCGCGCTCAAGCGTGGCAAGTGGCAGGACCGGCTGACCATGGGCGCCGCGCTCGTCGCGATCTCTGCGCCGGTGTACTGGCTCGGACTCGTTGCCCTCTACCTGTTCTCGAAGGACCTCGGGAAGTTCAAGATCTTCGACGGCCAGGGCACCTATCCACCGGACGGCACGATCCTGTCGCATCCCGTGGGCGTCATCAGCGCATTGATCCTGCCCTCGCTCGTGTTGGCGGCGAGCTTTGCGGCCGTGTATGCGCGGTTCGTGCGCGCCAACCTCGTCGAGACGATGGGGGAGGACTACATCCGCACCGCGCGAGCCAAGGGGTTGCCAGAGAAGCAGGTGGTCTTCAAGCACGGTCTGCGCTCGGCGATCACACCGGTGGTCACCATGCTCGGCATGGACCTCGGCGTGCTCCTCGCGGGCGCCATCCTGACCGAGACGGTGTTCAACATCCCGGGCATCGGTCGCCTGGCATTCGACGCGGTCCAGAAGAGCGACCTGCCGACGGTGCAGGGCACCGTGCTGCTCGGCGCCTTCTTCATCATCCTCATGAACCTGCTCGTCGACATCGCGTATGGGCTCGTCGATCCCCGGGTGCGGTACTGATGGCGCTGCTCGAAGTCGAAGACCTGCGCGTCGCGTTCCACACCGAGGACGGCGTGGTGCGCGCGGTCGACGGCGTGACCTACAGCGTCGATCGCGGCCAGGCGCTTGGGATCGTCGGCGAGTCCGGCTCGGGCAAGAGCGTGTCGTCGCTGGCCGTCATGGGCCTCGCGCGCTTTTCCAAGAACGCGGTCATCAGCGGACGCGTGACCTTCGACGGGCGCGATCTCCTGGCGGCATCCAACGAGGACATGCGCAGGCTCCGTGGCACCGAGATTGCGATGATCTTCCAGGATCCCCTCTCGTCGCTGCACCCGTTCTACCGCATCGGCGACCAGCTGGTCGAGGCCATCAACGCCCACCGTGACGTGCCGAAGCTCGTGGCCCAGAATCGCGCGGCCGAGATCCTCGACCTCGTTGGTATCCCCGAGCCACGCAAGCGTCTGCGCGCCTACCCGCACGAGTTCTCCGGTGGCATGCGCCAGCGGGTGATGATCGCCATGGCGCTCATCAACGATCCGAAGCTCATCATCGCCGACGAGCCCACCACGGCGCTCGATGTCACGGTCCAGGCGCAGATCCTCGACCTGATCATCCGTCTGCAAAAGGAGTTCGACGCCGCAGTCCTGATGATCACCCACGACCTTGGCGTCGTGGCGCAGGTCACCGACGAGATCGCGGTGATGTACGCCGGGCGCATTGTCGAGCACGCGAGCACCGAGGAGCTGTTCGCACGCCCGGAGCATCCGTACACCTGGGGGCTGCTGGGGTCGATTCCACGGCTCGACCAGCCTTCAGATCAGGAGCTGGTGCCGATTCCCGGTCGGCCGCCGTCTTTGATCAACCGGCCATCGGGCTGCTCGTTCCATCCACGCTGCCCGTACGCCCGCGAGGCCCATTCCCGCGTCGATCCCGTGCTGGCGCCGGTCGCTGGGGCGAACCGCCACGAGGTGGCGTGCCTGCTTCCGTCCGAGGTGCGTCATGCCATCCGCGCCGAGCTCGACACCGGCGCGACCCCTGACGAAGTCAAACAGCGCATCGACCTCACCGATGTGCTCGATCCCGGCAGCGCCGCCGGTGCCGTGGCGGCCCAGGGGGCGTGATGGCAACGAACGCGACACCGCTCGTGCAGGTCACGGACCTCGTGAAGCGCTTTCCGATCAAGGCGGGACTGCTGAGCCGGGAGGTCGGTGCGGTGCACGCCGTCGACGGCGTGAGCTTCGAGGTGATGCAGGGCCAGACGCTCGGCCTCGTCGGCGAGTCGGGCTGCGGCAAGTCGACCACCGCGCGGCTCCTGCTGCGCCTGCTGGACCCGACCAGCGGCTCGATCAAGTTCGACGGCCAGGAGATCGCGACGATGGATGGCTCGTCGCTCAAGCCGCTTCGTCGCGACATGCAGATGATCTTCCAGGACCCCTACTCGTCGCTGAACCCGCGCAAGACCGTGGGATCGATCATCGGCGAGCCCTTCGAGATCCACCGCATCGAGCGCACCGACGACGACCGCAAGAAGCGGGTGAAGGACCTGATGGACATGGTCGGGCTCAACCCCGAGCACTACAACCGCTATCCGCACGAGTTCTCGGGCGGGCAGCGCCAGCGCATCGGCGTGGCGCGCGCGATTGCCGTGAAGCCGCGCCTGCTCGTGGCCGACGAACCGGTCTCCGCGCTGGACGTGTCGATCCAGGCACAGATCATCAACCTGTTGGCGGAGCTCAAGCGCGAGCTGGGGCTCACGCTCATCTTCATCGCGCACGACCTGTCGGTGGTGCGCCACGTGTGCGACCGCATCGCCGTGATGTACCTGGGCAAGATCATGGAGGTCGCCAAGTCCGACGACCTCGTGCAGGGGCCCCGCCACCCGTACTCCAGCGCCCTGCTGTCGGCCATTCCGGTGCCCGACCCGGTGCTCGCCCGCACCCGGGTGCGGCAGGTGCTCGTAGGCGACGTGCCGTCACCGACCAACCCGCCCCCGGGCTGCCGCTTCCACACGCGCTGCGACCGCGCTCGGGCGGTGGCCGCGACGCTGCCGGTCGACGATCCCCAGGCCGAGCGTCCCGTGGTGCCGCCGAACTGTTCGGGTGAGATCCCGCCCCTGGACCCGGTGGCGGGGGAGGACGCGCACACCTGCGCCTGCTGGTATCCGCTCACGCGCGAGGCGTCGGCGGGAATCGAGATCACCGCGACCAGCTGAGCCGGTGGCGCCTGGGTTCGGGCGACCGACCAGCCGGCCGCCGTGCCGTCAGGCCGTCAGCAGTGTGTCGAGCTCGCCGGCGCGCTCCAGCGCCGAGAGCTGATCCCAGCCACCGATCGGGTTCCCGTCGATGATGATCTGCGGGACGGTGCGTCGCCCGGTGAGTTCGGCAATGTGGTTGCGCGCATCGTGATCGTCCAGAGCGATGAAGATCTCTTCGAAGGCGACGCCCTTCTGCGTGAGGAGCGCCTTGGCGCGTGAGCAGTAGGGGCAGCGGTCACTCGTGTACATGGTGATCTGGGCCATACCCCTGAGGGTATCAAAGCACGGCCAATGCCCGCCGTCCCGCAGTGCTGCCAAACTCCCTTCGTGTACGAGACCGAGGCCATCGTCCTGCGCAGCATCAAGTACGGCGAGGCCGACAGCGTCCTGACGCTCTACACCCAGGCGCGCGGCCGTGTTTCGGCCATCGCGAAGGGCACTCGGAAGTCGACGTCAAAGCTGGGCGGCCGCCTGCAGCCCGCCATGCGCGTGCATCTGGGGTTGCACGAGGGCAGGGGGGAAATGCAGACGGTCCGCCACGCACAGGTGGTGGAGACGCACGCGGGCCTGTGGGTGGAGGGCTATCGCCTGCGCGCGGCGAGCTCGGTGCTCGAGGCGGCCATGCGCGTGCTCGTGGAAGGGGAGGCCAACCAGGGCGCCTACAACCTGCTGTGCCGTGGCCTCGCCCTGCTGGCACGAGCTGCGCCGACCGCGCTGCCACCGCGCCATGATCCGATCGTGCTGGGCGTGCACGCCAAGCTGCTCGTCGTGGCGGGGCTGCTGCCGCGACTTGGCAGCTGCGCGCGCTGCGGTTCCGCCGGGCCGCTCGTATCGTTCTCGGCCGAGCAGGGCGGGGCGCTCTGCGAGGCGTGCCAGACCCACGGCGAGCCGGTCGACGCCGACGTGTTCGCGGCCGTCGCGACCCTCATCGGTGCGCCACTGGCCGAGCTCGGCCAACCGTTCTCGCGCACGGCGGCGGACGGCGTCGAGCGCCTGATCGCGCTGGTCTTTCGCGAGTACCTGGGGGTCGTGCTGCGGTCGAACGCGCCGCTCTAGCTCGCGTCCGGGGGGTCCAGCGCGCCCGCCACGTCGGCCGGCGGCGCCCAGACGAGGTTCGCGACATCGGCGAAGCCCCGGTCGGCGCTGACGAGCGCCACGCCGTGGTGGATGGCGAGGGCCGCGATGAGCGCGTCGTTCGCGCCGATGCGGGGGTGCGTCGCAAAGAGCTCCAGCGCCTGCCGGCGCACCTCGTCGTTCGACGTCAGGACGCCGGTCGTGCCGGCCAGGAGGTTGCTCATCAATACCGCGACCTCGCCTCTCGGCGAGCGTTTCGCGCGCACGTGCAGCACCTCGCTGATGACGATGTCGGCGAGGAACCCCGTCACCCGTCCGGTCGCGACCGCGGTGACGATCCGCCGGCAGGGATCGCGCAGCTCGTGGGCCGTGCCGAACGCATAGAGCGGCACGTTCGAGTCGAGCAGGATCACGAGGACATGAGCTCGTCGATCTCGCGCTCGAGGTCGGCGACCTCTGCCGGCATCGGAACGGCCGGGGCCCTCAGGAGTTCGATGAGCGCCGCGAGACTCGTGATGCGGTCCGCCGGAGTGATCGCCGTGTCGATCGCCCGCCGAACGACCTCTGCGACGGAGACGCCTTGCCGGGCGGCGAGCGCGGCGAGGCGGGTGTGCTCCTCAGGCTCGATCAGAACCTGCAAGCGATGGGACTTCATGCACATGACGTTAGCATGTGCACCTTGCTTCAGCGCGCCGCTGCGGTCGAATGGCCCTCGCGCAGGGTCCGCCCGGCCTCTTGACGCTCGGTAGACTTCACGGGCGCGAGGCCGTCGACCCGGGGGTGCTGTGGCGGGACCGAGTTTCCAGGACGTCATCACGAACCTGAATGCCTACTGGGCATCCCGCGGTTGCGTGCTCATGACGCCTTACCACACCGAGGTTGGCGCGGGCACGTTCAACCCGGCGACCCTGCTGCGCAGCCTGGGTACCGATGCGTGGAGCTGCGCGTACGTCGAGCCATCCATCCGGCCGACCGACGGCCGCTACGGCGAGAACCCCTTTCGGCTGCAGCACTACTTCCAGTACCAGGTGCTGCTGAAGCCCTCGCCCGACGACGTGCAGGACCTCTATCTGGGGTCGCTCACCGCGCTCGGCATCAACCCGGCCGAGCACGACATCCGCTTCGTGGAGGACGACTGGGAGGGCCCGACGCTCGGCGCCTGGGGCCTGGGCTGGGAGGTGTGGATGGACGGGATGGAGATCACCCAGTTCACCTACTTCCAGCAGGCCGGCGGCATCGACCTGACGCCGATCAGTGCCGAGCTCACCTACGGGCTCGAGCGCATCGCCATGTACCTGCAGGGCGTGGGATCGGTCTACGAGCTGGAGTGGGCCCATGGCGTGAGCTACGGCGACGTCTACCTCGAGAACG
>WBZQ01000791.1_pt1 | contig 23452 bp, 16 predicted proteins | sample 5204251 | NCBI WGS metagenome assembly WBZQ01 (sample SAMN12412402, study PRJNA552823) | activated sludge metagenome | isolation source: activated sludge from nitrification reactor of wastewater treatment plant... | place: USA: Virginia | collected 2017-09
CATTATTTTTTATTTATATATAAAATAAATTAAGAATATAATAGATTTAATGGATCAAAACAAAAAAACAATTAATTCAAAAAGAAAACATCACCACCACAATTCGTTTTAAAAATTTGATGTTGTAATTTTTTAAGTCTTTTAATATTTTTAGGTGACGGCAATCGCTTGAAAATCAATGTTTTACAAGGGCAACTCTAACTACTTTGGAACAAACCATAACTCTTTTGGATGCAAGGCTAACCTTTTTGGGACTTTTTCTAACCGAATTGGGACAATGCTGTAACTCTTTTGGAAGCAAGTGTAACTGAATTGCTTCGAGCCTGATGCAGCGCCTAAAACCGGGCGTTTGCGCCAAATATCTGGTGCTTGTAGGTTTTTTGCCCTCTGCGATTAACGGCTTGATGAGCTGTTATTCCCCCTGAATTGAATGTAGCCCTCAATCTTCATGCACAACTATAACCGTTTTGTAAGAAAAACTATAACCTATTTGGGGGATAACTATAACTGTTTTGGAATGAACGCAAGGTGCCATTTTAAAAAGTAACCATTTTGGAATATAAACACGCCATATTATAACTATTTTGGAACGAATCACCAATGAGACCTATCAAAGTATAACCCTTTTGGGACAAAAAATAGCGACCAGCCAGCCAAACATAACCACTTTGGAGTGAATTTCCGATCTACTGGCTTCAATTAGCCCCTTATTGTAACTCCTTTGGAAGAAATCGCCGAAAAAATGGCTGTTGTCCCTCCAAATATAACTACATTGGAAAAAAATACCTTCCAATGTAGTTACATATTGCGCCAAACCAGTACGTTAGCTGCCGCTATCCGGGCAAGCATTCCAAAACGGGTATAGTTATGGCCAAATACACCAGGAAAAATCAGGGCATTGTCGTAATCAAAAAGTCCAACCAGTTGATCGAGGCGCGGTATAAATTCGACGTGTGGGAAACCCGCATCTTCCTCTCCGTGCTCTCCAACATCAAACGTGACGACGAAGATTTTAAAGTGTACCGCATCTGGTATCGAGAGGTCATTAAGTCTTTCGGTCTTCGTTCCGGCCAGTCCTACGCCTTCCTGCGCGATGCCGCGCGCAGCCTTATCCGCAAGGTATTCAACATCAGCAACGAGGACAACGGATTCCAGCGTGAGACCGAATATCACATCATCCGCAGCATCAACTACCTCACCGAAGGCGAGCAGGGCCGCAGCGGCACTGAGTCCCAGGAGTACATAGACATCACCATTGACCCTGACATGAAGCCCCTGTTGTTGCAACTCAAAAGCAACTTCACGGCCTACGACTTGCGCAACATCGTCAAACTCGGCGCTTACCCCGTCCGCGTGTACGAATTGTTGAAACAATACGAAAGCATCGGCGAACGCACCCTCGAATTCGAAGAAATGAAGCGAATGTTCGAACTCACCACTGAGTACCCGCACTTCGCCAACTTCTACCAAAAAATCATCCAGCCCGCCGTAGAGGACATCAACCTGCACACCGACCTCAGTGTCTCTGAAATCATCAAGGAAAAAGAAGGCAAGCGGGTCGTAGCCCTTCGATTCCGTTTCCACCGTAAAAGCGACGATGAGCTGCGCCGGATGCGCGGCGAAGAGCCGAAAGCGGCAATTCTCCCACAATTGCCGTTTCCCGATTTCTCCAACAACCCTGCCGCCATCGCCGCCGAGGCATCCGAACCTTCGTCGGTGGACCTGATTTTTACCAAATACCAGGAAGAAGTGGTGCAGGGCTTCGGGGTCACCCCGACTGCTTTCCTGTCCCTGCTCACCTCTGCGACGGAGGAGCAAGTCGCCCAGGCTGTCCGGGTCACACGCCGCGCCAAAAACGCCCAGCAATTGAAAAATGTGGCAGGCTTCTTCATCGAAGCCCTGCGCAACGGCTACACCGACGAGCAAGAAGAAACCGGCAAAAAGAAACGCAGCGACGCCGAGAAGTCGGCCAAGAAACTCCAAGAACTGCTCGAACAACTCGCCGACCTCGAAGCCGAGCGCCGCGCAGCCGCCAACGAAGTCATCCGCGAACTGACCAACGCCGACGCTTTCCTTGCCGGCGAGGCGGTCTCCAAAATCATGTCCAACACCCCCGTCCGCCAGTCGCTCGAAGCTCAAACCGGCCTAACCCTCGATGCCGAGCTTCCGATGGACACCTGGCGCGAAAACAAACCCATGCGCCATGCGGTCATCCACCAGATCGAAGCCATGAAGCCCGAGGCTTTTAAGGAAGTCAAGGCAAAGTACGACGGCCCGCTGTTGAAGTTGCGGCAGGCGGTGGAGGCCTTGCAGAGAGGGTAGGGTGGGGGAGTAGGCAAAGAATTTTTTACAAAAAATAATTTAATAAGAACATGAATAATCCAAATTTGGCGTAATTTTGAAAATTATTTTCAATAATAAACAGAATCGGGAAAATGATACTCGAATTTGCAGTAGAAAATTTTCGCTCCATCAAAAATCGCCAGGTTTTCTCTTTGATCGCGGAATCTTCCAAAATCAAGGGCGAAAATGTTTTTGAAGTTAGTCTCCCGAATGGCGGTTCTGTCCGTCTGTTGAAAACTGCCCTGATTTATGGTGCCAACGCTTCGGGAAAAAGCAACTTCATTAAGGCCCTGGGTAACTTGATTCAAATGATAAGCCGCCGGATTTCCGGCGCCGGCCGTCCCATAAGAAGCTACAATCCTTTTCTCTTCTCCACAAATACAGTCGCCGAGCCGACCGTTTTTGAACTGACATTTGTATTTGAGGAAGTGAAGTATCGGTACAAAGTCGCTTTCAACCTTACACAGATTTTAGAAGAAGAATTGGTTTTTTCACCGAAAGGCCAAACCCAACGCATTTTCGAGCGTCACGGTGGGCCGCAAGATTTGTTGCATAAAATAAAACTGGGAAAAAACTTCGGCAACAAAGAAATTGAAGTATTCAATAATCAGTTGGCGCTGAACAAATTCGGCACTGATACGCCCCATGAGTTGCTGACCAAGGTATATGTATATTTTAATTCCATTGATGTCAGCAATGCGGTGCGAGGAGCTTCCAACAATGTGCAGGTGCGCCAGGTTTCTCAGACCCTCTCCGAATCCGACCATCAGCCGATATTAAAAAGGCTGGAAAAATTAATCAGGGTGGCCGATACAAAAATTGATGGTCTTGAACTTTTGCAGTCGGAGGAGCGGGAACCGCTCGTTGGAAGAAATGGAGAAACAGTACGTAAAACGCTGGGAAGCACCCGCTTGAACACCATGGTCTATGGCGTCCATAAAGTATATGACGCCGGTCAAGAAGTTGGAGATGAAAGGCTGCCCTTTGATGAAGAATCGGAAGGCACAAGAGCGCTTTTTTGGCGTGGCGGGCTTATTCTTGAAAAACTGGAACAAGGTGGTGTCCTGGTGTTCGACGAACTCGACAACAGTCTCCACCCGAAATTGGTAAAATTCCTCGTGCAACTTTTCTCCAATTCGCGTTCCAACCCCAATCATGCACAACTGATTTTTGCTACGCACGAGGTTACCCTGTTGGATCGGGATATGTTCCGAACCGACCAGATTTGGTTTACCGAAAAAAATCAATACGGAGAGACCGAATTATTCTCCGCCCAGGATTTCGACGGTGTGCGGGAAGATGTGCCATTTGACAAATGGTACATGGCTGGAAAATTCGGTGGATTGCCTAAAATCGAAGACATCGAATCCATTTTCAACCATGAGTAGAAAAGCCCGCACGCTTCGAAGGAATATGCTCGTCGTCTGTGAAGGCTCGGTGACCGAACCGGAATATTTTGCCGTGTTGAGAAGGATAGCCCTTGAAAATGAGGTGTGGGAGGAAATAGAAATACGGCCAAAACCCCGTAGCGATGTGGAACAAGAAGATACAACGCCTCCGCACAAATCGCCGCGACAAAAACGACAGTTGAAAGTAGTACCACTTCCCGAAGAAGCCGACGAAATTGAGCGACAGTACACTTGGAGACAGACCCCGGCCAATTTTGTAAAAGAAGCCCGTGACGGGCTTAAAGATGATACTTTTGAAGAAGCATGGGCTGTTTTTGACCGGAACGGCCACCCCGCTCATGGTCACGCTTTCAGTCTTGCCCGCGAGCCGGTCAATGGCAAAACAGTCAATATTGCTTTTTCCAGTATCGCCTTTGAGCATTGGATACTACTGCATTTTGAGCGAAATGCTACTGAATTTGTCAAATCGGAATGTAAAGACCAGGAGGGGCACTATTTAGAATGTGGCTCAGGTCTCCATGCCGACGATTGCTGGGGCGTTCGCTGTGTGTCAGGGTACTTACGAGTTAACCAGTACCTGACGGGCTCCACAAAAATCCGCAATGATGATTTTCAAGATTTTTTCAACCGCTTGGTCGAAGCTGAATATCGGGAAAAAGCGTACGAAAATGCCGCATGGCTTCGGTACACCGTACCGCACAACGAGATTGAACCTTATCTGAGCAACCCATACACCAATGTGGATGCCTTGGTCAAACGGCTGCTTGGCGAAGATCACCAAACAATTGATTGGGCCAATCTGGGTCAAACAATTGAGTGGCAATCACTTCAAATTCAAGTTGATGCAGAGAACGATTCTTTTAAACTGACGATTGAGAATATGGGACCTGTAACCAGATTGCTCAATGGGTATGATATTGGGGTTTTCTCAAAAAGAAATGAGCAGACAGAAGAATGGCGACCCGTCGAAACAACAAACGGGGTAATCAATGCGGGGGCAACCAAAAGTTATTATCTCGAACCTGCCGACGACTTTCAAGCTTTCGCCCTCGAAATCAAAACGGGCAATCATCGGTTGTTGTTTGAGATATGAGTTTGATTTAAATAATATGAAAAGTGAAGCACTTCTAAAATTCATCGACAGCGGCGAAACCAATATACAGGATGGCGAAGAAATGCCCGTGCCCTTCACCATCGCCGAGGAACTGGACGCCCGCGAGTTCCGACAGTTCTACGAAGAAAAGTACCAAAACCCGCTCGACGAGGCCGACTTGCCCCGGCTGCTCACCAACCTCCGCCTGGCCGACGGCGACCGCTTCAACGTGGCAGGCACCCTGCTCTTTGCCAAACACCCCGAAAAAGTTGTCCCGCAATTTTTCATCTCCGCGGTCTGGTTTGCCGGAACCGATATCGCCGGGGAAAAATACCACGGCAGTGAAGACATCCGCGGCACGCTCCCCCAACTCTACCAGCGCGGCCTCGACTTCATAAAACGCGCCCTCAACCGCCCCCAAAACGGAAAAGACTTCAACACCCTCGGCGACCTCGAAATCCCCGAAGTCGTCTTGAAAGAGTTGCTGGTCAACGCCCTCATCCACCGCGACTATTTCATCCGCGACAGCATCAAAATTTTCGTGTTCGACGATCGCGTCGAAATCCGCAGCCCCGGAAAACTGCCCAACAACCTCACCGAAGCCCAAATACGCGCAGGCATCCGCCGCTCCCGCAACACCATCCTGGCTTCCCTGGCGCCCGACGTGCTGCCTTACCGGGGCATCGGCAGCGGCATTTTGCGCTCTTTGAAGGCCTGGCCGCATATCGAATTTGTGAATAACAGGGAAGGGGAGGAGTTTAGGGTGGTGATCAGGAGACCAGTACCTGCAAAGAAATAACCGAAGCAAAACCAGCAATTTATGTCACTTGTAAAGCCGTATTTCCGCATTATTCGACCCCGGTTGGATGGCAGTTATGCTCAAAACGTCAATAATTTTTACGCTACTGATGTAGAATATGCTTCCGACAGAATCCAATTGATTTGCGCTTTTGATTTACTGGTAGAAGATTTGAGGAAGATATTCAGTTTTATCGAACCAACAGACTCAAATAAAACTGCTTACTCACATCGAAATTATGAGCTCCTGCTTCGAGCTTGCACAGAGTTTGAAACCAACTGCCAAGCCGTTCTATTTGCCAATGGTTGTACGGTTCCTGTTTCTGGGCGTTATTTTACTATTCGAGATTACCACAAACTGAATCGGGCGATGCGCCTGAGCGAGTATTTGATAATGCTAAATCTTTGGTCACCGGTACCAAGGATATTTGCCCCGCTGGATGAGTGGGGTAGCGGCACTTCGCTCTCTTGGTACACGGATTACAATACCGTCAAGCATGACCGAAACAAAAATTTTCCCCAAGCAAGTTTGGAAAATGTCGTCAAAGCGGTCGCAGGTGTGTTCGTTATTCTTTATGCCCAGTTCAATTTCCTAACCTTCAATGCACAGCATAAATGGGGGATGTTGGGGAAGGATGATGAAACTGATTTTGAGTATGACTCAGGCTCTCTTTTCGCGATAAAAGCACCAATCAGTTGGCTTCCCGATGAACGTTACGATTTTGACTGGAAGACATTGAAAATGTCGGCTGACCCAATTGCCCAATATCCGTTTTGAGTCTGCGAGTAAATTAACGCAAATCTACTCACGGCTCCGCCGGCCAGCCCTTCCCGCCGCGTCCCGCTGACGCGGGGGCGTCGGTCGCGCAGGCCACATCGTGGTCGCGCCGGGCGAAAAACGCTCACTTCGCCCGACCGGGGTCTGCCCCTGCGCGATAGCGCAAAGGCAGACCCCGGCGCTTGACGGGTGAAAGGGAAAACCTCAATCCATGTTTGGAAAAAAACAATAATGGTTAAGCCGCCCGTCTCCATGCCCAATACGCCAACTCCTCCGCCGTCACCCGGCTACCGTGGGCCGTTTCAGGCCCTATCCATACCTTGCCATTAATCAACCAGGCCTCGTAGTAGGTCATCCATTTAAGGGTTAGCGGAATGATTTCCCGCGCCATCGAAAATCGCTTTCGATACCCGATATGGGCCGGGTCATACAGACATAGGTGACCGTCGGCATATATGTGTATATCGGCATGGGGCAGAATGGCCGGTTCAAGAATGAACACTAACGGCGCCACATTGGGCTTGTAAAAAGCCCCGATTCGATACGACTGGCGGTAGGCCGGGCCGCTCACCCGCATATCAACGGACAGCATTCCGTTTACACGTTGAACTTTTGCTTTGGGATAACATACTTTCAGGTCCGTTTCCTGAATCATCAAGTCCATGCGCTTCTCGCGGACGCTGTAAAATGGCTGGTCACTTACCATCGCTGTAAAAAGAATTGTTTGGAACCGGAATTGAGGTTGACTTTGCCGTGATTTGGCCTCCCGGCGTGACGAATGCCTTGCCGTTACCCCCTTCCAGCACCCTGATTTGTTCGCCCAAATGTCTCAGTTGTTCGTTTGGAGCCACGGCCAATCCCCAACCTGCCCGCGCTGCATCAATCAGGAGTGTTCCGTCCGGTTGCAACTGCGCCGCTTCTTTCCCCACCGCTTTCAAGTAGGCTGCCCAATGGAAATGGTATTGGGTGTAATTGAAGTCTTTCGCTTGAAAAATATACCGTTTCTCGGGATCCGGATCCGCTTTGCAGAAAGACAGGGTTTGGTCTCCCATTCGGTCGCGCATATTTTGCCCCAGAACGATACCATTTGAAGTGGCGGTTTTTTGCATTTTGGCTGCCAGGCTGGTATGGAGGCTGGTTGTAGAAAGTTCGCCGCAATCCACCGTTCCGTGCAGGCCCCAAAGTACATCGTCGGCTTCGCCGAAGTCAATCCCGATGCGGGTGTAAACCTTTTCCAGGCCATATTCTTGAAAAATGGCGGGGAGTTCGTTCTGCATGAAATGGCAGAATATCGTGGCGCCGTGCAGCGCATCCATCACGGCCTGTCTTTCCGATAAACGCTTTCCCCCGAAGTAACAAAAAACGCCGTCGAACATGATTCGCTGAGTGTAACCTCCAAAGAGCGAAAAAGTATGGGTTGCTGCCCGCACGACGATGTTGACGACACCATGAACCTGCTCTTTGGTCAAACGTTTGAACATATTCGTCGAACCCTTCACGTCCACAAAAAGCGAAACGATGTAATGTTCTTCGGTCATGTGTTCAGATTGTTTCAAATACGCAAAATCCGGGTGTGGCACCAATACCGGACGTTGGTAAGACCGGATGCCGAACAGATTCGCGATTCCTTGTAAAGGCATTTGCAGATTATCGATTCTGACTAAGCCCTCGTTGATACTCCTGAGCATTTCCCGTTCGGGAAAGCCACCAATGTGCGGATAACTGCGCTTTTCAGTGTCTATGCCGAGATTCAGCACGTTTCGGAGTTCTTCCAGGTAGGGTTGGTAGAGCTTCATTTATTTCAAATTGATGATTAATGCGATGGAGGCGAGAATGAGCACGGCGTACGAGACGAAAAGCAGGTAAGTCGCCCTCCTCAATAACCTGAATTTGTGTGCCAGCCCCTTTGACAGAAGATATACCTGGCGCTGCAAGTCAGTTGTGATGTCGGCGTCTTGTTGTGCTGAAAATTTGCGCTGAAAATTCGCCTCTGTCAGGCTGGAAATATCGCCGAAGAAAACAAGCGAGTTAGACCCCGACTTTTGGTAAGGCAATAAGGCCCAGGACGTAAAAAAAAGCGAGGCGGCCCATAAGAGGCACAGGGCGATTCCAAAGAATTTTAACCAACCTGTCCAGGTGACGTCGTCTTGAAATGCGGTGTAAAATGCCGCGATTCCGCCAATGCTGAACGTGTTGATAACCAGCATCGCATTGCCTTTGTTGTTTACGGAATCGTAGTAATGGTCAAACCGCTCAATTAGAAATTTCAGATGTTCGTTTTTGTCTGGCATGTTTTGATGAAAATTGCCTGCTCTCCCCATGCGGTGATTGGAAGGATAGGCGAAAACCTTCCGTGGATTAAAATAGAATCAATTTTTTGTTTCAAAAAATATGCCAGCACAAAAACAATCTATTTCATTTTACTACGCCAATAAAATCCTGCCAAGTTGTCGTTTATGAGTCTGAAATGACTGACAGAATCTGTGGGTTTGTCAGATACAATGGGTGGGCAAAAGGCATAGAAATTGGTGAAAACGGACGTTCCGAGGTGCTGAATGCCATTTTGCTCCTCACGGCTCCGCCGGCCAGCCCTGCACTGCCGCGTCCCGCTAACGCGGGGGCGGCGCTTGGGCAGGCCACATCCCGGTCATGCTTTGGCCTTTGAGCACTCACTTCGCTTGGCCGGGGTCTGCCCCTGCGCAATAAGCACAAAGGCAGACCCCGGCAGTTGACGGATAATCCCGGACCAACGAGATCGCGGTCAAACTCAGAAATACGAACTCACGCCCAACTGCCAACCCGCTATCCGCGCGGGCGGATTGCCCAAAATGTCGCGCGGACAGGACTGCGCCAGAATGTGGGCGCATTCGAGGTGGTGCCAAGCCTGTGGCAGGTTCTGCTGCGCGAACTCGGTTTTGTACAAATCCAGTTCTTGTCGGTAGTGTTTTTTGATGCCTTGCGGCATGGTTCAGTACAGTTTCATTGTTGTAAAATCTAATTAAATTTCATCCGCTGCACCCGCACCGCGTTCAAAATCGCCAGCAACGCCACGCCCACATCCGCAAACACGGCCTCCCACATTGTCGCCAGGCCACCCGCGCCGAGTATCAGCACGATGACCTTGACCCCGAAGGCCAAGGCAATATTTTGCCACACTACGCGCTTCGTGGCCCTGCCGATCCTGATAGCCGTCGCTACTTTGGAAGGCTGGTCAGTCTGAATAACCACGTCGGCGGTCTCGATGGCCGCGTCCGAGCCGAGGCCGCCCATGGCGATGCCCACATCCGAGACCGCCAACACAGGCGCGTCATTGATGCCATCGCCCACGAAGGCGATAACGCGGGCGGGGTTGTCGCGTTTCAGGGCTTCTACTTTTTCTACTTTCCCTTCCGGCAGCAAATCGCCAAAACCTTGCTCGATGCCGAGCGTGGCGATGACCTTCTGTACCACCGCGTCCTTGTCGCCCGAAAGCATCACCAATTCGCGTACCCCGGCGCGATGGAGCTCGGACACCGTCTGCTGCGCATCGGGTTTGATTTCGTCAGCGATGGTGATGAGGCCGGCGTATTGCCCGCCGACGGTCGCCACCGCAATCGTATCCACCTCCGAGTCAAGTTCGGCAGGGTAGGGGATGTTGAATTTTTGCAGCAGTTTGGTGTTGCCCACCAGCACAGCCTTGCCGTCCACCGTGCCGCTCAGCCCGTGCCCGGCGATTTCCTGCACATCGGCGACGACGGCTTTTCGCCAATCAATATCCAGTTCGTCGGCGTGAGCAATCAGGGCTTTTCCGACCGGGTGTGTGGAGTGCTGTTCGAGCGCGGCAGCGAGCCGCAGCAATTCGTTTTTCAACAAAAAGGATTCGCTTTCCACGTTTTGCACCTTGAACACGCCGCGCGTCAGTGTCCCGGTTTTGTCCATCACAACCGTGTTCACCTTGGTCATCAGGTCGAGAAAATTCGAGCCTTTGAACAAAATCCCGTTGCGCGAAGCCGCCCCGATGCCGCCGAAATAGCCCAGCGGAATCGAAATCACCAGCGCGCAGGGGCAGGAAATGACTAAGAAAATCAGCGCGCGGTACAACCAGGTCTCGAACGAATAATCCGGCACAACAAAGTAGGGCACTACGACCAGCAGCGCGGCCAACACCACCACGATCGGCGTATAGACCTTGGCAAACTTGCGGATAAACAATTCCGTCGGGGCTTTGCGGGCAGTGGCGTTTTGCACCATTTCGAGGATACGGGCGATGCTGCTCTCGCCGAATGGTTTTGTCACGCGGATTTCCACCACGCTGTCGAGGCTGACCATGCCCGCCAGCGCCGGTTCGCTCGCCATGAGGGTGCGGGGTTTGCTCTCGCCCGTCAGCGCGGCGGTATCAAAACTGCCCTGTGCGCTCAGCAGTACGCCATCGAGCGGCACCCGGTCGCCGGGACGGACGCGGATGGTATCGCCCACCTGCACGGTGTCGGGTTTGGCGCCTACGAAATTGCCGTCGCGCAGCACGATAGCCCAGTCGGGCCTTACGTCGAGCAGGGCTTTGATGTTGCCCTTGGCGCGGCGCACCGCCGCCGTCTGGAACAATTCGCCCACCGCGTAAAATAGCATCACCGCTACGCCTTCCGGGTATTCGCCGATGGCGAAGGCGCCCACCGTGGCAATGCTCATCAGCAGGAATTCGGTGAAAAATTCGCTTTTACCGATGGCCTGCACGGCTTCTTTCAACACCGGCAAGCCAACGGGCAAGTAGGCTGCCAGATACCAGATCAGGCGCGGCCAGCCTTTAAAAAACTCCGGCTGGATGTACTCGTCCAGCGCGATGCCGCCGAGCAGCAGCACAAAACTGACGATGGCGGGCAGGTATTCGCGCCAAGGGCTGTGCTCCGCGCCGCCTTCGTGGTCATGGTCATGCCCGTCGTCGTCCGAGTGGGGCAGGGGAGGCGGCGGGCCGGTTTTGGCCTGAATTTTTTCTTCGAGGGTGCAGCAGGTCATGCGGCCTTGGGCGTCGTAGGTGTGGAGGTGGGGGGTGATTTCTTTTTGCATAATTCAAATCGAATGAGTAGCCGCCCGAAAACAACACTCGTCCTCCGGGCAGGCTGCTGGATGTTAAAAAAACTACTTTTCAGCCTCTTTATTGAAGCCCGGTTGAGTCCTTCGCCCGGTTCAAATCCTCCAATCTTACCTCCTTTTGCTTCAAGTCCATGTGGCACACCGGGCACTCGCCCGACTGACCGTACATTTTCCCCTTTTCACAATCCATCGGGCAGACGTAAACATGGGTGTAGTTTAGGTCGTGTTTCAAATGATTGGGTGGACCGCTTTCGCAGGAAGCGAGCGCGCAACCGAGCAGGAGAAAAGCGAAAATCAATTTCATGGCATCGTCATTTTTTGAATTGAAAGTAGAGCCTGTGTCACCGTCTCACCAAGACTTTCTGCACCTGCCGCCCTTGCGGGCTGTGCAGCGTCACGAAATACGTCCCCGGTTCAAGTAAATCTGCCCGAAAGAAATGTTTGGACTCTCCTGCCGGAAGTTTGCCATTGAACACGCTCGCCACCGTGCGGCCCAGCACATCGGTGATTTCGATGCTCACCGCGGCGCCGTTTTCACTGAAAACCGGCACACAAGTAATCGCGTTGGCCGGGTTTGGGAAAATGCGGAGCAATCGGGGTGCATCTATCGCCTCGTCCGTGCCGACGCTCAGCCGAATGTCAAAATCAAAATAACCCTCCGGCGCAGGCAACGGCCTCACTTGTTGTTTGCCGGAGTTCGCCGTCGCGTGGAGGTAATAGCGTACCGTGGAGCCGTAGGGCTGTTGCGGAATCCAGCCAGTCCACAGATGAGTTGCCGGGTCAGTCAGCGTCATCGGCACAGACTGGTAGCCGCTTGCGGTGTCGGTCGTGTAAAATACCTCGGCCCCGGCGATGCCGCCGCGATGCCGTATCCACGCTTTGACCTCGTAAGCGGGCGGGTTGGTGTCCACAAAACTTTCTACTTGTTTGTGCTGAATTAGCAAAGGGTCTGACACGCCCACTTCTTTGACGATGCAGTGAATCGCGCCACCGAGCGGGATGATAGTGTTGCAGTTGATGCCTGTGATATTGTAGCCCGGCATATTTTCCTGCCAAATGCGGACGGCGGTGGTGTCGTATTGCGCTTCATACTGCGGCAGCAGCACGGTTTTGTTCACGATAAATGAATTGACGAAGGTGCGCAACGGTGCGCCCTGACTCGGATATACGCCTCCATCGGGAGGCATCGGGATGCGCACCACTTTGTAGGGCGTACCAAACGGCGTAGTGAAATTGACGAGCAGGTACTGGATGTTTGCCTCGATTTGGTCGCGGTCAATCACCCCCTCCGGGTACTCGCCCACGAGCAGGGTTTCCTCGTTGAGCAGTTTCATGTGCATATCAATGTGGTGGATGCCGTCGTAAGGCAGCACGTCGAATTTCACATAGCGGTCAATGCCGTAGAAGCGGCGCATGATGCTGTCAACGCCTTCCTCGGTGTGGTTGCTCGTGCCCCACATATTGTTGATGCCGTTTTCTTCCAACACGAGTTTGCTCGAAAAATTCGTCCCCATGCCGTCCGAAAAGTTGTTGCCGCCGGGGTGTGTCAAGTCGTAAGGCGCGACGGTGGTGGAATAGACGGGGTAGCCGAAATACGCGCCCACGACGCTCGGAATCGTGTCGTCCTTCGGGCGCGGGCGGTTGTAAATCCAGTCCACCAGCGCCAGCGAATCCACCCCGTTGAGGTAAATCGGGTTTGCGCCGTAGTCCCGAATCCAGATGCTGTTGTACGGGGCGACTTTGAACTCGACGTTGCCACCTGTCTGCCAGTCCACACCGTAGCCGCTTAATTCTGACTGGCAAGTGTTGATGTCGTTGGTGATGACCAGCACCCGGCACTCGTTTTTGGCCGCGTTGACGATTTGCGCCAATATGGGTTTGAAACTTGTCCATGTGACCACGACGGCCTGCATTTCTTCCCATTCGGCCATAGCCCGCACCGGCGCGTCGGGCGGGTCGGTGATACCGGGGCCCTCGCCCGGCGCGGGTTTGTTGGCCGAAAGCCAGTCGAGTTCTTCGGCGGAAAAACCTCTGGGGAGCGGGTCGTTTTGGGATTGAGCAGCTGGGCTCAGCGCCAGCAGTAAAAAGAGTGAGTAGAGAATCTTTTTCATAACATCGAATTTTATTGATGAAAAAGGAAGTGATTTCTGAAATGGCAGCCCCCCCCGAAAGGGCCCATGAAGAAGAAAAACTCCTCCCGGAAGGGCTGCCGGTACTGGATAACCCAATGACACAAACTACAATGCTCAGTGCGCGTGACCTTCTTCTCCTTGCGCCGCCGCCTTCGAAGCCGACAGCAGGTAAAATGCCCCTTTTGTCACCACGCGGCTGTTTGCCAAATCAAAATCCTCCGGTAGCAACACTTCGACCCAACCGCCGTCCACCACGCCGCGTTTTACTTCCACCATTCGGAAATGATGTTCCGCGTGCATTTCACTTTCTCCTTCGGCGTGGTTGTGTTCTTCTTTTTCGGCATCGTGGACCGCTTCACCTCTTTCATGTTCATGTGCCTCGGGTTTGGCGGGGCCTTCCGCTTCTTCCACGAAGATGTAATCCTTACCCTCACTGCTCACAAGGGCTAATTCAGGCAATGCAGCGACGGGGCTTGCGCCCGTTTCTACAGTTGCTTTGAAGTACATACCTGGCAACAATGCGGTGTCCTCCTTGTCCAAATGGCAGTGTACCCGGATGCTGCGGTCGGGGCTTATCTCGCGTCCAAAAAGGTAAATGGTTGCCGTGCGCTCCCTTGTTTCGTTAGCCAAGGTGAAGCGGACTTTTTGCCCGACTTTGAGTTTCAGAATGTCCTTCTCGAATACCGTCAGTTCGGCGTGCAAATGCTCCGTGTCGGCTATTTTGAACATTACTTCCGTGCTTCCGACATACTTTCCCGCATTCACGTTCACTTCCGTCACAAAGCCGTTTGTGGGCGAGTGAAGGCTGATTTCGCTCTGAAAATTATCGGGCGAGAGGCGGTCCGGGTCAATGCCGAGCAATTTGAGTCGTGCCCGTTGGCCGCCCATTTTGGCTTCCAGCCCTGCTATTTTGGCTTTTAGGGTTGTATATTCGGCTTTTGCGGCTTGCAGGGTTTTGCCCGCATTCACATTTTCGCGGGCGAGCTCCTCCTGTCGTTTGTACTCGGCCTCGGCGTATTCCAATTGGCCGTGCGCGGCGATGAGTTCTTGCCGGGTTTCGAGGTATGCCTGCTGTTCGGTGATGAATTCCGGGTTGTACAACACGGCGATTACTTCTCCTTTCCGTACCCGTGTGCCTTGCAGCAGGTCCGATTTTTTCAGGAAACCGGGCGCGGGCGCGCTGATGCTCACGAGGTTTTGCGGAGGCACATCGAGCACCCCGTTCACTTTTACCGTGCCGGAGAGCGGGCGGGTCTCCACCTTGCCGGTCTCGATGCCCGCGATTTTATATTGGTCGCTCGTGAGTGCCACTTCCAGAGCCTCGCCCTCATGGTGTTCGTGTTCTTCTGTTTTTGCTTCGCCTTCGGCTTTTTTACCCCCGCAGGCAGCCAGAAACAGAATGCCCCCGAGCGTCGCAGCGAATATGATATGATGCAGAAATTTCATTGTCTTTTTCTTTTAAAATGGTGTTGAGAAATATAGAAGCAGTCATGTCGGTCGAGTTATTTCCCGGCCAGCCATTCCATGCCAATGACTGCCTGATTGTAGGCATTGAGCGCGGCCAGATAGCCGAGCCTGATGTCGTTGGCCTGTGTGAGCGCCTGCGTATATTCCAGGTAGCCCACGTCGCCTGTGCGGAATGCTTTTTGAGCGTTGGTCAACAAGAGGTCGGCAGTAGGCAAGGCACTTTTTTCGTAGTATTCCAGCGTGGCACTTTGTTTTTCGTATTCCCGAAAAGCTTGCTGGTATTGCCCTTCGAGTTGGCGCGTCTGAGATTCCAGATTCGTCTGCGCGATTTGTTCGCCGATCCTGGCAGCCTCGACGCGACTTTTCTGTGCCTTCCGGAAAATGGGAATGGCAATGCCCACCTGCGCTACGTGGAAGCGGTCGCTGGAAGTATATCGCGGGTCAGCGCCGGGTTCGACCGAGTTAAGCGACTGGTTGAGATAACCGATACTGAAATCCGGCGCCAGGCGCGCTTTTTCTGCCCCGGTTGCCGCCTGGCTGAGCGCCACTTGTTGTTGTAACCAGGCGAGGCCAGGATTCCCGGTCGCGCCGCTCGTGAAATCTGGCAGCGACCTTTTGTCTAATCGGGAGTCGGCGGGAATGCTGACGAGCTGCGTGGCGTTGAGCAGCGTTTGCAGACGCACCTGGACGATTTGAATATCGGAAGCAACCTGAGCCAATTGGTTGCGGACTTCTCCGAGCTGCGCTTCGGCGGTGGCTTTTTCGAGCGCATTGGATTCGCCTGTGCGTAAGCGAACGTCGGCTGCCCGCACAAAGCCCGTCAACAGCGTGTCCTGGCTTAGGAGCAGGCGTTGTTTTTCCAACAAATAAGCCAACTCGTACCAGGATGAACGCACCTCGTAGGTCAGGTCATTGGTTGTGACGGTTAGTGATAGTTCGGCGGCACGAGTGTTTGCTTCTGCCAACGCGATTCCGGCTCTCCGGTTCCGAAAACCGGGAATTTCCTGCGTGACGCTGAAACCCTGGTCGAATTGATTGCTGTTGTACTGCCCCAGTTGCGCCCCAAAGTTCATTTTAGGCATTTCATAAGCCGCCCCGCGCAGCGTTTGTTGTAATTGAATCTGGTAAGTCCCGGACTTGATTTGCAAATTATTTGATTTGGCCTGCACGATGGCTTCGTCCAAGGTCAAAGGCATTTGTGCCGTTGCATTATTTGGGAAAAATGCCAATGCCAGCAGCGCCAATGATGCCACCACCGGCTTCATACCCTTGCCAAACCATTTTTCAAAATAAACGTACAAGCAGGGCAACACCAGCAGCGTGAGCAGCGTGGCCGAAATGAGCCCGCCGATGACCACCGTCGCCAATGGGCGCTGCACCTCCGCGCCATCGCCCATTGACAAAGCCATTGGCAAAAAACCGAGCGAAGCCACAGAAGCCGTCATAATGACCGGGCGCAAGCGGACGAACGTGCCCTTGCGCACCCGTTCGAGCACATTGGTCATGCCCTCCGCTTTGAGTTGGTTGAAATAACCGATGAGTACGATACCATTGAGCACCGCCACGCCGAACAACGCGATGAAGCCCACGCCCGCTGAAATCGAAAACGGCATACCCCGTATCGCCAGCGCTGCCACGCCGCCAATGGCCGACAGCGGCACGGCGGTGAAAATCAAAAAGGCTTGACTGACAGACCGGAAAGTAAAAAACAGCAAGGCAAAAATCAGCGCCAACGCCACCGGCACAGCCACCGAAAGCCGTGCCTTGGCTTCCCGCAGGTTCTCGAACTGCCCGCCGAAGGTGTAGGTGTAGCCGCTCGGCAGTTTGAATTTTTCCTGCAAAATGCCTTCGATTTCCTCCACCACGCTTTCTACGTCGCGCCCGCGCACGTTGAAGCCCACAAAAATCCGCCGTTGCCCGCTCTCCCGGCTCACCTGCGCCGGGGCTTCTTTGTACTCAATGGTTGCCACTTGGCTGAGCGGTACTTTCTGACCGTCAGGCGTGGGGATGTAAAGATTATCAAGGTTGGCCAAGTCGGTTCGCAGGCTGCGTTCGAGGCGCACCACCAGGTCGAATCGCTTTTCCCCTTCGTACACCACACCCGCGGTGCTGCCCGCGTAAGCCGTTTTGACAATCATATTGATGTCGGCCACGTTCAGACCGAATTGAGCCAGCCGGTCGCGGTCGTAAGTGACTTGAATCTGTGGCAGGCCGCGCACTTTTTCCAGCGTCGGCTCGGTCACGCCTTCCACCGGGGCAATAAGTTGGGCGACTTTGGCGGCTTGGTCAGCCAATACGTCGAGGTCGTCGCCGAAGATTTTGATGGCCACATCCTGCCGGATGCCGGTCATCAGTTCGTTGAAGCGCATTTGCATCGGTTGGGTCATCTCGATGCTCACGCCGGGCAGGGCGGAAAGCGCCTGTTCCATAGCTTCCTGCATTTCTTCTCGGTTGCAGACTTCTTCTCGCCAAGTGTCTTTCGGTTTCATCGCCACCATGATGTCCGCCCGCTCGACGGGCATGGGGTCGGTGGGGATTTCGGCGGAGCCGATGCGGCTCACCACCTGCTTCACTTCCGGGAAGTTTTTCATCAAAATTTCTTCGGCCTTGGTGGTGCTTTCTACCATTTGCGTCAGCGAAGTGCCTTGCATCATACTAAACTCCACCGTCATATCGCCTTCTTCCAGCGTGGGGATGAATTCGCCGCCCATTCGGGAAAATCCCCACATAGCCAGCACAAACAGCAAGGCGGAAATGCTGATGGTGAGTTTTTTCCAACGCAACACGCCTTCCAGCGCGGGGGAGTAGAGTTTGTGAAAAAACGCCATGATGCGGTCGCTGACGTTCGGCTTGTGTTCGGTCTTTTTGCTCAAAAACAAAGCAGATGCCATCGGAACCCAAGTGAGTGAAAGCAGGAATGCGCCGAGTATGGCGAAGGCAACCGTCTGCGCCATGGGGCGGAACATCTTGCCTTCGATGCCGACCAAGGATAGAATGGGCAGATAAACGATGAGAATGATGATTTGCCCGAAAGCGGCGGAGTTCATCATGCGGGAGGCGCTGTACTGCACTTCGCTGTCCATTTGGGTTGGCGTGAGCCTCCCGGAATCCTTGTAGCGGCTGTGGGTGATGCGATGCACCACGTTTTCGACGATGATGACCGCGCCGTCCACCAACAGGCCGAAGTCAATGGCGCCGAGCGACATGAGATTGCCCGATACACCAAAGAGGTTCATCATGGAAAATGCGAACAGCATGGCGAGCGGGATGACCGAGGCCACGACCAAACCCGCCCGGAGGTTGCCGAGCAGCAGCACCAGCACGAACACGACGATAAGCCCACCTTCGAGCAGGTTTTTTTCCACGGTGCCGATGGTGCGCCCCACCAATTCCGTGCGGTCGATAAAAGGCTCGATCACCACGCCTTCGGGCAAGGATTGCTGAATGGCGGCGATTCGTTCTTTCACCCGCTTGCTTACCTCCACGAAGTTGTCGCCTTTGAGCATGAGCGTGATACCAGCGACCACTTCTCCTTCGCCATTGCGGGTGACGGCGCCGAGCCGGTTAACGCTGCCGAACTGCACCGTGCCCACGTCACGAACCAACACAGGGATTCCGTTGCGTGTTGTGACGACAATTTTTTCGATGTCCTGCAAGGTTTGCACCAACCCGATGCCCCGGATAAAGTAAAGGTTGCTGCCTTTTTCAATGTAAGAGCCCCCCGTGTTTTCATTGTTCCGTTCCAGCGCTTCAAACACATCGGGCATGGTGAGATTCAGCGCGTTGAGCTTGTCGGGATCCACGGCGAGTTCGTATTGTTTCACAAAACCGCCCCAGCCGCTTACTTCGGCTACGCCGGGCGTACCGGCGAGTTGGCGCTTGACTAACCAATCTTGCAACGTGCGCAAGTCGGTCGCCGTGTATTTGTCTTCAAAACCCTTTTTCGGGTGAATAGTGTAGTGGTAAATTTCGCCCAATCCCGTGGTGATAGGCGCCAGGAATGGCCTTGCCAGCCCGGAAGGGATGGCTTCTTCGGCTTCTTTGAGCGCCTCCGATACTTGTTGGCGAGCCCAATAAATGTCCGCATCGTCTTTGAAAACGACGGTGATCACCGATAAACCGGAACGGGAAATTGAACGGCGCTCCACAACCTTGGGAATATTTGCCAGCGTTAGTTCAATCGGCGCGGTGATAAACTGCTCTACCTCTTGTGCGCCCAGCGTAGAAGCCTGCGTAATGACTTGCACCTGGTTGTTGGTGATGTCGGGTACAGCATCCAGCGGTAGCCGGATAAAAGACATAATGCCCCAAATCACCAGCACCAGCGTAAGCAGTCCAATGATGAGTTTATTATGGATGGAAAAATGGATGATTCTGTCTAACATGGAGACGGTTGGGTTGATGAGTAGAAAAATAGCATCATCCGCACCCGGCTTTACGCCACATGCGGAACACTCTGCCGATCCGGTTTCCCGGACTGGTCAGCGGAAAAATTAACCCAACTTGTCTATCGGAGGACGAAACAAAGCCGCGAGATGCGGCGAAGTAGAAGGCGCCTGATAACAGAAATTCGCCACGCGCCGGACGAAAAGCCAGCCGGGCGCCGACATTTCGACAAAAGCATTCCTGAAAAAACCGGCGTACGTCATACCCGTTACGCCACAACCCGGGCAGTGGCAATGCCCGCACCCGTCGGTATCGGGCGGACAATCCTTGCCGGGGTGAATATCATTGCACGGGTCGTCCGTCGAAGGCGCACAGTGGTCGTTGTGTACCAAATCAGAATTCTGATGCCCGCCAGCTACTACATCCTCAATCCTTTCCGTGTCATGCGCGGAGAGTGGCAGCGACGGCAAAGCCGTCAGCCCTAAAAACAGGATATGGAGCAAGAGTAGCCGCATTGTCAGTTTATTCCGGTTGCAAACGTACAACTAAAAGGCGTATTTGAAAATCTGGGGTGGTTTTTTGGGGCTTTGTGTCGTGGCCTCGACACCTCGACCCATTTTACTGATTCAAATACATCATCTTCACCTCGTAAGCCCCGTTCGTTACCACTTTTTCACTCTCTTCCACCCCTTTCAAAATCAAAGTTCGGGTGCCGTCGTCTTCGCCCGTTTGCACATAACTCAATGTGAACATTTCCGGCCCGTCTTTCAAAAACACCGCTGTTTTGCCGTTGATTTCGGTCAGCGCCGAGTTCGGCACGGTGATATTGCGGCTGCTTTCCTGGTTCAACGCTTTCACGGTCACAAATTCCCCGATTTTAAATTCGCCTTTCGGATTGTCCATTTCAAACAACACGCGCTGGCTTTGATTGCCGGGATTCATGGTTTGGGCCGGCGAAATCAGCCGAACCTCGGCGGTTTTACTTCCATCAGTTGAAGCCGTAACGAGAAATTTATTTCCCGACCGAACGGTGGGCAAATCCTGCGGATACACCTGTGCTTCCACGTACACTTTGTTCAAATTCGTGACGGTGAACAGCGTTTGCCCCGCCGTTACTTCCGCACCCGGCGTAAGCGTGAACGCCCCCATCACACCCGAGATCGGCGCCACTAATGCCACGGTGCGGCTGTTGGCCGCCGAGTTGGCGCCCAATGCGCGACTTTCCAGTGTTTGCAGTTCGGCCAAGGCCTGGTTGTAGGCGGCTTCGGCGGCCTGTACGTCTTTGGCCGCCGCTATGTCCTCGATTTTTTTCAATCGCTCGAACTCCCGTTTCGTAGCGGCAACGCGTGCCCTGGCGGTTTCGATTTGTACCGCAAGCCCGGCATTGTTTGCCGCGATACCCACCTGGTCGGACGTGCCGATATTCTGCTGCAAAACCGCCAGCGTCTGCCCGGCGCGCACCGTCTGCCCGACGGTCACATTTACCCGAGTGATACGCCCGCTTTGCGGCGCCACAACTGCGCCCAATCCACCGGACGACGGGATAATCGTGCCGTACATCGTAGTCGCCGATTGGTAATCGCCCACGGCGATGGGCTGGGTCAGGATTTCAAACAAAAACTGCGTCTCCTTTGGAGCGTACACTGATTTTCCGTAGCCGCTTCCGCCCTCCTTAGGGCCATGTTCTTCGTCGCCGTGGGCAAAAGCCGGATTGAAATTCGGCGCAGAAAACCAAGCGCTTGCCAGCAATAGCAGCGCCGTCAATGCCCGATTGCGGCGGCGGCTTACAAACCACACGCCCAAGCCGCCCAGCAACAGGCCGCCCAAAAACCAAAGCCATTGGTTGCCCGGCTCGGTTGGGGCGGCGGCAGTCTCAGTAGCGGCAGGCAATTTTTTTCCCACTTCCAAGCCGGCTACACCAATCAGGTCCGCTCCGTTGGGGTGGGTTATTTGCACGTTGAGCGTGTAGGTTTTGTTTTCAGAAAACACGCCATGCAGCTCGTACACACCCGGCGAAAGCGGCTTGGCCTCGAAAACGATTTGCGAATTTTCTGCCGTGCTGATTTTCAACTCCGCCTTGTCCACCGGGCGGTTGGTTTTAAAATCGGCGATATAAAGCGTCAGGTGCGCGTCCTTTCCGGCGTTGAGTTCAGGGTAGTAAAGTGTAAGTTCGTAGCGGTCGCTTTGGCCGTACGCGGTGAAATGGTCTTTGGCCACGCCGGGGTCGGTTGCAATTTCGTCGCCGTGCCCAAAGGCCGCGGGCGATGCCAATGCAAGGCTGAAAAGAAAGGAAAAGAAAACGGGCAATTTCATAACCGTTATTTTTAAAATTGAAAATCAATGATTTGACACTACTGCCCCGACAGGTATAGTAGTTGAATGCGAGCGGTTTCGAAGGCTTGCATCTGGGCTGCGTATTCGCGTTGAATGGCGTAGGCTTCATCCAACGTGCGCAGGAAGGTGACGTAATCCATCTGGCCGGCCTCGCGCAGGCGCAGTGCCGCGGCAATCAGCGCCTGACTACGCGGCAGGGCTTCACGTTCGTAGTAATGCACGAGATTCAGCGCCGTGGCGGCCTTCGTACGGGTGCGGGTGAGTTCGAGCCCGACGGCCTGGCTTTGCGCTTCGGCGCGGGCGATGGCGGCCTGACTTTCTGCCTCCGCGCTTTTCACTCCGGCGTGATATTGCCCGGCCCAAAGCGGGATGCCCACGCTGGCCCGAAAGCGGTAGTCAATCGGTGTGTTGCGCACACCTTGATTCAGATAGCCGAGTGAAAAATTCGGTAGCACCCGGCTTTTGGCTAAGCTGATTTGCTGCTCCGCCAATTGTGCGGCCTGCTGTTCGTAAGCGACAGCGGGATTGCCCGCAGCGTTTCCTTGCAACAATTGTCCGAATAAGCCGAGCGTGTCCGGCGCCAACGGCGACAAACTGCCTAAATCAGTCAGGCCGGTGAGCGCAGCTAACTGCTGCCGGAGCGCCGAGGCGTTCTGTTCTGCTGCTAATCGCTCCTGGTGTACCGTGCCTGCTTCGTTTTCAGCCAGCGTTTTTTGCAAAAAATCAATTTCTCCGCCTGCAAACTGCCGCGCAGCGGACGCGGCGATTTGTTGGTACACACTGTCTCGCTCGGCCCATTGTCGGGCCTGGTATTCTGCTGCCTGCGCCTCTAAATACAACACACGTACCGTGTAGCGCAGGTCGTTTTCGCTCATGCGCTGCCCGGCCTGGGCAAGGGCAGTTTCTGCTTTTGCCACCCGTTTTTGCCGGGTGTACACGGTCGGGAACTCGAACGATTGCAGCACGCCCACCGCGTAAAACTCCCCGGTAGGGCTTTCCGCGTTCACTTCGGGGTTGGGCAGATTGAGCGCCATTTTTTCCGCATATTTTTTGGCCTGCATGTCGAAAGCGGCGGCCCGGTTGAGTGGGTGGTTTTGGAGGGCGGCTTGTACGGCGGAATCAGGCGTTGTTTGCGCCCATACCGAGGAGGCGCTCAGGCCGAAAATTAATATTTTTATCAGCAGTTTCATAGCGCGTTGTGGTCGGGTTTTAGGTTCGCAGATTGTTTTTTCCCTTCAAAATATTCCTCCACCGCTTTTTTGCCCCAAGCCCAAAACACCGTTGGCGTTACGATCATGTCCAGCAAAGTGGAACTGAGCAAACCGCCCAAAATAACCGTCGCCACCGGGTAGAGGATTTCCTTACCTGCCGCTTGCGCGTCCAAAGTCAGGGGAATCAAAGCCAGCGCCGCCACCAGCGCGGTCATCAGCACCGGCACCAATCGTTCGAGCGAGCCGCGCACAATCATCTTCTTGTCGAATTGCTCGCCTTCGTGTTCGAGGAGGTGGAGATAGTGCGAAATCATCATAATACCGTTGCGCGAGGCGATGCCCGTCAGCGTGATAAAACCCACCAGCGTCGCCACCGAGAAGGTGCCGCCCGTGAGCCACACTGCCGCCACCGAGCCGACGAGGGCCAGCGGGAT
>WBZQ01000091.1_pt4 | contig 23451 bp, 16 predicted proteins | sample 5204251 | NCBI WGS metagenome assembly WBZQ01 (sample SAMN12412402, study PRJNA552823) | activated sludge metagenome | isolation source: activated sludge from nitrification reactor of wastewater treatment plant... | place: USA: Virginia | collected 2017-09
ATTGGCGAACCGAATACTCCGCGAAGATTCTCTCGATCCGCGTGGTCTCAAGCCTGGACGACGCGATCGAGCACATCAACCGGTTCGGCTCGGGCCACACCGATACGATCGTCACCCGCGACCGGCGTGCCGCGGACGAGTTTCTTTCGCGCGTGGATTCCGCGGGGGTCTTTCACAACGCTTCGACGCGCTTCGCGGACGGGTTCCGCTATGGCTTCGGGGCCGAGGTGGGCGTCGCAACTTCTAAGCTCCACGCCCGCGGCCCGGTCGGCTTGGAAGGCCTCGTCAGCTACAAGTACAAGCTCTACGGCACGGGTCAGATCGTCGCGACCTATGCCGGCCCCGGCGCCCGCCGCTTCCGGCACCAGCCCTTGCAATAGGGAACTTCGAGCTGACGGTCAGTCGGTCGCGACCTCGAATTGGCGAACGATGTTGAATCCAAGCCTTATGTTGTGGTCGCGGACGCCGCCGCCAAAATCGCCCGCCATCAGCTGATCCACGGTCGTGGCCCCGGAGTTGCCAATCCAGACTGCGAACCGGTGGCGCCAGACGCTCTTCTCGATTGCGAAAGACCATTGGCCGACCGAGTCCCTGAGGTCGCGGTTTCGCGGCAGGTATTCCGCGGTCGCGAAGTACCCCTTGCCCGCGTTCAGCTGAAGGATCAGGGGGACGTTGAAGACCTTGGTGAAGAGCGGGGTATTGGAGACGTAGGTCGGAGCCGCGGCCAACGTGATTCGCTCGCCGAGCGTCACGCTGACCAGAAGCTGTCCGAAGCCACCGAACTTCTTGTCGAGGGAAGTCTTGGTGAGCCAATTCACGCCACCCCTCACGCCGACCGCGAAGGGCAATTTCTTGGTCGGGTTGAGCGCCGTGACCTTCAGCGCGAACTCGTAGTCGCCGCTCGTCGAGCCTCGGTAGGCCTCGAACGAGGCGTTCTTCAGGAACGCGTAGTTGAGTCCAAGCCCGATGTTGGCACCCGAGTCGAGACCGAAGAGGTTGTTGCCTCCGGCCTGGTTCACCGGCTGGTTGAACCGGTGCTGAAAGTAGGCCTCGAGGAGGCCCTTCTCGTTCACAAGCGGCGAGGCGGTCTGAAGGAAGCGGTCGCCAAAGCCGGGATCGTAGGCCGGTTCGGGGAGCGTCGCCGGCGCCGCTGCGGGCTGTGTTTTGGTTTCTGGTTTGGGCGGTTCGGCCCCTTGCTCGGCAAGGAGCGGAAACGCCACGAGAGACACGCAAGCGAGGACCAAGAGAGAAGGTCTCACGATCGGCGGGGCCTTAGTCATTGGGAGCTCCACGCCTGACCCAATCGACGATGAGCTTGGTCTTCGCCGCGTCCAGGAAGGGCCCGCCCAGTGGCATACGGCTTCCCAGGATCGTCGCGTCGCCGCGGATCTTGGCGATCAGGAACGACTCCTCGGGCAGGCCGGGCGCGATGCGCGCGTGAGTCGACTGAATTGATGGGACGGCGACAATGTTTGCGTAGCTGCGGCCGGCTTCGAGAGAGAGGTTGACCTGTGGCGAGGGGCCGGCATGGCAACCTCCAGGCCCCGCGATCGCGCACGTTGGGGTGAAGATCTCGCGCTGCACCCTCGTGAAGGTCGCGCCGGGGTCGGGTGGCGTGTCGGGCCCGGTAAGGAGCGGCTTTTCAGTTCCGCAGGCGAGCATCAGGAAGGCACCGGTCGTGGCCAAAGACAGAGCCGCGAGCCGCAACGGGCGCGCCATCGCGTTCACCGGGGCACCCGGATGGGGAGCATGCCGTCGACATCTCCGGTGCGGTTATCGCGGCGCAGAAGCACAGCCATGACGGGCTCGGAGCCTTCGGAGGGCACGACATCGAGCCGCCCTCCGTCGGTTCCGGGAGCGGCGATGGCCTGCCAGGCGTTCGCGAGGACGCGCGTCTCGTAAGGCTCCAGCTGAACATCCTTGGAGCCCGTGGCCTGCCCCGCGGGGGTGGTCGCGTTCAGCTTCAGCGAGATCCTCACGTTATTGGGGTTGGTCAAGTACAAGTCCGATTGGAAGCCCGCCGAGCCCGTGTCCGTGGCGGCGAGGAAGACCCCGCGCGCGCCCACGCGAATCACCTCATCCCCCCGGGTCGTCGGCAGACCGAAGCCCACACGGCCGTCCGAAGCCGGGGCGGTCATTCTCGCGAACGCGAGAACGGGCTGGTCGGACAGGACCGTAACCGTGCCGATCGAACCCGCGGCGCCCGGACCGAGGGCGTCGCGCGCGAAGTCCGGAAGCGTGAGCGCGGCCCCCGCGGGGACCGTGACTGAGCCGATTGGACTCGGCCCGGGCGGGCCGGCCGCCGAGAGCGGGCTCGCCCGGGAGAGGATGAAATCGACCCGGGCCGGCGACGTTCCGGTGTTGAAGAGCTGAAGCTCCGTCCTCGACGAGGTTCCCAACGGGCCCGCCCCGTTTGAGACGGCCTGGATCCACTGAAGGGTTGTGGCGTTCCTGGTCTCCATGACCGCGAGACCGATCGGGTCGTTCGTGGCGTTGTCGACCGAGACCCCGAACGGAAACACCTTGCCGGTCGTGACGCTGAAGACAACGCGCGCCGATGGCAGCGCGGGAAGACCGAAGACCTCGAAGATCGTGGAAGCTTGGACGTGGTAACCGGCCGGCCAGTTGAAGGCATAGGTAGCCCGGGTGACGCCCGCCGAGTCCACGACAGACACGCTTCCCGTCGCGTTCTCCTGCACCAGGAGCCCAGCGTTCGTGCGCTGGCCCGAAGCGTCAGGGGGTGTGAACACGAACGCGGTCTGGCCCGCGCTCACCGCGGACGCCGCTTTGAGGCCGTTCGTCGTGTAGCCAACGGTTCCGCCGTCCGAGCGCTCCGAATAGACCCTGGCGAACGAGGCGAAGTCGTCGCCGGAGGTCGCGGGCGTGAGCCTCAGCGCGCCGAAGCTGTTCGGACCCTTCATGTCCGTTCCGATCGGATCCGCCTGAGAGAGGAGCGCCTCGGGATCCACGGTCTTGGCGGCCGCGGGCGAAAAGCCCGAAATCCAGCCGCTGGGAAGCAGCCGCTCGATAAACGAGATCACCGCCTTCATGCCCATCGTGTCCGGCGTGCCGCGGTTCCAGGTGATGACCTGCGTCTTCCAGACCGAGCCGTTTCGCCCACTCGTGGACGCGGCCGAGGGAAAGAACTGGTCGCTTGCCCCCACCGGCGACGGAGGAAGCAGAACCGCCAGGCTGGCCGCCGTTCCGGTGTAGATGCGGGCCCGAGCCTCATCCACCGCGAGGCCTACGCTGTAGCCGATGCCGACGGGAACCGTGGCAAGCCCCCCAATGTTGGTCCCGGTCACCGAGGCAGACTGCGGCGCCGCGACCTCGTCGGTCTTCATCGTCAGGGTCGTTGTGACGGGAAGCGATGTTCGAACCGTGGTCCGGATCAGGGTCAGGTCCTCGGCCGTAGTGGCCGCGATCGAGGCGGGAACGGCCGTCGCGGGGTCGAAGAAGCCGATCGTGCCCGAGAACTGGTCGCTGTAAAGGATGCGGCCCCGGTAGTTCTTGAGGTCGAAGGGCTGGCCGCCGACCGTGTAGAACTTGAACTCCTTGGCGACGGGATCGAAGCGCGCGAGTTGCCCCAGGGCGAACATCGAAAGCCACAGCGCGCCGTCCGGGCCGCGGAAGATCTTGGTCGGCTGGCCGAACTGGTCCGGAATCAGCCAGCGGGTCGCCTGGGTCCCGTCCGCCGAGAAACGCACGACCGCCGCGTCGCCGAAGTCACAGACCCAAACGGCTCCGTCGGAATCGAGGAACGGATACGAAAGGTACTGAAGCAGCGAGTGCCGGTAGTACGTGAACGTGCCGGTTGTGGGGTCAAAGAGCGCAAGGTTGCCGCTGGTCTCGGGGAGCCAGAACTTTCCGTCGGGGCGCTTGGCGAGCGCGGTCGGACGCCTGTCGAAATCGGCCCACTCCGTGAGCGAAGAGGTCGCGGGGTCGAACTTCGCGACGTTGAAGCCCCCGAGCTCGGTCAGCCAGAACGTGCCGTCGTCCTCCCTCAGCAGCGAACTCGGTGTCGCGTCCTTGGGAAGCGTCCAGCGCGTGATCTTGGTGCCGTCCGAGGAGAGCTTGGCGAGCACGTTCTCGTTCGAGGAGCCCGACCAGACCGAGCCGTCCGGATCGAGGACCATGTTCGACAGGTCATACCGAAGGCCTTCGGGTACGGCGTAGTAGCGCGCCGTCGCGGGGACGATCTGGTCGGCCGTCGGGGTCGGGGTAGGAGTCGGTGTGGGGGTCGGGGTTGGGGTCTGCGCTCGGAGCGAAGCGGCGAACAGGAGGCTCGCCGCGATTCCGAGCCGCGCAAGAGGACCAGCGGCGGGACATTTCACGGATCGCATTGTACGGGCGCGCATGCAGATGCCGTTCCGCCAGAGATCGACCTCTTTTGTCATCCGGGCCGGCCGCGAGAGGTTGCATGGGCCGCGGCACCGCGGCGATCCGCGTTTGACGCCGGGATTCGGTTCGGGCTAGCCTCTCGTCCGGCTGAACGGCGACCGCTTCAAGACGAACGTCCGATCGACGAAGTCGCCCGGTGTTCAGCCCCGACAGGGCCTTCCGTCGATTTTCCCAAGGCCCATCGCGGATCGCGCGTCCCCGGTTGTTCGATAGTGAGCCCGCTCTCGCCATGGCCCGGTCCGATCGGTCGGGTCGCGGCACGAAGCGGCACGGCTTCGCATAAGCCGAGGCTGGATTCTCCGGAGGAAATTTTGGACGAGACGAATCAAAAGGAATCGAGCCTTTCCACGGCCACCGTCGACACCGACAGCATCCACGCGGAGCGCTCCGGGGATCCCCCCGGCCGGTCTCTCGCGATGACGGCGGAGCCCGTGGGCGTGCCGGTTCAGGAGGGCCACGGAGGGCGCGGACACGTGGCGGCCGATGTCGACGAGTACGACGGCGACGGAGCCGGCGAGTTCGACGAAGGCGACGATGGTCCGGAGCCGCTCGAAGGCACGGCGAGCGCGAACGGCAGCTTCCCGGAACCCTCTCGGAGGAAAAAGAGGCGGCGGCGCAGGCGTGGTAAGGGACCCGCCCTGGTTGGACAGGCCAGCGGAATTCCGGCGGCCTCTCCGGCCTCGCCCGACGCGGCGGCACCGGTTCCGTACCCGGTCTCGGAACACGAATCGCCCGCTCCCTATTCACATGGCGGCTACGCGGGCTCCCGCAGGTTCCGCGGAAGGCCCCGCCCCGAGCCCTCCCAGTCCTTCACTCAGACGGCGCCTCGAATCCAGGCGCGCGGCATTCTCAAGCTCAACGGGGATCACTCCGGAACGCTGGTCTCACCTGAGACCTACTTCGCCGAGCGGAGCGATCCCTTCGTGCCGCGCCACCTCGTCGAACAGGAAGACCTGGAGGACGGGCTTGCGTTGGAGGTCGAGGCCGTTCCCCGCGGCGGGAAGGGCCCACTCGTCCAGCGCGTGCTCAGCGTCGAAGGACTTCTGCCGGAGGCCTACCGTTCGAAGTACATCCAGTTCCACAAGGGCATCTCGATCGACCCTGAGAGGCGCCTGCGCATGGAGACCGTGCCGGGCGAGATCTCGGGCCGGGTTCTCGACGTCGTGGTTCCGATCGGACGCGGCCAGCGATGCCTGATCGTGGCGCCGCCCAAGGCCGGAAAGACGATGCTCCTGAAGACCATGGCGAACGCGATCGCGCAGAACGATCCCGACGTGAAGATCTTCGTCCTCCTCGTCGACGAGAGGCCGGAAGAGGTCACGGACATGCAGCGCTCGGTGAAAGGTGAGGTCATCGCCTCCCCCACCGACATGAACGCCACTCACCACGTGGCGGTCTCCGAGCTGACCTTCGAGCGGGCCAAGAGGCTGGTTGAAATCGGGAAGGATGTCGTGATCTTCTGCGACTCGATCACCCGGATGAGCCGCGCCTACAACAGCGAGCAGCGCGGGAGCGGTCGCATTCTGTCGGGAGGCATCGACGCGAGGACCATGGAGAAGCCCCGCCGTTTCTTCGGCGGCGCCCGCTGTCACGAGGGAGGCGGCTCGCTCACGATCATCGCGACGTGTCTGATCGACACCGGGAGCCGGATGGACGACGTGATCTTCGAGGAGTTCAAGGGCACCGGGAACTGCGAGATCATCCTGGACCGCGGCCTCTTCGAGAAACGCATCTTTCCGTGCATCAACGTTCCAGCCTCGGGGACCCGCAAAGAGGAGAAGCTCTACGACGCCGACGAGCTTCCCAAGATCCACAAGCTCCGGCGCGCGCTGACGTCCGTCAAACCTGTCGACGCGATGGAGCTCCTCCTGACAAAGCTGACCAAGACCCGCACGAACCGGGACTTCCTGAAGTCGATTCTCTAAGGCCGGTTCCCCGTGGCAAGACGTGCCCGCGGGGACGCGGCTCGCTAAGCCTCGTCCGGAAGAAAGAAGTCCGTCAGCCGCCTCATCACGACCCGGGATTTCTCAATGTGGAGGAAGCGGGAGAGGTCGGCGAACGTCACGAGCTCGGCGCCCGCGATGCCGCTCGCGATCGCGCCCGCGCATGCGAGGCGCTCGGTCTCGTCCCGGGCTCCTACAAAGACCGCGGTCCGCGCCCGAATCTCGGAGAGCCTCTGGCGCTGGGACAGACCGGTCGGGGCCGGCCGGTCGTGACGCACGGCCGCGCCGGTGAAGCGGCGGAAGATGTCCGAGACCCGATCGAACATGCCGTCGTGCTCGCGGATGACGTCGAAGATCCGCGAGGGAAGAAGCTCCTTCTCGATGGTCTTGCGCGCATCCGTCCTGAAGCCGGTGAGGAGCGTTCGGCGCGCCAGGAGCGCCTCCTCGGTCCACTCGAAGCCCTCAATGGTCGGGGCAAGGAGCGCCAGGAAAAGCGTCCTTTCGGGGTAGGTCAGAGCGAACTCCAGAGCGACCTCGGACCCCTCGTCGTGCGTCAGGAAATGCGCCTTCTCGACGCCAAACCAATTGAGGAGCGCCGCCACGTCGGCCGCCTCGTCGGCGAGCGAGATCGGGCTGTCGCAGGGACTCGAGCGTCCGTGTCCGCGCCGATCGATCCGGATCGCCCGAAAGCCCGAGGCGATTCCGGTCGCGGGGGCCTCCATGATGTCCGCGTCGGCGAAGGCGCCGTGCAGAACCACGACCGTCTCGCCGTCGCCCCCAACCTCGTAATAGAGCCGCTGCCCGTTCACGGCCGAAAACGGCATGTCCGCCTCCTGACGATTCCGAGAGACGGCCATGATAGGGCGGCGGGGCCGCCTCCCCGACCGCCTTCAGCGCGCTTCGACCTTGAGGCCGGAGGGATCCGCAAATCGCCCCATGAGTCCCCAGCCCCCGAAGCCGTCGCGGACGAGCACCAAGAGCTCGTTCTCGCCGGCCGAAAGCGGCAGAAAGAGGCGCGCCTGCTCGTAGCCGATCAGGCCTTCGCGCCGGGGCGCGTCATAGCTGTACTGGGCGTCGCACGCGAAAACGGGCCGGCCGTTCAGAAAGACCGTCACGCCGTCGCTGAAGCCGAGATCGAACGCGTAGAGTCCGTCTTTTGCCGAAGAAAGCTGAAGACGCGCGACCGCGGCGGCGACCCGGCTGTTTTCGGGCAGCTTGACGAAACGGTGGAGCTCGACAAGCCCACTGGGTTCGGCCTCCACGCGCCGGAATTCTCCGAGCGCGTCGGGGCCCGGAATCGAGGAGACGGCGACCCCCACCTCCAGCTTCGGCACGAACGACCTCGAAACCGCCCACGCGCGCACAACGCCGGGATCCTGCGCGGCGGGCTCTCCGGCCTTCGGGAACTCAAACGAGGTCGCGTCCGCCCGCACTATGAGGTTCGAGAAGCGAGCGATGGGACCGCTTCCGGGCGTGCCCGGCGGCAGAAAGGCGCGAACCGCGATGCTTCCGGGTTTGGGCTCGCGACCGAGTCGGGGCACTACCAAAACCGGCCGGTTGGCGTCTCCGATGAAGAAGGCGGCCCTTCGACCCTTGAGCACGGCCTTGACGTGCGTCCACACTCCCGGCTCGAACGCGACCGCGGCCGTCGCGCCGGGGCCGTGGTAAAGCTGCCAGGCGCTCTGCCCCTGATAAACCGGCGCGTACTGAATCGAGTCCGGGAGAGAGGACTTGTGCGGGCGCAGGTAGAGCTCCTCGAGCTCTCGCTCGTCCTGTACGCGGAACATCAGGTAGACAAACGAGCGGCGTCTCGTGACTTGTACATCGAACTCGATGGTGCCGTCCTCGAGCTTGAGGTCCGGCCTCCACGCGATGCCGTTCTCGATCGCAAATGTGTCCCGACCGTCGACCCGCTCGCGCGTCACGCTCCCCTTGAGCTGCCACTTGGCGTCCGCGACCGCGACCGCCTCGGCGCGTGCCGTTCGCGCGGAGTCGGCTCCAAGGAGAAGCATCGCCAAGGCCCCGGACGAAGAGAGCAAGCGGTTCGTGTACGCGGCTCCTGGTTTCAAGCGCATGGTTCCTCCAAGCGCCGTATGTTCCGCCCTCGGGAACGCCAGGGGAATGGACCCATGAGCGACCGGCTGGTACTTTTCGACGGTGTCTCCCCGTCGCATGACACCCAAGCTCATCGCGTTTCACCGCACGAAGTACGGTCCCGAGCTCCTCGTCGACGCGGCCTTTGTCCACGAGATGCCGACCTTCCTTCGCGCGACCGCGGAGCCGCACGCGCTGGCTTTTCACGACATACTCCTCGTGACGCACGGGCGTGGCCGGTTCCTCCTGGACGGACGCGATCACCTCGTCGAGCCGGGCATCGTCCTGTTCTCGCGGCCGGGCGAGATCCGGGAGTGCTGCGTTCGTGATCTCGATGGCGCGTGCCTCTTCTTCACCGAAGAGTTCCTCACGAGCTTCTTCCACGACACGCGCTTTCTCGACCGGTTCGCGTTCTTCAACCGGGAACGCGCAAGCGCCGCACGGCCCCTCGCGCCCAAAGACCGCAGGCTCTTTCTCGCGCGGTTCTCGGCGATGCGGCGCGAGATCCGAAGCTTCCGGGAGGACTCACCCCACGCGCTCCGGGCGGTGCTCTACGAGCTCCTCGTGCTGTTGGACCGCTGGGATGGCGGAGCCTCGCGGCCGACCACGCGATCCCCAGGCATCCTGGATCGGTTTCGCGCTCTCATCGAACGCGACCATGTGAGGAGCCACCGGCTGCGGGACTACGCCCTAAAGCTCGACATCAGCCCGGGACATCTCAACGCGCTTTGCCGGAAGTACCTCGGAAAGAGCGCAAGCGAGCTCATCCGCGGCAGGCTGACGCTTGAGGCGCGGCGCCTCCTGCTCTACAGCGATCTGAGAATCTCGGCGATCGCCGAGCGCCTCGGCTTTCAGGATCCCGCTTACTTCGCGCGGTTCTTGAGACGCGAGGTGGGCCGGGCCCCGAGCGACTATCGCGCGGCCGGCTCCGCGCCAGCGGTGAAGACGACGGCGGCGATGGACTCCGGGACTCCCACCGCGGCACCTTCGCCTGCCGAGCCCGCGCCTTCCGAGCCCGCGCCTTCCGAGCCCGCGCCTGCCGAGCCCGCGCCTGCCGAGCCCGCGCGGCGCCGCCGGCGCTTCTTCTTGCGCGGAGCCTCCGGTTCGGCGATGACGGCTTCTCCAACCGGCGGCTCGAGCCCGAAGGCCTCGCGCGTCCAGAAGTCCAGGGTCAGGGCCACGCCATCTCCCGCGAAGCCGTCCACATAGGGGGCGAGGGAGGCCCGCAGCCTTTCCCGTTCGATTGGGTCATCGAGCGACTCAACCCCTAGAGCCACGCCGTCCGGCGGCAGGCTCTCCAACGCGGCCCGGACATCCTCGGGGGCAGCCTCCGGCGCTTCGGAAGGCTCCTCGGCCTCGAACGCGTCGTCTCCCGCGAGATCGTCCGTTCCGTGGCGCGGTCCACCCGAGGCCATCGCCTCGTTTGGCGGCGAGGCGAGGCGGGGCGGCATCACCGGCATGTACAGCTCGTCGGCCGCGTGCGCGACCGGGATCTTTGCGCCCACCAACCGTTGGATGGCGTCGAGCGAATAAACGTATTCCTCGCACGCGAGCGAGATCGCCTTCCCGGAGCGCCCGGCGCGCGCGGTGCGGCCGATGCGATGGACGTAATCCTCCGGATCCTGCGGCAGGTCCACGTTGATCACGTGCGTGACGCCGTCGATGTGGAGGCCCCGGGAGGCCACGTCGGTCGCGACGAGAAGCGAGAGCTTGCCGCTCCGAAACTCCTGGAGGATGCGCAGCCGCCGGGCCTGCGGAAGGTCTCCGGTCAGGGCGCCCACGCGGTGGCCATGCCGTTCCAGCGCCCGAACGACCCGTTCCGCGAAGCGCTTGGTGTTGATGAACAGCATCGTGCGCATCGGCGTCGCGCCGTTTCCGGACACGAGGCCCTCCGCCTTGAGGATCCCAAGCAGGAGTGAGAGCTTCTCGCGGCTGGAGACGTGATACAGAACCTGTGTGACGCGGTCCGCGGTAACCTGGTCCGGCCGGATCTCGATCTTCTCGGCCGAGTTCATGTGGCTGTAGGCAAGTTCCATCACGCGTACCGACAGCGTGGCCGAGAACAGCATCGAATGCCGCCTCTCGGGCGGGGGGCAGTGCCTCAGGATGCGCCTCAGGTCCTTGATGAAGCCCAGGTCAAAGAGGCGGTCCGCCTCGTCGATGACCAGGGACCGAACCGCTCCAAACGACGTCGCGCCCTGCTCTTCGTAGTCGAGGAGCCGGCCGGGCGTCCCAATCAGAAGGTCGCAGCCTGCGCGGAGCTCGTCGCGCTGGCGCGCGTAGTCCAGGCCGCCGAAGACCGTGACAATCCGGACGCCGGTGAAATGGGAGAGCTGCCGGGCGTCGTCGCGAATCTGAACCGCCAGCTCTCGTGTGGGGGCGATGACCAGCGCGCGCGGGGCACCCGTGAGCGCCCCCGACGGCTCGCGGGTCTCCACGAGCCTCGTCAGAACCGAGATCAGGTAAGCCGCGGTCTTACCGGTTCCGGTCTGTGCCTGGGCCGCGACATCGCGCCCGTCGAGCAGCCTCGGAAGCGTCGCGGCCTGAATCGGGGTCGCGCGGACAAAGCCGCAGCCGGCGATACCGGCGCGCACCGAGTGGGGGAGCTTGAGATCGGCGAAGAAGACGTCGGTGAGGTGGTCGCGCGTTCCGGGAGGAGTCATCCAAAGCCGCATTCTACGGGCGGTCGTTCATACGGCCCGTCCGTAGAATCCGCGCTCCATGCCGCGCGGGAAACCAGGGCTCTCGCCCTTTGGAATCGGGCTCGCCCTTTCGGCGCTGGTGCTTTCGCTGACCGTGGTCGAGCGCGTCTTCGGCCTGATCACCGACGGGCAGATGGTGACGCGAACCGCGTTCTCGATCGCGGAGCTCTCTGAGGTTGGAATCGCGCGTGGGTTCAAGGTCGCGATCCCTCGACCCGAAGGCGATGCGGTGACGCGATATGGCATGGGGGCGTCGCTCGCGCAGGTTCCAGTCCTGAAGGTGGCCGGCCGCTTCGAGTCCTCGTTCGGAGTCGGCTCTTCCCAGACCCTGTTCGCTCTTCAGCAGATCCTCTGGATTCTCCTCGCGGCCGCGGGAGCCGGTTGGCTGGTGCTCTCTTTGGGCGGCGACGCCGTGGGGGCCCGCCGCGCGATCCTCTCGACCGCCATCGCGTCCCCCCTGTGGGCCTACGCCGGCTCGGACTTCTCGGAACCCCTGCAGGCCGCACTGGTCTCGCTGTCCACGGCCGCGGCGGTGGCCGCCGCCGTGAACGGCGCGGACCGCGGGCGTGGATTCTTCCCGCGAAACCGGATGTCCCTCTTGGGGCTCCTCGCGGGAGCGCTCGCGGGCTACGGGCTCCTCACCAAGTCGGTGCTCATAGCCCTGTTCCCGATCGTGCTTGGGCTCCTCTGGGGCGCTCGGGAGGGCCGGGGCCGGCGTCTCCTATGCGCCTTCTGCGGATGGCTTCCCTTAGCGGGGCTTTGGCTGGCGTTTGAGATCGCCCGGTTCTCGGCCCCCTTCGCCTCGTACCAGGGGGAGGGCTTCACAAACCCGCTTGGCGACGGGCTCTGGCGGCTGACCGTGGGTCTCAACAAGGGCCTATTTCTTTACTTTCCGCTGAGCCTCCTCGCGGTCTTCGGCCTGGTCCGGCTGGTTCGCGAGCGCACCCGGCAAGGCCTGATCTTCGCGGCTTTGCTCGGCTTCTTTCTCCTCACCACGGCGACCTGGTGGGCGTGGGACGGAACCGCTGGCTGGGGGCCGCGGCTCTTGATGCCGGCCATCCCACTCCTCGCCGCCCTGGCGACCCTCACCCTCGAAGCAAGCGTCGCGGAACCGAACGGGCTTCGAATGTGGACCTTTCGCGTGCTCTTCGCGGCCGGCATCGCCGTGAACGCGATCGGGGTCCTTCAGCCCGACGCGCTGACGACCTTCTACTTCGGGACGCTTCCCGCGCGAGCGTTGACCGACACCGAAGCCGCGCGCTACCCGCGGTTCGCGATGGTGGGCGACACCGCGAAACCGGCCCTTTCGGTCAACTCCTCTCAAGCCCCCCCGCCCGGCCTTTCGCTTCTCGCGATCCACGATGTCGCCCGTGACGCGAGCCTCACGCCGCTTCGCGTCGCCCCGTGGCTCCTCGGGTTGAGGCTCTCCTCGCGGGACCCTCTCGCGAGCCTCGGCGCCCCTCCGTGGCAGGCGGCCATCGCGCGCCGGGCGCCGGATGGAAGGGTCGAGCCACCTCACAAGGTGCTCCCCCCTTCCGCATTGGTCTTCATGACCACGCCGTTCCGTTGGCCGCATCTCGGGATGTCGCTTGGGCGGCGCGCCAAGCAAGCGGACACGGCGCTGGCCTACGTGGACGCGCTGTACGACCAGGCATTGAGAGCCCAGGACATGAAGCAGGGCGAGAGAGCCGCCGAGTTCGGCGAGCGGCTCTTTGCCCTGGTTCCCGGTCCCCAGACGGCGGTGGCCTTCGCCGAGGGGTTGAGACTGGCGGGTCGCAAGGAGGGTCTCGAAGCGCTCCTCAAAGAGACCCCCGAGCCCCTTCGGGGACAGCTTCGAAACGATCCCCAGATCGGCATGGTCTTCGCGCTCCTCGCGCGCGATCTCGGGAAAGAGACGGAGGCACGTCTCTTGCTGAACCGCGTGCTCCAGATCGCGCCGCTGCCAAGGTTCGCCGCGTTGGCTTCGGTTCCGCCGCAGGAGTGGCCGCCCACGCTGCGCGATCTCACCCGCGAGTAACCGCGTTCCATCGCATCCCGAAACCGCCCCCAGGAGAAGCACACCATGCCCATCGCCAGCCTGCCGGGAACCGTCCTCGCGCTCACCATCGCCGCCGCGACCAGCACCCGGCCCGCGTTGGAAGCCCTCAAGCCGGACCTCACGCGCGCCGCCGGCGAAAAGGTCGAGATTCGCTACGGGGCGACCGGAACCCTCGCGAGGCAGATCGAGAACGGCGCGGACTTCGACCTCTTCTTCGCGGCCGACGAAGAGACGCCGAAGCGGATCGTGTCCTCTCTCGACATGACCACCCTGGTCCATTACGCGTCGGGCCACGTGACGCTCGTGGCCGCGAAGGACACGAAGTTCGACGTCCCCGCGCGCCTCGACCCTTCGACGGTCGAGATCTTCCGCAAGCTCCCGTTCACCGCGATCGCCCTCGCGTCCCCGGGCATGTCGCCTTATGGCCGAGCCGCCCAGGAAGTGCTGGGAAGCTCGGGCCTGACCGACGACGTGAGACAGCGCGTGGTGCTCGCGGAGACGGCCGAGCAGGTGCTGGCCTTCGTGCGCCGGGGAAACGCCGAGTTTGGCTTCGTGCCGGCCTCGCTTCTCGCGGAGGAGCTGCGGGGAAACGCGCCGTCCACGAAGGCGCCGGCCAAACCCCGAACCACCTCGAGCGGGCTTCGCGTGGTGGAGATCGACGAGCGCTACTCGCTCCCGGTGCGGCACTTTGCCGCGGTCGTCCTCACATCCGGAAAGCGCGAGGCCGCGCGGCGAGCCCTCGCGGCCGTCCTCGACAAGAAGGCGGGCGCCGTCTGGGAACGCTTCGGCTTCGAGAAGCCCGGAGCGCGCTAGGGCGAAGGCCGGCGCGACCTTCCAACGGGCTCCGGCCTTGACGCCCGATCTCACGCCCTTCCTTGTCACGGCGAGGATCGCGCTTCTTTCGACGCTTCTCGTCGTCGTCATCGGGCTGCCACTCTCTCGCGCGTTCTCTCTCCTCTCGCGAAGAGGCCTCGCGACCCGCCGTCTCGTGGCGGCTCTCGATACGCTCGCCCTCGTTCCGCTCGTCCTCCCTCCCACAACACTTGGGTACTTCCTGCTTGTCCTCCTCGGGCGACGAGGGCCCTTCGGAGCGCTCCTTGAGCCGCTTGGAGTGCGCCTTGTCTTCAACGTTCCCGGCGCGGTGCTGGCCGCGGCCGTGGCCTCATTTCCGCTCTTTTTCGAGCCGGCGCGCAAGGCCTTCGACGCGGTTCCGCCCGCAATCGAGAATGCCGCCCGGCTTCTCGGGGCCACGGAGGGCGAGGTCTTCCGAAGGGTCACGCTTCCGCTGGCGTGCCGCGGGCTGGCCTCGGGGGCCGTCCTCGCGTTCGCGCGCGCGGTCGGCGACTTCGGAACCACGCTCATGGTGGCCGGCTCGATCCCCGGCCGGACCGAAACCGTCGCCATCGCGATTTACGACGCGGTACAGATGGGCGACGACGAACGCGCGCTGTTTCTAGCGCTCGCGATCACGCTGTTCTCGTTGTCGGCCATCGCCGCGACTCGCCTCGTGTCGGCGTCTCACGCTCGAAGGCCCCTCTGAGATCGATGTCGCCCGGCCCCGCGCTCGAGGTCTCGATACGCACCGTTCGGGGCTCCTTCCGGCTCGAGGCCGAGCTTTCGCTCGCCGGCGGAACGCTTGCCGTGATCGGCCCCTCCGGCTCAGGAAAGACCACCCTGCTCGCGGCCCTCTGCGGCCTCTTGCGGCCCGAGTCCGGACTCGTGCGCGTTCTGGGCGAGACGCTCTTTGACTCCTCGCGGGGGATCGACGTCCCGCCCCGCAAACGTCGAATCGGGCTCGTCTCTCAGGGCGATGACCTCTTCCCTCACCTCACGGTCGCCTCCAACATTGCCCTGTCCAGGCGTTGGGGAAGAGGGCGCGACAAGGCCACCGCCTTGGACGAGCGGGCGCTCGTCGAGGCGCTCGATCTCGCACCGCTTCTCTCGCGAAAGGTGACGGAGCTTTCCGGCGGAGAGGCCCGCCGCGTGGCGCTCGCGAGGACGCTCCTCAATGGGCCCCGGCTTGTGCTCCTCGACGAGCCCTTCGCCGGCCTGGATGAACCGCTGCGTCTGGAGGTCCTCGGAGCTGTCCTCGAGGCACGCGCGCGCACCGGGCTTCCCATGGTCCTCGTCACGCACCGACCGGCCGAGGCGATCGCTCTCGCGGATCATGCGGTGGCACTCTCGGCCGGGGCGATCGTCGCGCAGGGGACCGCGCTCGAGGTGCTCACACGGCCCAGCGTGCTCCCGCACCGCCATCTCGCGGGGATCGAGACCCTCTTTTCCGTCACCCCGGGGCCAGCCGGCGAAGCCTCGTGGGGAACGCACGCCGTTCACGAGATGAAAGACGGCGAACCCGACGACGTGGCGGGCCCCGGGATCGGTCGGCACTGGTTCGCGCTGGGGGCCGACGAGGTCGTTCTCGCGCGGGAGGTTCCCATCGCGACAAGCGCGCGCCACGCGTGGCCTGGCGTCGTCGCGGAGCTCCATCCGGCCGGCGAAGCGGTTCTCGTTGCGGTGGAAATCCCGGGCGTTCCGCGAACCTTGCTCGCCCGGGTCTCGCGCGAGGCGGTTCATGAGCTTGCGCTGCGACCCGGAGAAAGGGTCGTCGCGCTCTTCAAGGCAGCCTCGCTCAAGCGACTGCGGGGCCTCAACCCCTAAACAGACCAGGCTCTCGGATACCGATACGATCTTCCGCAGGAAAGGCGAAGCCTCCATGCAGACCTCTTCGATGTCATTACCGTTGCCATCGCCGCCGGAGGCTCTGCCTCCGATTTCGGTCGCCTCTCCGGCCACGGGCGCCCCGCTCGCCGAGGTCCCGGATGCGGGGCCGGCGGGTGTCGCGAGGGCCGTCGAGGCGGCGCGCCGCGCCGCTCCGGCTTGGGCGAACACGCCTCTCTTAGAGCGCATCGAAGCGCTGAAACGCTTTCGCGACGCGGTCCTCGACGAGCCGCGGCTCGCGTCCACCGTGAGCGTCGAGAGCGGCAAGCCGCTTCATGAGGCCGAGGGAGTCGAGATCCTCTACCTCTGCGAGCTGATCCGGTTCGCGTCCAAGGCCGCACGCGGGGCGCTCCGCAGGGAGACCCGCCGCCCGTTTCTGTTCATGACCAAACGCACCCACCTGATACGCAAGCCCCTGGGCGTCGTGGGCGTGATCGGGCCCTGGAACTTTCCCCTCCTCAACAACGGCGCGGACGCGATCTTTCCGCTCGTCATGGGCAATACGGTCGTCCTCAAGCCATCGGAGGTGACGCCCCTGACGTCTGTGCTCCTCGGGGAGCTGTGGCGGAAGGCCGGCAACCCACCGGACGTCTTTCAGGTGGTCACGGGACGCGGCAGCGCGGGCGCGGCGCTCGTCGATCTCGCCGACGGGATCATGTTCACGGGCTCCGTGACCACGGGCCGTCGAGTCGCCGCGCGCAGTGGCGAGCGCCTGATTCCATGCGTGACCGAGCTCGGCGGCAAATCGCCGTTCCTCGTGCTTGAGGGCGCGGATTTGGAGCGCGCGGCCCAGGCCGCCGCGTGGTCGAGCTTCGTCCACAGCGGCCAGGTCTGCATCCGGACCGAGAGGATCTATGTCGACGAGAGGGTCGCCGAGCCGTTCGAGGCGCTGCTCAAGGCACGCGTTCTGACACTTAGGCAGGGAGCGCCGGGGAACGAATCCCGAGCCGAGCACGATCTCGGCGCGGTGACGTTCCCGCGCCAGCTGGACATCGTCGAGCGCCAAGTGAAGGACGCGGTGTCGAAGGGCGCGAGCCTCCTGACCGGCGGCAGGCGACGCACCGACCTCGCCGGCAACTTCTTCGAGCCCACCGTGCTCACACACGCGACCCCCGAGATGGACGCGATGCGCGAGGAGACGTTCGGTCCTCTGGTCCCGGTGATGCGCGTCTCCGGCGCGGACGAGGCCGTCCGGCTCGCCAACGAGTCGCCGCTCGGCCTCAACGCCACGGTCTTCGGCCCGGAACGAGAGGCGCGGCGTGTGGCGGAGCTTCTGGAGTCCGGAAACGCGATTGTGAACGACGTCCTCGTCCACTACTTCATCGTCGAGGCGCCGCTCGGCGGCCACAAATCGAGCGGCCTCGGGGTGCGCCACGGGGTCGAGGGGCTTCGCCAATGGACAAGAACCGAAGCCGTCACGGTCAGCCATCCGCTCCTCGCCCCGATCGCGAGGTTCATCGCGTCGAAGATTGCGTTTCCCTACGAGCGTCGAATCGGCCGGATCCTGAAGAGGGCGACCCGGATCCTCTACGGGCGCGGTCTGAAGCGGAAGTTCGGAGCCCTGAGCTGACCCGGAAGAGATGTCTCTCACGCGGCCGACGCCGAGTCCCGATCCCTAGAATCCGCCGGATGTCGCGACTCTTACTCCGCCTCTTCTCCGTATCCGCCGGGCTGGTCGCCATGCTTCTCAGCTTTCCGGCTCGGTCCCAACAACCCAAGCCATCTTCAACACAGTCCCCTCAGCCCCCGCAGTCCCCGTCGAACGTCGGTCCGGCGGCCGCGGCGAAGGCCGCTCCGACGCCGGTGGGGCTCTCGCTGAGCACGCAGAGCAAGGGAGCGCCTCCCGGGTCGCGAAAGGCGGAGATCAAGGACGTTCGACTCCTGGCCGGAAGCGGGGTCGCGGAGGACCCCGCCCAGCTGGAGCGCCTCGGCCTCGCGGCGATCAACGCGAAGGAGCTAGGCCGCGCGCGGGGCCTTTTCGAGAGGGCATGGGGGCTCGCGGGCGCGCCCACGGCCGCCTACAACCTCGCCTGCGTCGACATTCGCGAAGGCAAGCCCGACGCGGGCCTGAAGTGGCTCGACAAGGCCGTGACCGTGGGCTTCGACGACGAGACCGCGCTGCTCAAGGACCCCGACTTCGACTCGGTCCGCTCTCGCGGGGACTTCTCCGGCATCCTCGCTCGCGCCCGAAGGAACCGGGTCGCGGGCGACGCCGCGGTCGTGAAGGAGGGTGTCTTCGTCGGACCGAAGGACCCGCGGGCCGTGCTTCTCCTGCTCCACGACGCGGCCTCGGATCCTGTCGCGGTCACAGGCCCCTTCACCGACGAGGCCCTTTCGCGCGGCCTCTTCGTGGCCGCGCCACGCGGCCCGGCCCGCACCGGCAAGAACCGCTTCGGCTGGGGCACGCTTGAAAGGACCCTCGCCGCAGTGGAGGCCGCGCTCGAGGAGGCCCAGAAGCGAACTCAAAGGCGCCTGCCCGCCGCGATCATCGGAGTCGGCCACGGCGGCACGCTCGCCTACATCGTGGCGGGGCGAAAGCCGCAGGGCACGTTCTCTTCGGTGGGCTCCTTCGGTGGAGCCTTCGATCTCGGTTCGGGCGAGACCGGAGCGGCCGCCGCGAGCGCGGTCACGGGACTTCGAACCGCGCATCTTTTCATGGGGATCCCGCGCGACGCCCCGTCGATCCGGGTCACGCAGTTCAAGCACGGCTACGAGTCGCTCAAGCGCATCGGCCTCAACCCGACGTATGCGGAATGGCCCGGCACCGACCCCTCGCTCCCGGCCAACATCCCCGCCGCGGTGAGAGAGGCCCTGGACGCGCTGACCGGCAAGAAGCCCGCGGCCTAACGGCTTCCAATGCCTGTCGACTTCTATCGCCATTCCCTGGGCGACGACGAGAAGGCCGCGGTTTCGTCGGTCCTGGACTCCCTCTTCCTAACGACGGGGCAGCGCGTCTACGAGTTCGAGGGCCTGTTCGAGAGCTATCTGGGCGTCCCCGCGGTGGTTGCGACCGCGCATTGCACGGCTTCACTTCACCTCGCGATGCTCGCCGCGGGAATCGGCCCCGGCGACGAGGTCATCACGACCCCGATGACCTTCATCGCGTCCTCAAACGCGGTCCTCTACGTCGGGGGCACACCCGTCTTCGTCGACGTCGACCCCGCCGCCGGCAACCTCGACCCCGCGCGGGTCGAGGACGCCATCACCCCGCGCACGAAGGCGATCGTGGCCGTGGATCTCTACGGGCTCCTCGCGGACCATGTCGCGCTTCGCGCGCTCGCGGACCGCCATGGACTCGCGTTGATCGAGGACGCCGCGCACTGCATCGAAGGCCGCCGCGACGGCTACGGGCCCGGCCAGCTCGCGGACTACGCCTGCTTCAGCTTCTACGCGACCAAGAACCTCACCTGCGGCGAGGGTGGCGCGATCTCCGCGCGCGAGGCCTCCAAGAAGGCGCTGCTAAGGCAGCTGGGCTCACACGGCATGTCCCGAAATGCCGCGGACCGTTACGCGGGCCGCTACGAGCACTGGGACATGGAGCGGCTGGGCTGGAAGTACAACCTCTCGAACATCCAGGCGGCCATGCTGATTCCACAGCTTCCCAAGCTCGCGGCGCGTCTCGAACGTCGCGAGGCGATCTGCCGGCGCTATGAGGCCGCCTTCGAGGTCCTCCCCGGCGTCGACTTTCCGCGCGTGCCCGACGGGGTGACGTCCTCGCGCCACCTGTTCACGATCTGGGTCGAGCCCCAGAAGCGGGACGCGACCCTCCGGGCGATCCAGGCTCGGGGCGTGGGCGTCGCGGTGAACTATCGGGCGGTCCACCTGACCCGCTACTACCGCGAGCGCTTCGGCTTTCGCCGCGGCCTCTTCCCAAACGCCGAGTCCATCGGCGACCGCACGATCACGCTGCCTCTCTGGCCCGCGATGACAGAGGCCGACATCGACGAGGTCATCGCGGCCGTGACCGAAACGGTCCGGGAGGCCTGAGCTACCCCGCGAAGTCGGCCAGCTCCAACCTCAGGTTTCCGGGGTTCGTGGCGTACTGGAGCCCCACCTCCAGCCCAACCTGTCGCGTGCGGATGAGCTGTTCGATGACCTGATCGAACGTCTGCATCCCGTCCACCGACCCGTCGCGCATCGCGTCGGTCAGCGACTTTCCCTCCTCGGTTCCGCCGCCCTTCTCGATGTAGTCGCGGGTCCTCGCGTTCGACTTCAGGATCTCGATCGCGGCGACCCGGCCCGCCCCATCGGCCCGAGGCAGGAGCCGCTGCGACAGGATGAAGCGAAACGCGCTCGAGAGCCGGGTCCTCACCACCTGCTCTTCCGCCTTGGGAAACACGCCGATGATGCGGTCAACGGTCTTGGCGGCGTCGGTCGTGTGGAGCGTCGAGAACACCAAATGGCCGGTCTCCGAGGCCTCCAGCGCGATCTCGATGGTCTCGACGTCGCGCATCTCGCCCACCAGGATCACCTTCGGAGCCTGTCTCAGCGCCGACCGCAGCGCGCGAGAGAACGTCGGGCAGTCGACGTGCAGCTCGCGCTGGTGGATGGTCGATTTCTTGTGCGGGTGCATGAACTCGATCGGGTCCTCGACCGTCACGATGTGATAGGCGTAGGTCTCGTTGATCAGGTTCACGATCGCCGCGAGCGTCGAGGACTTCCCCGATCCCGTCGGCCCGGTCACGAGGACGATCCCGTTCTTGAGCCCGGCGATCTCACGGAGCACAAGGGGAAGCCGCAGCTCCTCGAACGTGGGCACCCGCATCGGAATCACGCGCATCACAATCGCGAACGTCCCGCGCTGCATGAACACGTTCACGCGAAAGCGCGACAGGTTGGGAATCGCGTACGCGACGTCGGCCGCGCCGTCATTCTTCAGCGCCTGGCGCGCCTGCTGGTTCTCGCCGAGAAGATGGTTCGCGATCGCCGCGGTCTGCTCCGGGGTCAACAACTCCCACCCGGGGGCGGGAACGGGCTCTAGCTTTCCGGTCAGCTCGACCTGAGGCGGCCGTCCGGGCGAAAAGATCAGGTCCGAGATGCGTTCCGACTTCCGGATCATCATCGCGACGAGATTTGGGAACGGCACCGTGATCGCGGAAGCGGTCATCGAATCTCCTCCGTTTGCCGGGCGGGTTATAGCGAAACGAGGAGGGGCGCCAGGCGCCTCGACGCCTTTGCCGCATCCCGATTGACAAGCGCCTTCGACCTGCCTGGGCCGCGCGAGTCGGGCGAGAGACGGGATCTACGTCTTGTGACCTTCGGTCAGCCGATAACCAACACCGCGAACGGTAGCGATCTGAAAGGGCGACATCGCGGCGCCGCCGAGCTTGCGACGAAGGCTCAAGACGAAGTTGTCGACCGTGCGTGAATCCACATGAACATCCACGCCCCACACCGCGTCCAGGATCTCGTCGCGCGTCAGGACGTGGCCCTTGCGCCGAACCAGGCAAGCTAAGAGATCGAATTCGGTCTTGGTAAGTCCGACTGGCACGCCTTGGGAATCGAGAAGCGTTCGGGCTCGCGGGTCGAGACGAAGCCCGGCAAAAAGCAGAGGCTCCGCTGTGCCAGCGCTGTTTCCACGGCGTAGCAGCGCACGGACACGGACCAGAAGCTCGCGAAGGCGGAAGGGCTTGCCCAGATAGTCGTCGGCACCGGCCGCGAATCCGCGCAAGAGATCCTCTTCCAGCGTGCGCGCCGTCAACATCAGGACGGCGCGCGTCGCCCCTGCGTTGCGAAGAGCCTCGCTCAGCGAGTAACCGTCCGTGTCCGGCAACATGATGTCGAGGATCGCGAGGTCAAAGGCCTGCTCGTGCGCAAGCCGCGCGGCCTCCCGGCCCGTCGCGGCCGAGGCAACGTCATAACCCTCCTCGCGAAGGTTGTCCTCCAACGCGATTCGCAGCGTCTCGTCGTCTTCCACGAGCAGGATGCGCGGCTCGGTCACGGAAACCTCAGCTCGAAGGTCGTGCCTTCCGGTGAAGAGTCCGTCACGCGGATGGAGCCTCCATGCGCCTTCATGATCCGGCGGCAGATGGCCAAGCCCAGCCCCGGCGCGCCTATGTGTGGAAACGGGCTCGGGTCCCCGCCAGAACTCCTCGAAGACCCGCTTCCAGTGCGATCGCGGGATCCCATCCCCATTGTCGCGGAAACGGAGAAGCTTCCCGAAGCGCTCCGTAGAGATTCGCACGCGCTTGACCGGCTTCGAGTTGTACAAACAGGAATTGCGAACGAGGTTGGCGAGCAGAAGACGCAAGAGCTGGGGATCGGCTCTGAGCGTTGAGTCACCCGCATCGGGAGCGTCGATTTCGACCGCCGCGGGCCCCCCCTGTTCTCGCGGTTCGTTCGCATCGATCACGGCCGTGGCCTCGGTGCGGAGAAACTCGACCAGCTCGCCCAACCGCACCGTCGCAAGCCGCGGCACGATCCGCCCCCGTTCCAGCCGTTCGAACGAAAGCACATCCTCGACGAAAGCCGAAAGCGCGTCCGCGGCGCGGACGATTCGAGCGGGATAGTCCTTCGCGGCCGGAACGTCGAGGGTGCGGCGCTCCAGCGTCTCGGCCAGGAGCCGAATTGCCGAAAGCGGGGTGCGCAGGTCGTGCGAGACCGCGGCAACAAAACCCGCCTTGAGATCGAGATAGCGCTGGCGGCGCGCATGGAATGCCAAGGCCAAAGACGCGACGAGATACGCCAGAACGCCGGCGGCGACCGCGAGGCCCGTCTTCAAGCAAAGATTGCGCTCGAGCTGCCTTTGGGTCTCGTTCCAACGCCGCGACTCGAAACGAGTCCTGATCTGGTCGATCGGACCGAGCTCGCCCGGCGGAAACGCCAGCGTCAGATCGTGCTCCGGCGTTGTGAGTCCTCGCGCCACCATCTCGCGGGTCAAATCCTGTCGCAGATCCTCAAGGTCGATGACTGTCCCCCAAGCGGACTCACCCGAGGCCGATACCAGCCACCTCTTGCCAACCAGGAAGGCCCCAGCGGCGTTCGAAGGCACGTTGGGCGGAGAACCGGCAACCTCTGAGGCGCGAGCCCGAAAATCGTCCGCGGGAACGCCCGCCCTTTCCGCGAGGCTCGCGAGCGTTTCGACGAAAAACAGCCAGTCCGGCCGTGTGAAGCGGTCGCGTTGCCGGAGAAGCGTCCGCTGAAGGCCCTCTAACCGCCCGCCGTGGCCATCGTCGAGACCGTCGTAGAGAACGAGCCGCATCAATGCGGGGCTAGGCGTGCTCTTCGCCTCGAAGCGGGTGAGCAGGGCGAGAAGGAGCGGAATGTCCTCCGTCGCCGGCAGGACGAAGTAAACGCGGTGGGCAAGGAGCAAACGAAAGCCGTCCTCAATGCCAACCTTGTCGCGAGCCACAAGCGCAGACTCAAACGTCCTGGCGAGGCGCAGGCGCTCCGCGAATGGCGACGTGACCATGCCTTCCAAGGCTCCATACCGGCCGGCTCGGACGGCTTCGTAAAGGCCGCGCGCCTTACCACGCGTGTCCCCAACGGGGGGATTTCGCCGCGGGAGCACCACCTCGCCAGACCGTCGAAAGAAGAGGTGCTTGCAAGCACCTCT
>WBZQ01000792.1_pt1 | contig 23436 bp, 19 predicted proteins | sample 5204251 | NCBI WGS metagenome assembly WBZQ01 (sample SAMN12412402, study PRJNA552823) | activated sludge metagenome | isolation source: activated sludge from nitrification reactor of wastewater treatment plant... | place: USA: Virginia | collected 2017-09
ACTGGATCGCCGACGTCGCGCACGGCGCCGCGGCCGCCTCGGTGGGGGTCGCCTGGGCCACCTCGATGGGCGGTGTCGGGGTCATCCTCGCCACCCTCGTGGCCGCGGCGCTGATCCCGTCGTTCATCCGGTACCGGGTCGGGCACCGGGCCTGACGCTCAGCCGGCGCGGAACCGGATCAGGGATCCGGCCACCAGCTGCGCCACCGCGTCGAGGCCGCGGGCGGTGAGCACACCGACCACGGGATAACCGCCGGTCACCGGATGGTCGGCGAGAAAGATCACCGGGTTGCCGCTGGGGGGCACCTGGACGGCGCCGTGCGCGATGCCCTCCGAGGCCAGTTCGCCGGCATCGTCGCGATGCACGGCGGGCGGCTCGGCGGCGCCGTCGGGCCGGGACAGCCGGACCCCCACCCGGTTGCTGTCGGGACCCACCTCCCACAGCCCGTCGAACAACGACGACGGGTCGGCGAGCAGGTCGCGGCGCGGTCCGTCGAACAGGTCGACGACGGTGATGCGCTCGAACCGTGAGTCCATCGGCACCGACGACACAGACGGCAGCTCGGCCTGTTCGTCGCCGACATCCAGCACATCGCCGGCGGACAGCGCCGGTGGGCCGAGACCGGACAGGATGTCGGTGGAGCGGGAACCGAGCACCGGCGCGACGTCGATACCGCCGCGCACCGCCACATAGCTGCGGCAGCCGGCGACGGGCGTCCCGATGCTCAGCACGGATCCGGCGGGCAGGTCGATTCGGGCGCCGGTGCCGACGGGGTCGCCGTCGGCGGCGACGGTGCCCACCGCCCCGGTCACGGCGACGAGGACGCGCCGGTCGGCACGCACCCGCAGCCCGCCGAGGGTCACCTCGATGGCGGCGGCCGACTCGGGGTTGCCCACAAGACGATTCGCCAGCCGCAGCGACCCGCGATCGGCCCCGCCGGACCGGGGCACACCGAGATGGGCGTGCCCGTGCCTGCCGAGATCCTGCACGGTCGCGAGCGGCCCGGTGGCCAGCACGTGCAATGTCATGGCCGACCGTCCTCCGGTACGAAGCGCACCAGCGAGCCCGGGGTGAGCAGTGCGGGTCGCTCGGCGTGTGCATTCCACAGTTCGATGTCGGTGTGCCCCAACAGATACCAGCCGCCCGGGCTCGGCCGTGGATAGACGGCGCTGTACCCGGCGGCGATCGCCACCGATCCCGCGGGCACCCGGGGGCGTGACTCCGGGCGGCGGCCCACCTCATCGAACGGGTGCGGTGAGACGTCGACGGCACCCGGTGAACGCGCGGGCACCAGATAGCCGAACCCCGGGGCGAAACCCATGAACCGAACCTGCCAGAGCGTGCGCTGATGGATGCCCGCCACCTCCGCGGCGGTGACCCCGATGAGGCCGGCGACGGCCTCCAGATCGTCGCCGTCGTAGCGCACCGGGATCGGTACGGTCTCGGGATCGGCCGCCGCGGTCACCTCGTCGGTGACCGAACGCAGCGCGCGGTGCACCCCCAGATCGTCGACGCCGCCTCCGGATTCGGCCTGCACCAGCAGGGTGTGCGCGCCGGGGATCAGATCCCGGATCGTGGGCAGGGCACCGGTGGCCAGCGCCTCGGTGAGGGCCCGCAGCGCACGTTCACCCGCGGCCGCCGGATCGACTTCCGCGCCGAAATCCAGCAGCAGCGCGTCGGGTCCCGCAGGCAGTACACGCATACCGCCGAGGGTAGTGTCCGCGCACCACCACCGCCCGTGCCCTGACCCGATCGTCACCAATTCGCCACGCGCACCCCGGCTTACTGGCACGATGGGGCGCGGGAAACAGAAAGTACGGGGGCACAGACAGCACGGGGACAGGCAGTAGAAGGGTCGGGCGTGCGCGAGATCGTGGTGTGCGGTGAGGCGCTGGTCGACGTCGTGCAATCAGCGCCGCTGACGCCCGCCGCGTCGGTCGCCGGCACCGGTGCGCTGCCGCCCCTGCAGCCGGCGCTCGGCGGCGGCCCGTTCAATGTCGCGGTCACCATCGGCAGGCTCGGCGGTGCCGTCTCGTTCTGCTCGGCCGTGTCCGAGGACGCCTACGGAGATGCGATCATCGCCGCCCTCGAAGCGGCCGGGGTCGGTACCGGACCAGTGGTCCGCAGACCCGAGCCGACCACGCTGGCGCTGGCCACGATCGGTCCTGACGGCTCCGCCCGGTACTCGTTCTACTTCGACGCGACCGCCGACCGGCAGATGACCGATCCGGGCGACTTCGCGCCGTCGGTGGCGGCCGTCTGCTTCGGGACGCTGTCGCTGGCGCTGGAACCGGGCGCGTCGGCGTACGAGGCGATGATGCGGCGCGCCCACGCGCAGGGACGTCTGGTGGTGCTCGACCCCAACATCCGGCCCGCGGCCATCGGCGACCATGACGCCTACCGGAGGCGGTTCGCCTCCTGGCTGCCCGACGTCGACGTGCTCAAGCTGTCGGACGAGGATCAACGCTGGCTTGAGGCGGGACCGTCCGGTTCGACGGTCGCGCAGTGGCTCGACGCGGGGGTCGGTGCGGTGGTCACCACCGCCGGCGAGCAGGGGATCACCGTGACCACACCCGGCTTCACCGTGCAGGTAGACGCCTGTGAGGTTGCCGTCGCCGACACCATCGGTGCCGGTGACAGCGTCATGGGGGCACTGGTGCGCGCGCTGGATCTGCGTGAGGCGCTGTCGGCGCGGGGGCTTGTCGCCCTCACGGCCGACGACTGGCGGGAGGTCGCCGCATTCGCCGGACGGGTCGCCGCCGTTACAGTTTCCAGGTCGGGTGCGGACCCTCCGTGGGCGAGCGAGCTGAGAACCGACTAGGTTGTACCCAATGGTCCCTACCGGGCCACAACAAAATTCACTTCAATGCAAGAAGGGGATCGCGTGTCCGCTGAAACAGTCCCTGCCGACCAGGCAACCGACACGGCCTCCATCACTTACCCCGGTGGACAGCTGCAACTCCCGATCCTCAAAGCAACAGAGGGCACCGATTCGATCGCGCTCGGCAAGCTGCTGGCGGATACGGGATTGACCACGTTCGACGGTGGGTTCGTCAACACGGCCTCCACCAAGTCGGCCATCACCTACATCGACGGCGACGCGGGCATCCTGCGGTACCGCGGTATCCCGATCGACCAGCTCGCCGAGAAGTCGACGTTCATCGAGGTCAGCTACCTGCTGATCTACGGTGAGCTGCCCACCCCGGCCCAGCTCGAGGACTTCGCCAACAAGATCCAGCGGCACACCCTGCTGCACGAGGATCTCAAGCGCTTCTTCGACGGCTTTCCGCGCAACGCACACCCGATGCCGGTGCTGTCCAGCGCGGTCAACGCGCTCAGCGCCTACTACCAGGATTCGCTCGATCCGAAGGACCCCGAGCAGGTCGAGCTCTCGACCATCCGGCTGCTGGCCAAGCTGCCGACGATCGCCGCCTACGCGCACAAGAAGTCGGCCGGTCAGCCGTTCCTGTACCCCGACAACTCGCTGTCGCTGGTGGAGAACTTCCTGCGGATGACGTTCGGCTTCCCGGCCGAGCCGTACGAGGTCGACCCGAAGGTCGCCCAGGCCCTCGACATGCTGTTCATCCTGCATGCCGACCACGAGCAGAACTGCTCCACCTCGACGGTCCGCCTCGTCGGTTCGTCGCAGGCCAACCTGTTCACCTCCATCTCCGGCGGCATCAACGCGCTGTGGGGCCCGCTGCACGGCGGCGCCAACCAGGCGGTGCTGGAGATGCTGGAGGACATCAAGCAGTCCGGCGGCGACACCAAGGCCTTCATGAACAAGGTCAAGAACAAAGAAGACGGCGTGAAGCTGATGGGCTTCGGGCACCGGGTGTACAAGAACTATGACCCGCGCGCCGCCATCGTCAAGAAGACCGCCGACACCATCCTCGAATCCCTCGGCGTGCAGGACGACCTGCTCGACATCGCCAAGGGCCTGGAAGAGGTCGCCCTCAACGACGACTACTTCATCTCGCGCAAGCTGTACCCGAACGTCGACTTCTACACCGGCGTCATCTACCGCGCGATGGGCTTCCCGACCCGCATGTTCACCGTGCTGTTCGCGCTCGGCCGGCTGCCCGGCTGGATCGCGCACTGGCGGGAGATGCACGAGGACCCGACCACCAAAATCGGACGCCCGCGGCAGCTGTACACCGGTTACACCGAACGCGACTACGTCGACCTCAGCGCCCGCTAGTCACCCAACACCACGCGCCACACCCGGCGCGTGGTGTTTGTTTGTGACCTCATGTTTTCCGACTTCACGTAACTCAAAGGAGAGTGCCATGACCAAGCCCGTAGTCGAGTTCCCCGAAGGTCCGGCGCCGGCCGAACTGCAGATCGTCGACCTGGTGGTCGGTGACGGCGACGAGGCCAAGCCCGGCGGCGTCGTCGACGTCCACTACGTGGGTGTCGAGTACGAGACCGGCGAGGAGTTCGACTCGTCGTGGGATCGCGGTCAGTCCGCCAACTTCCCGCTGCCCCGGCTGATCCCCGGCTGGCAGGAGGGTATCCCCGGCATGAAGGTGGGCGGCCGTCGTCGTCTCACCGTGCCACCGGCCCTCGCCTACGGCCCGGCAGGCGCCGGGCATCGGTTGTCGGGCAAGACCCTGATCTTCGTGATCGACCTGCTGGGCGTCGGCTGAGCCTGCCCGTCACCATCTGTCCGGAAGATCCGTGCGCGTATCGCGCACGGATCTTCCGCGTTCATGGGGTGTCGAGGAGGTCGGCGACGTGTGCGGCGGCCGCCCGGCCGGCCCGGTTGGCGCCGATCGTCGACGCGGACGGGCCGTAACCGAGCAACTGCACATGCGGGTCGTCGGCGACGACGGTGGCCAGCCGCCCGGTCATCGTGATGCCGCCGCCCGGTGCCCGCAGGCGCAGGGGTGCGAGGTGATCGAGGGAGCTGCGGAAACCGGTGTTCCAGAAGATGGTGTCCACCGCGAGCTCCTCGTCGGGCCCGTCGGCGCATTCCCAGAGCACCCCGGTCTCGGTGATGGCGGTGAACATCGGCCGCCACGCCAGGATGCCGTCGGCACGGGCGGCGTTGATCGACGGCGTGTTGTGCAGACCGGTCACCGACACCACCGACGCGGGCGGCAGCCCGGCCCGTACCCGCTGCTCCACCTTGGCGACGGCCGCGCGGCCCTGTTCCGGGGTGAACGGGTCGTCGGTGAACACCGGTTCGCGCCGCGAACACCAGAACGTCTCCACGCCGGGAGCTTTCCGGGCGATCTCGATCAGCAACTGGATGGCCGAGATCCCGGCACCCACGATCAGTACCCGCTGCCCGGCGAAGTCCTCGGGCCGCCGGTAGTCGTGGGTGTGCAGCTGCCGGCCGCGGAAGGTGTCGATGCCGCTTACGTATGGGACGAATGGGCGGTCCCACGTCCCGGTGGCGTTGATGATCGTAGAGGTGGTCATGCCGGCGCCGCCGCCGAGGGCCACGTGGTAGCGCAGAGCGTCGCCCGGCGGGTTCCGGCGCACCGAACGGACGTCGACGGGGCGGCGGACGTGCAGACCGAACCGCTGTTCGTAGTCGCCGAAGTACTTCGGGACCGAACTCGCGGCGGGCAGTTCGTCGCAGTCGGTGCCGAGCGCATCCTGCAGACCGTACCCGGGCAGGTCGTGCACTCGGTTGGCGGCGGCCAATGTGAGTGTGGGCCAACGGAACTGCCAGGCACCGCCCGGTCCGGGGGAGTGGTCGACAAGCAGGTACCGGTCGCCGAGGCCGTGCCGGTGCAGGAAGTACGCGGCCGACAAGCCGGCCTGTCCGCCGCCGATGATCAGCACATCGACATGGTCCGCACGTTCGCCGCTCACCCTCACCTGTGTACCGGACCCGACGCCACCGGGCATGCCCGGCACCCATCTCGGTAGGCTGCGTGCATGATTCGTAGCAGCCAGACCGATGCCGTGGTGACCATCGAGCTCGACCGCGCCGAGAAGCGCAACGCACTCAACGAGGACATGCTGTCGGGGCTGTCCGACGCGTTCAGCGCCGCCGTCGACGGGGGTGCGCGTGCCATCGTGCTCACCGGTCGCGGGCCGGTGTTCAGCGCCGGGGCCGACCTGTCCGGCCCCGTCTACGATCTCGGGTTCCTCGACAATCTGCTGGCGCTGATGGAGAAGATCGAATCGGTGCCGGTGCCGGTGATCGCCGCCGTCAGCGGGGCGGCCATCGGCGCCGGGCTGCAACTGGCGATGGCCGCCGATCTGCGGGTGCTCTCAGCCGGCACCCTGGTGGCCATTCCCGCTGCGAAACTCGGTGTGGCCGTAGATGAATGGACCATCCGTCGGTTGGTCACCCTGGTGGGGGCGGGACAGGCCCGCAATATCCTGATCGGCTGCGAGACCCTGTCCGCCGAGCGTGGTGTCGAGCTCGGTTTCACCAACCGCATCGGTGATCTCGCGGCCGCCCAGGCGTGGGCCGCCGAGATCGCCGAGCTGGCCCCGCTCACCCTCCAGCACTACAAGCTCGTGCTCAACGCCGAGGCCCGCGAGGAGCCCGCACCCGAGCGGGTGGCGGCCATGCAGCGCTGCTGGATCAGCGAGGACATGGCCGAGGCCAGGGCCGCCCGCGCCGCCAAACGCAAGCCGGAATTCAAGGGCCGCTGAACCTCACCGGCGGTGGATCGGGCCGGCAAGTGTGTGCAGCGGTTGCGCTGTGGCGTGGCTGCGGTCGGCGATGATCTCCGCGGCGATCGACACCGCAGCCTCGGCCGGGGTGTGACCGCCCAGGTCGAGGCCGACGGGGGAGCGTAGCGGCGCCAGTTCGGCGTCGGTGAGCCCGGCCTGGCGCAGGCGGCGCAGCCGGTCGTCGTGGGTGCGGCGCGACCCGAGGGCGCCGACGAAGCCGAGCGGGACCGCGGCGCGCAGCGCCACGATCAGCGCGGGCACATCGAACTTGGTGTCGTGGGTCAGGACGCACACCGCTGTCGACGCACCGATGCGGCCGGCCTCGATCTCCCGGCTCAGGTAGCGGTCGGGCCATTCCACGGCCACCTCGTCGGCGGCGGGAAAGCGTGCGGCGGTGGCGAATACGGGGCGGGCGTCGACGACGGTCACCCGCATCCCCAGCTGCCTGCCCAGGGCGGCGAGTTCGCGGACGAAATCGTTGGCGCCCACCAGGATCAGGCGGCGCGGCGGGGCGAAGGTCTGCACCAGCGCACGCGGGCGAGGCGTGCCATCCGGGTCGTCGCAGTCGGCGATACCGACGATCCCGGACCGTCCGGCGGCCAGCAGGTCGTCGATGTCCCGGTCCAGGCCGAGCCACCCGGGTCGGTTGCCGGTCTCCCTCAGCTGCCACTCCGGCGACTCCGACAGCGTCGTGGCCAGGGCGACGGGTGAGTCCGCTCCGATCAGGTCGCGAAGTCGGTGCAGCATCGGCAAGCGGGACCTGTCCACCCGTTCGGTGAACACCTCAATGGTGCCGCCACACAGCAACCCGACACCGAAACCACCGGACTCGTCGACCCCGAATTCGTCGAGCACCGCCGCACCCGTCGCGAGCACCTCGCCCGCGGAGTCGATGACGGCGGCGTCGACACAGCCCGCCGACAGCGACCCGGTCACCTCGCCGGAGCCGCTGACCAGCATCGCGGTACCCACCGCGCTGGGTGCGGAACCGGTGGCGGACACGATCCGCGCCAGCGCGACCGGACCCTCCGGCAGGCCGGTGATGAGCTGGTCGAGGACGGTGCGCATCAATCCATTGTCGCCCCGGTGACCCGATCGCGCAGCCCGGGGAAGGTCAGGCCCCGAGCACCTTGCGCAGGTAGGGGTTGGCGAACACCCGGTCCGGATCGTAGCGGTCGCGCACCGCGAGGAACTCCGTGAAACCCGGGTAGGCCTCGGCGAAGTAGGCGGCGTCGCGGGTGTGCAGCTTGCCCCAGTGCGGACGGCCGCCGTAGCCCACCATGATGGCCTCGAACCCGGCGAAGTACGCGGCCGAGTCGGCCGGGTCGTCGCGGTGGTAACGATGCACCGCGATGTAGCCGCTGTTGCGGCCCGATGCCGTGGACAGCAGCAGGTCGTCGGCGCCGGCGGCCCGCACCTCGATGGGGAAGCTGACCCGGAAACCTTTGTGGTCGATCATGTTCCGCAGATCCCGCAGCGCGTCGGGGACGGCCTCGAGCGGGATGGCGAACTCGGACTCGCCGAATCGCACGTTGCGCTCGGAGGTGAACACCCCGGTGGAGATGTCGGTGAAGGTGCGCGCCGACAGGGCTCGTGAGGTGAGCTGGTTGATCGGCTTGACCAGCCTGGGTGCCTTGGACCCTGCTTCGCACAGCACCCGGAACATGTGGTTGCTCAGCAACTCGTCGTCGATGTATCGGCGTATCTTGCCCGGGCCGTCTGCCGGGGTGCCCGCGGGCAGCCGGGTGTTGGTCTTGGTGAGCGTCTGGCTGGTGTGCGGGAACCAGTAGAACTCGTAATGATCCTGTGCGGCAACCTCATCGAGGAAGGTGCTGAACGCCTCGTCGGCATGTTTCGGCCGTTCCTCGGCCCGCAGGCAGAAGGCGTCGACGCACTGCACCGTGACCTCCACGAGCACGCCGAGCGCGCCGAGACCGAGGGCCACCGCCCGCAGTTCGCCGTCACCGGCGGTGACGGTCCTGATCTCACCGGTGCCGGTGACGATCGTCGCGCCGACGATCTGGGTGGCGATGCCGCCGAAACCCAGTCCGGTGCCGTGGGTTCCGGTGGAGATGGCCCCGGAGATGGTCTGCCGGTCGATATCTCCGAGGTTGGCCATCGCAAGTCCGTGTGGTGCGAGCAGTCCCGGGATCTCGTGCAGGTGCGTACCGGCGTACAGGGTGACCTGTTTACGGTCGGTGTCCACCCCGGACAGCCCGCGCAGATTGCTCAGGCTCAGCCGGATGTCGTCGGTGGCGGCGATGGAGGTGAAGCTGTGCCCGGCTCCCACCGGTTTCACGGTGTTCCCGGATTCCCGTGCCTCGGTGACGATCTGGGCAACCTGCCGGGCGTCGGACGGGGATTCGACACGGCTCGGGGCGCAGGAGACGGTGCGGCCCCAGTTGTGCCAGCGTTGCCCGGTGGACTGACTCACAGAAAACACTTCCCTTCACCACGGTAGGTGGGAAACCGGTCGACGACGCGGGCCGACCCGTCTGCGTCGCGGGCGATGACCACCACCTCGTTGACCCTTTCGCAAATCTCCCCGGACTTGGTGTGCCGGAACCACACCCGGTCACCGACGGTCAGCCCGCCGGCCCCGCGCAGCGGCGTCTGCACCTCACCGGCAGCCTCGGTGCCCACGTATTTCAGGCCCGCCGGCCACACCGGCAGTGGCAGCCGGTCGGCGCCGGGCGGCCCGGACGCGATCCAGCCGCCGCCCGCGCAGGTGGCGATGCCGGGTGCGGGCAGCCGCACCACGTCGAGACCGAAACCGACCGCAGGGGCGGGCTGGAAGTGTGCGTACGAATCGAACAGGTGACCGCCGAAAAACCCACTGCCCGCGGCGATGTCGGTCACCGATGGATCGGTGGCGGTGACCTCCAGGGACCCGGTGCCGCCGCCGTTGACGAACTCCAGTTCGCGGACGGTGTTGATGGCCGCGATGGCCGCGGTGCGCCGCTCGATGAGCTCGGCCATCGACCGTTGCTGCAGCAATTTCACCGCCGCGTTGGTGAGTGGTTTGCCTGCCACGCCGTTACCCATCCCGGCCACCTGGGCTTCGTACGACATCACCCCGACCAACGCGAAACCCGGTCGCCTGTCGATGCTTTCGGCGAGCGTCCGGGCCTGCTCGGGGCTGTGCACGGGGGAGCGGCGCACCCCGAGATGCAGACGGCCGCCACCCAGTTTGAGTGAGGCGTCCAGATCGATGGCCACCCGGACGTCGCCGCGCTGAGCGGGCGGGACCAGGGCGTCGACAATGTCGAGGTGTTCGGCGGAGTCGACGAGCAGGGTGACCCGGGAACGGGCCACGTCGTCGGCGATGAGGGCGCGCACCGCGTGCGGGCGCACCGACGGATAGCCGAGCAGCACGTCGCCGATGCCGGATTCGGTTGCCAGCCAGACGGCTTCGGACACGTCGTAGGCGAGTACCCCGGCGAACCCGTCCCGGGAAAGGATCTCGGAGATCACCGACCGCACCCGGATCGACTTGGACGCCACCCGGATCGGGACACCACCGGCCCGGCGGCGCAGGTCGGCCACGTTGTGTTCGAAGGCGGTCAGGTCGAGCACTGCGACGGGGGAGTCACAGCCGTGGGCGCGCACGGCGGCATCGATGCTCTGCCAGTATCTGTCGGGGTCGGACCGCCACCATGCGGTCGCGCGGTCAGTTGTCGGCCACATGACTCATCAGCATCTCGATCGCGCCGTCGACGATGTTGTCGACGACTTCCGTGTCGCCGGTGGCCAGGTAGACCAGGGTGGCGGCGGTGGTCGTACCCACGATGCGCTGGGCGAGGATATCTGTCGGATGCAGCCAGTGGACACCCATGTTGTGGGCAGCCTGGACGAGCCCCTGGTCGGCGATGGTGTACAAGCTCTCGAACATCTCCTTGGCCGCGGCCGCCACCGGCGGGTGATTGTGTGCGTACAACGCCAATGAGACACAGGCGCGCATCCGGCCCGGACCGGATTCGAGAACCATACGCAACATCCCGAGGTGTTTGCGCAGGTTCTTCTCGAGTCCGGCCCGGCCGTGCAGCGGGCTGTCGGCGCGGGGCAGCATCGAGGCGACCCAGTCGTCGATCGCCACCGGCAGAATCGTGAGCATCACCCGCCGCAGCAGGTCGTCGCGGCTTTCGAAGGCGTAGTGGAAACTCGCCAGCGGCATCCCCGCATGCGAGCAGATGCTGCGGGTGGTGGCGTTCTCGACGCCGTGCTCGGCGATCACCTCGAATGCCGCTTCGACCAGTGCCTTTCGGCGGTCTTCGACGGGCATGCGGGTCATGGGTTCACTCTCGGTGGCACTGTGGACGCATCGGGGGCATCGGGGCATGCTTACAGCCGCTGACAGCCCGTGTGAGCCTACCAGCGGACGGCGGACCCGCGTCGAGTCGGAGCCAGGATCTCACCGTGGTGCGCGGGTCGAAACCCGGCGGCCACGACGCCCGGCGCTAATGTTGTCGGGATGAAAGCGAGCCCCTCATCGAGCGCCGCGTCGGCGGTGGCACGGCGAGCCGTGATCTCGGCCGCGTCGGCCACCCGCGACGCCGCCGACGGTGCCGCGTCGAGACTGGCCGGGGCGGGTGTCCCGGTGGTCCGCGCGCTCGGCGCCGGACGCGATCAGATCCGCCCGCACGTCGAGGGCTCGCCGCATCTGCGGCACGGGCGTTTCGTCAACGCCGAACCGCCGAGTCCCCCGATCGAGTCCGACGGGTCGGTGCTCCGGGAGCTGCTGCGCCGACCCGGCAGGCCGATGCGTTCGGTGCGCGTGCTCACCCCGGCGTTCACCGCGCCGGGTTTCGACGACGACCGCGCCGACCTGGCCGCCACCTGGCTCGGGCACGCGACGGTACTCGTTGAACTCGACGGGGTGCGGATCCTCACCGATCCGGTACTGAGCAGACGCTGTTCGCCGAGCGAACTCGTCGGGCCCGCCCGGCTGCATCCTGCCCCGGCCCCGGTCGCGGCGCTGCCGGCGGTCGATGTCGTCCTGATCAGCCACGACCACTACGACCACCTCGACTACGAGACCATCGCCGCAATCGCCGCGACCCGGCCCGAGGTGCTGTTCGTGGCGCCCCTGGGCGTCGGGGCGCATCTGGAGGCGTGGGGGATCTCGCCGGAGCGCATCCGGCAGGCCGACTGGGATCAGTCGCTGACGCTGACGGTCGGGCGTGCCGAACGGGCGCTGACCTTCACCTGCTGCCCGGCGCGCCACTTCTCGGGCCGGTTCCTCGACCGCAACCTCACCCAGTGGGCGAGCTGGGCGGTCCGCGGGCCGTCGCACAGCTTCTTCTTCTCCGGCGACACCGGATTCACCGAACGTTTCGCCGACACCGGCGCGGCGGTGGGCCCGTTCGACCTGACGCTCATCGCGATCGGCGCCTACGACCCGCTGTGGCCCGACATCCACCTCAACCCGGAGGAGGCGATCGCGGTGCACCGGATGCTGTCGGGATCGTCGGTGGGCGATGCGGTGATGATGCCGATCCACTGGGGCACCTTCAACCTGGCCCGGCACACGTGGGCCGATCCGGTGCGGCGCGTGTTGCCGTCGGCGCAGTCCAATGCCGCGACCGTGCTCATCCCGCCGCCCGGTGGCCGGATAGACCTGGTCCACAGGACCGGTGACGGTCTGGCGGATCCGGCGTGGTGGGAACGATCGGCGTGAGTGGTGAGGGAGACGAGAGACAGTGGTGACCCACAGATGACGCAGCAACAGGCCGACGGTCCTGGCACGGTCGACAATCCGGGCACCTTCCCCGGTCTGTCCGCCGGCGAGGTGGCCGAACGGGTGGCGGCCGGACAGGTGAACGCGCTGCCCGACAAGTCCGGGCGCACGATCGGAGAGATCGTACGGGCCAACGTCTTCACCCGGATCAACGCGATCCTCGGCATCCTGTTCGTGATCGTCGCCACCACCGGTTCGCTCAAGAACGGGCTGTTCGCACTGATCCTGGTGGCCAACAGCGGGATCGGGATCTTCCAGGAGGTCCGAGCCAAGAAGACCCTCGACGCGCTCGCGATCGTCGGGCAGACCCGGCCGATGGTGCGCCGCGACGGGGTCGCCGCCGAACTCCCCCCCGACGAGGTGGTGCTCGACGACATCATCGAGCTCGGCTCGGGCGACCAGGTGGTCGTCGACGGTGAGGTGGTGGCGGCCGCGGCGCTCGAGGTCGACGAGTCGCTGCTGACCGGTGAGGCCGACCCGATCCACAAGCAGCCGGGCGACGCGATCCTGTCGGGCAGTTTCGTGGTCGCCGGGTCGGGGGCCTACCGGGCCACCAAGGTGGGCGGGGACGCCTACGCCGCCCAGCTGGCCGCCGAGGCGTCGAAGTTCACGCTGGTGTCCTCGGAACTGCGGGCCGGTATCGACAAGATCCTCAAGGTGATCACCTGGCTGCTGATTCCGGCCGGTCTGCTCACCATCGTCAATCAGCTGTTCATCAGCGACAGCGGCCTCAAACGCGCTCTGCTGGGCATGGTCGCCGCGCTGGTGCCGATGGTGCCCGAGGGTCTGGTGCTGATGACCACGATCGCCTTCGCGGTGGGTGTGGTGCGCCTGGGTGCCCGTAAATGTCTGGTCAACGAGCTGCCGGCGATCGAGGGGCTGGCCCGGGTCAATGTGGTGTGCGCGGACAAGACGGGCACGCTCACCGAGAACGGCATGCGGCTCGGGGAGGTCCGCGAGGTCGACGGCAGCGGCGGCGACTTCACCGACGTGCTGGCGGCCCTGGCCGCCCACGATCCGCGGCCCAACGCCAGTGTCGCGGCGATCGGCGAGGCCTACCCCGACGCGCCCGCCTGGTCGACCACCGCGATCGCGCCGTTCACCTCGGCCAAGAAGTGGAGCGGCATGTCGTTCGCCGACGCCGCCGGCACCGACCAGGGTAACTGGCTGCTCGGCGCCCCCGACGTGCTGCTCGACCCGGACACCGACATCGCCCGCACCGCCACCGAGATCGGCGAGACGGGCCTGCGGGTGCTGCTGCTGGGCACCACCGATGTCCCCGTCGACACCAAGATTGCCGCGGGCACGGACAATCCCGTGCCCGGCACCCTGACCCCGCGCGCCCTGGTGGTGCTCGAGCAACGGGTGCGTCCCGACGCCCGCGACACCCTCGAGTACTTCGCCGACCAGAACGTGTCGGTGAAGGTGATCTCCGGCGACAACGCGCGGTCGGTGGGCGCGGTCGCCGCCTCGCTCGGCCTCGGTTCGGTCGACACCTCGGTCGACGCTCGGACGCTGCCCGACGACCAGGACGCCCTCGCCGACGTCGTTGAGGAGGGCGTCACATTCGGCCGGGTGCGGCCCGACCAGAAACGGGCGATGGTCAAGGCTCTGCAGAGCCGCGGCGACACCGTCGCCATGACCGGCGACGGCGTCAACGACGTGCTCGCGCTCAAGGACGCCGACATCGGTGTGGCGATGGGCTCGGGCAGCTCCGCGTCACGGTCGGTGGCGCAGATCGTGTTGCTGGACAACAAGTTCGCCACCCTGCCCTATGTGGTGGGCGAGGGCAGGCGGGTGATCGGCAACATCGAGCGGGTCTCCAACCTGTTCCTCACCAAGACCGTGTACGCGGTGCTGCTGGCGATTTTCATCGGTGTCGGCGGGGTAGTGGGCTGGCTGTTTGATTTCGAGTCGATCAGCTACCCGTTCCAGCCGATCCACATGACCATCTCGAACTGGTTCACCATCGGCGTGCCCGCGTTCATCCTGTCGCTCGCGCCCAACAACGAGCGGGCTCGCACCGGTTTCGTCCGCCGGGTGCTCAGCCAGGCCGTGCCCAACGGCATCATCGTCGGCCTGTGCACCTTCGTGACGTTCGTGATCGTCAACCCGGGTGGCGCCGGCGCGCAGCTCGGAGCCGAGGATTCGGTCGACCTGACGCCCGATCAGACGCAGGCGGCCACCGCGACCCTGCTGACGCTGATCGCCGTCGCCTGGTACGTGCTCGTGGTGGTGGCGCGGCCGTACACCTGGTGGAAGGTCCTCCTGCTGTCGGTGTCGGCGGGTGCGTATGTGCTGATCTTCCTGATCCCGTGGTCCCAGGACATGTTCCTGCTCGACGTGTCCGATCCGCAGAAGCTCATGGTCGGTGCGATCTCGGCCGCGGTCGGCATCGTGTGCGTGGAGGTCGTGCAGCGGATTCTGGAGGCGCGTGCGGCTCCCGGCCGACAAGCGGCAGCTGACCGGTGACCCCGTGACCGGGATCAGGCGACTAGGCTGATGCAGTATCACAATCCTCGGCGTCACAGCGCCGAATGAATCGCGACAGGAGAAACCGATGGATCTCGGCGGCATCGTGAACAAGGCCAAGGCGGCTCTGCAGAAGAACCCCGACCTGATCGAGAAGGGTGGCGACGCGATCGACAAGGCCACCAAGGGCAAGTATGCCGGGCAGGTCGACAAGGCGCAGGACGCGGCTCGCAAGGCCGTCGGTGCGCCGAAGCAGGGCGAGCAGGGTGCCACCGAGCAGAACCCGAACTCCCCGCAGGGGCAGTAACGTCCGCACCCCCACGGACAAGTCGTGACCGGAGCCATAAAGGCGCCGGTCACGACGTATTTTGGGCCCTTCTCGGGCAGCCCATTACCCCGCTGTCCTGAGGTGCGCAAATCATATATATTGACAAATGGGTAATAAAGGTCAGTGAACACTACTTTCTGGTAGCAAAGATCAGTGATTTGGGCGCTAGGCTGCTCAATCATGGCAAAGGCAAGTAACTCGATCAGCCTCGACATGGGCGTCGACGAGGCCTGGGCGGCGGCATCGGACCTGGCCCGTTTCGACGAGTGGCTGGTCCTGCACGACGGCTGGCGCGGTGATGTGCCCGAGGCGCTGAGCGAGAAGCTCAAGGTGACCTCGGTGGTGTCGGTCAAAGGCGTCCGGGTCAGGTTCGACTGGGTCATCGACCGGTACCGCCCGCCCACCGAGATCCGCCTCAGCGGCAGCGGCAAGGGCGGCATCAAGGCCAAACTCGACCTGACCATCGCGCAGTCGGGTGAGGGTTCGTCGGTCACGCTCGGCATCGACCTGGGCGGTCTGCCGCTGATCGGCCCGGCCGGCAAGGCTGCGGCCAAAGCGGTCGAAGGAGACCTGTCGGTCTCGCTGGAGAATTTCGGAAGGTATTCGCTGCGAAGCAGTGACCGGATGGTGGCCGGCAGAGAATAATCCCGCTCGATGCGGGTTCTGCGTCCACCGGCGATACGGGGATCGCCGGCGACGGCTGCCGATGGGGCAGACCTGATCTCAGGGTCTGCGAGAGGGTGGAAAAAGAAACACATGGGACGACATAACGACGAAGCCGCCGCATCGAGCGGCCGGATCCCCGCAGCCCGTTCCCGGGGGCGTGAGGCCGACTACGGCGACGACGGTTTCGGATTCGAGGGCCAGCGCGACCCCCGTCGCCGCAAACTGGTGTGGGGCGTGCTCGCCCTCGCACTGGTGGCGATGCTGGTGGGCGGTTTCTTCGTCTGGCGGTCGGCGTCAGGCTCGTGCGGTGACGGCGACGTGACGGTGGCCGCCGACCCGGCCATCGCCGGTGCGATCACCGACATCGCGAAGAAGGCGGGCGAGGATTCCTGCTACACGTTCGCGGTCGAAGCGGTCGCCGACAAGGACATCCCGGCCCGGCTCACCGCCGGCGACAAGTCTCCTGATCTGTGGGTCGCCGACTCGTCGTTCCAGGCCAAGCGGGTCGGCACGCAGGTGCGGCGCACGCTGGCGGAGGTGACGCCATCGGTGGCGGCCACCCCCGCGGTCATCGTCGGCCGCTCCGTCGACGACTACGACAGCTGGGTCGACGTGATCACCCTGCCCAACCTGCGCTTCAGCAGCCCGATCGACTCGGCAACCGGCAACGCGCCGATCATCGGTGCGGTGGCCGGTGCGGAGAAGGGCAAGATCGCCCCGACCAAGCTGCGCGAGGCGATGAGCGCGATGGCGGTGGCGCAGAACAACGTTCGCAAGAGCGACGACACCGACCAGGACCGTCTCAAGCTCGCCAACACCTCGAGCGCCCTGGCCATCACCACTGAACAGCAGTACCTGACCTTCCTGCGCGGCAACAGCGGATCGCAGCTGACGGCCAAGACCCCGAAAGACGGCACCGTGATGCTGGAGTACCCGGTGGTCAACAGTGCCGGCGAGGCGCGCCGCGACGACGCGACGAAGGCGGGCAAGGCGCTGGCCGAGGCGGCAGCGTCGGACAAGGGCCGGGCGATCCTCGACAGCGCAGGCTTCCGCAACCCGGACGGCTCCGGCATCGGCGACAAGGTCACCGAGCTCAAGATCGCCGACCCGAACGGCCTGGACAAGGCGCTGCGTCAGTGGCAGGTGCTCGCGGTGCCGATGCGCTCGCTGGTGCTCCTCGACGGTTCCGGGTCGATGCAGGCGACGATCGGTGACCAGACCCGTGCCCAGGTGCTCCTCGACGCGGCGCTGGAAGGGCTGCGCATCTATCCCAACAACGCGGCGATCGGCACCTGGTTGTTCGGTATCGACAAGGGCGGCCCGGGCATCGACTATGACGAACTGACCCCGATCAGGCGTCTGGACAGTCCCGGCCAGCGGGAGGCGCTCGCCTCGGCGGCCACCGACGCGCTGGCCAACCGGCTCGGCGGCGGCACCGGCCTGTACGACACCGCCCTCGCGGCGTTCACCAAGGTGCAGGACACCTACGACCCGAGCTACTCCAACAGCGTGATCCTCATGACCGACGGCCGCAACGAGGACGCGAACAGCATCAGCCTCGAGCAGCTGCTGGCCGAGCTCAAGAAGCGCCAGGATCCGGCACGGCCGGTGCTGATCGTCACCATCGGTATCTCCGATGACGCCGACACCAGCGCGCTCAAGCAGATCGCGGAGGCCACCGGCGGTACCTCGCACATCGAGCGCAGCGCCGCCGACGTCAAGGGCGTGTTCTACGAGGCGATCGCCGCTCGTCTGGAGGCTGCCGGCCGCTGAGCGGGCGCGGGGTTCCGGGACTGCGGGGTCCCGGTCCGCGTGAGTTCGTCAGGGGGTTCCGGCCAGGGGTTCCGGTCGGGGGTATGTCGGTCAGGGGTATTTCGGGTCAATGATGACCCGCTGTGAAAGGTGAAGCCTGAGATGGCCCAGTCCGGTGACGGATTCGAATTCGAGAACAGCGGTGCCGGGCGGCGCCGGCCGCTGCAGATCGCACTGGCGACCCTGCTGGTGATCATCGCTGTCGCGGGGGTGATCCTGTGGCGGACCGGTGCCGGCGGCTGCGGCGAGCGCACCTCGGTACGGGTGGCCGCCGATCCGACGATCGTCGGCACGGTCCGGTCGCTGACCGGGATCGCCGCCGACAACGGCTGCCACGACTACGAGGTCGACGAGGTCGCGGGCGCCGCTGTGCCGGGCCGGTTGACCAGTGGCGACGACAAGTCGCCGGAGCTGTGGGTGGCCGATTCACAGACCCAGGCACGCCGGGTGATCACGCAGGTGCGCAAGGCGCCCGACTACGTCGCCGAGTCGCTCGCGTCGTCGCCGACAGTGGTGGCCGGCACGGGGCTGAAGTCGCTTACGTCGTGGGTCGAGGTGATGAAGCTGCCCGACATGCGCATGGGCAGCCCGATGGAGACCTCCACCGGCGACGCGCCCATCACCGGCGCGCTGGCGGAGGTGAAGGCGGGCCGGGTCAAGCAGGACGACCTGACACAGGCGCTGTCGATCCTGGCCATCCAGCAGAACAACGCGCGCCCGGCCAACGACAGCGAGGCGACGCGCCTGAACCTGGCGAACGTCGAGGGCATCCCGGTGGTCACCACCGAGCAGCAGTTCTCCCAGTTCCAGCGGCGGCATCCTGATTCGAAGCTGAAGTCGGCGATCCCCGCCGACGGCACGGTGATGCTCGACTATCCGTTGCTCAACACCGCGGGCCGCGGCACCAAGGACGCCGCAGCCGCGGCCGGCAAGGAACTGGTGGCCGCGGCAACCTCGGAAGAGGGCCGGAAGGTGTTGCGCGACTCGTCCTTCCGCAATCCGGACGGTACCGGATTCGGTGACGAGGTGACCGTGCTCGACAGCGGCGACGCGAAGCTGGTGGACAAGACACTGCGCCAGTGGCAGGTGCTCGGCATCCCGATCCGGACGACGCTGATGGTCGACACCTCGGGATCGATGCGGGAGTCGGCCGGGACCTCGACCCGCGCGCAACTGCTCGCCGACGCGTCGACGCAGGGGCTGATGCTCTTTCCGAACAACACTCAGGCGTCGCTGTGGATCTTCGGGATCAACAAGGGTGGGCCGGACCAGGACTGGAAGGAACTGCTGCCGTCGCGCCGGCTCGACGCGGCGTCCTCGCGGGGTACCCATCGCGACGACTTCCGGGCCGAACTCAAGCGCGCGATGGCCGAGGATCTCGGCGGCGGCACCGGTCTGTACGACAGCATCCTGGCGGCCTACAAGTCCGTCCAGGCGGGTTACGACCCGACGTACTCCAACAGCGTCATCGTGATGACCGACGGCCGCAACGAGGATGCGAACAGCGTGAGTCTCGATGAATTGCTGGCCACGCTCAAGGAGCTCGAGGATCCGGCGCGGCCCGTGCTGGTGCTGACCATCGGCATCTCCGGCGACGCGGATGCCGACGCGCTGCGCAAGGTCGCCGAGGCGACGGGCGGCAGCAGCTATGTCGCCGAGACCGCTGCCGATATCCAGTCGGTGTTCGTCAATGCGATCGCGGCACGGGTGAAAGCCGCCGGGCAGGGCTGAACAGAAGGTCGGAATCCTCTTTTCTTGGTATCGTAAAAATGATTCCTCAACAGATAAAAGTATTTGTGTTCAAATAAGAATATTGCCATTCTTGAATGAGTCATCGGACCCACGGATGTCAATTTGTCACTAGTGAGATACTCTGCGAAATCAATCCACTCGATCGGGTGGTGATTCGGGGTCTCGGTCGAACGGATGGCCGGGCCGACCGCGGCTTCGGAGTCCGCGGCTCAGCGCAGGGGTACATTCGACATGACACGGCAGGGCGGCAACCGTCGCGTGAGTTCAGGATCTTCATCGGGGCGTTCCGGTGGCAGGCGCTTCGGGGCCGGTCACGTGCTGGCCGGTCTCGCGCTGGTGGTGATACTGATCAGCGGTGCCATCGTGTGGAGCACCCTGGCCGACGGGTGTGGCGGCAACCGGAAAACGGTGTCGGTGATGACCGACAGCGACATGGCCGGTGTCGTGAAGGATCTCGCCGGGCAGGCGTCGGACAATTCCTGCTACGACTACCGGGTGTCCGCCACCCCGAATATCGAGGCACCGTCGAAGCTGACCGGCAATTCACGGACCGATCTGTGGCTGGCCGATTCACCGACCAGGGCGCGGCGCGTCATTCAGCAGGTACGGCTGCAGACCGATTACGTGTCGAAGTCCCTGGCGAGTTCGCCGGTGATGGTGGTGGGCACCACGCTGCGCGAGTCCAAGACCTGGGTCGATGTGATGAGGATCGAGAATCTTCAGGTCGGCAACCCGCTGGAGTCGGCGACCGGGGACGCACCGATCGTCGGTGGCGTGGCGTCCGTGGCCACGGGACAGGCATCGCCGACCGGCCTCAAACAGGCGATGGTCACCATGGTCACCACGCGACTGAACCTGGCTCCGGGCCAGGACACCGACGAGGCCCGTCTCAAGCTGGCTGATTCGTCGGTGACGCCGGTGGTGGCCAGTGAACAGCAGTACCTGGCGTACCTGCGGACCCACAAGACCTCGAAGCTGACCGCACAGACTCCGCGGGCCGGTACCGTGGCGCTCACCTACCCGCTGCTCAACACCGCGGACTCCGGCCGTAAGGACATCGCGGCCAAGGCGGGTGCGGCACTCGTGGCCGCCGCGGCAACCGACAAGGGCCGCAAGGCGATCAACGATGCCGGGTACCGCAACCCCGACGGATCCGGTGTCGGCGATGACGTCCCACTCCTCAAGTACGACGACGAGACGCAGATCGACAAGGCGCTCGCCTCGTGGCAGACGATCGGCGTGCCCACCCGCACACTCCAGGTGCTCGACACCTCCGGTTCGATGCGCACCCCCGCCGGAAACTCCACCCGTGCGCAACTGCTCGCCGACGCCACCGTGGAGGGGATCAAGCTGCCGGGCCGCAATGCCCAGATCGGAACCTGGATCTTCGGCATCGACAAGGGCGGCAAGGGGCAGGACTGGCGTGAGATCACCCCGGTCAAGCGGCTCGACGACATGAGCACCGGCACCCTGCATCGTGACCTGGTCACCCGGACCACCCTGGCGGCGCTGAAGAACGATCTCGGCGGCGGCACCGGCCTGTACGACAGCACGCTCGCCGCATACAAGCACATGGTGGACACCTACGACCCCGCGGCCACCAACGCGATCGTCATCGCCACCGACGGCCGCAACGAGGACGCCCAGAGCATTACCCTCGACGACCTGATCGGCCAGCTCAAGGCGCTCTACGATCCGGCGCGTCCCGTGCAGATCCTGACCTTGGGCCTCACCGACGACGCGGACGCCGACGCGCTGAAGAAGATCGCCGACGCGGTCGGCGGCGTCACCTACATCGCCCGGACCCCGAGCGATATCAAGAACATCTTCACCAGCGAGCGCATCCGCATGATGGACTAGGTGCCCATAACGACCGGTGTGCTGGCGGCTTGTGTGTACGGGTGTACACTGCCGCGAAAGGTCTAACACTGTAGGGGATTTCTGTGCGTTGCTGGGGGAGGGTGATGTGTCGCGCCGTCGGATCGGGTGATCGGCGCCGGCGGGTCCGTGAAGGCGTAGCCGTCGGTCATGATTCCGGTTCCCGTCCGGGGCGTGCCCGGTGAGCCGGCACCGCGCCGGTCCGCGGGGCGACGAGCCGGAACAGACGATCACCGGCGGTTTCCGGGCGATACCCTCGGCGAGACAGACCGGACCATCGGCGACGCGGAGTGGGACGCCCGCACAGCGCTCCTGGGAGGTGCCCTCGCGCCAGGCGACACCCAAAGCGCCGGTTACTCCCACAAAACCTGCTACTCCCAAAGGGTTTGGGCCACCGACAACGGCTGGGCCGAAGCGGGATGCGAAACGTGCTGAGCCGTCCGCCATTCCGGCGGAGCGTCGGCACCGGGTGCGGGCCGGTCTGTGGACGGTCACGGCGCTGGCGCTGGTCGCAGCGCTGGTCAGCGGCATCCTCTTGTGGCGCAACGATTCCAGCGGGTGTTCCGGTCGTGAGACCGTCCGGGTGGCCGCCGAACCGGCGATCGCCGACGCGCTCACCGGACTCGCGGATCTCACCGCCGCGGACGGTTCGTGCTTCGACTACGCCATCGAATCCATCGCGGGAGGGTACGTTCCGGAGCTCCTGACGCGCGGTGAGGGAGCGCCCGAGCTGTGGGTCGCGGATTCGCAGAGCAAGGCCAGGCGTGTGATCGCCCAGACACGCCGCGGTTCCGGCTTCGTCGCCGAATCGCTGGCCACCACGCCCGCGGTGGTCGTGGGCACCGATCCCGGTACCTACCCGGGCTGGGTCGACGTGCTGAGGCGGCCCAATCTGCAGATCGGGAGCCCGGTGTCGTCAACGGCGGCCGATGCGCCGATCGTCGGATCGCTGGCCGCGGAGCTGTCGGGCCGGCTGACCCGCGCGGACCGGCTGGCCGCGATGGCCGGGCTGGCGGACCGCCGCAACCGGGCCGTACCGATGGCCGACCCGAAGTCCACCGACGAATCTCGGCTGATGTCGGCGGGCGCGACGGCGTCGGTGGTGGTCACCTCCGAACAGCAGTTCATGACGTTCAAACGGCACTATCCCAACTCATCGCTGATCAGCACCGTTCCCTCGGACGGCACTGTGCTGCTGGACTATCCGCTCGTCAACACCGCCGGTTCCGATCAGGCGGCGGACGCGGGTGTGACATTGCTGAAGGCGGCGCGGTCGCAAGCCGGCCGCAAGATTCTCACCGGGCAGGGCTTCCGCGCACCCGATGGCACCGGAGTCGGGAAGCCTGTCAAGACGCTCACCATCGACCCGGCCCGGGTCGATGCCGCCGTGGACGAGTGGACCGCCATGGCGCTGCCCACCCGCACCATCCTGGCCCTGGACGTGTCGACGTCGCTGCGTATGCCCGCCGCAGACTCGACGCGTGCAGCCCTGGTGATCGACGGGGCGCTCGGATGGCTCCGGCAACTGCCCCCGAACACCGATGTCGGCATGTGGATCTACAGCCTCAACAAGGGCGGCAACGGCCAGGACTGGCTCGAGACGGTGCCCTCGCGCAGGCTCGGCGATCCGGTCCGGAGCTGGACCCAGCGTGACATCCTCGACGAGAGCATCAACAGGTCGCTCAAGGCCGAACTCGGTGGCGGCAGAGCGCTGTACGACACCATCCTGGCCGGGTACAAGGCCGTGCTCAACGGCTACGACGCCGACTACACCAACACCCTGACGATCGTCACCGACGGTCGCGACGACGACCTGCAGGGGCCGACGCCGGCGACGCTGATCGATCAGCTCAAGCGGCTCGCGGATCCGGGGCGACCCGTGCGGGTGGTCGTGCTGGGGGTGTCGGCGGACGTCGACCGGGCGACATTGACGACGATCACGAACGTGACGGGCGGCGGTACGTCCGTGACCGCCGACCCGTATGGCATTCAGGGGTTGTTCGCGGGGGCGGTGCGTCCGCGGCTGTCGCCGCCGGTGAATCCGATCGGTGCGGACGGAAAATGAGCGGTGGTACGGACCGTATCAAAGCTCAGTCGCGGAAATCGTCCTCCGGACAAACTATTAGCACTTCTAATATATTAGAAGTGC
>WBZQ01000793.1_pt1 | contig 23424 bp, 15 predicted proteins | sample 5204251 | NCBI WGS metagenome assembly WBZQ01 (sample SAMN12412402, study PRJNA552823) | activated sludge metagenome | isolation source: activated sludge from nitrification reactor of wastewater treatment plant... | place: USA: Virginia | collected 2017-09
CCTTCCCTACACAAACCATCTTGCCCTTTATGGAATCTGACGATGACTGAGACAGCCGTGTCCCCGCTTGTCCGTTTCGGCACGTCCACGTGGACTTACGAAGGTTGGCAGGGTCAAGTCTATCAGCGGCAATACACCAAGACGAGCTTTACCCGCGAATGCCTCGGGGAATTCTGTCAGTATCTCTACAATGGCCAGCCGCTCTTCCGCACAGTGGGGAATGACTCAACCTTCTACCGGCCTCCATCCGCGAACCAGCTCAGTCGCTACTTGACGCAGATACCAGAGGATTTTGAGATGTGTTTTAAGGTGTGGGAGGAGCTCACCATCCCGACCTATGCGAAGCATACGCGCTATGGCATTCGAGCCGGACAGCCGAATCCGAACTTTCTGAACGCTTCGGCCTTCAACAAGCTCGTGCTGCAGCCCTATCGGGATGCCCAGTTCGGTCCGCACACAGGTCCGTTTCTGTTTGAGTTCCAGCGCCACGGCATGCCAGCAGAGGAATTCTACGCGCGGTTGGACGCATTCTTCACTCTGCTCCCACGAGACTTCCGCTATGCCGTGGAGATTCGAAACGCGGGCCTACTGGGCCCCGCCTACCATGAACTGCTATGTCGGCATGGTGTCGCCCACGTCTACAACCACTGGTCCTACATGCCCTCCCTGGCCGAGCAGCACCAACGCATGGAAACCTTTACCGCCCCTTTCACCGTATTTCGGCTCTTGACCCCGCTCAAGATGACCTATGAGGCGGCGAAGAAGCGGGCCGAACCCTATAACAAGATTGTTGGGGAGTTGCCAGATATGCGCCGGGACACCGTGCGACTTCTCCAACAAGCCACCGGCGAGAACCGAACCACCTATGTCTTGGTCAACAACAGAGCGGAAGGAAATGCGCCACTGACGATTCAGGCGCTGGTAGAGAGACTGCAAGCCGATCCGAAGGAGAGCGCTAGCAGACTCCGGGATTAGGCAGCCTGATCATCCCGAGAGACCCGTGACTCGAACGGTGCAAATGTCTGGGACGCGAGAGCCTGAAGCGCGGTTTCCCTGGCTGCAAGCGCCATCTGATACGCCCCCTCCTCTCCATACTTGGGGATCGAAAACTTCCGGTGCTTGGCTTTACAGTTTTCAATGGGCCACTGGACTTCCCAGTAGAGCCGTCGTGCCCGTTTCCCTTTGGACATCTCCCACCGATCCACTCTCGTCAGACCGGAGATGCCCGACCGGTTGGTCTTCTTCAGAATCGCACAATAGGCCGGCTTACTCAGAGGGGGATGCGCCTGGATAAGCGTGTTCCGATAAACTTGGGCGGCCTGGAGGGCTTGTTCCCGGCCTCCGTAGGGCCCGTCGCTGAAGTCGCGCAGGAAGACCTGCTTCCGGCGCTGCACCCTCACCCGCCAGCAGTGCGTAGACGATGCCTCGTGATCAACCCGTCGGATATTCAGCATACGCATCTCCGCAACGTAATTTCGAAGAAGTACCAGGACTGGGGTCTCAGATGCCAACAGGTTCACCGGCTTGAGATGGAACTCATGGCCACAACTCCAGGCTCTTCTCGCCACTACAAGCTCACGGACTTGTATGGTCAAAACGATAGGCCACGGGGATCAACAAAAGCACAGGACTATCGAACTCCCAGGCAAGCATGGAGAAGGGAGCAGATCGTTCCAAGAGGGTCTTTCCGGCATCGTCGAGAATCCCCGATCCAGAGGATTGATAAACCTCAATATGCTGCAATGAACCATCTGGGCCCACCGTTGCACCAGCAACAATATTGCCCTCCAGCTTCGACGCTATCGCCTCGACGGGATACTCCCGGTGCTTAAGAACCTCCTCCTTCACGGCTTGGATGAGGGCACGTTGGCGAGGTGATAAGGGCATCAGGTCGTATGTAATGGGGATTTGAGCCGTGAGTTGCGTCCAGGTCTCACTGGAAGGAGTATCAGTGATCTGTACGGAACGCACCAAGCGGACGGCCTCGTTGTCCAAGAAGGCATTTCCAGAACTCGTCTCAACCGTCACCCTTGAGAACGTTCCGTCGCGTTCCAAGACTAAACACAGTTGCACCGTTCCCTGCCATCCATACTGGCGAGCCAGCATCGGATACGTACTATTCTTCACAATTTCCTGGTGAACCCGTTCTGCCATATTTCTCGCCACAGTTGGGCTGAAGATCGGGAATAGTGGAGGGCTGCCGTTGCCCATGAAACAGCGTGAGGGGGTGTGGGGAAAAACCGCCGAATGGGGACCATTCACCGTGATGAGACTCACTGGAAGAACGGGCGGAGAGCTCGTACATCCGTTTGAGAGATAGGCCACTACTAACAGGAAACTGGACCACCACTGGCGCGAGCGCATAAGCGATGCCTTTCCCGAAAAAAGGAGTCTGAAGTGCGTTTGCCCACGTCAATGCGCGTGGTTGTTGACCAATTCAAACAGACGCTGAGACTCAGACGGTTGTACGCGCTCAATCGCTATGCCAAACTCATTCCGCCCGGCCCACGTTACGAGCGCTTCCTCTATGCGAATGGCTTGATCTGTTCCAGGGCAGATGACGAAGAGGGAAATTGTCATGCCGGGGGAAACCGACACCGGGCATTCAATGTGAAAGTGCCTCGGCGAGCACCCCCAAATTGTGGCCGCAACGTGCCAGTCCTGTTCGAGAAAGCTAACCATGCACGGTATCGAGAAGGATGGAGACCCGACATCCGAGGAAGCCAAGTGCATGGACCAGAGTCTACGGGAGGACTGTGGATTCGCCCATTCCCCGTTGGTCGGGAATTGTGCCCCCTCGCTAGCGGGAGTTTTGTCTAGCGATACCACAACTCGGCCGATGCGATCAGCCAAGCAGGTCAAGAAGTGGTGGCATGAATTCTGATCATGCCTTTGTCGTATGGGCCCTTGGTTGATAGACAAGGAGCATCGCGGTATGTGTCATGTGCTTCCCTCGCCTTAAAAGGGCCCCAGACAACAAGTAAAATCAATGTCTTACATGCTGACACATTCCAATGACATACATGGTTTTACAATGGCTTACAAATAGGCTGTCCGATATAGGACGCGAATGGAATCAGGCCACCAGGCTGCTGACTGAGTGTCCTTCTGCAGCTTCTAGATGGAGGGCCAATACCTGGCGGAGAAAGTCGGAACCTCTACGAGTTCGCCTCACTGGGAGGCCCAGACAGTCCTCGAAACCTGGCCGTGCATTCCCTTCTGCCTTGATCTCGGCTACTGAAGGTCCTTAAGTGCTGGAGGAATCAACGCCCCTTCATTGCCTGTGGTCGGCGGCTTTTCTACGGGAATGATATTTCCTGCAGGGGCAAGATGCACACCGATTCTGGTCAGTGTTCCTGGTGGGTCATAAGTGAATATGGCCGTTCCACTCACCGAGGTGTCAGTTTGACAATGATGATGCACGTACCCTCGTGTCAAATCGACTTCTCGGATCAAACAAGATGCCAAATCATCTATGTATAATGTCGGCGGAGCATTTTTCGTATCCTGCCTAAAAAAACCAACAAGAAGACGCTGTTTTTCTTTAAGTGCGATAAGTTGGACTTCGGTAGCTACAATAACAGGAGACGTCTCTGTCGGAATCGGAGAATCAAGTCGCATCGCTACGAAGTCCAAGGTCCTAGGATATTTGTCCAACCGGATCTTGTAGTCTTCACCAAGTTGGCGCTTTAAGGCAGCATCAACTGGATCAAAGTAAATACTTATGGGTTTTCTACTCCATACGGTCCCGTCAGCTATTCCTTTGATGATCAAATTTGCCAACATAGTTGGATCAATCTGATGTTTAGGATTGCTTGCAAAAGTGTTTGCATCTAATAGGCAGTGTCTTGCGGTTAGAACCAGGCTATTATTTAGCAAGCTGCCTGTACAGTATGATTCTCCATTCTTACCCTGCAGGGCCACAGCGGTGGCGTATAATTGCTGCCTGAGCTGCTCCGGAAGATCAGCTGCCTTCCTAAAGCATTTATCAAGGTAATTTCTGCCATACTCCCAATGGAGGTTCCCCCCTTTACCATCCCCAGAGAACCTCTTAAAGGCCTTACTGCATTCGACGGCCCTGCTTAGCTCTTTTTCATCCGTCACCACAACTTTGTCCGCCTGCGAAGAAACATCTGGAGGCGTTTCATTAGTAGTACCTAGAAGATTAAGCTGATGAATAGACAGACTGGTGTTTATGTTAGGTGATATTTCATCACTTCTCTTAGGGCGGGGGCATGCGATGACTTCACATGGATCTGTAGGCTGTGGTGTGGGCAGCCAGTCAGTTGCCCCAACAGCAATATCGGCAACGAAGAAGTACAAGAGAGAGACGAAAAGTGCGGCGAATCCTGGCAGACGGAGAATTGCTTTCTCTGTATAGAGGTGCCATTTCATGGCTATTTGCCATTCTTGGGCGATTCAATCTTTAATTGTTCCAAGACGAAATTGATAATCGATTGCTTGTTGTCAGTGACCTTTTTTGAAGCATCGCCAAGTATATCCCCTAAGTCATTTGATTCAGTGAGCGTAACAGTTACGGTCGTTTTGGGGCCAGTGCAGGGTGTAGCTTTACATTCGAGAGCCGGTATAACAAAGGGACCAGAAGAAACATCTTTGATGGGTTTCGCTGAAACGTCATCATCGAGATCATACTTTCCAAGTGGAAGATCGGCAGAAATAATGTCCTTTGGCTGGGAGCCCTTTTCGGTTTGTGCAATGGCACTCATTACCACTGTTGCCTTCAATTCAACCTTTTCACTTGACCTATCAATCAACATCCACCAGGACCAGGGTACAAACCATCTGGTACTGGCCACCTTGGCTTTGGTCTTGTTAAGTGTAAGACTCTCCGCTGTTATTTCTGACTTGTCTCGATCTACCTTTGAGATGAATTCCACAGCCTTTTCGACTGATGGATCGTTCTTAAGATCGGCGCAAGTTCTATTCTTTGCATCTTTACCAAGGTACCGAACAAAAGTTAAGGTATCCCAATTGAGCACTGTGGTTGAAGCATCTTTCATGATAAGCAGGTCTTTTGTCTCACGCGCAGAGTAGCTCGCTTTGTATCTCTCTGATTCCTTTTTTATCGCTGCAGCGGTTCTATCGACAAGAAGACCAACTGCAGCAGTGGCTAAGAGTGCAGCAGGGAAAGCTGCCTCAGCTTTAGCTGGAGGAACCGTCAGGTAGAGACATTCTTTACTTTGATCACCGTAATCACTTTTTTTGTGAGGAGGTACAAAAAAATTGCCCATCTCTGCGCAACCAAGAGACAGTAGAATTACCAAGATGCCAAAAGTGACTAAAGGAGTTTTCATCATAGTAGGCATAGATTTCTCCATATGCTTTGCTACAGATAGTCAGCTAGTCACTAACACCACGTGCTGGCACTACTTAGTCTCTTATGCTTAAGAAAGCAAGAACTATAAATGCACGTATTATATTTTTTCGTTATGCGGCGGGCATTACATACACTTAGCGGCAATTACAGGGCTTTTCCCCGTAATCCGTCTGGATTGAGTGAGTAGAATTATTGGTGCGCGAAGCATGGAGAATTGGCGCGCCATGTGCTCGAGAATAGGCTGTCACCTTCACGTGTAGTTACGGTGATCTGATCTGTCAATAACCGATCCATGATTTTATACACTGACTCATTGTGATAATGGAAATGGCTGCCGACCGGATCGAACCATCCCAGAGTAAAATCAATGGCAGGATTATTATAGTTGACACCGAAAATCCCTTCGCTCATCGCATCAGAAACATCCACGTAAATCACGTTGTGGCTGAATTTTTCCAATTTCAAGAATGCTTCAATACTATGTATTTCTGCTTCCTTAGTGGTGAACATAGGAGGGGAATGAAGGCGAGCTGCAGACTCATTTAGAGATCCGAAAGAGAACATGCCCTTGTGTCTGTTCCCCCAAAGCTGTTGCACTCCTAATGGGCGCATAATGCTTTCATCGATGCCCCACACGATTATCTCAGCCCCTGGGAGTTGCGCGAATGTATCCGGGATGTAGTTAACGTGTCGATTCCGAATCTGCCCCACTTGCTCCCATAGAAATGCAATAGGAGTTGCGATAATCGTAGCTATAGTAGAAACAGGTATTCTGAAAAAATCTATGATACCCTTGGCCTTAGCTGATAGCTGTGTTCTTCGTTTGCACAGGCCGAATAATTCGGTGAACACCCCTTCCGTTGCAGTGGCTGTGTAGGAATTTAACGGGAGATTACCGATCGGAAAAAGAAACCCATTTCCGTGGTCATGACGGCTTTGGGTTACGATGACTGGAAAATCACTATCTGCTTGAGGACCAGGATGTGGTCCCCCTCGTGGCAAATTTAGGCTTACTTGTGCTGGCTGAATCAGCAGAGCGCCCCTCACGCGGTCCAAGTAGAGGAATGTTTCTGAGATTGGGACTTCGCCTTGCCTAGTCTGAAGTAAATCGCTTACGACTCTTCCGCCGAAGCTGTGGCCTATAGCATATATGGTTGGAAGATTGTCTTCTGCACTTCCCTGGTCAAGCAGCACCTCTAGAGTATCTTTTAATCCACCAAAACCAATTCGGTCAGCGAGGCTGGATTTGGACCAAAATGATAGAGGGAATAGTATGGTGTCGGGGATCACTGCCAAAGTGTTCCCTAGCAGAGGTGAGGGGATCAGATCGGCAAAGAAACGACTAAAGCCTAATAGGCTTGAATCCCACGCGACCCCGATAATCATCCAGTCTTGAAGAGTTTGTTTTTCTTCTGGGCTTAAATCAAGAGGATCGTCAGGGTTTTTTCCCTTTCGCAAATATCTTCTAATATAGCCAGGATACGTTTCGCTCGCCTCAACTGATTCATTGGCCCACCCGAAGCTAAGCACTAAGATCTTTTTAGTATGGCCGGATTTCAACCGCTCTATTGCTCTATATAGTTCTGACGGATTGACCAATTGACCATCTCGATCAAACGTAAAAATAAATAGATGTGGCGCAAAGTCAGCACTTTCTTTCAGTCGGCTTTCCATGTGGGATGCAGAGGCACAGCCGACTAAGAGGCCTAGACAAATTGCAACAATCAGAACTCCTCTATGCAACATATGAGATCTTCTTTCCGTTCCGTTCCGATAGCATCATTTGATAAATAGCGCACGAGATAGAAATCCTGGTTCAACTGAAACCTCCAACCCTCATGTTGTGCGGCAGATGGGACTTCTCTAAACGCTTCGCCTTCAGCTCACTGATTCGGTTGCACGAAGGCAGTGCGATGAGTTATCGCACTACATGGCCCAGTACCAGGAACTTTCCTGCCAGGGGCTGGTTCGAAAGATTCAATTCCAAATGATTCCAACCAGTTTAAAAAGTAACTTGTGTCGAGCCTCCAAATCATCCGGGCCGAAACTGTCCAACGGCTCTAAGTCAAGGCCATAGCGATTTTTAAGTGCAGCCATGTCTAGTTTCGATTTGTAACTGTCCGAACGCAGTGTCTCGTTCCAGTAAAGCGTATTAGCATATGACTTCAATTTGTCCCGGTAGGGTTCATTATTGCTGGAGATGTTATCCTTGCCCTTAAGAAGAAGAATCCCACCAAGCCTGTTTCGCTCCTGTTCAAAACGTTCCTCCTCACCGTCAAACAAAGATTTGTTTTCTTCGTTCCATGAGAGAATGTGCTCAACATGGAATCCCGCTTTTGCTCCAGTCTTAGTCACTAGATCGGCGATAGGATGCTTTGGATTCAGGTTCATGTTTTCAGCAAGGAACTCGTCAATCCTCGCAAAGAAATAGCGTTTAAATCTTGTATTCAAATTAATGCCCGTCTGTTTGAACGCGGCATAACTTAGAGGTTCAGCGTCCTTCACATTCCTTCGGGCGGCAATTACTGCCGTCAATTGGGCGTCAAAGGCGGGCCTAATAGCCGCTAATCCCTTTCCTCGGATGGCTTCTGAGATTGGGAAAAGCGAGTCCGCGAACTCGTTGCTGTCATATGCGCTCTGAAGCTGAAGTAAGGAGAAATATCGATCGATCTCGCGCGAGATAGTCTTAATCTTCTCGTCCTCTTCAGGATCGTTTGGTCCGCAAGCTGACAATATCAGCAAAAACGGTGCATCAAGATCTAGAAGCGCGTTGTAATACACATATCGGAAAGGCTTCTGATCTGTGGTGTACGCCCGTCGGAGTTTGACGTACAGATCGGTGTAGTAACTGAAGTCGCCCTTTAGAAACGCCTTCACCTTTGCTGGGCTATGGAGTAGACCAAGAACCTTATCCATTTCGGGTTTGAACATTGCCCGATGATAATCACCATCAAACCGCTGACCGTCATTGCGAGTCGGAGAAAACTTTGCCTTGAGAAAGAATCGGAAAAAATTATCAAGTTCATCGTCCTTGAACGAATTGATAACTGCAGCACGTCCTTCCCAGAGGCCATTATAGTCATCTTTCTCTAGCTCGATCTTATTGATCTGGCCAAGCAGCTTCCCCTTGAGAATCTCATACGGCCGCAAGCGGACACCTCTGTCGTTGATGACTTCGAAAACCATCGAAACGTCAGTCTGTTCTACCGCCAAATTGATCAAGACGAGACGATGAAGGAAATAGAAAACGAATGTCTCGAAACAGCGCTTGTCCTTAAGTTCCCTCTCCAAGAATGTGCTGATGGTTATGTAGTTCTTGATCATGTTTTGTGCCGTGATGCCACTATCAGTATTGATCCTCTTTGCATCCACACCATCGAATAGCGCCTGTTGTGCGGTCCTGTGGCCTATATGGTTCATCCAAAACTCTTGTTCGAACCCGGACTGCCCTGCTATTTTGGTATCAATCCATCCGCCCAACTTCGAATTATGTGCTTTGGCTAGATGGCGTAATTTGATTAAGATCAATGACAGTGTAGTTAAACGTTGCTGCCCATCCACTATATAGACTCGTCCGTCGACGACGTTGGTGACATAAGTATTGAGGTAATACCACGGATAACGTGCTGTGATTGTTTCCTTAGCTGGATCAAGCTCACCGGAGCGGGCATATTCTTCCTTGAACTTAAAAAAGATGTCATCCAAGAGCCGTAAGACTGGTTCATCAGTCCAGCGATAATCGCGTTGATAGAAGTCAATGTAGTAAGCCGTATTCGAGAAAACTCGGTCAATGTTTTGCTTGTCAGGTGCAATATCCATGACCCTCCCTTACTGTTGCTAGTTTAGCGCTCCAATAAACATGCTTCGTAAAAATGGCATTGAGCAGGGCGCGATTCTGTCTTAGCGTGAGATGAATCGGGCTTGCAGTCGACTGCAAGAAGCGGTTGTTGATCTGTATGCAGCCGTCTTCACTTCGATAGTCATAACGCCATTGCGTGATGTAGACTTGTTCGCTCAGATCCCCATCACCGGCCACTAATAACTCCGTTCCACTTATGCGCTTGCGATAATCCGAAGAGGCGATCCCGTAATCTCCGTTACAATCGCATTTGCCGAACCAAATATGGTTGCCATCTCAGGCTCAACCATTCCTTTTGAAACCCCGGGTTGAACGACCACAATCTGATAGCGGTGTCTTAGCTTTCGAAGTCTCCTCTTCAAGCCAGCCAAATAACGAGAATCGCCTTTCTCAAATCTTGTCTTTCTCCCATGCAAATATCTTGGTTGATCGCGCTCAAGCAGATGCATAACCAGTCGCTGAGAATCTGTGGTCCATCGGACGCTGCGCGCGGCTTGAGCGCACACCTCATAGGTATCCTTCACTCGTAGGCCCGGCACATCGCCCCCTGAGTACTTACAATGGTAAAAACGAAACAGAACTTCCTGATTTGCTGTCTCAGTAATTTCAACCACGTCGGCCACTTCTCCGCTATCGTCATCATCAATGACACACTGGTTGTTTTGGGTTCTTAAAAACTCAATGAGCCTGGCCTGTATGGACGTTGGCCTTAGCTTGCCCGTCTTCCATTTAGACTCTAACTTGATGTCGACGCCGTCCCAGTCGAGAATTGCAATATTATCCGTGTCATACGTGAAGGGCATATTGCGCGTGATCGAGAGCATTCTTGCTCCCGCTATCTCGGAGCCGTCCATAAAAAACAAAACAGGAGGTGCTTCCCGGAAGAACTCATCCAATCGCTGACGAATTCCCGATCGATGAATTTCGATGGTGGGTCCGGAATGCTGCATGACTGAAAATTGTCCTTCCGTGGGACCCCAGGAGAGAGAAAATGTGCAAATGTCTCTGCCCTCAAAGCTCAATTCTAAATCGATCGCACTTGGAACCTTGATGGAAAAACTGGTAATGCCAAAACTGTGGAAAGGTTGTTCAGCGCCAGATTCGAATAGCCTCCCTCCCTCCATCGCTGAGGAATACCACTCCGTGGGAAGAGAGACGAAAAATAATTGCTTATCTAAGGGAAGAGTCTTGATCTCCTGCGGAATTAACGTGTGACGTAAGAATTCATCTTTAGGAATCGTCTCATCGAGAATCTTTGTGGCAATATGGCTACACCACTTCCGCCAATCGGGAATGGAAGATGAACTCATGGACCAAAGACGTCCTTTGCTTGAGACACCCACAGAAGTGCGCTGGCCTTCATGATAGCCCACTGCGAAGAGATTGGATTTCGTCGAGCCAGATTGAACTAGAGGAGTAATCGCATCCCCTATATCAAGCCCAGTGTACATTCTGAATCTGAGTTTGGTTCCCTTGTTGTATAAACCAACGTTGTGGAAGAGCAGGCGGTTTACCCCGTGTAGCGCCCTGAACATCCGTTCACCGGATAATAACTCTGCACTTGCCCCACCTACAGCTCTTGCTACTTCTTGATGCAAGGAACCTTTCTGGGAACTGTGGATAAATAGAAGCCGCCTGGTGGGTTCGTACGAAAAAACATAAAGGTCCCAAATTTCGTCAGACGCCTCTTTAATAGAGGCCCATTCAATAGGGACTTTCGAACGGGTAATAAAAATGGACAGATCTTTGTCTCTACTGTGCCATTCGCGGACAATCTCTACGCCTTTTTGGGCCACCCGATGGAACTGTCTGGCATTGAATGAATTGGCCCGGAAGATAACCGTGCTTGTTTTTGGATGAAGTACATTTAAGCCGAAGATGTCCTCGTCCGATCGTTCATCTAAAACCATGCGTTCGAGGAAGTCTGAGAAATCCTGCTGCGATTGAATGGCCTTTGCACTAAGCTCCGGTATTATTTCGTTCCAGTCTGAGTCCTCCGCATAGAGTTCCTCTATTGCGTCAGAAACCCGCGGATCCGCGGTATTGGCAACGAGAGTCGCATCACCTAGCTTCCTAGCGGTTCGTGTAAACCTGCCTGTAAATTGAAGTGTTATAGCCAGGCTCTTATGTGGATCGTGAAGTGCGCCAACCTTGAGTGAGGGCATGTCAAAACCCTCTCCAAACATATCCACGCAGACAATTATCTTATGGATTCCCGTTTTTATAGCTTGGACTAGTTTTCGCCTTCCCCGAATGCCACTGTGGATGAGCACCGGTTTCAAGTCAGAGTATTTGGCTGCATAAATGTCATTAAATATCCCTTCAGCTTGCTCTTTCCTTTCAGTCCGAGCCAGGAGAACGTGATCGTAGCCCGCAGCAAGGTCATCTCTTAGCTGTTGAACAGCCTTCTGGGCAATTGCGATATCGGCTTGTTCCCTAGTGTGCTCATATATTTCTTTAAAGTGAATTTTACGAAAATATCCTTGGCTTTGTGCAAGACGAAGGGGGAAGTTGTAAATGATCCGACCCGGAATCCGACGTCCATCCAGGCGAAAAGGTGTAGCAGTGAACTGAAGAACGGTTTGGTCTTTCAAAGCATCAGAAATGCGTTCCCATGACAGTGCAGGAAGATGGTGGGCTTCGTCAAAAAACACTGCATCAAAGGCTCCCAGCAGTTCCCTTAGAACGGCTCTTGGCACGCCTTGAATTGCGGCGACCGTACTCACTATTACATTGCATCCCTGTAAGGGTGTTACGTCACTCTTGGATCGGAAGGTTCTCCTAATCATACCCACGACAGGATTAATCACTGCGGAGTTAAGGACCCCGAGCTGTGGGAGGACTCCTAAACGGATAAACTTGTTTACGGTTTGGGCTCGCAGAGCATCTGACGGGACAAGAACGAGAAGACGCTTTGGGGCACGCATGAGCATGCAAGCAAGCATGACTTCGGTTTTGCCAGTGCCGGTTGGCATAACAACCAACGCTGGCTTATTCGAAATTGACCAATGAGCAGCAACAGCGTGGAGAGCCCCAATTTGAGGCGGACGAAAGCCGGCTGATACCACCTCATTGGTCCGAACCTCTTGACGAAAGTGAAGTGCTTCAGCCCAGGAAGCATTCGCCTTTGCTGCTATGCCGGGCGCGAATTCAGATAAGAGTGGGTGCTTGTCCCAAATTGCCTTTGTTAGGGATAACAGGCCATCCGAGACAGTGAAGTCGCGAGATGTAAGAGCATGTGTGGCAGTTTCCCATACTGGTGATGAGGCGTTCTTCCTTTTCTCAATTAAAATTCGGTATCCAGCATCTAACTCCGCACTAATTTGCACCGCTAAGCCTTTAACTGTCCTTAGTCCTTTCAGCTTGCAAGAAAAAGTGGCCTCTGCTTGAGACAAGTGTCTGATTGCAAGAGAGGAGGTGTCTTGCTTAATTGTCCAGAGGTCAGGAAGTGTGATCTGTTTGATGTCGTCTAATTCAGAAGATGTGATGGGCATCTAGCTGTCTCTAGTGAGCGCCAATGGCGCTCAGCCTTAAAAGGCCTGGTATCTACCATGCCTCAGACAATTTCTCGATTACGTCTTTTCTGGCCAACACTCGGGAGCAAAGCTCCCATCTGTCCTTGTCGGGATCGATCGTTTCCTGATAGCGCATCTCGAAGACGTCGCGAGCCTTTTTCCGGAGATGGATATACTCGTCCATCATCTCGCCCAGTTTCTCCACATTTTCGATCCATTGATCATCAATGGTGTCCGGCAGACCGCCAAAGATATCGAACTTATCCTTCATACGGTGAGAAAGCACTTGATAGATCTTCTCGTCCTGAGTGTCATGATAAACAAGATTGAGCATGTCTACAGTATGCCGTGCTTGACCAAAGCGTTTGATGCGGCCCAAACGCTGTTCCAGGCGGGAGGGGTTCCACGGCAGGTCGATATTAATGAGGGTACCAAGAGTTTGTAGATTCAATCCTTCACAGGCTGCGTCGGTTGCAACGAGCAAGCGAATGTCATGTTTTTTCACGGCGGTCTTGATGTCCTCACGCTCAACGGAAGCAAAGTCTTGCTCCTTGAAAATTCCGCTCTTGCCCGCACCTGCATAGACCGCTACAGGCTCGCCGGCCAGCAGCCGCGCGAGCTCCCCACCGACGGAGTATGCGGTGTCGTAATATTGACTGAAGACAATACAGCCATGCTCCAACCACGTTTTACCTTCGGTACGATGCTGCGTCAGGAAGTACTTTACCGCAGCAAGCTTGGGATCCCTGGCTTCCGGTCTCGATAGTTCCGTCACGATCATGCGGAGATGGCCTGCTTCTTGGGGCGTGAGCGCATCGAGCGCGTCTTCGAATAGTTTGGCCTGCTCCTCGTCTTCAAGCACTTCCCGCCTCAACATCTTTTCGGCCGTGCATCGACCAGAGGCGAAGCTCGAACAGATGCGCTGAAGGAGCATCGTCTTCATGAACCCTGCTGCTTTCGTGCGCTTTCTCAACTCGGAAGTAAATGCTTCAGCCGCCTTGTAGGCGAGGTCAAAGGGAAGGTTCGTCTGCAGACCTAGGCCATCAAACCCCACCCCCGAGTAGTTTGTGACGGGTGCCCCAGGGTCTGGGTGAATATCCACACCCACCCTTTCTAACAGGCCCGCGTCTTCAAGTGTGTCTCTACGACGCAACACGGTGTGTCGAACGATGGGATTGTGCTCCCGCAGGAAGCCCGGGGCGAGGGCTTGTCCAACCGCTTGCTGCTCGAGGAACCCCAGAGACCCAAATCCTCGATCGGTGAAGAAAGTCTGATCGGGGAGTCTCAGTTGCAGCCTAAGTGTGGCGAAGAGTGCGTCTTCCCTCGCAGGGGGTAAGGGATTGCGTACCCACTCCCAGGCATCCTTCTCATCGCACGGGGTCCCTTCGCCTTTCACAACGGGCAGCGCCTTTTCCCAGTCCGGCCATCGCCCGAAGTATTCGCGGCCAAGAACGAAGTCAGCATCGGTGTTCAGGATGCGAAGCAAGTCCCAGAGTTCACGCACCTCGGTTTGGATCGGCGTCGCCGTACCCAACAAGAGGTGTTTCGTACGTGTACCGATTTGCAGCATGAACTTGAGCAAGTTATTTGGTTCATTCTTCCTTTCACCAAGGCCGCCGCGTTGGCGTGCTTTATGCGCCTCGTCAAGGATGACCGTACCATACTTGCGTCCGAGTAAATAACGACGCTCGTCCGACTCATGAACGATTAGCCCGGTGGAAACGATGGCAATGCGAAACGGACAGCGGGCGATGTCTTCCTGACCTCGCGTCTTGACGACGTGGCCCTTCGGATCGATCCATTCTTTCTTTGAGGACAACCAAACGGCGCTCGGGATGCCGAGCTTGTCCGCTAACTCCACCTGCCACTGTATCGTCAATATTGAGGGACAGAGGATGAGCACTGGACCATCCTCGAGCAGGACCGAGATCATAGCGCTCGCGGCGAGCGACAAGGTCTTGCCGACACCAACTTCATCGGCGAGCAGTAGCCGGACTTTACCGTAGGTTTCCCGGTGTTGCAGGAACATAGTCACGAACGAACGCTGCCAAGGCTGAAGTTGCTCGCCACCACGATAGATCGGGCTTTCGGCGAGCGCTGCAGACGGTAGCTCCGCAGGCTTGGCCTCCTCGAACCGAATCTCCACACGATCGGCTACGCGCTTGATCTCTTCGATGATGGCGTTGGGCAGCGGATAGGCATCATTCCAAAGCGCCTCGAACTCCTCTTCGACCCACGCGACACCTTCAGGTGAAGGATCTTCCCAAAGGATTTCGTAGTTGGTGGCAAAGGCACTTTTGGTCTCGTTGATCGAGCCAAGAAAGCAGGTCTTCACTCCATCTGCTGCCTCTAAGACCCCGGCCTTGCCGTGGATGAAGACGCGGTCTTTGGGCACCACCCTGATCTCAACACGACCGCTGGTCAGCAGGTCATGCAGCCGGCGATAACGGTCCCGATGCAGCAGTGCCTCCACCTCCGATGGGGCCTCGTTCCAACGCTCCTTCAATGCGGTCTCGCGGACATGTTTCGACACGGCTACATCAGCCGCGTCCAACTCGCTGTTGCATACGATCTGCACTTTCGGAATTGTCGCGATCTCCTCACCCACGAGTTCGAAGATCGAACTGCGGAAGTAACCGGCGATGCGCTTGTAAGATTTCGCATCCTTCAGTCTTGTGGAGAGAAACGCATGGTCAAGACGATGACGGCGGGATGAAAAGCGGTTGAGATTGCTCATGCGCGTCCCGTGCTTACCCTAGTCGCTGATTCTTTATGAGTTCACGTAGCACACGTGCGGCGCTGGCCTCGTCTGGACGGAGTGCATCAAGCCGGTTAGCGAGGTAGTTGGCCAGGTCTATCGCCAACTCGCGCTGAGTCATATCACCGTAGTAGTTGGGAATATTGAGTATCAGATGCGCCAGGACCTCTTTGCCGTCCACGCTCTTTACCAACTCCATCACAGCATAGAGCAGAGCGCGCAAGACCGACTGGTACAGTTCAGAGCCTTCGCTCATCTCGCCGCGGCCAAATTCGACTGCGCTTTTGAGTCGTGCACGGTTGGCACGCTGATCCCCCATGAGCACACGGAAGTCGCGCACTTTGAACGCCTTGGCAAAATTCTGGTAATTGTCGAGTGTGTTGGAACCGCGGGCTTCCATATCGAGCATTTTGAGGTAGAATCGCTCTGCGCCTCTAAGCTTGTCCCAATGCGCCTTAGGTATTCCTTGCGGCACAAGGCATTGGTTCGCGGTATCTACGGCAAATGCGATGAGTCCGTCTACGAACGTGGTCTCGCCTTTCACGCGCGGGCGAAGTGCTTCAGTGGTCATGTCGCGGCCGTCAATGGTCGCATATCGGGTGAGCACGCGCAGTGCCGCTGCGTAGCCAGCCATCTGAATATCGGCATCCTCAAAAACATTCTCGTCGCGGTAGAGGCCCTTGGCTTCCTGGTTAAGCCCTGACAACGCAGCCACTTGATTTTGCACCTCCTCCTGGATCTCCCAGGCGAGATCGTCGCGGGTGGTCTTGTACGTGCCCTGACGTTTGCGCAGCACAAGGAGCACGGTACCCTTGACGTAGCTGCCCTCGCGTAGGGCACTGTCGGTCTCAGTGACCACGTACCAGGCTGCTGTGACTTGTAGGCCGGAAGCCCAGACAATATTGGCCATGTCTGCCCAGATGGAGCCCGACTGATGTGTGAACATGATGACCTGTATGCCATTGTCTGGCATGCAATCGGTCATACGCTTGTAAGCTGCAACCATATCGCGGCGAAAGTCTTCGTCTTCACCTTTAATGGCCAGCGAGCGACGGCTGTCCCAAACCCAGTCTGCGAACTCAGGCGGTGGGTTCTTTCGTAGCCAGGCAATAAAGAACTCAAGGATTTCTTCGTACTTCACCGCGTCACCATAAGGCGGATCGGTTACGAAAATATCTTGTGGCTCGATTATTTGACTGGCGGGTAAGGCGGCAATTTGCAGTTGGGTGGTAGGTGGCAGCGGGTATTTCTTGTAATCCCGGTCAATTAGCTGAATAACGTATTCAGTGCCACGAGCTCCATAGTTGAGAAGTGTGTTGAGCGCCTGATTATCGAAGACTTGTTTAATCCCTGCTCGTCCTCCGCCTGAAGGGTCCCACCTGCTTAGCTTTGCATTGTGTTGCACAACATTGATAAATGCTGGTTTGAGGGCTGCCCCTGAGTGGCAGTCAAGAAGGGCATTCACAAGCAGTTGCCGCGGATTGAATAAGTGGTGCCAGTGAGTCCAGCCGCGCTCTCGAATAGGCTGATCTGTGTTGTAGCCAGACTCGATCCGCATGTCCGGTATCCAGCCGTTGGCCTGCCAATCAGCGAGATGCTTGGCGATAAATTCCTCTACTATCCGCTCGCGTGACTGATCGCCTGGTGTTACTGTGCGAAATTGAAATTCGTAGCCTTTGCCTTTTTTCTTCTTGCGCATCCACTGAATGCAGTAGAGTCGCTCCTGGAAGATGTCTTCGGGATGAGGCTTGAAGTCGTGCTTGCCCCACAAACGCAGACGGTTGCCATTCATGCCGTCATCGCTGCGATAGTCACCACGAAGGGTCGAGATCTTGGTGCGATATTCCACCCCCCCAACCGTGTGGACCAGATACGGATCTGCTCCTTGACCGTCTGTGCGTACGGTACCTTTAGTTGCGGCCTTAAGTCGAGATGCACTCACTCCAGTAACTATTTCTATTACATATCGCTTTCTTGTCTGGTCCGGAAGTATTTCTGCGATAGCACTGTCGTCGATACTAACAATGCGAGAGGGTAAGAGCGGCACGATCCATCCAGTGGAGGGGCATTTCACTTCAATGCAGTATAGATAGGCACGTCCTCTCCATCCTGTACCGTCGGTTTCGACGCCGAGCCTATCGATCTCCGCCTGAATCTTTTTGACTAACTCTAGCTGTTGCTGTTTCAACTCCATGCGGTATTCGGACGAGCCACCGACGATATGAAATGCGCCCCAGGTCAGCAAACATGCGACAGGGTTTAGGTCGGAGGCATAGACGTCACAGCCGAGCCTGGCTGCCTCGAAGGGAATCTGGCCGGAACCACTAAAAGTGTCAGCCACTCGTGGCCGGTGGCCAAAACGCATAATACCAAGCTGCTCAACCAATTCTGGAAATGACTGAGCGTCTGTGCCTAAATGGGCATTTACCGTATCCCAGATGTGATTATGTACCGTATCCATGACCTCCTCACAGCGCTGTGCTTCATTAACGCGCTCGCGGTAGGGCATATGGGGTAGCATCAGCGCCTCCAGCCGGCGGCGCTGCATTTCGGTAAGGTCCTCCCGCCAGACGACCTTTACCTTTTTGTAATCAGGGTTCGACCAATCCACTGGGGCAAACGCTGGCAGAATGCCTTCTGGCTCAACGATGAAGTAGTCGGCAATTTGAGTAAGAGAAAGCCTGGCGACAATTTCCTTCGGTTTTGGGCGACGCTTCCAGCGAACAACGAATGACTCATCATCCATCGCCATCAGCCTCTCGAAGATTTCGAGATCGCGCGCAGGATTTCCGGTGGCGGGCAGCAGGCAGCCGAGGATACAGGCCTTGTTTAGGACAAGCGGCTTACGGCCCTTCCAGTAACTGCCAAGCGCGGTAAGAGTCTTACCAACGTTCGCCATCTGTTCCTTATAGGCTTCCACCGATAGTTTCTGCACCGGCAGCAGGCGTTCGATGAGCGCTGGTGCCTCTTTGAGGGAAAATGGCGTAACAGACGAAGTCATTGAGCAGGCTCGTACAGGGGGAGATCGAACAAGTCAGTTTCCGCAGGGCGTCGTCGTTTGCGTTGGGTGGGTGGCTTCTCACCATCCGAAAGAGCGAGGAACAGGGCGCGTCTCCAGCCGCGTTGAGTATCCTCAGGCCGACCAGCCTCGGCCACAGTCATGGCGAAGAGCCACCAGCGCTCTTCGGGACGCAGTGCCGCCCATTTGTGGCAGATGATAGGAATCTGATCTTCGTTGGCCGTCTCAGCCGCCCAGGCGAGCACGCAGAGTTCCTTACCGAGCAGGCGATCCACGAGATTCGTGCCGGTATGCCAGCGGCCAGTGAGCACCTTGGCAATTTTGAGCCGGTCGTTAAATTCCCGACGAGCGATGTCGGCGATGCCAGACCATACGGTCCGAGGAAGAATAACACGTTCCTCATCTCGTGGAATCCCACCCTCTAAGCCACGATACCCGAAGTCCTCGACAATCAGGACCGATTCGTTCCGTGCTGCCGGGATCTCGGCGCGGAATATATGTGCACCGAATTTTTCAGGTGCGCCAAAATCCACTGTCTTGACGATTTCGGTCACTGCTCGACATCTCCAATCAGGAGTTCGATGCCAAGCTTCTCAACAAAATCCTTGAGGTCGTGTCCAGAAGTGAAGTGGGCCTTGCGAAAGGTCATCGTCACTAACGTGTCAGGTGTGAATTTATCCAATACTTTGTTTAATAGTGCCTCGATAAAAACCGCGTCCACCGCTATCTCGCCAACCTGGATGGAAATCACCTGGTTGCCCTGACCTACCGTAAGCACGATCCCTTCGAATGTGGTGGACTTCTGGGTAGCCTGCTTCAATCCCTCGAATGTCTTGCCTCGTGAATCAAGCTTGCGGCCGATCCGAGACACGAGGCGCGCAGGCTTCACTTCATCGATCTGTACGCCCTTCTTGCCCTTGGCCGGAAATCGAAAATCTTTCTTGCTCTCAATCCCAGCGGCTACAGCAAAAGCACGCAGGAGGATATCATCGTCGCTAATGGTAATTGGTCCCGTGTAGGGCGTACCTTCGCGCGGCTCACTTCCATCAAGACTATATCGGATAGTGCCTTTCGGCGCGACGAAGAGTTCGACGCTACGTCTCCCGTCCTTTTCGGAAAGTTCGTTGCGTAGTACTAGTTTGTTAGACCAGGTCACAGGGTCGCCTGTCTCGTACTGAGCCGTTGGATCGCAAACCAGAATGTTAACTCGCAACGCACCTGTTATATAGGCTTGGTCCTTGAGTTGTGCACTCGATTCGGAGACAGCGGCGTCTTCGGCGTAATGGATCCGAGGTGCAGGCCCTGCGTTCAGTGGGTTGATGCGCAGGCGCACCCTGCCATTGTCGTCAGGCTCTGATTCGGCAATGATCTGGGCCGAAGTGCGCTTCTTCTTCGGCTTCTTGGTGACATAGCCATTCCCGAGGTCTTCCCACAGCCCGCGATTGCACGCGATCGCCTTGAGCGTGTCGAGACCTTTGGGCGGCAGCCACGGCATGCCAGCTTGCTCAGCATAACGGTCAGATACATCAGACCAGCGGGCGTCATCCTGGTTCTCAGGCCACAGGAGGTCCTGTGCCTTATCACGGATAGCATCAAACTCCTTCTCGACATCTAGAAAGAGCTTCAGCGGATTGGAGGTGAGAGTCTTCTCAATCTGCTCCTCACCGTTAAACGGCTGTTTGGCATCACGGGTTGTATCCAGAACTTTTGAAGCTAGTTGGGCCGACCTCCCCCCTCGCTGGATCGGAAACAATACCTTGTCGAACAGAGCGAGGATTGTAGAGTTAAAATCTTGCTCGTAGCCCTGTTGCTTGCGCTCCAGGTCGTCGCGTTGGGGATGTCCTTTGGGAATACGGCCGTCCGCCTTCTGCCCGGCGAAGAATTGACGGGCAGCCTTTTCTACGCTGCCCATTGCCGTCCTGTCTCCGGTAAGCACGCAAAGATTGTTCTTCTGGCTTAAACCATCGAAGAACTTCTGGACTTCATCCGGTGGAATCTTCGAGTCGGGACTGACGATGAGCAACACACGGCCCTTGCGGACGCGATCCGCGACCTCGTCCAATCTCGGAAGCGGAAAGACATCTTCATAGCTAGTCTTGCGGGACGCCTTGAACATCTCTCGTAGTCGGTGGCGTATGAGATCGTCAACCTGGTTCTCTGGTGCATCGTGAGCGAGGCTTTGTAGAAGCTTCGTCAGATTCTCCTGTCGATCAAAGTAGTAGCGGCCCTCAGGGGTGTGATGTACATACCAGGCAACCTTTTCCAGCTCCTCAAAAGCCGCAAGAAAATCGGAAGGCTCGCGCAATGGCGAGATAAGACATTCAACCATTTCCTCGCAAGTGAGGCCTTTGACCGCGTTCACGGCGGTAGACAAACTGGATGTGAGCAGCAGGGCGCCGATCTGAGTGGCTGCTTCCTTACCGGTTTGTAGGTCGATGATCTGGGCATGAGCCGACTGCTGGGCGTCCCACAGATCCTTCGCGATGACATCGCGCATACCGGAGATTTCGGTTAGCTTGTCGCGAACTTCCGGTATGGACAGGTCGAAGTGCTGCGGCCCGATGAGGAAAACATCATTAGCCCGACGGCCCCAGACCGACCTAAGTAAGCGTGACACCAGCTCTATGAGGCCACGCGTCTGTTTGAACTGCTCGTTTTCCTTAAAAAGCGCAATGACGTTCTTGAGCCGAGGATGGAACGGATACGTCGAAGCGATCTCGTCGGCTATCGCTTCGGCACCACGGTTGGCTGTCTTGGATTTGGCCGCTTCCTCTAATTTGCGACCGAAGGCCTCTGCAATGTCCCCAATCACTGCCTTGTCAGGCAGATCTTTGAAGAGTCGTTTCCTGAGGATGTCGTAGATCTCATTCGCCGCGAGGTCTACCGGTGTAATATTGCGCTCTTGACGTCCAAGCTCCGAGCGTGCGTCTTCAAGCGCGCGGTTGATAAGTTTGGTACCGGTGTCATAGGAGGCCGCAAGGTCCGAAACCACGACGCAGACGTTGCGCTTTTTGAGAGCGGCAGTTAATAGGTTCGAAAAGGCACGGGTGGCAATATCGGCGACAGTCCCATTACCTACCTTCTGCGTATCGAGGTAGTGGAAATATGGGGGCATTTCGTCAAGAAGGATAAGAATAGGATTCTCGCCATCAAGTAGCTTCAGCCAGTCTTTTTCGTCCGGAGCCTTAGGGCCGCTGGTCCAGAAGCTTTTGAATTCCTCGCCTTTCCCGAGTTGGTTGGCAATTTCTCCCCAGAAAAAGTGATCAGGGCTGTTGCGTCCGTTGAATGCTGCAATGTCGGCGCTGGCGAAGGCAGACGCGTGAGGCATACCTGCGCAGTACGTCTTGCGCAACTCGGGATGCCGAGCAAGCAGGCCGAATCCCACAAGTAGATGCGTTTTACCACCGCCCATAGCCTGCTTGAGATGGAAGATGGCTTGAGTTGATGCCCCAGCCAGCCTGGCAATGCCCTCACTGATGAGGTCTTGCATGCCCTGGGTGATGAACGTCTTCTTAAAGAAGGTCGTGCCATTCCCTTCATCTTTGATCAATTGATCAAGTTGTTCAATTTGGTCACTGAGCTTGATCGATAGCGCGGTGGGTTCCAGGGTGCATGCATCGCGGACGGTTTTCATCTTGGTGTGCCTCGAATTAATTAATCAAACGAGTAGGCCTCTCACGAACACCGCAGTTGGATAATTATGTTTCCTTTGTTCTTCGAGTTCAGCGTCTCGGTGTGTCTTTCGGCGCAGCAGAATACCCGTTTTCCCCAACGAAATCACCAACCTTGTGGAGGGAAACATCCAGAGGAAATTTCCTCCGAGAAACTAGCTAATGGATTCCAAAGAGAGCGCTGCCGACCTCTTCTGGTGTTACAAGCAAATAGGCTTCTTCCCCGTGGCTGGCCATTCTGGGATAAACAGTCCTTTTAACCACGGCTGCGACCGGAGCTATTTCCCAGGCTGTTCTCTTTCGTTTTTTGACCCTCCAGGACGTCTTTTTGCTTCGCTTCGTGTGCCAGCTTCATTCCGAATAGCTCATTGATAGTCATTGGACAACGTTGCTGAGTCAGTTCTGTTCGCACTGAGTTTGCACTAACCTGGTGGGCGTGGATGGCTTCCCGGCTCTCGTCTGGTAGCCATCTTATGATAGGGCCATTCATCCCTAGTTAACGTTTTTCGGCCCTGGCCCAAGTTTTTCGACAAAAAAACACAATAACTGCACCATCTACGTAGTTCGTGAGGATGAATTGTCGGATTCTTCGCTGTAGAGCTGCCCTGAGCTAATTTTGCTGAACCGTCGCTTCCCATGATCTGGAGCGGCGTTGACATATATTATGTTCCGCGATGAAAGGGTGAACATGATTGGCGCTATACCGAATGCCGCTTAAAACGTTTCTTGTCAGTACTTAGTACTCACCGTGAACTCCTGTCCCTCAGTGTCCCCTACTGTCCCCTAGTGTCCACGAACGGGCCTCTTTCACCACCACACGCCGATGCGTATGGTTCGGCCATACATCGTGCGTCGTAACGAAAAGGAGACGTGATGGAACAAACCTGGTTGACCGTCGATGAGTTGGCCGCCGTGCTCAAAGTTAGCCCCAAGTCGATCCGACGGGCCTACCGCAAGGGGGAGATTCCCGTGGATCGATTCTGCCGGTTTGTGCGGTTCGACCTAGAACGCGTGAAAGAGGCCCTACGGGCCAAGGGGCATAGTTCGTCCTTATTCTCGCCTCAGAAGGAACAGGGACAGCGCAGCGCGCAAGGCGGCGCAAGCCGGCGGCGCGCGCAGCGGCCCCGCCCCCGACTGGGTAAGACGGGGGCGTCTATCGCACAGAAGCCAAGGAGGGCAAAGTGACAGTTTCCGGAGGATTCACTCAAACCATCGATTGGCTCGCGTTCACGCTCCCGAAAGCTGAGGTGGCGGACGTGATTAC